>ENA-OWPA01000743-OWPA01000743.1-bioreactor-metagenome-genome-assembly--contig:-NODE-743-length-34477-cov-12.397820_pt1 | contig 34477 bp, 32 predicted proteins | sample MGYA00238139_ERZ651803 | MGnify/ENA primary metagenome ERZ651803 (study PRJEB26909, sample SAMN07631231) | bioreactor metagenome | isolation source: Switchgrass digestor | place: USA: Dartmouth... | reverse complement strand
CGTTTGACGTGTATGCGAGGAATAAAGGGCTTTGCCCGCATATGAAATACCCCCGGCTATGCCGGGGGATGTTTATTCGCACGTTGTCTGTTAAGAATTTTGGAGCCTTCGGTTACAACACGTTCTGCATTGAGCAGTAACGTGAAAATGACTTGAGTAAGACGAAATGTCTCTTTGGACGAAAGTGAATTGCCTTTTAGTTTCCCATCTTTCTTTTGACGGCCCTCAGTTCGATGTAGCCGCGCTCGCCGCGAGGCTCAAGCTGAATGCGGGGGTTGTCGTCATCCCATTCGTAGCCGATTAAAGTCGGTTGATATTTCTCCATGGCGTGCTGCACGGCAAGGATCGCCTCGCAATAGTTTTCCTCGAGGAAAGGCTCTCCCTGAAAGGCCAGATACTCGCAAGCGGGCAGCTCGATGGTGTCAAAACCTTCGGGGATCACGCCGTCATAATGGATGTCAACCTCCACTCCCTGCACATAGGTGGACGTATTGGGCTTTTTGTATTTTGGGGGAAGCCAAAGGCACACCGGTTCCCCGCAAAGGGAATCCATGCTCATGAGGATTCCCCACACATCGCACCCAACTTCCCTGCAATAGTCCATATAGTCTTCCGCGTTTACGCCGCGTTTGATGATGACTTTCCGTTCCGGTTTGCGAACCACTTGAACAAAGACGCTCTGCACATTTTCCATATTGCTGTACTCCTTCGGCATTGTTCTGAATTTGACACCGTAGGGAATGAAAAGAGTAATGGGGACAGGATTCTTTGCGTATTCGCTGGGGGTGCAGCCAAACTCCCGGTAAAATGCCCGTGTATACCCGTCCACGCTGCCGAACCCCAAATCGTAGGCGACGTCGGTAATGTGGCAGTCTTCCTTCCTGATTCGGAAGGCAGATTGAGAAAGCCGCAGGCTCCGGATATAATCCGCAGGCGTTTTTCCGGTATATTGGCGGAACAACCGGTAAGCGTGCCAGGGAGAAAAATGGGAGACGGCCGCAAGGTCGGATAACGTAATTTTCTCGGCTAAGTGCGTTTCGATGTAATCCTGCATCCGTTGAACCGCCAAAACTTGTTGGTCCACTCTTTTCACCCCCTTGCCTTGATTGTACAGCGGAAGAAAAGAAAACGCTCGACTATTTTTGCCATCCACTCAAACGGTGACATGTGGAAAAGCCCTGGAATTTAGATGAGATAGTGCAACAATAGCAGCGCCGCCAGGAAAATGACGTTCAGTAAGGTAAAAACGCCAAGGTAAGCGGCATTTCGCTTATCGGTCGTCGTGCCGTAATATTTGAAGGAAATCAAACTTGCCATGGAAGCAATGATGGTACCTAGGCCGCCTAAATTGGTGCCCACCACCAGCGTCGGGATATTGTCCGTAAATCCGGAAAGGAGGATGGCGGCGGGAACATTGCTGATGACCTGACTGGCCAATACGGAAGTCATCAGTTCATGCCCGTGAATCACGCTTTGCAGCCAAAGGTTGATTTCCGGAATCCGCTTCATATTGCCGATGAACACAAACAGGAAAAAGAAAGTCAAAAGCAGGGCGTAATCCGGTTTGCCAAGAATCCTGCGGTCCATCACAAAAACCACCGCCAAAATCACCGCCCCAACAACATAGACCGAAACGATGCGAGCCACGCTGGTCAAAGCAAAGAGGAACAGCAAAAGATAGGCTGTTCCCTTGCTTTTTTCCGCCGTCGAAAGGGTCCGCCGGGAGGGCACCTGGACGGCAACCGCTTTCCGGTCAATGAGGAGGAAACAAGCGGCGATGAGCCCGATAAGGGACAGCAGCGTGTAAGGCAGCATCAAAGAAAGAAAACCGCCCAGGCTCATGCCGCTTAAGGAGTACAGATATAAATTCTGGGGGTTGCCGATGGGAGTGAGCATGCTGCCCAAATTGCTGGCAATGGTCTGCAGCACAATAATGCGAATCAGGTAATCCTCCAAACCTGCCATCACCAGCACATCGATGGTAAAGGGCACAAAGGCGATGAGGGCCACATCGTTGGTAATCGCCATGCTGAACCCAAAGCACAGCAGCACCAGGACCAGAGATAAACTGCGCACATTGCTGGTTCTTTCCAGCATCCAGCTTCCAATCATCGAAAAGACGCCCAGGCTTCGCAGCCCGGCCATGACAATCATCAAACTGAGGAGGATGGTCAGCGTGTGAAAGTCGATGTAACCGATGTATTGCCGGTCCAGCGGCACAAAGACCATGGACACCAGCGCCAGCAGCAGGGAAACGGACAATACCACTTCTTTTTTGAGGTAGCATAAGATGGATTTCACCAAGTCATAACTCCTTATTCCGTTGTTCAAACAGCAAAGAAATGGACCGACGATGGCGCCGGTCTCTAACATTGTCATTGTATGCGAAGAAAAGAATGATTTCAATCTATTTTTACACTATATTAATTTGACGATAGAATGGGGATTTTTCCGTGATTCATGTGTTGTGGGCTCTGCACCATAGCGGCAAATCCCTTACAAACAGCGTCAAGGCTCCAGGAGGGCATCAATTTTTTTCAACGTGGGGCCGATGCTGTCGTTGATTTCGATGCAGTTTGGCGTTCCATGATAAGGGGTAGGGGTTTTGTTGACGATAATCATGGGCTTGTCCTGCCGGTTATAATAGGCGGGGATGGCCGCAACCGGATATACGGTCAGGGAAGTGCCCAAAACCATCAACAAGTCGGCCTGCTCAATCAGGGGGAAGACCAGAGACATCTTCTCCACGCTTTCTTCGTACAGCACAATATCCGGTTTGATGGGCGAGCCGCAGTCGCAAAGATACCCGTTTTCTTTGGAAAGAACATCCTCTTCCCGGTATTTTTTGTGGCATCCCTGGCAGGTAGCCGTTTTGATGGAGCCGTGAATTTCTATCACCTTCGTGGAGCCGGCTAGGGTATGCAGCTCGTCGATGTTTTGCGTTACGATGGTGATGTCTTTCTTTTTTTCCCATTTTGCCAGCATGTAATGGCCGACGTTGGGTTTGGCGTTTTGGTAATTCATGTATTTCGAAACATATTCCCAAAACACCTGCGGATTCCTTTTAAAAAAGCTAAGGGAAAGAATGGTCTCGGGTGGCAAACCTTTAAAATCCTTGGAGTACAACCCCGTGTTGGAGCGAAAATCGGGAATCCCCGATTCGGTGGACATTCCCGCGCCGGTCAGCACCAGTATTTTGTTTGCTTTTTGAATCAACGCGGCACATTTTTCAATCGTATCCATATCCAACACCCGCCTTTCTGAACACTTTGCCATGTGCCGCCTCCATTATAGCACAAGCTATTATGGATGGAGCGCAAAATTTCGTCCAAGGGGGCTATTTTACCAAAATCAAAGGCTATTTATAGTTGATAAACACAAGGCCAATCAGGCATATCACAACGCCCACCAGTTTGTTCCAGGTCAGCGCTTCTTTGTAAAGCAAAGCCCCCACAAAAATTAACGCAACGGCCAAAAACGCGCTCTGCACAATCTGGGCCACGCTGACCTGCCATCCGGCCCGGTAGGCGTAAATCCATCCCACCTCCAGCCCAATTAACACCAGGCCAAAGACAAAGGGCGCCCAGTTCACTTTTCGAAACTCCATCGCCAGACTGGTACCCCTGTTCAGCACCAAAAACAACACCAGGGACGCCAGCGCCCCCACCGAGTAGGTGATGGTCAGCGAAACAAAGGGATTTAGATTGTTTGGCACCGATTTGGCACATATTTGATAGGCTACGTTTGACAGGACCACCAAGGCAAGCGGCCAAATATAATGAAACATTTCGATTTCCTCCTCCGACAATCGACGGGGGTGCGCGTCACCCGTCCAAAGAGCTATTATGACAGACTATTCTCCAAAAAGCAAAGGAAATCGCCTTTTTTGCAAGTAAAAGCCGTCTGCGGTAAGATACCCCCGCAGACGGTTTTTGAGTACAGTATCAGATTGAAAATCAGCGCACTAGCAGTCCACGCCGCCGTCGACACGGATGAGCTGGCCGTCCACAAAGGAGGACTCGTCGGTGGCAAGGAACAGGCAGGCGGATGCAATTTCGCTTCCCTGGCCGATTCTCTTGAGAGGAGACATTTCAATCATGCCACCCACGGCAGCCTCTCCGCCGACGGAATCCAGCATGGCTGTCTGAATGGCGCCGGGCAGGATGCCGTTGACATGAATTTCGGGGCCCAGTTCTCTGGCCATGGCTTTGGTGAGACCTACCATAGCGTGTTTTGAGGTGCAGTAGGCGGTCAAGCCCCAGCGAGCGGAAGTGCCGGCAATGGAGGAGATGTTGATGATATGGCCTTTGCCCTTTTCCTTCATTACTTTGGCGCAGAGCTGGCCCAGCAGAATCGCCATGGTGACGTTGACGTTGAGCACATCGGTCCATTCCGCCAAAGTAAGTTCCATGAACGGAGTGGTGCTCAGCTGGCCTGCGTTGTTGATGAGAATATCCACGGTGCCGTAGGCTTCCATGGTAGCGTCAAAAATTTTCTGGGCGCTGGAAAGATCAGTGGTATCGGCAACCACATAGATGGCTTCGCCGCCGGCGGCCTTAATCTTTTCCACAGCAGCCTTGGCTCTTTCCTCATTACGTCCGGTGATGACAACCTTGCAGCCTTCTTCGGCGAAACGATATGCAGTATCTCTGCCCATACCGGAAGTGGAGCCGGTAATAATGGCTACCTTACCTTCTAACTGTTTCACGATATGTACCCCCAAGTAGAAATTACAGACGGAGGCAATTATACCATAACAATACCTTCCAAAGTAACTGGAAATATCCCCCAATACCCTGCCGGCTTAACGCAACTCCGCCTCTGAAAGACAGATTTTCTTGTATGAGATTCCAGCCGTTTCACCACTTTCGCTCATCTCTTAATTGGTGGATTCGTTGAAACCGGTTTCCCTTTATGATAAAATAAAATAAACTTTCATAAAAAATATTTATCATAAAAGCTCAGGGAAGTGATTGGGTGTTTGATATTGTCGCGTTGGGCGAGCTGTTGGTGGATTTTACCTACTACGGCAGAAGCGAAAATGGCATGCGCCTGTTTGAGCAAAACCCCGGCGGCGCGCCAGCCAATGTGCTATGTGCCGCCTCCAACCTGGGGCTGAAAACCGCGCTGATTGGCAAGGTGGGCAAAGATATGCACGGGGACTACCTGTGCGAGGTGCTGGAAGAAAAAGGTGTCGACACCGGCGGGTTAATCAGCGCCGAGGATGTGTTCACCACCCTTGCCTTTGTGGAGCTGTCCGAAACGGGGGAGCGTCACTTTTCTTTTGCCCGGAAGCCCGGCGCAGATACCACCCTTTCGGCGGGGGAGGTCAAGAGGGAGTTGGTGGAGGGGTGCAGGGTGTTCCACTTTGGCTCCCTTTCCCTTACCGACGAGCCTTCCCGTTCCGCTACTCTGAAAGCGGTGACAGCCGCAAAAAGGGCCGGGGCCATCATCTCTTACGACCCCAACTACCGCGCGCCCCTTTGGAGAAGCCAAGAGGAAGCGGCAACTATGATGCGGAGCGTCCTTCCCTTGGCGGACGTTGTCAAAATCAGCGAGGAGGAGATAGAGCTTATCACAGGTGAGTCTTCTCCGGAAGCGGCCGCCAGGGCTTTGTTTCAAAAAGGAATTTCCTGCGCGGTGGTCACCCTAGGTGGTAAAGGCGCCTATGCCGCCGTGCAAGGCGCGTCGGTGCTGGTTCCGGTTGCCGATGTTCCGGTGGTGGACACCACCGGCGCCGGGGACGCTTTCTGGGGCGGCTTTCTCTATCGACTGGTGAGGAGCGGGCTTCGCCCCCATGAACTTGGCGAAGCGCAGCTTCGGGAATTCACCGAGTTTGCCAACGCGGTCGCCACTCTGTGTGTGCAAAAGCGCGGAGGGATACCGGCGATGCCAACCATAGACATGGTCAGGGATTTTCTTGCCGAAAAGAGGGATGACGTATGAAACGCAGCGAAATTAACCAAGTGTTGAGGGAAATGGAGGAATTCCTGAAGGAATACCGGGTTGCCCTGCCGCCATTTTGCCACTTTACGCCGGAAGAGTGGAAAACCAAGGGCCACGAGTACGACGAAATCCGCGACAATATGCTGGGCTGGGATATTACCGATTACGGCCTGGGCGACTTTAGCAAAGTGGGTATGTCGCTGATTACCCTGCGCAACGGCAACCTGGCGATGAAGGACAAATACGCCAAGACCTACGCCGAAAAACTGCTCTATTTGCGGGAGGGCCAGTATTCTCCCATGCACTTTCACTGGAGCAAGATGGAGGATATTATCAACCGGGGCGGCGGCAACGTGCTGATTCGGGTCTACAACTCCACCCCAAGTGAGGAGTTGGACGAAACCGGTGAAGTGTGCGTCCACATGGATGGGCGGGAACTGACGGTGCCCGCAGGCACACAGGTGCGCCTGACACCGGGGGAGAGCATCACCATCCCGCCCTACCTATACCACGACTTTACAGTGGAAGAGGGCACGGGGCCGGTGCTGCTGGGCGAAGTCAGCCAGTGTAACGACGACAATACCGACAACCGCTTCTGGAAGCCCGTCGGCCGGTTCCCCGCCATCGAGGAGGACGAACCGCCCTACCGATTGCTCTGCAACGAATACCCGAAGCCATAAAATAAAAGCCGTAGCTTGAAATATAGCTGCGGCTTTCTGTTTATGTGTAGCGGGGGTGCTCCGGTGGACTATTGGGATGCTCCCTTGTGCTGGTGGTAAAATTCCTTCAGCGATGCTTTCGTCGCGCTGTCCAGGTGATGCCACCGAATCCCCTGAATGGCGCCCTCCAGTGCGGAAAGCCGCATGAGACAGGCGGAAGGGTCCCGCTGCAGAATCCGAAGCCATGCTTCACGGCTCCCCACCTTTTTTAGCTCTTCCGGTGTGGTAATCCCGACATCCATCAGTTGCTTTTCCAATTCGGCCCCGATATTCGGCAGCTTGGACAGGTTTTCCATGGCTTCCTCCTCCTTTGTATTTCTGTGCGTTGTGCGGTTCCTTTTGTGGTTTACTTTTCATTTACTAGCTTGCCAGTCATGTGTTCAATCTCAATTGCAAAGAGCTGCGCCCGCTCAAGGCCCCGCGCCAATTCTTCTTCCGCTTCCTCTTTGGTGGGATAATATTTAAAGGCCAGCGCACGCAGCTTATCTACGGTGATTTTTCTATCTTCGATCAGTATGGCTCTGCCAAACACCACGACGCTGGTGACATTCCACTCCCAATGCCCTTCTTTGCGAAACCCCTGGTTCCATGTCGTCAAGCACACTTTGTCACAGTTTTTGATGGCGGAAATCTTGTGACCTTCCCTGGCGCCGTGAAAATAAATGCGGTTTTCCTTCTCATCGTAGTAAAAATTGATGGGAATGGTGTAAGGGTATCCGTCATGCCCGATGACGGAAAAGGCGGCCCTTTTCTCTTCGGATAACATTTTTCTGCATTCGGCTTCCGAAACAGCCTGTTTGAATCTTCTCATGTTTGGAAACATCTTGTACTCCTCAATCTCCAATTGTGCCGGGACAGGCAATGCTATCATGATATTAACATGTTATCCTCTGCTTTAAAAGATATTTAAAACATTTTATATATTTTCCTATTAAGAGGGCTGCAAAGTGATATGGGCAGGTTCTGCAAACCTGCCCATAACATTTCTACAATTTAAGTCCCATAACCTATAATGCCGTTGCGCCACCCCCCTCATGGAGGTGGCGCACCATTTATTCACACTCTAAAGGATAGTGCTATGGACGGCAGTGTTCATAATTCCACAGAGCACGTATAGACTGGACACGATTATGGGACCAACCCAGTTTTTCCCGGTAAGCTTATAGAAGGACCGCAATAGGAAGGGAGCAAGGAACAACTGCCAAACACAGAACGCAATGACAAGGACATTAATCCAAGTAGTACCCCAGACTGTAGTTCCGGTAAGAAGAAGCTTGCCGTATTGAAGGGCCCAGAGAACACTAAGGCCTAAAATATTTCCAAGGCCAAGAATAAACAAATTCTTTCTCTCGTTCATACCTTCAAAGCGGCTTGCACCGTTGACAATGAGGGCATTTGCAAAATAGAATGCAAAGAAAATGGGAAGGTAGTTGAAGAAGTAGAACAAATGACCTATGTCAAAAGTTTTGATAGCGGGGGTCCAGAATCGAAAGTCCGTATTAAAAGCCCACTTGCAGAACCATACAACTGCATATAGGTGGCCCAAAACGCTTGCAGAGAGAGCGATGCTCTTCCCAAGCTGTTTGCCGGAAATCTTTAATCCAACCATCTCTTCGGTGCGAATACCGGCTGCTTTGTCTTTCTTGTAGTGATAGAAGAACCAGAAGAAGGACCAAATTGCAGATAATGCGGTCCATACCGAGATGGTGTTCAGAGTAGGGGCGGCAAAGAACGTCCAGTTGCTCATAAAGAACCCGTGATTCTTAGTTGAAGCCGTGGAGGGGACCATAACAGTCGCAAACCACGCTGCTAAGAAAGACGCAACGCCGCCAAGGATCCAACCAGTCCAAAATCTCTTTTTCGTCTGCGGGGTAAGCGCAGGGAGCCTTGGACCCTCACGCCCTTTGAGGTCGGCAAACAAAGGTGTGTCGAGCAGTAAACTGGTGATGGGGACCAGAAGCATGAGGAGTCCAATCATGGCTACTAGGTTACAGAATTCCTTTAACAAAAACGTCTGATTTTTGGGGTTCAAATCTGTATCCACATCGAGACAATATGTAAAGAATTCAATGACATCTGCAGTGGAATTTGGATCAAAGTGAATCAGAGGATGGGTAATATAAGGCTGATAGAGCACCCGAAGCGTGCCGTCTTCTTTATTTCCATAGAAGACGCCTTCCTCTACATACGTTACAGAAGGGTCGACGCTGTTGACCATGTCGAGGGCTTCTTTCGAGGAGCCGCGCAGGTCGGCTGTACCGGTGGAACTACTATATCCGCCTTCTTCCAATAATCCATAAAGGAAGCCCATATTGCAGCGAATGATACTCCAATCAGCAAGGCTACCGGGGGATTGTCCCGTAGGCAAGGATGCGCTGATTTTCATTAATGACTTGGCATGCGCCAATTCTGCTTCGGTTATTTCTTCACCGCCATCGGAAGATGGGGCTTTTGCTTCTTCTATCGCCGCATTATAAAGGTTGCTGTAATAGATAGCGGTGTTCTTGGCTGCGCGCCCTCCCATGGAGTGGCCCATGACGCCAATACGGCTGGTGTCAATAAAATCCATGATACCGCTGGCGCAGTATTCGACCAAGGGAATCATGCCCTGACCGTATTTTTCGGAGTCGATTGGGATACTTTCATAGAGACTGCTGGATAACCCGTGGCCGTATGCATCCATAGCGATAACCGCGATGCCGCGACGGGCTAATTCAATGGATGCGGCATCCTGTACTTCCGCACTATTTAACCATCCATGGCTGGTAATGACAACCGGCACTTTGTTTTCTTTCGATGCATATTTTGGAATGAAAGCAAGGGCATGTAGATACTGCTGATTCTCCGTTATAATATTGATATCTTTAATGCGAATCCTGCCAAAATCGCTTTGCAGCAAACATGCGCATACGCTACCGATTAAAATCAATGCGATAGCAATGCATAAAGTTCGCGTACGATGTTTCATATACAATGCCCTCCATATTTCTGATATTTCGGAAAACACCGCAAACTGTGGATGCATTTAGCTTGTATCAAAGAAAGGAAGCAGTATAAACAATAGAGCCAAGAGAGATAATTGATGTTTTACGAACATCCTGCATTACCTCACTAACTTATAATTTGTTCTGTAAACCTATATGGGGGAGCCGCCCGTACATCCAATCCTAATACAGTAATGCCAAAAATCGAAAAATAAAAGTTCCCCACTACACATTATGCATTGTAGATAGGGAAAATTTATCATTTTAACGAACTTATGCATTATTGGATTTTCGTTGCGCACCACACGGCTTTTTTCGGCATGATTTGGCACGCAGTAATAATTATTTTTGTCTTTTTACAAGATTGAAAAGATGCGGGGTAGCAAACTACCCTGCATCTTGTTTTGATAGAAGATGTATGAATAAAGAATATTTACACGATCTCAATCTTATACGCCCTCATCCAAAAATCCACCTGGATTAAATATGCCATGAGCTGCGGCCCTGTCATTAGCTGGCCGTACCAGGGCGTAGTGAGGGCCTTGCCGTCGGAGTCGATGAGTTCCAGCACCTTTTGCTTGTTGATGAGTTGCAACAGCGGGGAGGTAGAATCATTTAGAATTTGTTGCAGGGTTGCTTTCACGGCTTTCAGATACGTTGGATGATGGGTTTTAGGATAGGGACTCTTCTTGCGCCATAGAATTTCGTCCGGCAAAATGCCCTTCATGGCCTCCCGCACAATTCCTTTTTCCCTGCCGTGCAGTGACTTGATGTTCCAGGGCATGTTGTAAGCGTACTCCACCAACCGGTGGTCGCAGAACGGTACTCGGACCTCAAGACCGCTGTACATAGACATCCTGTCCTTCCGGTCCAGCAATGTCTGCATAAACCAGTTGAGGTTCAGCATAAACATCTGCCTCATGCGAACTTCCAGCTTCCCGTCGCTGGGCAAGGTATCCGCTGCGTTGACGGTATCGCGGTACCGCTGTTTGACGTATTCTTCGCCGTCGGTCAGCAACCCCGGCTTTAAGATGCTTTGCCTTACCTCCAGGGAATGGGACCAGGGGAAGGTGTCCCGGAATAAAATTTCCCGGTTGTGATACCATGGGTAACCGCCGAATATCTCGTCGGCACATTCGCCGGAAACCGCAACGGTAAACTCCTTTTTGATTTCCCTGCAAAACAGCAGCAGGGAAGAGTCCACATCCGCCATGCCGGGTAAATCGCGGGCAAGAACCGCGTCGGTCAGGTGCTTTTCCAAATCCTCGTTGTGCAGCAGCACTTCGTGGTGTTGGGATCGGATGGCGCTCGCCATCATCCGAATGTATTCTTCGTCGGAATTGGGCTGAAACAGGCTCCGTTTAAAATACCGCTGATTGTCCACGTAGTTGACCGAATAGGTGTGAAGATTTCCCTTGTTGTCGGCTAAATACGCGTCGGAGGCTATTTTGGAAATGATGCTGGAATCCAAGCCGCCGGACAAAAAGCAGCACAGCGGCACATCCGACACCAACTGGCGCTTTACCGCGTCGGTGATGAAAAAGCGGGTCTTTTCAACGGTGGTTTGGATATCGTCGGAGTGTTCCATGGCCTTCGGGCTCCAATATTGGCGGACTTTGCACCCCGTTTGCCGCCCAAAGACCAGATACTCGGCGGGCTTTAATTCGGTTACGCCTTTGATGACGCCGTTGCCGCCGGTTCTGCCCGGACCTAAGAGGAATATTTCCTTTAGTCCGTCTTTGTCAACCCTGGGTTTGATTAAGGGGTTGGCCAACAGTGTTTTTAATTCGGAGCCAAAGAGAATGCCGTCGGGGTAGCAATAGACAAATAAGGGCTTTACCCCCATGCGGTCCCGGGCCAGGAATAAAGTTTTGTCGGCGTCGTTCCAAACCCCGAAGGCGTAAATGCCGTTGAGCTTTTCCAGACAGGATTCGCCCCAGTGGACAAATGCCGTCAGCAAAACTTCGGTGTCGGAATGGCCCCGGAAGTGATAGCCGAAGGCCAACAGCTCATCGCGGAGCTCGCTGGTGTTGTACAGCTCCCCGTTGTAGACGATGGTATAGCTGGTATTGCCTTTTTGAATGGTCATTGGCTGGATTCCGTTTTCCGGGTCAATGACAATAAGCCTTCGGTGCATCAGGCATACGTTTTCTTTCAGATAAATGCCCTGCGCATCCGGTCCCCTGCGCACCAGGGTGCCGGTCATCTTGTCGATGATATCCTCGTGCATTCTCAAATCCCGATGAAAATCAATCCAGCCTGCAATTCCGCACATAAACACCCTCCTAAAAATAAAAAGGCGCCACCGACCGCGACGCCTTTGTCATCGTATCCATTATATGATATGCAACGCCTCCAAATTGTTTCATTGCGGCCTGTTTTTTCGATTTCCACGGCGGAAAGCAAAATGTTTCGGCTTTACATTTTTTCTGATTGACAAAACGATTTCTTTTCCATATAATTGCTAGTATCAAAGCAAAGGCGCTGAGGATACCATCCGCAGCGCCTATTATGTTGAGTGAGGGCAAATCCCAAACAAGAGGCGCACAAAGGCGTGTGTTTTATGGTGAGTATCTTTCGATGCCGCGATAAAATACACGCCTTAAATTTTTAAGGAGGAATGTAGCATGAATACGACAATGATGATTGATACCCTGTGGGTACTGCTTGCGGCCGTACTGGTGTTCTTTATGAACCTCGGCTTTGCAGCGGTGGAATCCGGCTTTGCCAGGTCCAAAAATACGGTGAATATTCTCTCCAAAAACTTTATCGTTTTCGCCGTCTCTTCCCTGGGATTTATGCTCCTTGGCTGGGGGCTGATGTTTGGGGGAGACAATCCTATACTCGGTACGCAACACCTGATTATTTTAAACGATTCCAACCTCGATTTTTACAGCGAAACGCTGACTTCCCATGTGCCCTTCTGGGGCAAATTCTTCTTCCAGCTGGTGTTCTGCGGCACGGCCGCAACCATCGTGTCCGGCGCGGTGGCAGAGCGGGTCAAGTACATCTCCTTTATCGTTTTCTCCTTTGTGCTGACCCTTGTCATTTACCCCATCGTCGGCCACTGGGTATGGGGCGGTGGCTGGCTTGCCAACCTTGGCTTTTTGGATTTTGCGGGCGATACGGTGGTTCACTCCGTCGGAGGTTGGGCGGCTTTGGCAGGCGCCATCATCCTCGGGCCCCGTCACGGCAAATACGATAAGAACGGCAAGCCCCAGGCCATTCCAGGCCACAACATGTCCCTTGCGGTCATCGGACTGTTTGTCTTGTGGCTGGGCTGGTTCGGCTTTAACCCCGGCTCCACCATGAGCTTCCAGAACCCGGGCGACGTGGTGCATATTCTGGTCACCACCAATACCGCGGCCATTGCGGCGGTCCTGACCGCAACCGCCACCTCGTGGATTTTCATCGGAAAGCCCGACCTCGGCATGACCATCAACGGATGTTTGGCAGGTTTGGTTGGCATCACCGGTGGCTGCGCATATGTCAGCGTCAAAAGCTCCGCCCTCATCGGCGCCTTAGCGGGTATCATCGTGGTGTTCGCCGTCCTCTTCTTTGACCGCGTCAAGGTGGATGACCCGGTGGGCGCCACCTCGGTCCATTTGGTCTGCGGTGTCTTTGGCACCGTCTGCGTTGGCCTTTTCGCCCAGGAAGGCGTCACCAGCCTTTCCGCCGCAAACGGCTTGTTCTACGGCGGGGGTCTCAGCCTTCTGGGCACACAGCTTCTCGGCGTAATTGCCGTCGGCGCGTTTACGTTTCTTTCTTCCGCTCTGGTCTGGCTTCTGCTGCAAAAGACCATCGGCATTCGCGTCAGCCTTGCGGAGGAAATTCAGGGTCTGGATATCGGCGAGCACGGAAACTCCGCCTATCCCGATTTTGCCAGCGTCGCTCCCATTATGGCTTCCGGAAGCGGAGCTCCCGCCCCGGCGGCAGGTACAGCCGAGGTTCCAGTGGCTGCTCCCGCCGTTTCGCCGGAAGTGGCCATCCCGGTGGTCAACCGCGCGCGCCCCGGCGCAAAGATGACCAAAGTAACCATCATCACCAACCAGGATAAGTTTACGGCTCTTCAGTCCCATCTGGACGAAATCGGTATCACGGGGCTGACGGTCACCAACGTGCTGGGTTACGGCATGCAGAAAGGCCATACGGAATACTACCGCGGCGCTCCCGTCAAGACAAGGCTCCTGCCCAAGGTTCAGGTGGACATCGTCGTCTGCAAGATTCCGACGGAAACGGTGGTGGAGACGGTGAAGAAGGCCCTTTATACCGGCAACGTGGGCGACGGCAAAATTTTCATCTATGATGTGGAAAATGTCATCAAAATCCGGACGGGGGAGGAGGGCTACGACGCTTTGCAGGATGAGGAAGAATAACCGCCCCGTTTAAAAAGAAACACGAAGGAGCATATTGAGCCAACACTCAATATGCTCCTTATCATTCAAATAGATGCTGGTTACGCCATCAAATAATTGATTTGTTGGGATAAGTTGATGTGGTCCGGGTCCCAATTTCGTTCCGGGCAGTTCTCGATTGTATAGGGAAGCCCCAAACGGTCAACGAATTGGTAAAAATTTTCGTCCAGCCACGGAGGGGTCCACGCGCCGGACCTGCAGATATGAATGGCCGTCACCACAATGGATTTGCCGCCCAAATCCTTCCAATCGCAGTATCGGATATTGTAAATGCGGTTCATCGGCTGGAAGTATTCCGGTTTTTCCACAGTGTAGGGACTGTAAAAAATATAAGCCCCTTGGATTTGTTGGTCTTTCAGGAGCTTACCCAGCCAGTTGGAGCAGTTGACTTCAAAGTTCAAGGCCGAAAGCCCGCCGTAACCCAGGTCGGAGTGGGCGTCAAAGAGGTATACCGCGTCGCAGTTGTTATCCTTTGCCATTTGGTAGGATAAGGCGTGGGAATCGGAAACCAGCACTTTGATGCCGGCTGCAAATAAAAAGGATTTTCTGACTTTTTCCCAAAAGGTGTCCAATTGGGAAGAAAGCTGAAACTCGTGAAGAATATCCTCTCCCCAAACCTTTGCCTGGATGTACCGCTTGTACCAACTATCCATCAGGCTCCTATTGTTTTCTATGTAAGAACCGCAGTTCTTTTGGGTGTAAATAAAATAGTCCCAATCGATCGACAACAAGCACTGTTCCATATCTTAACCTCCTTCAGAACCGTTAAAATATGCGTGCATTGTAAAGTATCGATGTTGGATGAAAAAGCCCACAATCCCTCCTTTTCAAATGCTGCAAATATTATAGCACAACTTTCCATACAGGGATGCCGTAAAAACCTTACCCTGAAAGGGCTTTTTAGGGCAAGAAAAAACGCCCTAACAAATAGGGCGTTTTGCTGGATTAGTTGATGAATTTTACTTTTTCCTCCATGGAGCTTCTGGTGGAGGCACCGGTTGCGGCGTCAACGTCATTATGGCCTATCAACAGCACCGCCACGTTGCTGTATCCTTCCGGGATTTGCAGCAATTTGTCAAACTCGGCCTTCTTTTCCCCGTTTAATGTTGTGGAAGGGGAAGACAGAATTTTGGTTCCATACCCCAGCGAAAGCGCGGCGATGGACATGGCTTCCGTTGCAAGGCCGCAGTCAAAGGAATCGGTCGGCAAGTTGTCGGTGCCATAGACAAAGACAGCCACCGGCGCATCGGCAAGGCCGAGCCTTTTGGGCGCGGATGATTGTTGACTGCTGGAAGCGCTGGACGTTCCTCCGGACATGGCATCTGCAATTTGGTTCAACACGTCTTTGTTGGTCACCACACTAAAATGCCATGGTTGGCTGTTTCTTGCGCTGGGCGCATTCAGGCCGGCGGACAGGATTTGTTTGATGTGGTCTTCGCTGATTGGCTCGGATGTAAACATGGTTGCCGTTTTCGCAGTGGTGAGAATATCCAGAGCACTTTGCGATGTGGCAGCGGCCGGTGTTTGGGATTCTGGTTGGGAAGTGGTATTTTTGGAATTTGCATTGGCACATCCGAACAACAGGGCGAAACATAACGCAAGGGCAATCAGTTTTGCTATTTTTTTCATCACAATCACCTCGCATGAATAATTCCTATTAAACCCATATTACAACTAAAAAATTGGAGAAAGCAAGCGTTTACTGTAGTAATGTCCAATGGAGTATACCAAAAAACTCTTTGTTCGTTTGAATAAGACTAAGGTATCTTTTAAATGCTTCGCCTTTCTTCTAAAGCCTCATCTATCCTTCCAACTCTAAGTTATTTTGGGCTGTTTGGCCACGGAACATACGCCCCATTCCATTTCTCTCATCGGTTTTGCATGTAATATATTCATGCCTTTGCCGTCCATGCTTATTCCTGTCAGCCGAAATATTCTTGGTATTCGGCGGCGGCAAATTCCTTTCCGATGATACCCATGTTGAAGGCACCGCGGAAATGTGTTACAATCAGCCCATAAAAAGTCGATTCGAAAGGTGACCTAGATGAAACAGGAACGGCAGTATCCCAAAATCATGATATCCCCCAAGGCGGAGCGCAGCGTTAAGAGCGGGCATCCCTGGATCTACGGGGAAGAGATTCGCCATATGGCGGGAGAGCCCCAAAACAGCGGGCTGGTGGACGTGTTTGCCGGCAACGCCTATATGGGTACGGGCTTTTACAACGGCACCAGTAAAATTGCCGTACGCCTGATTTCCCGCAACGCCAACGATGTGTTCGACGCCCGCTTTTGGCGCCGCCGGGTGGAATACGCCGTTCTTTACCGCAAAACCGCCATGCCCGGCGCGGACTTTACCTGCTGCCGCTTAATTCACGGCGAGGCGGACCAGATGCCGGGGTTGACGGTGGACCGCTACGGCGGCCTTCTGTCGGTGCAGATTACCTGTCTGGGTATGGAGCTCATTAAGGATATCATTTACCGCGCCCTTTGGGAGGTGCTCGCCCAACTGGGGGAAACCATAACCGGCATCTACGAGCGCAACGACATCGCCCTGCGCACCCGGGAAGGACTGCCGGAGTCCAAGGGTTGGTACCGGTTCGACGGTATACCGGTGCCGGAATCCGCCGTGACGGAAATATGCGAAAACGGCGTGAAATATCTGGTGGATGTGGAAAACGGGCAGAAAACCGGCTTTTTCCTGGACCAGAAATACAATCGCGCCGCCGTGGCCCGGATTGCCGGAGGCAAGCGGGTGCTGGACTGCTTTACCCACACCGGCTCCTTCGGCCTGAATGCGGCGGTTGGCGGGGCGGAGCATGTGACCTGCGTGGATATTTCCCAGTCGGCCATCGATATGGCGAAGGCCAACGCCGTCCGCAACGGGGTGGACGGAAAGATAGATTTTCTCTGCGAGGACGTCTTCGACCTGCTGACCAGGCTGGCGGACCAAAAGTGCCGGGACTACGACTTTATCATCCTGGACCCGCCGGCCTTTACCAAATCCCGCAAGACGGTGCAGGACGCCGCCCGGGGATACAAGGAGATTAACCTCAAGGCCATGAAGGTGCTGCCCCGGGGCGGGTATCTTGCCACCTGCAGCTGCAGCCACTTCATGACGGACGAGTTGTTCCGCAAAACGCTGGCAAGCGCCGCAAAGGATGCCGCCGTATCCCTCCGGCAGATGGAGGCCCGCCAGCAAGCCCCGGATCATCCTATCCTGTGGAATGTCCCGGAGACGGATTACCTCAAATTTTATATCTTCCAAGTGGTGTGAGATGCTTTTCGCCCCCTGCCGTTCCGTTGTATAATTTTCCGTAAAGGGGATGTTTGAATGATTGCTGTGGTGGATTACGGCGTCGGCAATTTGTTTTCGCTGTTGTGCAGCCTCCGCTCGTTGGGCCTGGATTGCGTGGTGACCAACCAGAAGGAAGTGCTGAAAAGGGCCGAACGAATCATCCTGCCCGGAGTCGGCGCTTTTGGCGACGCCATGGAAAAGCTCCGGGAATCGGGCCTGGTGGACACCGTCAAAGAGTTGGCGGCGGAAAAGCCCCTGCTGGGCATCTGTCTGGGCATGCAGCTTTTGTTTGACAAAAGCATGGAGCACGGCGAACATGAAGGCCTGGGGCTGATTTCCGGCTCCGTCCTGCCGCTGGCAAACGATATTGCCCCAACCCTCAAAGTCCCCCATATGGGTTGGAACAAGCTGGAAATTTTCCGAGACGACCCTATCTTCCAACACTTTCAAAACGGCGAATGGGTTTACTATGTCCACAGCTATTACGCCACCAACTGCTCCGACCACATGCTGGGCGTTTCGGAATACGGCGTCATGGTGCCGGGGCTGGTGCGCTCTGGCAGGATATACGGCATGCAGTTCCACCCGGAAAAGAGCGGCAGCGCGGGGCTTCGCCTGCTGAAGGCTTTTTCCGAACTATAACGGTAGGGAGGCGCTGTCATGATCAGCAAGAGAATCATACCATGCCTTGACGTCCGAAACGGGCGGGTGGTGAAGGGCGTCAACTTTCAGGAGATTCGGGATATGGCGGACCCTGTGGAAATGGCGCGCTACTACTACGAAACCGGGGCGGATGAGCTGGTCTTTTACGACATTACGGCAAGCGTCGAGGGCCGAAAGCTCTTTACCGACGTGTTGCGGGCGGTGGCTTCGCAAATTTTCATTCCCCTCACCGTGGGGGGAGGCATCAACTCCCTGGACGATTTCGACACCGTATTAAAATCCGGCGCCGACAAAGTCAGCGTCAACAGCGGCGCCATCAAGAACCCTTCTCTGATCGGCGCCGCGGCAAAGCGCTACGGCAGCCAATGCGTGGTGCTCAGCATTGACGTCAAACGGGTGGACGGCAACTTCCACGTCTTTGCCAACGGCGGCAGAATCGACACGGGAATGGACGCCCTCGAGTGGGCCAAACAGGGAGAAGACCTGGGAGCCGGGGAGATTGTGCTCAACTCCATCGATACCGACGGCGTGCGGAAAGGCTTCGACCTGCCGATGCTCCGGGAGTTTGGCAAAATCGTATCAGTTCCGCTGATTGCCAGCGGGGGAGCGGGAACCATGGAAGACTTTTTGGAATTGTTCCAATACGAGCGGATTGACGCGGGCCTTGCCGCCGGGGTCTTTCACACCAAAAAAATTGAGATAGGCAACCTGAAGCGTTATCTGAAGGATAGCGGGGTCAACGTCCGCATTTAAAAGTTGGGATACATAAGCAATCCATCTCCCTCATCCAGAAAAGGGAGATGGATTTGTTCTATTACAGTATTTTTTTCATTCTCTCCATGGCTTCCGCCACGTTGTCTTTGTTTCCAAAAGCGGACAGCCGGAAGAATCCTTCCCCGTTGGCTCCAAAACCGGCCCCCGGAGTACCCACGATATTGCCCCGCGTCAGCAGAAAATCAAAGAACTCCCAGGAGGACATATTGTTGGGGCATTTGAGCCAGAGATAGGGCGAATTTTTCCCTCCGGTAAACCAAATGCCAAGTTCGGTGAGGGTATCCGCCATTAATCGGGCGTTGCCGAGGTAGTATTGGATTTGTTCTTTGATTTGCCTCAATCCCGTTTCGGTAAAGATGGCCTCGGCTCCCCGCTGCACAATGTAGGATACGCCGTTGAATTTGGTGGTTTGCCGCCTGAGCCAGAGCTTGTTTAAAGGTACGCTGTCCCGCACCAGCGCCTGGGGAACCACCGTGAAGCCGCAGCGGGTTCCGGTAAAGCCCGCGGTTTTGGAAAGGGAACAAAACTCAATGGCGCATTGTTTCGCCCCGGGAATCTGAAAGATGCTGGTGGGCAGGTTCTGGTCCTGGACAAACACTTCATAGGCGCTGTCAAACAGAATCACCGCCTGCCTTTCCACCGCCCAGTCCACCCAAAGCTGCAGCTGCTCTTTGGTGTAAACGGCGCCGGTGGGATTGTTGGGCGAGCAGAGATAGACAATATCCCCTTCGGTCTTATCATCGGGTACCGGCAGAAAACTGTTTTCCACGTTACCGTTTACAAAATTGATTTTCCGTCCGGCCATAATGTTGGTGTCCACATATACGGGGTAAACCGGGTCCGGGATGACGACAGTATTGTTTACATCGAATATATCCAGAATATTGCCCAGGTCACTTTTGGCGCCGTCGCTGATGAACACTTCGTTTTCGTCCAGCAATACGCCTTTGCCGGCATAGTAGTCGCAGATTGCTTCCCTTAAAAAGCCGTAACCCTGTTCTTCTCCGTACCCTTTAAAGGTGTCCGCGCTGCCCATTTCCGAAACGGCCTTGTGCATGGCCTCCACAACCGCCGGAACAAGGGGCAGGGTGACGTCTCCGATGCCAAGCCGGATTATGTTTTTTTGGGGGTGCTGTTGTTTAAATTCGCTCACACGCTGCGCAATGAAGGAAAACAAATAGCTGTCTTGCAACTGGAGATAATTCGCATTAATTTTCATAATCAAACCTCGCGTCTCAAAATTCCAAGTGGTTGTCGAAAGCTTATATAAAAGGGAAGGCCGACTACAGTTCCACGACTCCTTCGAATACTTTGACACATCCCCCTGTCATCAGCACCCTTTCGTCGGTATAGTTTATGATCAGTTCTCCTCCCGTGAGAAGTACCCGAATGTCCTGCCCTTTGGCGCAATAGCCGTTTAATACCGACGCGACGGCCGCCGCGCAGGCGCCGGTCCCGCAGGCAAGGGTCTCGCCGCTTCCCCGTTCCCACACCCGCATTTTTAAGGTGTTTTGGTCGATGACCTGCACAAATTCGGTGTTCACCCGCTCCGGAAAGATTTCATGATGTTCAAAGTGCGGGCCGATTTCGGCAAGATTTAAGCTGTCCACATCCTGGCAGAAGACGACGGCGTGGGGATTGCCCATGGATACGCAGGTGATGCCATAAGTCTTGCCCTGAATGGCGAGAGGGGCGTTGACAATGCGGTCCCCTGGCAACGCCACAGGAATTCTGGAGGGTGTCAGCTCGGCTTTTCCCATATCCACCTTAACCGATGTGGCGAAGCCGTTTTCTGCGTACACCTGCAGGGTTTTCACCCCGCTTAGGGTTTCGATTTTGATTTCGTCTTTTTTGCAAATATCGTTGTCATAGAGATATTTTGCAACGCAACGGATGGCGTTTCCGCACATTTTGCCTTCGCTTCCGTCCAGGTTGAACATTCTCATTTTGGCGTCGGCAATGTCGCTTCTGCAGATGAGAACCAATCCGTCCCCGCCGATGCCGAAATGCCGGTCGGACAGCACAACGGCCAATTGCTCGGGGGCACTGATTTCCCGCTCTAAACAGTCGATGTAAATGTAGTCGTTTCCGCATCCGTGCATTTTGGTAAATGCAAGCCTGGTACCTTCGTTTCTCATACCGATTTGCCCTCGACTTTGCAAAGTAGTTGCCAATTTTTCGGCGTGCTCAGGGGACTCATACCGACACTCCTTTCGGCGAGTAAAAAAATAAAGGCGCTGCGGATTCACATCCACAGCGCCTTTGCTGTACGAAAAAAGATTAACACGTCAATCGAGCCCTTGTCAATACCTTTTTCGCCGGAACCTTATTCTTTAGCCAGTGCTCCCGGCAACGGAAGGTACCCCAGCGAAACCAGATGTAACACTATGGTGGAATATCTTAGGATACGGCGCGGCACAAGCTCTGTTCTAAAATCTGTTTAGTAATTCGCATATTCCGTAAACGAAAAAGGGCAGGTAACAGATAGCCAACGTCATGCGCTGCCATAAACCGCCATACCTTTCACCAATAAAACCTTCAGGATATCCACCATATGGATTTTCGCATGGTTTCCTTCACAGATGCAGGATTCAAAGAAATGAGGCTGGAAGCAATCTTTTCACCCAGTTCCGGTTTGGCGGAGGCAATTTTCCCAAGGGATTGAATACACTGGCGCACGGTGATGGGCTTTGGGTCGTGGAGAGCCAACAGGTATTGGTCTATCGTCCGTTCCATCCTGTTTTCCGAATCCCATTTTGCATTCTCGGCAATCAGCATAAGCCAATGCTTCGCTGATAAGAATTATCGCTTGTCAGTTTGTTGCGAAAGGTATTCCAATATGGATAAACGTCATCGAAATATGCCGACCGGTTCTGCAAGAGGAGGAGCGCTTGATAGCGAATGCCGTCGTCTTTACTGGACAACCACGTTACCAGTTGCGGAATATCTTCCGGCAAAAGCGCTTTGGATGCCGCAGGCAATTCATTTTTGGGCAACCGACATCATACGTTCCAACTCCATTGTCTTTCCTCCTATTACGGATTGGTTGGTGTTCCGGATAAAGATAAAGCAGGCAGCTGTATGGTAAGCCTGCCTGCTGTGTTGACGCTGTATGCTATTGGTTCTGGATTTTATACAAAATGGTGAAGCCGTGCTCCTCAATGGCTTTTTCAATTTCCGCCGTATTGAAAGAGTTAAGACTTACTACAATGGCGCTCTTGCCGGTGGAGCCGCGGTAAACCGCCACCCGGGTGATGTTGGCGCCATATTCGCCTATGATGCTGGTCAGGTTAGACATAATTCCGGGCTCGTCAATGGCTTCGATGGTCAGACGGGTGCCCTGCTCGCGGAAGCCCAACAGTTCGATGAAGGAATCAAAGATGTCACTTTCGGTGATGATGCCAACCAACTTGCCGTCGTCCACCACCGGCAGGAAGCCTACATCGTTGTCCCGCATCAGGATGGCTGCCTCCTCCAGGAGGGCATCGGGGGAAACGGTAATCAAATGTTTGGACATGATTTGCTTGATTTTGGTCTTGGAGAGCAGATAGGTGATTTCACCCATGCTGAGGGCCGTTGCCTTGGAAGGGGAGTACCGTTCGATATCCTCTTTGGACACAATGCCCACCAGTTTACCGTTTTTGACAACAGGCAGACGTCTGACGTTGTGCTGCATCATAATCTCCTGAGCCTCGGGAATGGTCTGATCCGGTGAGATTGTGAATGGATTGCCGGTCATCTTGTTCTTTACAAACATACACTAACCCCCTAAATAGGCTTTTTTAATATCCTCGCTCTGCATTAGGTCGGCTCCGGTTCCTGAAAGAACTATAGATCCCGTCTCCATTACATAGGCACGATGGGCGATACGGAGTGCCATGCTGGCGTTTTGTTCGACCAACAGGACTGTAGTTCCATTGTTATTTATATTACTAATTATATTAAAAATTTCCTGTACAAGCAAGGGGGCAAGACCCATGGACGGCTCATCCAGAAGCAGGATTCTCGGCCGGCTCATCAGGGCTCTGCCGATGGCCAGCATTTGCTGCTCGCCTCCCGAAAGAGTCCCTGCCGCCTGTTTGCGGCGAGTGTGGAGAATGGGGAAGTGCTCGTAGACCATTTGCAAATCCTTGGCAATCTCTTTTTTATCCCGGCGCAGGTAGGCTCCCAGCTCGAGATTTTCCAGAACCGTCATGGATGCAAAGACACGGCGCCCTTCCGGTACGTGGGAAATGCCCATCTTAACCCGGTCCTTGGCGGATGTGGCGGTAATGTCCTTGCCCTCCAGCAGAATGGTTCCGGTGGTGGGCTTTTCCAACCCGGATATGGTTCGAAGGGTTGTGGTTTTGCCGGCGCCGTTGGCCCCGATCAGAGTCACAATCTCGCCTTCGTTCACCGTAAGGGAAATTCCCTTCAAGGCGTTGATGACACCGAAATATACACTAAGATCCTTAATCTCAAGCATTGTTAACGTCCTCTCCCAAATAAGCCTCGATAACCCGCTTATTTGTCCGTACTTCTTCCGGGGTGCCGCTGGCAATGACTTGGCCGTAGTCCAGAACGTAAATGCGCTCGCAGATTTTCATGACCAGGGACATGTCGTGCTCAATCAGCAAAATGGTCAGCTTAAATTGATTGCGAATCCAACTGATGACCTCCGTAAGCTGCGCGGTCTCCGCCGGGTTCATTCCCGCCGCCGGTTCGTCCAAAAGAAGCAGGCTGGGATTGGTGGCCAGTGCGCGGGCAATCTCCAGGTGACGCTGCTCTCCGTAGGGAAGGTTTCGGGCAAGCTCATCCTTCTTGTGGTCCAGCTTCATAATTTTGAGCAGCTCCATGCTGCGCTCCACCAGCTCCTGTTCTTCCTTCTGGCAGGAAGGCAGGCGCAAAAAGCTTGCGGCAAGGCCGTATTTCACATTTTTGTGCATGGCGATGCGCACGTTGTCCAGCACCGTCAAATCCTTGAACAGACGGATATTTTGAAACGTTCTGGCAAGGCCCATTTCACATACCTTATAGGGTTTGAGCCCTTGGATGGGTTTATCCACTCCGTTGGTATGTAAAGTGATGGTTCCGGAAGTAGGCTTGTATACGCCGGTGAGCAAATTAAACACCGTGGTCTTGCCGGCTCCGTTGGGGCCGATCAGTCCCACCAATTCGCCCTGCTCCAGCTCCAAGCTGACATTGGATACCGCAGCCAATCCTCCAAAGTTTTTGGTCAGCTTTTTAACAGTTAGTATTGGCATGGCCTAAACCCTTCCTTTCCGGAACGAAAATTTGCTGCCAAGCTTGCTGAGCATGGAAAGAGAGAGCTCCTTGGACCCCATGAGGCCTTGAGGACGGAAAATCATAATAATGATGAGAATCAGCGAATAGATGACCATACGCAGTTCCGAGAAGGACTGCAGGAAGGTGGAAATCAAGGCAAGCAGGATGGCCGCCAGCACTGAGCCGGAAACGCTGCCCATTCCGCCCAACACTACCATGACCAGCACGTCCACCGACTTTTGGAAGTTAAAGGTGGTGGGCTTGATGAAGAAGAAATAGGAGGCATACAGAGCTCCGGCGATGCCGGCGCAAAACGCTCCGATGGCAAAGGCGGTGACTTTGTATTTGGTGGTGTTGATGCCCATGGCCTCCGCCGCGATTTCATCTTCCCGAATGGAGATGCAGGCTCTGCCGTGGGACGACTTTAAAAAGTTGACAATCAGAAGGATGGTTCCCGCCGTAAACACAAAGAGCCACGGCCAGTTGACAAACTGGGGAATTCCGCTCAAACCAGCAGCACCGTTGGTAATGTTGAGGTTCAAAAATACAATGCGGATAATTTCCGACATACCAAGGGTGGCGATGGCCAGGTAGTCACCGCGAAGGCGGAGGGTAGGCAAACCGACCAGGATGCCCACAACAGCGGCGGCGACGGCACCCGCCACCAGACCCAGAATAAAGCCGGGGATGGTGGGCATGCGCATGGTGATGAGGGCGCAGGTATAGGCGCCGATGGACATAAAGCCCGCGTGTCCCAAAGAAAACTGGCCGGTAAACCCTGTAATCAGGTTAAGGCTGACGGCAAGGATGATGTTGATACAGATGGTGGTGAGGGTAATTTGCTGAAAGTCCTGAATGATTCCAAATAGAATCAAAAGTTGGATGATTACATAGGTGAGCACAAGCAACAGCAGCTTGGTCCATGATTTTGTATTTCGCATCGTTTCCGCTAATTTTTTCATTGACTACACCTTTTCCCTGGTATTTTTCCCCAACAATCCCGCCGGCTTCAAGATAAGGATCAGGATCAAAATAGCAAACACAAATGCATCTCTGTACATGGAGTTTATGTATCCGGAAATCAAAACTTCCACGATTCCAATGATATATCCTCCAATCATGGCTCCGGGAATGATGCCGATACCGCCGAATACAGCGGCCACAAAGGACTTCAGCCCGGGAAGCACACCCATCAGGGGGTTGATGGAGTTGTAGCACACTCCCACCAGGATGCCTGCGGCGCCTGCAAGAGCAGAACCCAGAGCAAAGGTAAAGGAAATAGTGGTGTCCACGTTGATGCCCATGAGCTCCGCGGCGTCCTGGTCCATCGAAACGGCGCGCATGGCCTTGCCGATTTTCGTCTTATTGACAACAAACTGGAGCAGCAGCATGAGAATGATGGTGATGGCGAGAATCAGAACCTGCAGCATGGGGACGCTGATATTTCCCAACTGCAAGGTTTTCGCAAGCAGTCCGGTCAAGGGCGGATAGGAACGCACCTGCGCTTTTACAAAGAACATGGTGCCGTACTCCAAAAACAGCGACACACCGATGGCGGTAATCAATACGGCGATTCTTGTTGCGTTTCTCAAGGGCTTGTAGGCGATCTTCTCAATGGTGACACCCAGTACGGTGCACACCGCCATGGCCGCCAGCAAAGACGGCACAAAACCAAAGCCCAAAAATGTCATGCAAAAATACCCGACATATGCACCTATCATATAAACGTCGCAGTGGGCGAAGTTGATGAGCTTGATGATACCATAAACCATGGTATAGCCCAGAGCAACCAGTGCATATATGCTGCCGAGAGAGATACCGTTGATGATCTGATGTAAAAACTGTTCCAAAAGTTTCCCTTCTTTCAATCCGAGTAATGACATGCAGCAAATGATTCCGCGCGCAAAGCCGAAACACAGAGCATCTCAAGCATTGCAAGCCCCGTCAATAGTTCTTGCAACTAATTATATAATATTTGGAGAGAGTCGTCTACCTCTACGCCTACATTTTTTATGAGTAATATGATGGCAATTAGAAAGGATTCGCTGATAAAACACATATAAGTGAAGACAAAAATCTGTCCTCACTTATATGCATTTATGCAAAATATTAACTTGGAACCTGCAATGGAATTAGTTGCTGACTCTCTCGCTGGAGTGTTGTACGCCGTCCTTCAGCTGGATAACCACCAGAGCCTTTTCGGGGTTGTGGTTTTCGTCAATGGTGAAGTTACCGGTGACGCCTGCAAAATTCTCGGTGGCTTCCAGAGCGCTCTTCAGGGATTCGCCGTTCAGTTTTTCAGCGCGTTTGATGCCGTCCACGACGAACTTGGCAAGGTCATAGCCCAGAGCGTTGAAAGCATCGGGTTCCTTGTTGTATTCTTTCTTGAACAGAGAAATGAAGTTCTGCACCACGGGATCCTGGTCCAGGGAAGAATAGTGGTTGGAGAAGTAAACCTCGTTGAGGGCGTCGGCGCCGGCCAATTGAGCCAGTACGGGAGAGTCGAATCCGTCGGCACCCAGAATCGGAACATTGATGCCCTGAGCGCGAGCCTGCTTGATGATCAGGCCGGCTTCCTCATAGTAACCGGGGATGAAGATCACGTCGAAATCTTTGCCCTTAATGCTGGTCAAAATGGCGTTGAAGTCGGTGTCGCCCTTTACATAGGCTTCCTGGGCAACGATGGTGCCGCCGCCGGCTTCGAAGGTTTTGACAAAGTTTTCGGCAAGGCCTTTGCCGTAGTCGCTGGAGCTGTCCATAATGACAACGGCCTTGGTCTTGGAAAGGTTATTCAGAGCGTAGTTGGCCATGCCGGTTCCCTGATAGGAGTCGTTGAAGCAGATACGGAAAGCGTATTCCTTGACGCCGTTTTCGTCCACGGTCACGTCGTCGGCAGTGGCGGAACCGGAGATGACGGGAATCTTGTTCTTAATCGCCACGGGAATGGTTGCCTTAAAGGAACCGGAAGTGGCGGGTCCCAATACGGCCACAACCTTGTCCTGGGTCATCAACTTGCTGGCCAGGGTGGTAGCCTCTGCCTCTTCGGACTTGTTGTCGTATTTGACCAGTTGGATTTGCTTGCCGTTTACGCCGCCGGCCTCGTTGATTTCTTTGATGGCAAGCTCGATGCCTTCCACCGAGCTCTGACCGTAGGTGGCAACACCGCCGGACAACTCGTAGTTTACACCGATTTTAATAACATCGCTGTTATTGCCACCAGAAGAACCCTGCTGAGCGCAGCCTGCAAGCAGTGCGATGCTCAGACAGATAGCCAGTAAAACGCTTACTTTTTTCATACTCACACTCTCTCCTTTGTATTAAAATAAATAGGTCCCATTTCCTATTTACTGGGTGAACAGAACCTATATATTGAAAAGTAAGATTGAAAATTAAACAAATGATACTATAAATGTATTCCTATGTCAAGCACTTTAAAGCAATAAAATAGGGCGATAAAATCATGAAATAACCGCCGCTTACCCTCCGGAAATTATGCTAAATTAATAATCGCTACCATTTTCTTCATGACTGCCGCTGTAATAAAGGGCTTCCTTTTCAACAGATCATATACTTCGCCTGTGCAGGAAGGATAATCTTTAGGAAAGATTCATAAAATTAAGGGTTTTCTTACGTGGTCGTCTCCGGAGGAAAAGCCGAACAGACGAAGCGGTGTCTGAAACCCCTTCTGTTTATAGGATTTTTCACTTGTGTAGAGTCGATGAAATTGGAGGCTTATGAATAGTAAAACGGAAGGCTCTTCACCGCTTGGCACCTGCTGACCCATACGACAAAAACTTCTCCATCTGAACTACTGCCCGCTTAATATTTTTACAGGAATCATTATGAATAGTCATACACCTCCCAATGATAGATGCCGCTCTATCATTGGGAGGTGCTTGTTGACAAATTGCTTTCGTTCGGGAATGTCGGTAACGGCAGGATTCTCTTCATTTCGGCAAGAGCATGGCACTTAAGCTTCAGCAACAACAATTAAACGCCAACTCTTCTCATCGTAATGATTCATTTTATAGTCCCCGTACATCCGGATATTTGTAAATCCAGCCTGTGTAAGCAGTCTTTTATATTCTTCATCGAGAAGAATTCTATAAACAATATCGTATTGATTGCTTTCTAAACGTTCTGCGCTATGGAACAAATCCAGTACATGAATGGTTTGAAACCGGCCATCATGCTCCTTAACGAAAATTCGTGAAAAATCTGGCCGATTGACCACCACTTCAATGGAAGGCAAAGTGAGTGTGAAATGTGTTGTTCCTTGGGTTAAAACCAATAACCCGTTTTGATTTAACCTGTTCTTCATGGAGCGAAGAGCGGTCAATAAATCCTCATCGGTATGTAAATGGGGTAATGAGTTTGTTAGACATACAATGGCATCAAATTTTCTTTCAAATACCTGCTCTAAAAAACGAAAATCACATTGATACAGCGGGATGGAACAGTCTTTCTTTTGAAGATTTTTATGCGCCACCTCAAGCATTGATTTTGAAAAATCTGAACCCCAAACATTGTATCCCGACTGCGCCAGCATCAATACATGTTGCCCTGTTCCACAAGCACAGTCCAAAACGGTCTTGACTCCATGCTCAGAAAACAATTTATTGAAAAAGGTTTTTTCGTCGCCCAAGTAATCTTCTATTGGCCCAAATTCGTCATAGTCATAAGCGAATTTTTCGTATAGATCTCTCATTCAGTAAACATCCCTTCTGTATACGACCCCGACAGCTAGTCCAATTTACTTGTTTGCCAGCCACTGCTCCTTTGTCATATGGTTTGCATGGACTGTTCTGGTCTCTCCCATAAGCGGCACCGGTACATCTTTGCATGTATGATGGTAAACAAATCCAACTTTCTCTTGCACTCTTTTTGATTTTGTGTTGCCATCATAATATTCACACCATATTATATTCATGTTTAAATCTTCAAACCCATGACGAATGAGTTCTCTTGCTGCTTCAGGAATCAGTCCCTGTCCCCAAAACTCTTTTCCTATCCAATAACCCAATTCACATTCATCATCTCTTTTGGTCATATCTGTACTTCCATTCAGTTTCAGTTCAATGCAGCCAATCGCTATATTGTCAGTTCTTAAACATACAGCATAGCACTCTCGCCCACAAAAATAGTTTTTGATAACATCACGGCTTTCATCAATACTCTTATGAGGCGGCCAGCCAGCAATAGGTCCAACAGCGGGGTCTTTTGCATATTGAAATAAACTCTCTGCATCCGTTTCTTTCCACGGACGCAATATTAGTCTTTCCGTTGTCAATTCCATCTCACGATGCTCCTGTCAAATTAGTATATTTTGCGGGACATTTAAGACGACGCACTCTACATGGAACGAGCCGCTTGGATTGATGTCTTGGGCTGTTTTTTGAACCTTGCGTTCGTGGGAATATATCAATGGGTTTTTGGGCATTTTCCCCGAAAACGAACGTTCAAGGGAACAAATCAACTTTTTCAAATAAGCATCTGCTTATTTCCTGTTCTTTTACGATTTATTGATTTGCCCTTAATTTTTTCTTGAAGTTTCATCATCTTTATAGTGTGTAATACCAGTCAAGTGAAATAAAGACTCTAGGCCAAAGCCTTTATGAATTCAACAGCTATTTCAATCCTATCTTTGTCATCAGTTTCCTTTAGCCAGTACTCATTTTTAGAATTAGCGATAGCAATTAAATTATTAAACTCTTGTTTTCCATTCCTCGAAACATAATCTTCAGGAAATTTTACTTTCCAGCCGTCTTTGAGGCTTTCCAGAGTTATATTATTTCTTAATTTCAGCGGACTAAGATCACTGTATATACCATAGCACTCATTAACATTACAAATGGTTTTATCTGCAATTTTCAAAGCGACCGTCCTGACATATGGATTGATGTGGTAAGCCAGTAGCGAGTTTCCATTAAGTTTTCTCAACTCATATTCATTTAGCCATGCATAAAGATTTTTTTTATTATCAACAAACCCTCCATATTTTATAAAGTAATATCTCCAATCCCTTTTTGCTTGTTTTAAATAATCAATAATTATATTTTTCAATTTCTCTTCTGAAGTGGAACCCTTTATTGTAATATATTTACATATAAATTCCTTTAGTATTTCTTTGATTTTCTGTGATTCGTTTGTGGTCCTTGTAAGAATAATATTCCATTCTCCATCTCCTCCAAAGTACTTTCTTGCACCAAGTTGACTGTAACCTATAATAACAGAATAATCTCCTATCGAAAGTAAAGCTTTTATAACGGTTGAACTATTGTTTGACCATATGTCAGTTATAATTGAATCCAAATCTATAGCGGGGTTTCCTACAACTATTTCCAAAACATTATCAATACATCCTTTAAATAATGGATTGTCTTCTAGTTTATGAATTTTTTCTTTTAAATTTATATTATTAACAATCAGTGTAGCCTTTTTTATTTCCGAATCTACGGAATCTTTACTAAATCCAGGCATACTGAATCCCTTTTGAGTTAATATTTGATAAACATTTTGATTTTGTATAAGCAAGTCAGTCACATCTTTTAACTGTCTCTTCATAAAGTCAAAACGCAAATTGCTTGTATATCTGGTATTAACCGCTTGACGTACTCTCATCAGCAGATTTCGAATAACTCTTAAAAATTCCACTAAATCAACACTATAACTGTACTGATTTAAAAAAATACAACGTTTTAGTAGTGAATAAAGCAATATTTTTTCTGCTATTCCAAAAGAATCACCCTTTAAACACCTTTTCCAAAGATTACTTTTACCATCAAAAATGACCAGCTTACCTTTTTCATATTTTTCTGAAAAAATGTTGTCAATAAATTTATCCGGATCCATTTGAATTTTTATCCAAAAATCAAGAGAATCTATTAAGAATTCAATGTTCTCCTTCCTGCTATATACAGATTTTATCAATTCATAATTGATTTTAGGTACATTATTTTCATTATATAAAAATGGATTTGTTGTAGGTAATACATTCTGGTTTTCAACATAAAGCATTTCTGTAATAAAATATATATATCGCATAAAAGGATTATCGATAGTATTGGCTTCTTTATACTTCCAGAAAACATCTGTCCAGGCGTTATCTATCTTTAAAGAAAAATCCAGAAGCTTTTCTGGCAACACATCATCAATTATCTGAGTAAATTTTGCTTTAAAGTTTTCAAAATCCGTTAAAGGTTTTCCTCTAGCATTCATTTTTATGTACAAGTTATCAGTTAAGCCAAAGTTTTTAAGTTCCAAAAATCTAAATGTTATTGGAGGATCTGAATTAATATCACGTATTAGTTTTTCAAAGCAATCTTGAGTATCCCTAAAAGTCAGATGAATATCATCAAGCATTGTTAGCATTGATTTTATAGTTGGATCTTTTATCCATGACATATAAAACCAGTGAGCATCTTTAATTAAATCAGATATTTTATCATTTTCTTTGCCAAGATCATATTTAACACCTTTTTCTACTAGCGAATAGCAGAAGTCCCGAGAGCTTATTCTGGTCTCATAAGTAAATTTTGAAAGTATACCTTTTATCTTGCTAGTTTTATTTTCCTTTGTGGCAAGATACCAATGTAATAAAAAGAGAGTGGTCAATCTCTGCTGTCCATCTAATGGCAGTAATACCTTATCCCCTTCTCGTTCTTCTATAGAACCGTATACAAAATCAAAATCTAATGTATTGCTCTCATTAACTATTGCATTATAAAGGCTTTCAAGAAATTCCTTCCTTATTTCTGGTATTTTATCAACATTTCTTCCTTGGGCATAATCTCTCTGTATAATTGGTATTTCAATTCTATACTCATTTATTAGCTTCCAAAATGTATACTTAGTTGTTTGCATCACTATTCACCTCCGCTTGATTAGGCAAATATTTCTGTAAAGTATGTATTATCTCATCATAGTAATCCTTCCTGTCTTCAGGACCCCAAAAATGCAAATGTGATGCATTCTTACTATAATACTTCAAAAATACATTTCTAGTACAAATAGGGATAAAATAGCCTTCCTTATCCATTTTTATAATAATATCACGCTTTACATCAAAGAATGAATTGCCAAGTCTGCTATTTAAGTCCTTATCCAGTAGAGTTAGGTTATTTATTAAATGCATATCATCACTAAATTGGTCTTTAAAACAGTTCTGAACTTCTTCGAATAATTTATTAAATAATTCAGCACTTATATTATCCTCATTTATAGACTTCATTCTTTCAATGACTTCTTTGTATTTGTTTGCATTAATTCTTTCTAAACTTTTTATATGATCCTCAATCCACGCCATCCACTGTTTTACTGTACTCAAACCGTCAGTATTCTGGGCGTGAATGTGTTCAATGCTCCATTTTCCTCTTTTATAAGAATTAAAAGAAAAACGATAATTGTGTGTTTTCATTCTAAGTATTGTTTCTATATTAAATAGTAGAAGTACTTTTTTAATTTCATTCGAGTTCTTTTCATAATCCAGTTCTGATATCTTATAATTAACGTGTTGCCTGATTTTGTTATCAATATATTTTCTAAACTCAGTTTTGCTTTTTCCTTCAGCTGCATCTTTGAGTTGCTCAATTCTCTCTCCGCAAGTTACAAGATAACCTATTAAATGGAATAATTCCCTGTCATTAAACCAATCTTCAAATGTTAAAAAGTAAGCCTTAACTTCATCCCAAATCTCTTGAACACTGCGTTGCCTTAATCTTTCATTAAAATACCTAAAAGTATAAAAGTCATCCCCTCTTGAACTTTTCTTAGCCATTGCATTAAAAATATATTCGATTCTTGTTGGCATATCATTAAATTCTTTATTAATAAAGCTCCAAAACTCGTCATTTTGAAGAGTATATTCAATTCTGTCCCACTCACTAGCTATTTCTAATTGTTTTAACCTAAAAGTGTCATTATCGTTATTATTCTTGTTTGATTTTTGTAAAAATAATGCTTTTATAAGTTCCGCATTTGTAAGTGGTATTTTCCCGATGTTAAGCCTAGTAAAAATATTTATGGGATTAGAACCATCATTAACTTCATACCAGATTATTTTGGTAAGCTTACCTAATGCAATGCTAAATTCATCTCTAACAGTGTATTCTGATTCAACATTTTCTTTATACTCAAACCATTCTTTGATAGTTTTATATGCCTGTCCTATAAAAAAGTAATCAATATTTGATGTATTTGATACATCGATATTCTGTAGAAATTCTTTGCTTTTTTCTCTTGTCTCAAATTCTATGTCATATCTTTTTCTACCTAAAAAATACAAAATTATGTAGATTGTAGTTAATCGTTGCTGTCCGTCAATTACCTCCCACTTGTCGCCATTTTTCTTTACTACTATAGGTTGCAAGCAATAAAACTCATCTTTTTTTCTTTCTTGTTGGGAGAATTCCCAAATATCATCGAGCAGTTCTGTTACTTGGCGTTTTTCCCACCTATATCCCCTTTGGTATGAAGGGATAAGGAATTTTTCTTTTATTATTTCATTAATTGACAACAACTTAATTTCGTTTTCCATAAAAATATCCCCCTACTCTTTTTTCTTTCAAAATTATGATTGCTTCAGCCTGATAATATTACCCGGAAGAGCTTCAAACATATCCGGATAATGCCCACACCTTGCCCTTATCTGTGTATATTGCGCTTTACTGCCATCTTTTTTTAAATACAGCCTGCGCCTATATATCTCATCGGCAAGTTCAGCTGCATGCATCGTCTTGTTTTCTGCCTCAGATAAAACAATTCTCATGGCTTCATGAAGTGTATAGTTCGGCATCTCTTGCATGCCAATTCCTGCATCACTTAAATGGTTTTCATCATATTTTAAGACTATATAAACCGGCTTATTATCTTTAAGCAGAACGACTTTTCCATTTTTATCAACGACAGAAAATACATGTTCTATATTTGTTTTTAATGAATCAAAAGGAATTAAGCTATCAATTTTAATATCCATAATTAACCACCTCGCTACAATTATATAATACGATTATGCATTTGTCTATATATTTGTTTATATATTTGTATAAAATAAAAATGCCGCCAATTAAGAAGATTTTCTTCTCAACTGGCGGCCATCTTAATACGACCTTATAGGTTTACTTCTATTCCTAACCCCGACTTAAACTCTACCACTAGCCTGTCATCATATACAGTTGCCTTTTCAATTAGTTTTCTAACCAGTTTATCATCAAATTCCGTAATATCACCGGTTTGCATGTTAAGGAAGTCCGTCATCTCAGCGATCCGATCCCGCTTATCTTGACGTAGAGCGTTTCTCGAAAGGGTTTCTTGCCTTAAGTCCCGTAGGCGATAAATCTCATTGACAATATTATCGTATGCTTCCTTTGAATTTGCCTTTTGGATCAACTCGGTTTGGAGTTCTTCCAGCCTTTTATC
>ENA-OWPA01000742-OWPA01000742.1-bioreactor-metagenome-genome-assembly--contig:-NODE-742-length-34479-cov-4.157723_pt1 | contig 34479 bp, 36 predicted proteins | sample MGYA00238139_ERZ651803 | MGnify/ENA primary metagenome ERZ651803 (study PRJEB26909, sample SAMN07631231) | bioreactor metagenome | isolation source: Switchgrass digestor | place: USA: Dartmouth... | reverse complement strand
GGCTCCGGCTGTAGGATTCGAACCTACGACCCTCCGGTTAACAGCCGGATGCTCTACCGCTGAGCTAAGCCGGAATCGGACCGGTAAACTACCGGTGACAGGTCCTTATGATACAGGATCTCTCGCCCTTCTGCAAGAGCTATTTGCGCCAGCCTGCTGTCAAACTGTGGGGGAAAGAAGGCGCCAGGCGTGCGGAGCCTCCTCCCCTCCCGGGCAGCTACTGATTCAGGTCCGCCAGCTCTCCGGTAAGCAGGAAGATGGTCCACTCCCCCAGGTTGGTGGCGTGGTCGCCGATGCGCTCCAGGTGCATCGCCACGTGCAGCAGAAAAGTGGCCTGGGTGACCATCTCCGGCCGCTGCTGCATCATCGCCAGCAGTTCGTCGAAAACCAGCCGGTAGCGGTGATCCACTTCGTCATCCTTTTGAATCATCGCCCGGGCCAGGGCCTCATCCTCCCGCACGTAAGCCCGCAGGGCGCCCGCAACCATTTCACGAGTCAGTTCCGCCATGCGGGGCACATCCACCAGCGGCTTGATGAGCGGCTCGGTTCCCACGCGCAGAGCAATCTCGGCGATGTCCACCGCGTGGTCTGCGATGCGCTCCAGATCCGTCACCAGCTTGAGGCCTGTGGCGACGACGCGGAGATCCCGAGCCATGGGCTGCTGCAGCGCCATGATCTCCAGAGCCCGCTTCTCCAGTCTGATCAGGAGCTGATCCACTTCGTCGTCCCTGTCGATCACCTGCTGGGCCAGCTCCAGGTCCTGCCTGGCCAGCGCCGTTGTGGCCTGGTCGATCATTCCGATCACCAGGCGGCCCATCTGCGTGATTTCCTGCTTCAGGTCCTCCAACTGCGTGCGGAAGGATTCCCTCAATTGAAACTGCCCCCTGCCCCATGTGGTTCCGCTTCAACCCTTCGCTGCCTCAGCGCAGAACCCTGCCGGAGGGGACGCAGAATTAGACAGCCGCCTCGCCAGGCGCCACACCCACAGGCCTCCCGGCCACCAGGTCTTCCAGGACCTGCGCCACGCCATCGTCCTCGTTGGAAGCCGTCCAGCGTGCGGCAGCCCGCTTGAGCGCCGGGTGTGCATTCTCCATGGCGATCCCCAGCCCTGCTGCTTCCAGCAGGTCCAGGTCGTTCAGGTAGTCGCCCACGGCCAGGGACCGGCTCCGGGGCAGTTTCAGGTGCGCCAGCAGAGCCGCCAGGGCTGAACCCTTGCCCCCCTCCGGCGGCAGCACCTCCATGTACGTCGGGTATGACCGGACCAGCTGCACCGGAATACCGGCCCGCTGAATCGCCTCTTCAGCCCGGTCGAGATCGGCTGGGTCGCCGATGGTCAGGATCTTCACGACGCTGCCCGCGCTGCCCGGCGCCATATCCGGCCGGACGGCCACGTCGATGCCGTCAAGCCGCAGATGCTCCTCGATGATTTCGTTCATCCGCAGCACTGCAGCCCGCCGGGGACCGTGGACCACCATCTCCAGCCCGTTCTCCACCAGAATGGGCCAGACGGCCTCCAGAGCAGCCGGGTTGAGCCGCCGGCAGAGGATATCTTCACCCGTAACGGGATCATACACGAGACATCCATTCAGCAGAACCAGCGGCGTCGTCAGTCCCAGCCGCCGGATATACTGCGTGGCGGACTCAACCCCCCGACCGGTGGCCACAGTGAAGCGGCCCCCCGCCGCTTCAAACCGGCGGATCGCCCGCAGGGTCCGCTCCGACACCGTCTTATCATCCCGCAGAAGGGTTCCGTCCATGTCTGAGACAACCAGCGTATACTGCAAGGCTTGCCCCTCTTTCATCATGATCAGTCTCCCCGTCAGGGGCAGTCACTCTCTTATTCTACTTGGCTGCGAGGAGATCATCATCATCCGAAAGAAGGGAAAGCAGACAGGCACCCCTACAGCTCCTTAAGGATACCCGCCACACTGGTGCCCAGCCAGGCGCCCACGTAGATGAAGCCGTTGCCGAAGAGCCAGACTGACGAGGCCGTGTGGCCCAGGGCGGGGATTTTGTACATCGGCAGAAGCATGAAGGCCAGTGCGGTGGCCGCCACACCCCCGGCCAGAAGGCCGAATCCCAGGAGCAGCCGGCGGGTGTAGAGGCCCACCTCGGCAGACCAGATGCCCAGGTAAAGCGCCAACAGCGCAGTAATCAGACTCAGGAACTGGTCGAAGGCGGGCAGCACTTCCAGGAGCGCCTCGGCGCCAGCGCCCTCCGGCAGGCTCGCCCGCAGAAAATCGATCAGGACGTTGCCACCCACTACCACCGCCGCCACCGCAGCCACGTAGAGCAGTCCTGTGAGGCGCAAAAGGCGCTCTCGACTGGAAACTGGTTTGGTGCCCTCGGTTGCGGTGCCCGACGGGGGCGAACTGGCCCCTCTCTCGGCATGAAAAGCGCTGCGCCCTCTGCCAAGGCGAAGTGCGAAGACTGCCACCAGATCGCCTCCCTTGCGGCATCTTTACTTCCGTCAGGGGGTTCTTTCGCTTAGTAAGACGGCGGCGCCGCCCGGCTGGTTCTGCCGGCGCAGGCCCTGTGGCAGAAAAGATCGCCGAGCTCGTGCTGTGTGCAGGGCTCGGCGAAATTGTCCAGTCAGAATTACGGGGCGGTGGATGCCGGGGCAGGCTTCACGCCCTTTAGCTCAACGCTGGAACGCTGAAAGAGGAACCAGCCGCAGAGGGCCAGTGCGGAGGCGCCTGCGGTGAGGACGCCCAGGCCCGTGATCACGTCCGGCCAGGGAAGCGTGCCCAGTGTCATCCCGAGAGATCCCATCACCGTATTGCCAAAGTTGATCAACGCCGATGCAGAGCCCGTGTCCGTCTCCTGCTGATTCAGCAGGATGTTGGTGGCCAAGGGCCGGATCAGCCCGGAGCTGAAGGTGAACGGCATGAAGGTAAGCAGGAAAACGAGGGGAGCCAGTCTGCCAGCCAGTAGGATGGCCGCACCGCTGCAGAGAGCCACGCCGAGGCTGAGCGTGATCAACCGGCGGGGCTGAGTCCGGGCGCTCAGACGGATGTACGTAAGGGGGGCCAGCACCGAGACGGCGGCGTTTGCCCCAAAGAAAAGGCTGTAAGCCGACTCCGATAGGCCGAAGAACTCCACGTAGATGTAAGGACTGACGGAGATGTAGGCCATGAACCCAACGGGCAGCAGTGCGACGATGCTCAAGAAACCGGTAAACGACCTGTTCTTTCCCACCGCAATCATGCGGCTGACGATGCCCAGCATACTGCCCTGCTGCCGATTCTCTGGAGCGAGAGGTTCATCCAACAGGCAGGCGGCCACCAGCAGCAGTGTGGAAATGCAGCACAGCACCACGAAGGTAGCCCGCCAGGAAGCAAACTTCAGGATTAACGAACCGATATTGGGCGCCAGCACTGGAGCCACCACTGCCATGGACTGGATGGTGGCCAGGATGGTGCCCCGGAGCTGACCGTCAAAGCAGTCTTTCACCAGTGCGGTAGAGACAGACACCATACACCCGGCTCCCAGAGCCTGAACCACCCGGAAGACCACCAGCTGCCAGACAGATGTGGCCGAGGCGCAAAAGAGGCTGGATACAGCATAGACCGCCAGTCCCGCAACCAGCACCGGTTTCCGGCCATACCGGTCGCTGAACGGGCCGAAAAGGAGCATGCCCACCGCAAAGAAAAAGAAAAACCCAACCAGCGTGTAATTCAGCATCGTCTTGGACGTGTCGAAATACTCGATCAGCGTTGGGAACGACGGCAGGTACATGTCCGTGGACAGGGGCGCCGTCATGTTAAGAACGGTGATGAGTGCGACCAGCCCCGGCATTCCCAAGCGTTTTTGCTCAACCAGTAAACCACTGCCCATGGGCACAAGCCCCCTTTCACTAACTATTTATTCTATGAAACATATCCTTTTCACTGCAGCCGGGTAGAGGCACTCGTAGCTATTTTACAATTTGCGCTCACCACGTCAAGCAGAGCGGCGCCCACGCACATGGCATGGGCGCCGCCGCCTTTGCTTCAGCAGGTTGTATCGCCGCACTTGATGACGTTGGCCGTCTCCGTAAACATCCCCTGGATCTCATCCCGCAGGCTGCCCAGGACGGTGAAGAGGCCCACCACCATGATGGCAGCCAGAACGGCGTACTCCACCATGGTGGCCCCCTTCTCCCGGATCAGCCACTGGCGGAGCCGGGCAATCCACTGCATACCCAGGAACCCCCTCTTCTCTCGCTCAACACTCACCGGCAGGGGCTCTCCCCCAGCCGGACCAGTTCGGCACCCAGGGCACTGCCCAAATCTGCCGACCGTACGCGGATGGGAAATGTATCCATCCCAAACAGGCGCAAGAACATGGTGGGCATCTCCGCCTCCACCGCCATGGTGACAGTGAAGGAGGTGCCGTCTGTATGGACCGCCGGCGGCTCGATGACCCGAACCTCCAGGGTGTCGCCCCACCGGGCTGTGTTTGCCTGGTAGGTGGCCCAAGCAGCCTGCTGCGCTGCACCGGGGTGCCGCTCCGCTGCGATGCAGGAGCCGGGCACCACCTCAGCCTTTTCACAAATGTAGCTGACCGGCTTTTGGGGTGAACGGTCACACTGGCTTGGGTAAGCCTCCCACAAGGGCAGCCCGCGGTATTTGTAGGGCGCCCAGATCTCCTCTTCCCACCCGGGGCCCACCACCACATCCGCCGGGATCTTCTGCCAGCCAGACTGTACCACCCGTCCGCTGCCGTCCCGCTGCTCCACCCACTGGTACATGGTCCGCTTCAGTTCCACCTGCATCTGGTACGCTGCCTGGCGGCTGCCCGCCGTCACGGCGGCCTCCACCGCCGTGCGCATCTGGTGCTGGTAGATATAGGCCAGCACAAAGTCGACTGCGATAACCAGGAAAGCCATGATGAGGCCCCAGGCCGCCAGCAACAGCACGCTGCTCCCGCCCCGCTCTCCCCGGAACCGCCTCAGCATGTCCGATCCGAAGAGGCCGGTGGACTGCTGCTGCCGGTCAGGTACTCGGGCATAAAGGTGGCCTCCCCCCTTACCGGAATCTGCTCGTCCATGGGATCGCCGCCTAAGAGGAGGCCCAGCCCCGGCATGTAGGTGGGCTGCCGGTATTCTACCGAAACCCGTCCCTCGACGGCGTTGTAGGTAATAAAGCTGCGGTGGAAGAAGGGGTTGGCCGGATCGCCCTCCGGCAGGCCGCCGTAGAGGGTCACCTCCTGATAGGCCCGCTCGCAGGCCAACTCCGGGCTTCCCGAGATGGCCAGGGTCCGGGCAGCCTCCCGGGCGGCGATCTCCGCCACCACCCACGCCCGCACCAGCATCCCCAGCACCGGGACCATCAGGAGGAGATAGATCAGGATGGGAGCGATCAGGGCGAACTCAACGATCTGCGACCCCCGCTCATCCCGGAGCCTCTGCAGCACCGGTCAACCTCCCCTCAACTGCCGCATCACCGTAATCACCGCCGGCCCCACCAGGATCACCATGGTGGGCACCAGGATGAAAAGAATGGTAGGCAGACGCATCTGCACGCTGGCTGCTTCGGCTCGCTCCTTCGCCGTCTGCTGCTTCCGCTGTCGGAGGGTGCGCACTTGCAGGCGCAGCTGCTCCGCTACGCCGACGCCCAACTCCTGGCTCTGCACGATGGCAGCCACCACCTCCTTCAGCTCGGTGCAGGCCGTCCGTTCGCTCAGGTGCTGCCAGGCCAGGGACGCCGGCTTGCCGGCTGCCATCTCACGAACGGTGCGGAGCATCTCTGCACTCAGCAATCCCGGCATCTCGGCCGCCACCCTGCGCACAGCCTCCACCACAGGGAGGCCAGCCTCGACGGCGGTGGCCAGCATGTGGATGAAGGAGGGCAGTTGGATGCGGATTTGCCGGGTCCGCTCCTCGATCCGCTGCTTCAAAAGCCACTCCGGCAGCATGTACCCCAAAGCCCCTGCAATCGCCGCCAGGCCCAGGGGGTTGACGCTTGTAAAAGCCCTGCCGTAGAGGAACATCAACCCGGCTGCCGCTACGGCCATACCGTAGCGGGCGAAGTAGAACTCCTCGGCGCTGAGCCCCAGGGGCTGGCCAGCCCAGAGCAATTCTCGGCGCAGTTCCGCAATGCGGGCCCCAGGGAGCAGCGGACGGACCCGCTCCACCAGCCAGCGCTTCGCCCACCGCAGGAGTCCCTCGTCCAGGGGATCGGTTCGCCCCTCCCTGAGTGCGTGGGTGGTTTCAAGCACGCGTGCGATGCGCTGGCGCGGCGCCCGCCACTGGGCCCAGATCCCCGCCAAGCCCAGGGCTACAGCCAGCCCCGTCCAATAGGCTGGATACACCGGATCTCCCTCCTACCAGGCACGCACATCGGTGAGACGGGAGATGATCAACCATCCCAGTGCGATGGACCCAAAACAGCCGACGAGCAGCATCGTCCCCCCTGGGGTAGAGAGGAAGGGCCGGAAATAATGGGGGTTGGTCCAGAGGAAGTAGCCCCCGGCCACCAGCGGAATCGCCGTTACGATCCGGGCAGACGTCCGCCCCTCGGCGCTGGCGGCCCGCATGGCCCGGCGGAACTCCCGATCTTCCACAATCTCCCGTGCGATGTTCTCCAGGACCACATCCAAATCCGCCCCGGCAGGGCCTCCAACCTTGCAGGCCACCACCACAGCGGCGAACTCCTCCGCGCCGATGCGCTGCCGCGCCTGCTCCAGAGCCGTGCCAAGAGGCACGTGAAGCTGCAGGGCCTGCTCTACCCGCGCGAACTCGCCCCGGGTGGGCTCCGGCATCTGCTGGGCGATGGCCCGCACCGCCTGGAGCATGGTGCCGCCGGCCCGGATGGTATTGGCGGCCAGCGTCAGTGCGGCGGGAAGCTGTTCGGCAAACTGCGCCGCCCGCCGCTTCTGGCGATGCTTCACTACGGCCCAGGGGCCCACCGCCCCAGCCGCCGCAGCCAGGGCCGCCAGGCTCACCTGACCGGCCCTGCCAAAAAGCGCTGCCATCAAGAAGCCGGTGCCCGCCGCGAACAGGTAGGTGCGGGCCGTCCAGTCCAGTCCCGCCTGTCTGGCCGCCTGCTCCCACCGCTCCAGTGGACTCGGTCCCTTCAGCCGGGTCGCACGCTGACCAGTTCCCTCCAGGCTGCCAAGCAGTTCGGTGGCCCGCCGCCGGCCGAAGAGCCACTGCCAAAGCACGTAGGTCAGCGAGGCCGCCGCCACAAAGGTCGCTGCAACCGTCAAAAGCACTGCTACTCTACCTCCTGATGCCAGAGCCAGCGCCTGGTCAGCCTGTGTGGCTCCTCTCCTGTGGGCAGCAGCTGATCCGCGGCGGCATCGTACTGCCAAAGGGTCCGGAGGTGGTAGCCGGCGGCGTCTGCCCCGTCCACCTCCACAATCTCCCCGATCCGCCTGCGGCCGTCCCGCAGCCGGATGCAGCTGATGACCAGGTCGAAGGCAGAAGCAATCTGCTGCCGCAGTGCGCGGATGGGAATCCCGTCGCCCTCCTGCAGCACCATGGCCTCCAGCCGGCCCAGGGCATCGCGGGCGCTGTTGGCGTGCAGCGTGCTGAAGCCGCCGTCGTGGCCCGTGTTGTTGGCCTGAATCATGTCCAGGGCCTCCCGGCCCCGCACCTCGCCCACCACGATCCGGTCCGGGCGCAGGCGGAGGGAGGTGCGGACCAGGTCCCGAATGGTGATCTCGCCCCGCCCCTCTGCATTCCCCTGCCGGGTCTCATACCGGACCACATGGGGCTGCTGCAGCTGCAGCTCCGCCGCGTCCTCGATGGTGATCACCCGCTCGTCGGGGGGAATCAAACTGGATAGGGCATTCAGAATCGTGGTTTTGCCCGACGAGGTGCCGCCCACCACCAGGATGGTACACCGGGCCCGCACGCAGCGGCGCAGGAAGCGGATCGAGTCGTCGGAGAGCGTTCCCGCTGCCTTCAGTCCCTCCAGGCCCAGCATCCGCCGGCTGAACTTCCGGATGGCGATGACGCAGCCGTCCAGCGCCGGGGGGCTTAAGGTGGCGCAGACCCGGCTGCCGTCGGGAAGCCGGGCATCCAGAATCGGGTTGAGTTCGTCGATGCGCCGTCTGAGGGGGAGTGCGATCCTCTCGGCCAGCTCCCGCACCTGTGCGTCGCTGTCAAAGCGGATGCCCGGCACCCGCTCCAGCCGGCCCCGCCGCTCCACCCAGACGTCGTTGTAACGGTTGATGAGGATTTCCGTTACCTCAGGATCGTCGATCAGGGGCTGGACCGGCCCGAAGCCCACCAGATCCTGAACCAGCCGCACCGCATAGGCACGGCGGGCCCTGGCAGGCAGGTTGAACTCGTCCCGCTCCAAAATGGCAGCGATCCGTTCGTGGATCTCCATCATCAGGCTGCGGTCGTGGGGCCGGAAAAGCTTGTCCGGCTCAATCTCCTGCAGGAGCCGGTCCCGCACCCGGTCTCGCAGCACCTCGTACCGGGCTCTCGCTTCGGCATCGCCGGTGAAGGCCTCATCCAGGCGGCGCTGCAGGTAAGTAACCGCTTCGTCGCCGCGAGGGCCCTTTGGATCGGCAGAGTCGGGCAGTCGGCCTGCAGCCCGTTCTCTGAGATACGTCCGCTCCGCCATTTACGTACTCCCCCTGCGCAAACCGAGCCGCAGGCCAAAAAGGCCCCGCCGACGTTCCGGAACGAGCAGTTCCTCATCGCAATAGGGCGCAGCCAGCTTGGCAATGGCAGCCCCCACGGGGGTTCCGGTGCCCAGGGCAGTGCCCAGTTCTCCCCGGTTCACCGCAGCTGCCAGTTCCGGGCTGCTGGGCACCGTGCCGGCCAGGGGAAAGTCACTGAAGGCCTCGATGTCCGCCACGGTGATTTCGCGGCTGCTGCTCAAGCGGTTGACCACCACCCGGAACTTCGCCTCCGGAATCCGGAGCAGTTCCAACTCCGTTTTGAGGCGGCGAAGGGGCGCCACCGCGAGCAGGTCGGGCGTAACGGGGATCAACACCCGGTCTGCCAGGTCCAGCGCGGCCACGGTAGAATCCCGGAACGTGGTACCCAGATCGACCACCACGGTGCAGCCTGCCTGCCGGCAGGTCTCCAGGATCGACTCCATCACCGGGCCGGTGAACGCGCCTTCCTCCACGTAGCGGGGCGGTCCCGGCAGCACCCAAAGCCGGTGGGAATGGCGCACCAGCCGGCTTTCCAACTGGCTGAGCTCCTCCGGCACAGACCAGTTGGTCACGTTGGGGTGGCCGGGTACCCGCAGCAGGGCAGTCACATCCGGGTTGTCCGGGTTTCCGTCGATCAGCACGGTCCGCTGCCGCTCCGCCAGCTTCAGGGCCAGCGCTGCAGCCAGAACCGACTTGCCGACGCCCCCTTTGGGGCTCCAGAGTGCAATCGTCTGTGCTGCTCCGGCCATCAGCTGCCCCCCCTGCCGCCCTCTACCAGGCCGTATTTCCGGCGGAACTGGGCCAGATCCATGCCGGTAGTGCTGTGCTCCTGGGCGTTCTGGGGTGCTGCCAGCAGCCAGATGCTGCCGCTGCCCTGGGCGAAGGCGATCTCTTCAGCCAGCTCCGGTTCCACCTGCAGAACCACCGTGGCGCTTCCACTGCCGCTGCCAGGGGTCGAGTCTGCCGTGGTGTAGAGCACCGGAACGCTTTGGGCGATGATTTTTGAGTACGTGTCTGCGTCAACAGAGACCGAAACCAGCACGTCTACCCGGTCCCCTGCCTTCAGGGTGTTGGCAACCCCCGTGTCTGACCGCACGGTCACTGCCATGGCCCGCACGGTGGGATCCCCTTCCGCCGCCAGCCGGGTGGCCAGATGGCCGCCCTGCACGTCAGCCAGGTGGGCGTCGCGGAGAATATCGCCGGGAAACAGCAGCCCCCGGGTATACTTCCCGGCAGCTTGGGCCGTATCCCGGAGGGCGCCGGAGCCGGCTGAGCCCTTGGGCCGGTGCTCTACCCGCAGGTCAGCCTCGCTCAAAATGGTGTAGGGCTCCACCTGCCGGGCCACCACGACCACCGGCTCGGTCTCCTGCAGTCCTTTCAGATACTGGGCATGCCCCACAGCCGCCACCAGGCCGGCAGCGGCCGCCGCCACCAGGGCATACCTCCCTAGGGCCACCATCTACTGCATCCCCTCCACTCAGTGGCCAAACCAGCTGCGCCGCCGCGGGCGCGACAGATTTCTACCGGTAATGAGGGCGGCAACGGCTGCTGCCGCTTCCCCATACTTCTGCGCCTCTGCGGTTCCCAACTGGGTGATGGGCCGTCCTGCCCGGGCAGCCGCCATGGCTGGTCCCGGGGCAAGGGGCACCGTGGCTGCGATGGGCAGCCCCATGCAGGCCCCCACGTCTGCCGCCGGCAGTTCCGGCGAGTCTACCCAAGGAGAGAGGACAAGGCTGCACCTCTCCCGGGCGGCCAGCCCGTCCGCCACCAACTGCTGAAACTGGCGGGCCGTGTCCACCACGTCGGGGAAAAAGGCGCTGACGGTGAGCAGGATCTGCTGAGCGTGGGCAAAGGCAGCATCCACCACCGGCCCCCGGCTGGCAGGCAGATCCAACAAGATATAGTCAAAATCTGCCCGGAGCAGCGAAACCAGTTCAGCCACCACCCGGGCGGTAAGCAGCGCACACCACTGGTCGCTGCCGCCGGGGCCGGAGAGGAGCGACCATCCAGGACGAACCGTAATCAGGCTCTCACGGACCGCCTGCGGCGTGAGGCCGCCCTCCAGCAGCGCCTCACCCAGCCGCCACCAGCTGTTGGGCTCGGCCTCCTTGCGGAGCAGCGGCGCCAGGGAAGAGTTGACCGGGTTCAGATCCACCGAACAGACCCGAACGCCGGGCATCCGGGCGATGAGGTCGGAGACCGCCACCAGCAGCGTGGAACGGCCTGTGCCCGGCTTGCCGCCCCAAAGGGCCACCACCCGCTGCCGGAGCACCGTTTTCCCTTCCGCAGGCGGCGGCTCTCCAGCACGAACAGGGGCCTCTTGAGGAGGCACGGCGGCCGCTGCCTGGCGCTGTGAAGACTGCCAACCCGGCCACTGGCCTCCCTGCTGCTGCGGCTGCCAGGGCGCCTGCCACTGCTGTCCTCCCGGCGGCTTTGGCTGCTCTGCCGGAGACCAGATGATGGGATCGGTGGAATGCCCCCGGGCGCCAGCCGCATGCGCGGTATGGGCATGGTGCAGCGCAACCGTGGGCACCGGCGGCTGGTGCCGGACATCAGCCGTGGTGCCGCCGGTCTCCAGCAGCACTGTGTAGGGGTAGGCAGTACCGAGGCCGCCTGTTTCGCTGACGGTCTGCCCGACGATTGCCGGGCCGGTGGGTGTCGCAGGGCTCTCCGGGGACCCGCCGGTGAAAGGAGCGGGCCGAGAGGGGGCGTCCTTCACAGGCGTTGCAGGGTGCTGTGCCCCAGTGGGGGGACCGGTTATCTCCGTCCGCAGAAGCGCCCGCAGGCTGGTCACCGGCTCCTCGGGCAGGGCGATGAGCCGTGCGCCGGTATTCCGAAGCTCATGAAGCTCTTCGGGATCGAGTTGATCCGGCCCCACCAGCACCAACCGCTCCATCCCCGGGTGCCTCTCGCCCAGTTCCCTCACCAGGGCGGCCAGACTCCCCGGCAGCGGCGCCACCGCCCGGGAAAGGAGGATCCAGGCACCGCCCTCGGCCTGGGCGCATTCCAGGCATTCATTCGGCGTTTCGCAATCCACAGCCAGCGGCACTGCGCCGCTGATCCCCTCGAACCGCTGGTTCAGCAGCGGATCGCCCGTGGCTAACAGCATTTTCGGCGGCTGACGCATGGGCGCCCCTCCTACGGCAGCAGGCCGCCCAGCAGGGCAGTCAGCCGGTCGCTGTTATCCGACGAGTACCTGCCGTCCCTCACCGTGGGGCCGCTGAGGAAGAGCATCCCGGACTGACCCCCGTAGGGGCGGCCCCGGAAAGACGGTGGGCCGGAGAGCCCCTGCCCTGCCAAGGCATGATCTACGTGATAGGCAATATCGATTAAGCTCGTTTCATTTTCCACATATAGGGTGACTGCCCGCCCCGCCCACCTGGGTGTCTGGTTAAGCCGCCGCAATATGGCGGCATCCCTGGCCAGGCGAATCACCTTCAGGGCGGACTGAGGATGCAGGCGAACCACTTCGGCCACAACGCCAGCCACCTGGTTCAGATGGTCTGGTTCAGCGGTCACCGTCAGCAGGTGGGCCACCGGTGGGCCTTGATCCTCCTTCAGCCAGAAGCGCCAGGAAGGGCTGCAGAATTCCCGCCAGCCCGGAAGCGGAAGCACCTGGGGGACTTCAGCCTCCACACCGTAGGAACTCACCCCCATTCCCCCTTTCGGCATACCGACATACCCATCCCATTTTATTGACCATCCCTTTCGGGCCCGCCGCCTTGGAATATGTTCCATGAGAATACACATAAACCCTTCTGCCTGCTCTGTTTTCTGTGTGTATTCGTTATATTTAGGTTAAGTCTGAAGACTCCACCATACAGTACGGTGCGCATCATCGCACCCACCAACCAGAAAGCCGCTGCTCAGGCGAGCAGCGGCCGTTTCGTCCACTATAAGCCAACATGACAGCCAATTTGTATCTTCCGGCGGTAGGGCGCCGACGCCCTCGAGATATTAGTTCTGCTAATGGACCATTGGGGGGATAAGTAAAAGTACAAACTGTATCACCCTCGCTTAGACGTTCGAGGACTGGCGTCCTCGTCTCTGTGGAAGTATGGTAGGTTTCGAGGGTTTTACACTACCAGAAGGGGACGAAGCAGATGACTCCAACTGTGTTGCTGTGGGTGGTCTTCGGTGTAATTGTGGTGGGCGTCATGGCCATTGACCTTGGCGTAGTGGACCGAAAGGCTCACGCAGTCTCGACGCGGGAAGCGGCAATGTGGACCGCAGTATGGGTAAGCTTGGCCCTCCTATTCAACCTGGGCGTTTATTGGATGAAAGGTCCCGATCCCGCACTGCAGTTCCTGACCGGCTATCTGATCGAGTACTCCTTGAGCGTGGACAACATCTTCGTGTTCATCATGCTCTTCTCCTACTTTGCAGTCGATCCCCTCTACCGGCATCGGGTGCTCTTCTGGGGCATCGTCGGTGCACTGGTTTTCCGGGGTCTTCTTATCGGTGTAGGCACGGCGCTGATCAGCCGCTTCCACTGGATCATGTACATCTTCGGCGCTTTCCTCCTCTTCACTGCCGCGAAGATGGCCATGTCCAAGGATGACGAGCAGCCGGACCCGGATAACAACCGGGTAGTCCGCCTTTTCAAGCGCTTCTTCCCGGTCACGGAGAAGTTCCACGGTGAACATTTCTTCGTCCGGATGCCGGACAACAAGCTGGTAGCTACTCCGCTGTTTATCACGCTGCTGGTGATTGAGACCACTGACATCATGTTCGCACTGGACTCCATCCCTGCAATCTTCGCCGTCACCACGGACAGCTTCATCGTGTTCACTTCCAACGTCTTTGCCATCATGGGGCTCCGGTCCCTCTACTTCCTGCTGGACGGCATTATGGGCCTCTTCCGCTACCTGAAGTACGGCCTCACCGTCATTCTGGGGTTCATCGGCGTCAAGATGCTGATTTCCGGCTTCGTCGAGATTCCCACGATCCTCTCGCTGGGTGTTGTAGTCGGCGTCCTGGCCATCTCCATCCTCTTGTCAGTACTGATTCCGGAGCGGAAGGACGTCAATGCCGCCTCTTCCCACAATGACTAGGTAGAGCCGACTACCAATAGTTGAGCCCGGAGGCTTTGCCTCCGGGCTCAACCCTTTTTATGTGAACGGGGCATCCCGAAACCAGTGGTCAGTCAAGGTCGGGCGCTGCCGGCGCCGCCTTCTTGGGCTCCGGCTTCTCGGTGACCAGGGCCTCGGTGGTCAACACCATGGCAGCGATGGAAGCCGCGTTCTGCAGAGCGCTGCGGGTCACCTTGGCAGGGTCGACGATGCCCGCGGCGATCATATCCACATACTCGCCGGTGAGCGCATTGTAGCCGTGGCCCTTGGGCAGGCTCCGGACCTTATCCACCACGACGCTGCCCTCGCCGCCGGCGTTCTCGACGATCTGCCGGAGCGGCTCCTCAATGGCCCGCCGCACGATCTTGACGCCGACCTTCTCGTCGTCGGACAGGTCCTCGGCCATCTTATCCAGCGCAGGCTGCAGCTGCAGAAGGGCAGTGCCGCCACCAGCCACGATGCCCTCTTCCACAGCGGCCCGGGTGGCGTTCAGAGCGTCCTCGATGCGGAGCTTCTTCTCCTTCAGCTCCACCTCGGTGGCAGCGCCAACCCGCAGGACGGCCACGCCGCCGGCCAGCTTGGCCAGACGCTCCTGGAGCTTCTCCCGGTCGTAGTCGCTGGTGGTCTCCTCGATCTGCCGGCGCAGGGAGGCGATGCGGGCCTTGATCTCGGCCGTGCTGCCCCGGCCCTCCACGATGGTGGTCTTTTCCTTCTCAACCCGAACCACCCGGGCAGAGCCCATATCTTCGATCTCGGCGTTCTCGAGCTTCCGACCCAGCTCCTCGGAGATCACCTTGCCGCCGGTCAGGATAGCGATATCCTCCAGCATCGCCTTCCGACGGTCGCCAAAACCAGGAGCCTTCACGGCGCAGACCTTCAGGGTGCCGCGCAGCTTGTTCAGCACCAGGGTGGCCAGGGCCTCGCCCTCCACGTCCTCAGCGATAATCAGCAGCGGCTTGCCCCGCTGGACGATCTTCTCCAGCACAGGCAGCAGGTCCTGGATGGAGGAGATCTTCTTGTCCGTGATCAGGATGTACGGATCGTCAAGGACGGCCTCCATCTTCTCCGCGTCGGTGACCATGTAAGGAGAGACATAGCCGCGGTCGAACTGCATGCCTTCCACCGTTTCGACCTCGGTGTTCATGGTCTTGGACTCCTCTACGGTGATGACCCCGTCCTTGCCCACCTTGTCCATGGCGTCCGCGATCAGCTCGCCGATCTCCGGATCGTGAGCAGAGATGCCGCCGACCTCTGCGATGGCCTTCCGGGTCTCCACCTTGATGGCCATCTTCTGCAGTTCCTCAACGAGGAGCGCCACAGCCTTCTCGATGCCCCGCTTGATGAGCAGCGGGTTGGCGCCGGCGGTGACGTTCTTCAGGCCCTCCTTGACCAGGGCCTGGGCCAGCACCGTAGCGGTGGTGGTGCCGTCGCCGGCCACGTCGTTGGTCTTGGTGGCAACCTCCCTGACCAGCTGCGCACCCATATTCTCAAAGGGATCCTCCAGCTCGATCTCCCGGGCGATGGAAACCCCATCGTCGGAAACGGCTGGGGCACCGAACTTCTTATCGAGCACCACATGCCGGCCCTTGGGACCCAGGGTAACCTTCACGGTATTGGCCAGGGCATCGACGCCCCGCTCCAGGGCCCGGCGAGCCTCTTCATCAAAGAGCATTACTTTCGCAGCCATGCCGTACTATCCCTCCACAACAGCAAGGATGTCGCGCTCGTTGATCAGCAGCAGGTCCTCGCCGTCCACCTTGAGCTCGGTGCCGGCGTACTTGGAGAAAAGGATGGTGTCCCCTTCCTTCACATCCATCGCAACCCGCTGGCCGTTCTCCAGCAGGCGGCCGGGGCCAACAGCCAGAACCTTGCCCATCTGCGGCTTCTCTTTTGCTGTGTCGGGAAGCACAATGCCGCCCTTGGTGCGCTCTTCGCGCTCCTGGGGGCGAACCAGGACTCGGTCCGCCAACGGCTTGATGTTCGCAGAAGAAACAGCAACCATTTCGGCCAGTCCCTCCTGATGCATATCTTGTTAGCACTCGCTGCGAGTGAGTGCCAACTCCGCCTCCTACTCTAGTGAGCCAGCGAACGAAGTTCAAGGGTGTTTCTGGGCGAATTTCTCCCTTTGAACGCCATTTTGGGTAAATACCGACCAAAAGGTGCGGATTGCTCGCCAATGCGCCGCACTGCGACCTGGGAGACAGTCCCAAAACAGCAGGGAGCAGCTCTCAGCTGCTCCCTGGCTCGCTAATCAAGCGATTTGATCCTTGCCTCCCCGGCGATGGCGGTGGTGCCTCCCGCGGGGTAGAGCGACACCTTGATCCCACTCCCGGGGGAAGTCCGCCGGGCTGGAGCCGGCGCCGGCTCGGCGTCCGCCCCACCCCAGTGAGGCTCCGCCACCTGTCGCCGCTGCTCGGCCAGCTGACTCAGCCGCTTCTCCAGGGCGGCCACCCGGGCCTCCAGCTCCTGGAGCCGCTCGTCGCCTGACGGGTTCCGGCGGGAAGCGGACGGCTCAGCGCCCCCCCTATCAGGCCGCTGCCGCCGCACTGTCTGCGGATTGCTGCGGCTGCTTCGGACGTGATTATAAACGAAAGTCTCACCGTCGGTGATCATGCCCTAGCCCTCCCAGCCATGTACACTCCATCCTATGCAGCAGGCCGGGAATCGCCAGCCATGGCAGAGGGCGTCCGGCGAAGCACCCCACACCGGCTGAATGCCCGTAAGGCTACTGAAGTGCCAGCTGCGGCAGGGTCCGCTGAATGCGGCGGATCACCTCATCGGTAAAGCCCGTCATGCTGGAGGTGCCGCCCAGGTCTCTGGTGCGAATGCCGTCGGCCACGGCACCCAGACACGCCTCCTGAATGGCCCGGCCGGCCCGCTGGTAGGCCTCACCGGGCATCTGCTGCAGGAGTGCGCCGGCGGCCAGCTGCATGGCCAGGGGGTTGGCCACATTCTTCCCCTGCAGGCTGGGTGCGGTTCCGTGGGGCGCCTCGGCCATCACGACCTTGGGCCTGAACTCCTCGTCAAAGCTGATCAGCAGCGACTCAGAGCCGGCGATGGTGCCGTAGAGGGCCAGCACCAAGTCAGACAAGATATCGCCATCGCGATTTAGGGCCGGAATCACCAGCGGCTGCTGGGCTTTCTTGATCAGCAGGGCATAGGACGCGTCAATCAACTGCGGATCGTAAGGCACGTCCGGATACTTTGTGGCCGCCTCGTCCATGGCTTCTTTCAGGAGGCCTTCGTAGGTGGGAGAGACAGTCCACTTGGGGCCGCCGAAGACCTGGGCGCCCATCTGCCGGGCCAGCCGGAAACTGAACTCGGCAGTGGCCTTACAGTTGCGGCGAGAAATGTACGTAGTGCGGAAGGCCATCTCCTGGGCCCCCTCGCCTTCCCGCCATTCCTTCGCCTCGTATGCATCTTCGGTGGCCATCCGCACAACGGCCACCGGCGCAGAGATGCCGCCGACCGTCTCCACCCCCGGCAGGGGCCGGCCCGTCCGGAGGATCACCGTGCCGTCAATCTCCCGGCGCAAAATGGCGTTGGGAGACCCCACGTCGCCCCGCTGTTCCGGGGTAATCGTGGCAGCCTTCAGACCGTAGCCCGCCTCCCTCATGGCGGCGGCTGCGTCGTAGACTACCTGATTCTGGGTGGCCCGGCGGTTTTCCAGGCTGAGGTCAAACCGGACCAGGTCAAGCTCTACTCCGATTACGTCGGGCGACAGCAGCCGCACCGCCTCTTCCAGAAGCTCCTGACCCGTCTGGTCGCCTTCCAATAGGACAATCGTCGGCTTTACCAAATTTGTTCAACTCCTGTTTGCTTTCTCATGATTCCTAAGAACCACGTACAGCAGTACTATCTTACTAGTCCTTTTGGTCTATGCCAAGACTGTTTGCCCTGCCGCGGCGAACGCTGTTCGATCCTTGGCCGCAAAAAGGGGCACCTCTCGGTCTGCGGAGACCGGAAGGCGCCCCGGAAATGCTCCTCAGCGATGCTCACCGGGCCAGGGCGGCCGCCACTCTTGCGCCCAGCCGCGCGTTGTTCCGCACCAGCGAGAGGTTGGCCTGCAGGCTCCTGCCCTGGGTAACCTCCTTCATCTTTGCCAGCAGGTAGGGGGTCACAGCCTTGCCATGCACCCCTTCCTGTTCCATGGAGGCCAGGGCCTTGGAAAGGTGCTCCTCCACCTCTGCGGGATCCAGCGCATCCGCCTCCGGCACGGGGTTGACCACCAGCACACCGCCGGGAATGCCGCTCCCCAGCCGGGCCCGGATTACCGCCGCCACCTCTTCCGGCGTGTCGGCCCGGCCATCCACCCCGTATCCCGTATCGCGGGTATAAAAGCCCGGGAAGCGGTCCGTGCGGTAGCCCAGCACCGTAACGCCCAGGGTCTCCAGCACCTCAAGGGTGGCGGGGATATCCAGGACGCTCTTGGCCCCGGCGCAGACCACCGTGGTGCGGCAGCGGCCCAGCACGGTCAGGTCGGCAGAGACGTCCCAGACCTGCGCCGGATGGTGCAGGGCCCCTCGGTGGACGCCGCCGATGCCGCCGGTCACAAAGACCTGGATGCCTGCCGCCTCGGCGATGGTGGCCGTGGTGGCCACCGTGGTCGCCCCCGGCACGCGCCTCGCCAGCACCAGCGGCAGGTCCCTCAGGGAGACCTTGGCTACGCCTTTTTCAGTGGCCAAGCGCAGAATCTCTTCGTCGGTCAACCCGACCTTACAGCGCCCGTCCAGAATCGCGATGGTAGCGGGCACTGCCCCCTCCTCGCGGATGATCCCTTCCACCTCCCGGGCCATCTCCAGGTTGGTGGGATAGGGCATACCGTGACTGATGATGGTCGACTCCAGGGCAACCACCGGTTTTCCCTGCTGCAGTGCTTGCTCCACTTCAGGCTTGAGATCGATGAATTGCTGCAACGTGATATTACCCCCTCATTCCTGCCAGCACCTGATGGACGATCTCATGGGGGACTTCGGAAGAGATCGTCACTTCGCCGGCTCGCACGGGCAGGACCCAGCGGATCCGGCCGTTTTTCACTTTTTTATCCCGCATCATCATGGGTGTCAGGGCATCCGGCATCAACCGCATGGGAAGGTTTACAGGCAGACCCAGCCGGGTGAGCAGGTTGAGAAGGCGGGTTTCCAAATCCGGCTCCTCCAGGATTTTTACCTCCCGGGCGATGCGAGTTGCGGCCACCATCCCAATGGCGACCGCCTCCCCGTGGAGAATCGAGCCGTAGCCCATGGCCGCCTCCACGGCGTGGCCCACCGTATGACCGAAGTTGAGAATCGCCCGGAGGCCGCCTTCCCGCTCATCTGCGGCCACCACCTCCGCCTTGATGCGGCAGTTGGATTCCACCACCAGCCCCAGCACGCTGTGGTTCAAGGCCAGAATCTCTTCCACGTGGCTCTCCAGGAAGCGGAGGAAGCCGGCATCCCGAATCACCCCGTGCTTTACCACTTCAGCCAGGCCAGAGAGCAGTTCCCGCCGGGGCAGCGTCGCGAGCGCCTCCAGGTCGGCCACCACCAGTGTAGGCTGGTGGAAGGCGCCCACCAGATTCTTGCCCTCCGGCAGGTCGACGGCGGTCTTGCCGCCCACAGAAGAGTCCACCTGGGCCAGCAGGGTCGTGGGCACCTGGACAAAAGGAATGCCCCGCAGGTAGGTTGCGGCCACGAAGCCCGCCAGGTCGCCTACCACGCCGCCGCCCAGGGCCACCACCGCCGAGGAGCGTTCAAGCCCAGCCCGCACGCAGGCAGAGTATAGGCTGTAAGCCTGGGCGAGGGACTTGGAACTCTCGCCGGCCGGCACCTTGGCCACGCCGACCACCAAGCCCGCCTGCTCCAGCGAGTTCCGCACCCGGCCAAGGTAATGCGGCGCCACGTTCGTATCAGTAATCACCAATACACGTTTTACGTTGGGGCAGTACTGGGTAAGCAGCTGCCCCAGTCGAGCCATAAGTCCCCGGTCAATTAAAATCGGATAGCTGCGCGATCCGAGGTCTACTTTTACCTCCGGCATCTCTATTGTCTCCTTATTAAGCGGAATCGTACTCCCCACGGAGCAGCCGCGCCCGAATCTCTTTGGCCACCGCTTCGGCTGAGCGCCCTGCCGTCTCGATTCGGCAGTGGGCCGCCTCACGGTAGGCCTGAGCCCGGCTGGCGGCCAACTTCGCCAGTGCGGCCAGCGGGTCCCCATTTTCAGCCCCCGCCAGCAGCGGACGGCACTGCACGCCCTGGGCCGCAGCCCGCCGGTAAAGCTCTTCGGGCGGTGCATCCAGCCAGAAAACCACACCGCTGCTTCGGAGCGCCTCCCGGTTCGCCGGAGAGAGTACCGCCCCGCCGCCGGTGGCGATGACCTGCCCGTCCTGAGCGGCTACCCATGCGATGGCTTCGGCCTCACGGGCCCGAAACCCTTTTTCTCCTTCCAAGGCAAACAATTCCGGAATAGAACGGCCCGCCCGTTCCTCCACTACCTTGTCCGTATCCACCAGGGGCCAGCCCAGGTCTCGGGCCAGAATTCGGCCCACAGTGGTCTTGCCGGCGCCCATCATCCCCACCAGCACGATGTTCACCGACCGGCCACCTCCGCCACGTAGGCCTCGTAGTTCCGCAGCATCTGTGCGAGCGAGTCGCCGCCGAACTTTTCAATCATCAGCCGGGCCAGTTCAAAGGCCGTTACGCATTCTGCAATCACTGCGGCCGCCGGAATGGCGCACGCGTCAGACCGCTCCACCTGGGCCCGGGCCGGCTGGTGCGTATCCAGCTCCACAGTGTTGAGGGGTTTGTAAAGCGTGGAGATGGGCTTGAAGGCCACCCGGGCAACCAGGTCCATACCGGTGGTCATGCCGCCCTCCAGGCCGCCGGCCCGGTTTGAGCGGCGGAAGTAGCCCCGCTCCGGGCTCCAGTCGATCTCGTCGTGCACAGCGGAGCCTCGGCGGGTCGCATTCTCAAACGCAGGCCCAAACTCGACGCCCTTGGCCGCCTGGATGGAAAGCAGGGCGCCGCCCACGGCGTACTCCACCTTCCGGTCGTACTGGACGTAGCTTCCCAGCCCAGGCGGCAGGCCGGTGGCGATCACCTCCACCACTCCGCCCAGGGAGTCGCCATCCTGCTTGGCCGCGTCGATCTCCGCCATCATCCGGGCAGACGCCTCCGGGTCGGCGCACCGGACCTGGCTGGCCTCCGCCAGGTCCCGAATCTCGGCCGCGCTCAGGTGCTCCGGCACCGCAGCCGACACGGGTCCAATAGACCGGACGTGGCCCACCACCAGGATGCCGAAGGGCGCCAGGAGCTGCTTGGCCAGCGAGCCGGCGGCCACCCGCATGGTGGTCTCCCGGGCGCTGGCCCGCTCCAGCACATTGCGGATGTCCCGGTGGCCGTACTTCAGTGCGCCCACCAGGTCGGCATGGCCCGGCCGGGGCCGGGTCCGCCGCTTCTGCTCCGCCCGGGCATCTGTGTACGCTGCCACGGGGCTGGGCGACATCACTTCGGTCCAGTTGACCCAATCCCGGTTCTCCACCATCAGCGTCACAGGACTCCCCAGGGTTTCCCCGTGGCGCACGCCGCTTAAGATCTTTACCGTATCCTGTTCGATCTTCATCCGGCCGCCCCGGCCGTAGCCGGACTGCCGCCGGGCCAAATCTCGATCGATGGCCGCCGCATCCACGGGCACGCCGGCCGGCAGCCCCTCCACCACCGTCACCAGAGCCGGCCCGTGGGATTCGCCGGCCGTAATATACCGCAGCATCGCAAACGCTCCCCCCGCCTACAGTAAACCCACGTACCAGGCCAGAATAGCCGGCCCATATATCGCAGTAATAATGGCGCCCAACGCCAAATAGGGGCCGAAGGGAATCTGGTCCTTCCGCCCCTTGAGCTTGAGTGCCAGCAGGCCGACGCCCACCACGCCGCCCAGCAGGAAAGCGATGATCAGCCCCATGGGGACCCAGAAAAGCCCCAGGAAGAGCCCGATAACCGCCCCCAGTTTTACATCCCCCATGCCCATGCCGCCCCTGGCCAGGATGGCGAGGAGCAGCAAGAAGCCGAAGGCGGCCGCCGCACCCATGAGGGCCTGCAGCCACGTTTTGGCTGGATACGGAATGATGAAGAGCATCGCCAGCCCCACAGCCAGCGAAAAGAGTACCAGTTCGTTAGGAATGATATAGTCGTGTAGATCAACCAGCGACGCCACCGCCAGCACCGCGATGAAAAAGACGTGCTGCCAGAAGTATGCGTCCAGCGGATGCACCACCGCCAACAGTGCGGCCAAGAGGCCTGTCACCAGCGCCAGCACAGGCGCCTCCCACCGGCGAAGCGGGCTGCTCAGCCAGCGGGGAGCGATCAGGGCGCCCAGATAGCCGAGCGCCGCCCCCACGCCAAAGCCGGCCGCCACCTGCCACCCGATCATGCCCGCACCTCCAGCGCCCGGCGGACCACCGCTTCCATGACCGCCACCGGGCCCCGGCGTCCGAACCAGTACTCCCAGGCGCAGGCGCCCTGATGAATCAGCATGCCCAGGCCAGAGATGGTGTGCAGACCCCGCTGCCGCGCTTCCCGCAGCAGGCGGGTCTCTTCCGGGCGGTATACGGCGTCGTAAACCACCGCTCTTTCCGGCAGCAGGTCGATCTCCTCCACTGGGGTGAGGTCCACCTGCTCCGGGTGCATCCCCAGGGGGGTGCAGTTGACCACCAGGTCCGCCTGCGAAAGCGCCCGGCGCTCCTCGTCGGACCCGGCGCCTGCGGCTGTCACCACGGTTCCCGGCACCACCTGCGAAACCAGCTTCGCCAGGGTGACTGCCCGCTGCAAGGTCCGGTTGGTGATGATAATCCGGCTGGCGCCGGAGAGGGCCAGGTGCACCGCCACCGCTCTGGCAGCGCCCCCTGCACCCAGCACCACAGCCTGCATGCCGGCTGGGTTCACACCAGCCTCCTCCAGGCTGGAGATGAAGCCCCAACCATCGGTGTTGTATCCCACCAACCGGCCGCCGCGGTTGACGATGGTGTTGACCGCGCCCAACTGCTTCGCAGAGGGCGCCACCTCATCCAGCAGCGGAATCACCGCTTCCTTGTGGGGAATGGTGACGTTGAGACCGAGCAGATCCAGGGCGCGCACGCCAGCCAGCGCAGCCGGCAGATCTGCGGGGGCCACCGGAAAGGCCGCGTAGTGGCACGCCATCCCCTCGTGCTGGAACGCGGCATTGTGCATCACCGGTGATAGGGAGTGGCCCACCGGCCAGCCGATAATACCCAGGACCCGGGGCCGTTCTTCTGCCGGACTGCGCATTTCCATGAGATCTCCTCCCTACTCCATCAGTGCTGCTGCAGCAGACCCCGCCGGTCCAGGTACTTAAGCACCTGCCGTTCCAGCTTCCGAACCAGCCGCGTGCCGGGGAACTCCCGGGAGTCGATGGGCACCACCAGAATCGTGTAGGCGCCGGCCCGATTGCCGCCCAGGATATCCGTAAAGAGCTGGTCGCCCACCACAACGGTCTCTGCGGGCGTTACTCCCAGAAGCGCCATGGCCTCCCGGTACCCTTTCAGGCTGGGCTTGATCGCGTTGCAGACAAAAGGGACTCCAATCCGGGCGGCAAACTCTCGAACCCTGGCACCGCTGTTGTTGGAAACGATGCAGACGGCAAATCCCATCTGCCTGACCCGCTGCAGCCACGCCTGGAGCTGCGGTGTTGGCTCCGGGTCATTCCAGCGAACCATGGTGTTGTCCAGGTCCAGGAGAATGGCCCGGAACCCGTTCTGCTGCAGACGCTGCAAATCAATGTCGAAGATCGACCGGCGATAGTCCGCGGGTCGAAGGCTAAGCACCGGCGAAACACCTCCAAGCAAATCAATATTCTACCATAGGGAAAAGAACCCCGCTACACAAGGGCTTAACCAGCCCTCTCTGGAGTCTGCCCAACCGGTGCGCCGAAGGGACGCCGGCCTGTGCAGTCGTCCCCGCAACGCCAGTGGCTCGCACCCCGCCTTTTCCGTGTGCACCCCGGTGCGTTCGCTGCGGCGCAGAGCCGTGCCCACGATACTCCCCGAAGACGCGCAAAACGCCCAGGCGCCAAAGGCGTCTGGGCGATGGCTCTCTTTGCGGGATTATCGGCTTTCGGGCTTCCACCACCAGGATGCGATCTCCTCAGGATCGCCGGGATGCCCCGGGTGACTAGATCCTGGTCCAATAATCCCGCTGGGAATCGGAGTACCGGGCCTCACCTCAGCCTGTCAATCAGGAACGGATCCTCGCCATGGGAGTGGGGGATCGTGTGGAGCCCCTAACCATCCGGGACTCTTGCACCCATCGATCTGTCGGACTCTGTCTCGGACTCCAGGTCTGTGGGGTGGCTGAGGATCACTGGCTTCGGTCTCCTTCCGACTTCAATATACTACGTTCTGCCCGCCGCAAGCACCTGACCTAAGGGGCCATTCTGATAGGGTATTTGTGCTTATCTGCAATGATCTAAATGCACCGGATCTTTCGTGCTGCTAACAGCCTGCCGCTGTGGTTTGCGGACTTCTCCCTAAGATGGCTCTCGGCGGCGGCTGGAGCCGGCGGCGATGCCGACCCCGGTTGGACAGAAATGACTACGTTCCTCCTTATGGATACCCAACCAGATCATCCAATGGAGCCCTCTTCCAGCAGCTCCCGGCAGAGCTTGAGCACCGCTTTCTTCTCGATGCGGCTGACGTAGCTCCGAGAGATACCCAGCATGCGGGCGATCTCCCGCTGGGTCTTCCGGGGACCGCCGGAAATGCCGTAGCGCAATTCCAGCACCTGCCGCTCCTTGCCGCCCAGTTTGGTCAGCTTCTCCCTGAGCTTTCCTTCATCCAGCCGCTTTTCGACGAGTTCGGCCACCACGTCCGGGTCGCTCCCCAAGACATCGATCAGCGTGAATGTACCTGATCTGCGGCATCGGCGTCCGGCGGCGGCGTAAGCATGCTGGCGAAGGGAGGGCTGCGTGCGGTGGCTGCGATTCGCCCGGACCATGTGGCCATCTACGTCCGGTGGTCCACCGATGATCAGGGAGAGGGCACCACGCTGGAGGTTCAGCTGGAGGGATGCCGCCACTACGCCCTCAGCCAGGGGTGGCGGCCCCGGGAGGAGCTTACCTTCATCGATGACGGGTATTCGGGAGGCAACCTGAACCGGCCTGCCCTGACCCGCCTGCGGCAGCTGGTGGCGCGGGGCGAAGTGGACTGCGTGGTGGTCTTCAAGGTGGACCGGCTGAGCCGCAACATCGTGGACGCCGTCGACCTGGTGCTGAACGAATGGCAGGGGCGGTGCGCCTTCAAGAGCGCAAGGGAGCCCATCGACACCACCTCGGACCTGGGGCGGGTGATCTTCGGCATTCTGGCGATGTTCGCCGACTTTGAACGGAGCCAGATTCGGGAGCGCACCCTCTCCGGAAAGCTGCGGCGGATCGCCCAGGGGGAGCAGCTGCACGGAGAGCCGGCCTACGGCTACCGCCCGTCTCACGTGCGGGGCCAGTGGACGGAGGAGCCGGCGGAGGCCGCGCTGGTGCGCCGGATCTTCCGCCTGGCGGCCGCTGGGGAATCGGCTGCCGCCATCTGCCGCCGGCTGAACGCCGAGGGATGCCGAACCCGCGCGGGCAGGCCCTGGTCGAGCCGCGCGGTCCTGTGGATTCTGCGCAACCGGCTCTACATCGGCGAGGTGGTCTTTGGGCGGACCCAGGCCCGGCGGGTGGACGAGGGGAGAGCCCGAGCGGTGCGGGTACCCCGGAGTCAGCCGGCCATCTGGACAGCGACCCGGGCAGCTCCGCCCCTGGTGGAGCGGGACCTGTTTCTGGCTGTGCAGGAGGTGCTGGCTGCCCGGCAGGTCCGGCACCGGCAGGCGGGCGGGAGGGCCCTGGTCAGCCCCCATCTTTTGGTGGGGCTGGCCCGCTGCCGGTGCGGAGGCGCTCTGGCGGTGAAGCGGCAGCGGGGCGGCGACAGCTACTACTGCCCGGGCGCTGCGGAGGGGCGCTGCGGCTGCGAACCAGGCTACATTCCGAAAGAGGCCGTGGAGCCGGTTATCCTGGCAGAGCTGGCTACCCTGGTGGGCCGGGCGGCACTGGCACCTGCTCGGGTGCAGGAGGCCCTGGGCCGGTGGCAGCAGGACCGGCGGGCCATCCTGGCCCAGCGGGCGGAGGCGGAGCGAACCCTCCGGCGACTGGCTGAGCAGGAGGAGCGGCTCCTCAGGATGGTCCGGGAGGGCACTGTGAACCCGGCAGACCTGCCCGATCTGCGGCGGTCGCATCATGCGGAGCGCCGGCAGGCCGAAGAGCGGCTGGCAGCTCTGACGGCGGAGGCAGCACGACTGCAGGAACGCCTGGAGCGGGCCCGCCGGGCGGTCGGGGAGCTCCTGGCGGTGGGCGATCTCCTGGCCCACCTGCCTGTGCCGCAGCTAAGAGAGCTGCTGCGGGCAGCGCTGGCGGGACCCATCACGCTCTACAAGAAAAAGGGCAGCCGGCAAGTCAGCGTAGAAATTAAATGGTATTGTTGTCACAAAAAGGAGATTATGTAGAGAGGTTGAACCATATTGTACCAGCTTTCTGACGAGGAGGTTTCCCATGGTCGCCATGCGCAGGGTTTCGGCCTTTGCCGCGGTGCTGCTCCTGCTGGTGGCAGCCGGATGCGGTAGCGGATCCGGCGGCGGCGATTCCGGCGGCATCCGGAACATCAACGTGGCCACGGCCACCACCGGCGGGGCCTACTATCCCATTGGCAACGCCATTGCCAACCTCTGGAACGAGCAGGTGCAGGGTGTGCGGGCTTCTGCCCAGGCCACCAACGGCGGACCTCACAACATTCAGCTGATGGCAAAGGGCGATGCAGAGGTGGCCTTTGCAGAGTCGGGGGTCGTGTATGAGGCCGTCACCGGGTCGGGGGCCTACGCGGAGCAGGGCAAGCAGGAGCACTTCTCCGCCATGACCCACATCTATCCCAACGTGATGCAGTGGATCGTCCGCAAGGAAAGCGACATTCAGACCCTTGCCGACCTTAAGGGGAGGCGGATCGTGCCTGGCCCGCAGAACTCCGCCTCTGAACTCAACAGCCGCAAGATGCTCGCCCTGGTGGACATCGACTACCGGGACCGTACTGACGTCAAGGCTGACTTCCTCGACTACAACCAGGCGGCAGATCAGCTGAAAAACCGCCAGGTCGAGGCCGTTATGCTGGGTGGGGCTGTGCCCCTGGCCGCCGTGATGGATGTGATGGCTTCCGGCGAGGGCCGGCTGCTCTCGCTGCCCGAAGACTACATCAAGGAGCTGACGGAGACTTATCCCTGGTATTTCCCGTACACGATCCCGGCTGGCAGCTACCCGAACCAGGGTGAAGATGTGTATACCGTCGCCGTGGCCAACGTTCTCATCGTGCGGAATGACCTGCCGGAGAACTTGGTCTACAACCTCGTCAAGACGATGTACGAAAACCAGCCCCTCCTGCTGGAAAGCCACAGCGCCATGGCGGCCTTCAAGCCGGAGGACGGGCTGAACGGAATTGCCGGCGTGGTCGACCTGCACCCTGGCGCCGCCCGGTTCTTCAGGGAGCAGGGCATGCTGGAGTAGCCAGAGGGAGGGATCCGGTTGGCTGCCACGGGGATCGACCAGATTGTCGAGCAGTATGACAGCGAAGCCCGGTTTCGCAAGCTCACCGGCTTTCCCGGAGCGGTACTGGCTGCCATCGCCTTCGGCCTCTCGCTCTTTCACCTCTATACAGCCGGGGCCGGCCCCCTGGAGGCGCTCAGGCAGCGCTCGCTGCATCTGACGCTGATCATGATCATGGCCTTCCTCCTCTACCCGGCCACCCGGCGCTCGAACCGGCAGGCCCCCACCTTGCTGGACTGGCTGCTGGCGGGGGCCAGCGCCGTCACGGTGGGCTACCTCTTCTACAACTACGAGGCCTTTATCTACCGGAACGGCGTTGTGCTGGATTGGGAACTCTGGCTGGGAGCAGCCGGCATCCTGCTGCTCCTGGAAGCCGGCCGCCGGGTGCTGGGCAAGGAACTGCTGATTTTGGCTGCAGTGTTTCTGGCGTACGCCTATTTCGGGCGCTGGCTGCCCGGGGTCTTCGGTCACAGAGGCTACAGCGTCTCCCGGATTATTGAGCACATGTTCTTCGGCACCGAAGGGATCTTCGGCATCGCGCTCTCCGTCTCGGCCACCTACATGTTCCTGTTCATCCTGATGGGAGCGCTCCTGGGAGAGACGGGCCTCTCCCAGCTGATCAACGGCGCCGCCCTGGCGGTAACAGGGCGTTCCCCCGGCGGACCGGCCAAGGTGGCGGTGATTGCATCTGCCCTGATGGGCACCTTAAACGGATCGGCGGTGGCCAACACCGCCTCCACCGGAACCTTTACCATCCCCATGATGAAGAAGGCCGGCTACACCAGCACCTTCGCTGCAGCTGTGGAAGGCGCCAGCTCCACTGGCGGGCAGATCATGCCTCCGGTGATGGGGGCGGCTGCCTTCCTGGTTGCCGAGTTCCTGGGCATTTCTTATGGCCAGGTGGTGGTGGCTGCAGCCATTCCGGCAGTGCTCTACTACCTTTCCATCTGGGTGATGGTCCACCTGGAGGCAAAGCGTTTGGGCCTCAGGGGCCTGGAGCGGCATGAACTGCCCAGTCTCAGGGATGTGATTCGGGATAAAGGCCACCTGGCCATTCCGGTGCTGCTGATGATCTACCTGCTGGTGCGGAACTTCACGCCGCTCTTTGCGGGCTACTGGGCCATCGTCAGCACTTTTGCGGTGGCGTGGCTGTGGGAAGAAGGGCGTGCGCTCGTGGGCGGCAGGGCCCGGCTGCGGGAGCGCTGGTACCTCCTGCTGCCCGGGGCTGTCTTCCTGGCAGCCTGGCTGGGGCTGGGTGAGGACCCGTCCCGCAGCGCTTTCTACGCCCTGGCAGCAGCCTTCGCCGTCTCGCTCATCAACCCCCAGGCGAGCCAAAGCCTTACCGCCCTTCGCAGTTCCCTCTTGAACGGGGCACGCAGCGCTGTGGGCGTGGCCCTAGCCACCGCCATCGTGGGCTTTGTGGTGGGCTCTGCCTCCCTGACCAGCCTTGGGCTCAACCTGGGGAGCTACATCGTCCGATTCTCCGGCGACAGCATTCCCATGGCCCTCTTCCTGACCATGTTGACCAGCATCGTGGTGGGCACCGGCATTCCCACCACCCCCACCTACATCATCGTCGCCCTGGTGGCGGCGCCGGCCCTGATCCGCATGGGTGTGGCGCCCCTGGCGGCCCATCTCTTCGTCTTCTACTACGGCGCCCTGGCGGACGTGACGCCGCCCACTGCGCTCAGTTCCTACACCGCTGCCGGGATTGCTGGGTCCGATCCGCAGAAGACCACCTGGGTGGCCTGGAAGCTGGCCCTGTCCGGCTTCATCATCCCGTTCTACTTTGCCCTCAACCCCGTGCTGCTGCTGAACGTGGTGCCTGCCAGCCTCGGGACGATCCTCCTGGCGGTGGTCTCCGCCGCCGTCGGCGTTGTGGCCCTCTCCATGGGGCTGCAGGGCTATGTCCTCCGGGAGGCCACCTGGCTGGAGCGGGCTGTGCTGCTGGGTGCGTCGCTGCTGCTGATTCAGCCCGGACTGCTGACAGATCTGATCGGCCTGGGGGCGCTGCTGGGCGTGCTGGCCCTGCAGCGGACCCGGCCCCGGTCCGTGCCCCCGGTGAGCGTGGGCTAGATGCTGCCGGCCTGAAGGAACGGCTGCAGTCCCCACCTCAGTCCCGGCCCTGATCCGTACCGCAAGCCGGCGCTGGCTGAACCCCACAAGAGGAACACTTGCCCGAACGTCCGGATAGAATGGCGCATACCTGCCTAAAGGAGGGAGGAGTATGCGCAGCATTCGCCGGGCGTTCGGGCTCCTGCTTTCGCTCCTGCTGCTAGGCGCCTGTGCCGGACGGGGGCCGCAGCCTGGGCCAGGGCCCGATCAGCAGCTGGTTACAGTGCGGTTTACAGAAGTGATCCACTCCATCTTCTATGCACCCCAGTATGTGGCCCAGGCCAAGGGCTTTTTTGAGGAAGAAGGCATCCGGCTGGAGTTTTCCACGGCCCAGGGATCAGACCGTGGGGTGGCCGCCCTGCTGGCCGGCACGGCAGACATCGCCCTGGTAGGGCCGGAGACCACGGTTTTCATCTGGGGGCAAGAAGGGCCGGTCAAGGTGAAGATGTTCGCACAGATGACCACCACCGACGGCTCCTTCCTGGTGGCCAGGCCGGGGAACGAACCTTTTGACTGGGAGCAGGTGCGGGGCAAGACCGTCATCGGGTGGCGTGTCGGGAGCATGCCCCAGATGGCCGCGGCCCGGGTACTCCGCAGCCACGGTCTCGACCCGGAGAGTGACGTCAACTATGTGAGCAACCTTTCGGCCACCGCCATCGCCGGGGCCTTCGTGAGCGGCCAGGGCGACTACCTGCAAGTCTTCGAACCCACGGCCAGCCAACTGGAGCAGGAGGGTCAGGGCCGGGTGGTCGCCTCGGTGGGACAGGAACTGGGCAGCATCCCCTTCACGGGGTACGTGGCCACCGATGCGTACATCAGAGAGAACCCTGATATCGTGCAGCGCTACACCAACGCCGTGTACAGGGCCACGCTCTATCTGCACTCGACCGACCTCGACATCGTAGCCCAAGAGATTGCGCCCTACTTCGAGGGAACCCCGACCGATCTGATTGCCGCCAGCCTGCGCCGCTACCTGGAGCAGAACACCTGGAAGACCACCCCGGTGATGGAGCCGGCGGACTTTGAGGCCCTTCAGGACTTGATGATCGAAGGCGAAGTGCTGAATCCGGCCCAGCGGGCTCCCTTTGAAGCGATTACCACCAACGAGTTCGCTGAAAGAGCGGTCCAGACCATACAACAACCATAGGTCAAGGCTGGACGAGGTGAAACCGCAGTGGGCGTTCCCCGTATCGAACTCCGGCAGGTGGGGCTCCGCTATCTGACCCGCCAGGGGGAGATTGAGGCACTCACAGATATCTCCCTGACGGTGGCGCCCGGCGAGTTTCTCTCCATCGTCGGACCCAGCGGCTGCGGCAAGTCGACTCTGCTTTCGCTGATAGCCGGGATCCTGCACCCCACCACCGGACAGGTGCTGCTGGACGGCCAACCGGTGATTGGACCGTCCCGCAAGGTAGGGTACATGCTGCAGCGAGACCACCTGTTTGAATGGCGAACGGTAATGGGCAACTGCCTGATCGGACCGGAGGTGCAGGGGCTGGACATGACCGCGGCCCGCCAGCGGGTGGAGCGGCTGCTGACCCAGACCGGGCTGGGCCAGTTCCGTGATGCCTACCCGGACCAGCTCTCGGGCGGCATGCGGCAGCGAGTAGCCCTGGTACGCACCCTGGCCATCGATCCGGACATCCTGCTCTTAGATAAGCCCTTCTCCGCGCTGGATTTTCAGACCCGGCTGACGCTGGCCGACGAGGTCTGGTCGATCCTGAAGCGGGAGCAGAAAACGGCTGTGCTCGTTACCCACGATATCTCGGAGGCAGTTACCATGGGCGACCGGGTGCTGGTGCTGAGCCGGCGCCCAGCCCGGGTGCGGGCGGAGCACATCATCCGCTTTACCGGGCCCGGGCGGCCCTCGCCGTTAGAAGCGCGGAGCGCTCCGGAGCACAACGCCTACTTCCAGATGATCTGGAAGGAGCTTGACGACCGTGAAGAGACCTGAAGATCAGAGCGCTGCCTATCGCCGGTATCGCCGGGCGCTCCGAATCCACCGGGCGGCAGTGGTGGGATCCCAACTTCTGCTTCTCGCCATGCTGCTGCTGGTGTGGCAGGTGGCCGCAGATCAGCACTGGGTCAATCCCATGCTGACCAGCCGTCCCACAACTGTCTGGCGCACCTTTGTTTCCATGGCCAGTTCCGGTGCACTCTGGACACACCTGGCAGTCACGCTGCGTGAGACCCTGGTGGGTTTCTCAGCCGGGATGGCCGGCGGCATGCTGGTGGCGGTGCTGCTCTGGTGGTACCGGCCCCTGGCGGAGGTGCTGGATCCCTATCTGGTGGTGCTGAATGCCCTGCCGAAAATCGCCTTGGGCCCGATCTTCTACATCTGGCTGGGTGAGGTCAACTCCATCTATGGGATGGCGGTGGCGATATCGGTCATCGTGACGGTCGTCATGCTGTACACAGGCTTCACTGGGGTGGATCCGGCAAAACTGAAGCTGATGCAGACGTTCGGTGCCACCCGGCGGCAGATCCTGACGAAGGTGGTGATCCCGGCATCGCTGCCGGCCCTGATGGCCACCGTGAAGGTGAATATCGGCCTGACGCTGGTGGGCGTCATTATGGGAGAGTTCCTCTCATCCCGGGCTGGGCTGGGGTACCTGATCATCTACGGCGGCCAGGTCTTTCAAATGGAACTTGTGATGACCAGCGTGGTCATCCTGGCGGTGATTTCGGCGCTGCTTTACCTGACGGTAACCTGGCTGGAGCGGCTGGTGACCCGGCTGCTGCACCTGCCTGTGCGGGAGTGACGGGCACCTCTGCTCCCGCCCTGCATCATGATGCTGGCCACCTAGCCGTAAGGATGGCCTGAGGTGATGGGGATGACCGAAGAGCAGCTGCAGCAGGCCTTGTATGAGGCCGCGGAACACCTCCGGCGGAAGGGCTGGCAGGCCCGAGCCGAGGGGGATGGGCTGGTCTGCAGGACCCCCAAGGGGCTGGAGGTGGCTGTGCGAAACCAGTTCGTGCCGGGCGACAGAACCAAGTGGGAAGAGATGCTGACCAACCTGGCCGAAGCCCTCCTTGCGGCCGCGGTGGATGAGGCAGACGAGGATACGTAAGCAGGGCGGGCCCTCTGCGGGGTGCAGGGGGCCCTTTTGCGGTCCGGATCACGGCCACACCCACCTGGCACCAGTCCTTCTCGTTTCGGCGCCGCCCAGCAGTGAATCCACCCTGCCTAGCCCCTTGCGTCCGGCGCCAGCCGTCTCCGCGGTGGATCGGCCACATTCACCAGGGTGATTTCATTCCCCTCGCGATCCACGCCGATGGGGTCATACAGGGAGACTTCCCCTCGAACCCGCTTTAGGCTCCGTAGGTGCATCAAGATTTCGATGTTACTGCCTGGCAGGGAGCGGAAATTGCTTCCTTGGGTTTCTGAGGCGGCCCCAATGCGGCCTTTTGACGGTACGACCGGCTCACTCTCTCCAAGTGCTGAATAACCAACTCGTGACCTTCCAGGTCCCGCAGGGGCAGGAGGCCTTTGACCATCTCGACCATCCTGTGCAATTGCAGGTCCTTAGGATGTACGACCCTCAGGGCGATGCCCCGTTCGTGGCAAATGCCGATCTTCACCAGGTCGCGGATGATCTGCCGCTGAACAGCTGTCTCGTCGGGATAGAGGGCAGTCGGCCTGTAGTGCTGTGGACCATTAAACTCGAACGCAACCCCGGGCGGATAATACCGGTCAAACTCAACCTTTTCGTTCGTATATGGATTCACCAGGAATCCTGGGTTGGCGTTATCTTCGTACTCATCGCTGTCCACTACCAGCGAGAGGTACTCCCGCATCAGCGCCTCGCCCCGGTACGGGGCCTCGTTGATACGGCGTTCCATTTCAGCGACAGCCTTCTTCTGCCTCTGCAGATCCGGGTTCTGGAGGGTGAACTGCACAGGTGCGTACTTGTGTGCTTGTTGGACATGGATCCAGCCCAGCGCCTGGAGCGACGCCAGTGCACGAATCACCGTGCTGGTGCACATGCCGGTCAACTGGTGGAGCTCCCGGTAGGTGAACTCTCCGCTCGGAGCCTGGTAACGGGGAAGCAACTGAAGTATCCCATACAGCAGCCGGGCTGATATCCCCAGGTTCCTTTCTAGCAGCAGGGCCCTGGGCATGGTAGCAGCAGCTCCCTTGCCGGCTTGAAGCGACTCTACCCAGGGATTCTCGTCTAGCTGGCGCCGCGCGTAAAGCACGGTCGAACGGCCCAGGCCCGATCGCTTGTGCAGATATCCCAAGGTGAGCTTTCCTGGCAGTTTGAGTTGGAGAATCATAGCCACCAATTTCGTGGACTTTCTGAGTCGCTTATCCAGGAGCAGGGCGGCCGGAACCCGGATTTCCAACATCGAAGTTCACCCTCCTCCTTGGTATATTCTTCCTTATTGGTTCGAAAACCTGTTCGGTTTAACAAATCTTCACACAGCCCGTCTGTCGGCTCTCTGCCGCAGTCTCCCACCTTCGGCATTTCTTCTGATCTAGGTATACCTGATTCTTATTGGTATTCATTATCCCGGCCCGGCCCAGGCCTTGGACTCCTTCCTTGGCGTTCACCGTCCGGATCCGGACCCTTCAAACTCCGCTATCCAGGCCGGTGCCAAGTGCGCCTGATTCCCACTCGCATTCGTCACCCTGGTTCGGCCCAGGTGTGTCCGGTCCCACGGGGCATCTTTCGTCCCGACCTGAAGCGGATACGAATGGTCCTGCGCAGCGCCCCTATCCTGGAATGGGTCAGGGGGACCTCTGACCAAGGACCCCCGCAGAGCGTCGATCCGAGTTTTGTGAACGTCGAGAGGAACCCCCAGTGTTCAATAGACTCTGTTCACAGGGCAGAGAAGAGATTCTTCCGCCTGAGTCACGGTCTGTGTTGGCCTCAGGCCCGTGCGCATCCCCCTGTTGGCGACCGATCTGCGTTTTTTGAACATCCATGCCATCCCTGTGTGTTCAAAAGACTGCGTTCGCGAACCCCATCCGAGCTTTTTGAACGATGAAGGTGCCCGGTGGTGTTCAAGAAACTTCATTCGAGGGGTAAATGGGGCCCCTGCATACCTCTCGGGGTATTTAAGATCGGAAGAGCACACGTCT
>ENA-OWPA01000740-OWPA01000740.1-bioreactor-metagenome-genome-assembly--contig:-NODE-740-length-34574-cov-3.867902_pt1 | contig 34574 bp, 29 predicted proteins | sample MGYA00238139_ERZ651803 | MGnify/ENA primary metagenome ERZ651803 (study PRJEB26909, sample SAMN07631231) | bioreactor metagenome | isolation source: Switchgrass digestor | place: USA: Dartmouth... | reverse complement strand
ATGTTTACACAATATTATATCCCTGCGTCACAAAGCTGTCAAGTTTCAATTTCAGGCGCTTAACCCATGTAAATTTTTACTTTGCATGCCCCTTAAACATCATCTCATCCTTAATCGTCCATAAACCATGTCAATGACAAAAGCCATTAACCCCATATGGTTCTGTACGCATCAAACATCATAATCAGCTAAACGCTTTATTCCGATATGCGGCCGGGATCCGGATCGAGCAGGGCAACCATCTCCAGAAGCATAACGCCGCTGAGTTGCGCACATAGCTGTACAACAGGTTCCACTTTTCCTTTCCATGCCCTGCTGATAAGCCCCCGTTCATTTCTTCCGGAATCCCACATGACAGTGGCATTATGAACCAGCATCCGTCTGATGCTGTGTAAATCAGGACGCATTTTTACCAGTTCATACAAGTATCGGACAAATATGCCTTTGAAAAGTCCGCAATCATCCTTTCCTTCGTCGGGAAGCATGCCGCTTTCCGGATCCACAAAGCGTTTCAGCGCAAACTCTGCCGTACGTATGGCGTCATTGATATACATCATATCGCCGGTTATCCTATAAAGCTCAATTGCCGCTCCGATAAAAACACCCTGGCAATAGGTATATTCCCAGTCGTAATCGATTTTCCCGTCTCCCAGCCGGTTTATTCCGTCCCAAACAAATCCGGTATTTGGATCCACCAGATTGTCCTTATTCCAGTGATAGATTCTGCGTGCCCATTCATAGTCATCCGGCCGATTGAATCTCTGGTACAACCTGGATGCAAGTATTGAAGCAGGCGCATTCGCAGGCGTATTCTTATAGTCCAGCTGATCTTTTTTCCATGCCATACCACCGCCCATGCTGTCGTTCCATGCCGTCTTAATGCTTTCCCATAAGGTCAGGACCTGCTCCTTATAGAATTCTTCCTTTGTAGCGTCATATACCCTAAGCAGGGCAAGGGCCATCCACTCCATATCATCATAGTAGTTGTGCAACAAAGTATTTCCATTCAGCCTCCTTACGCCTTCAATAACAGTATCAATCATATCAATATACTGAAAGTCCCTGGTTCTTTCATAACCATCCATCAAAACATCGATCACATGGGCGTGCCACCAGTATATTAAATCGTCCCTGCAAACGCTGTTACCGGGAAAGGCCTGATTCATGATGCCCTGTTCCTCGTTCCAGAAGTTATACTTCAGTTCTTCCTGCGCAGTTTGTGCTCTGACAGCCCAGTCAATTCTCATATCTATTCCTCCTTGTCTCTGAGCAAAGCAGTTCTGGCATACATTTCCACCATGCAGCTCACATGAAGCAATGATTTGCTTTCGCTTTTCAAAACACCGCTCCAGTCGCTTTCCAAAAGGCCGTTCTCATCCCTTGCATTCATCCACGCGTAATCAATATTGTCTATAATGGAATCGATATAGCGTGGATTTCCGTCAACCTTGTAAAGCTCTATATAGCCTCTGTAAAGAATGGTGTTAAACCATGGGTTTTTATCAGGATAAAAATAAATGCCCCGGCTTCTTTTTTCCGTAAAATGCTCAAGGCTCGTCTCGGCCACCTTCTGAGCTTCCAGAAGATATTTGTCCTCCCTGGTTATATTGTACAATAAAACTGAAGCGTGAATCATCGTGCCGCTGTTATATGTATAGGTGGTCTTATCAATATTTCCCTTCAGGTCAATATTATCCCAGTAAACTCCGGACGGAGACTGCAGGTTGTGTTTTGTCCAGTTGTATATTTTCAGCCCCCACTCAAAATACTCTTCCTTCCCAGTATCTTCATACAGCATCAGAGCCAGTATTGCGGCAGGCCCGTTTGAGCATGTGTTCTTCGTTTCCCTCTTCTGCTCACACCAGTAGATACCCCCGCCCAACTCATCAGTCCATCCGCTTTTCACAAATTCAAAAATCATTTCAGCCTTTTCCAGATACTTCTTATCCCTAAAAATTCTGTAGGCTTCAACAAAATCCAGTCCCAACCACATGTTGTCATCATAATATCTGTCCGAACCCCCAAATTCGCCCGGATAGGCTTCATATGCCGCAGGCTCCCGTATATCATCGTAATAATGTTCCAATCCTGAAAGAATTTTATTATATGATTCCATGTACTTATCTTCATTTCCAGGCAGACTGATTATGGCATTGGCGGCAGAAAACATGCTTGAAAACGGCCATAAGTATGAGACTGCATTATCTTCCGGCCTGGGAGGATAATTTTCGAGGAACAGATTATATCCTTCAACGGAATACAGTTCCAGGACCTTTTCATATAATGATTCAGCCTTCTCCCGATACGAAATTTGAGTATTTTCCATCACAGTTTCATCTTCCTTTCTGCTGAGATTATCAATACTTGTTCCTTTGTTTGTACAACCGTATAAAATCAAGGCATAAAGCAAAAACATCAAAACCGTTATCGTTCTTTTCATTTTTCATTTCACCGACATTACTCAAACTTTTATTCCTGAAAATGCAATACCTTTGACAAAGTATTTTTGTGCGAAAACAAACAATACCAGCATCGGTATTATGGCTATCAGGGAGCCTGCCATCATAGCCCCGTATTCCGTGTTCCTGTTGTATGAAAAGGCCTGAAGCCCCATCTGTATTGTGGCTTTCTGAGGATCGTTCAACACTATCATGGGCCACAGAAAGTTATTCCAGCCGGCCTGAAAGGTAAATATGGCTAACGCAGCCAATGCCGGTTTGGTCAAAGGCATGTATATGCTCCAAAAGATTCTGAATTCACCGGCCCCCTCTATTCTGGAAGCCTCAGCCAGTTCAGTAGGCAGTGTCAGATAGAACTGGCGCATAAAGAAGACCGCGTATGCTCCTGCAGCGCCTGGCAGGATAATTGCCCAGTAGCTGTTCAGCAAGCCTATGCCCCCTCTGCCCAGTATGTCATTTCCACCTGCAAGGGGAAAATTCTTCAAAACAAGAAACTGAGGTATCATGGTTACAATACCGGGAACCATAAAAGATGAAAGCAATACCCTGAAAATGAAGTTTTTGCCCTTGAATCTCAGCTTTGCAAAGGCATAACCACCCAAGGAGCCAAAGAACAGATTCGAAATAACACCCATTGTGGCCAGATAAAAGGAATTGGCAAAATATCTCGTATAGGGGACGGTCGTAAACGCATCAATATAATGCTGGAGAGTTATTCTGTTCGGTATCCATATGATGGGTATGGCAAAAATATCCTCATTGTATTTAAAGGATGTTATCAATGACCAGTAAAAAGGAAGTATCATTATAATTGCCACAGGAATTAAAAAAACATAGTATAAGGCATTTCCCAGATGTTTTTTGCTGACACTTGCTTTGCTCACCCGTTATCCCTCCTGTTCAGAACTGTTTAGTCTAAAGTTCAGGAATGAAAAAGCCAGAATTATGACAAACAATACAAATGCCATGGCGGAGGCATAACCCATGTTCAACTGGTTAAATCCCTCGTTATATATCAGATAGACAGGTGTAGTTGTCGCATATCCCGGTCCTCCCTGGGTCATGGCAAATGCCTGATCAAACAGCTGAAACGAACCGATCATTGACATGATGAATATGAAGAAAGTAGTAGGTCTTAATCCCGGCAATGTTATATAAAAAAATAACTGCCATTTATTGGCCCCATCAAGCTTGGCAGATTCATACAGGATATTTGGTATTCCCTGCAGTCCGGCTAAATATATCACCATATTTCCACCTATTCCCTGCCACAAAGTCACCATCACAATGGATATCATGGCGGTACTGGTATTTGCCAGCCACGCAGGTCCGACAATGCCGACATAGCTTAAAATCTGATTCAGAAGTCCATATTCCGGGTTTAATATCCACATCCACACTGTAGAAGCAGCTATTGATGAAGTCAGCCCCGGAATATAGTAAACTGTCCTGAACAGGTTGGTACCCGGCAATTTTCGGTTCAATGCAAGGGCGATGACCAGCGAGCATATAATCATCAAAGGAACATACATGGCCACATAGAACAATATGTTTTTTAGCGAAGTCAGAAATGTTTCATCCCCCAAAAGCTTTTTGTAATTCCTCAGTCCCACCCATTCAGCAGTTGACAGGACATCATAGTTGGTAAAACTCAGGTAAAATGCATTTATAATGGGTATTCCCGTAAAAATTATGAACAGAACAACGCTTGGGGCTATAAACAAATATCCCATTATGGCCTGATAATATCCCAGCTTGTGGCTTTTTCCGGCTTTTGTCCGTTTATCAGCATGTGCTGTGGCATATGTCAAAAGCATCCTTCAACCCCCTCAATAGCAGATTTTCCATTGAACGAACTCCATAGTGCAACAACAACCAATGACTGAAAGTACAATCAACAATGAAATTACCCCTTTTCGTGTTAAGTTGATTTAAAATCAGCATCTCATCCCGAAGCCTAAATTGGACAAGACAGTCAATTCAGGTTCCGGGATGAGATTTTCACAGACTGTTATACGCTTTGTTTTGTTTGTCCGTATAGCTACCCGACATTATTCGGCTGATTGCTCTGCAAGTATTTTATCACCCATCTCCTGTGCTTTCTTAAGCGCTTCTTCCGCTGTCAGCTTTCCTTCCACGAATAGTTGAAGCTGAGGTATCAGGGCTTTTGTTTCCATATTTGAGTACTGTTCAACCGGGGGTCTTATCTTGGCAAATTCAAAGGTTTCAACAAAAGGCTTATATAATGAATCTTCAGCAGAGAAAAACTCATCCTGTGCCGCAACTTTTGATCCCGGAATGTTCAGGCTTACTTTACCAAACATGGTGGCATTTTCAGGCTCTGCCAGCCACCATTTCATCAGTTCCCATGCCTCTTCCTTATGCTTTGATGCCGAGGGTATGACAAGACCAAATCCTCCGATCATTCCTCCCCTGTCTCCATTCGGTCCTGCCGGCGGAGGAACTATTCCAAACTCCAGGTCTTTCCCGTATTCCTTATACGTACTGAGCATCCACGGCCCGGTATAAGTCATGGCAACTTTTCCTGTGGCGAAAGCATCCACATCGTTACCCAGTCCGCTTTCGAAGCCAACCTTGTATACCTTGTCTTCATTCAGCAAACGGTCCCAGAAATTTAATACCATTAACCCTTCCGGACTGTTAAAGGCTGTCTTTTTTCCGTCTTCAGTAAGCATATCCCCGCCTGCCTGCCTTATCCACATGCTGAAAAGTCCTACATCACTCAGTGAAAAGCCTGCACGCACCAGTTTGTCTCCATCCCATTCGGTCAGTTTTATAGCGGCTTCCCGCAATTCATCCCATGTTTTGGGAGGATTAAGTCCCTTTTCAGCAAACAACTTCTTATTGTAAAAGAGAGCACGGCAATCCACAGTTAAAGGCAAACCATAGGTTTTTCCGCCATATGACAGCTCCCGCAGAGCTTCCTGGTAAAAATCCTCTTTATTTACGTTATCCCTCTGCATGAAATCATCAATAGGCTCCAATACGCCTTTTGGTGCATAAAGGCAGGTTCTCCAGCGATCCCAGAACATGATGTCGGGAGATTGTCCGGAAGCGGATGCTGTCAAAAACTTAGTAATCATATCTTGGGTAACAACATATTTTGCTACAATTCTGTCCTGTGATTTATTGAACTCTTCCAGCATAGCTTCAAATTGCTTTTGTCCTTCTCCTGCCCAGTCTCCCCAATAAATGATTTCTACGGGTTCCTTTTTTTCTGCCTTATCCGTTTTGTCAGTTTTTTCCGTTCCTCCTGCAGAAGTCTGTTCCTGTGTTTTGGCCGAATCGTCTTTAGAGTCTGCATTTTTAGATCCACAAGCCACTAAAGACAAAGCCAGACACAAGGCAAGGAGTAAAGATAGCGTTTTTAATACTTTCGTTTTCATTTTAATCTCTCCTTTTCCTTTTTATGTTAATTTATTTGCACATAAATAAATTTTAGTGCCTATAAATCAGGAATTTTAGCTATTCTACCTTTCGCTGCCCGGATAAAATGCTTTTATTTTCAAATGGCATAAGACATTATTTAATTCTGATAGTGAACTCAGCAATCAAGAAAATTACTCAGGCAAACCAGATGGTGTGTGCTTCGACGGGTTAATAATGCCAAAATTTTCATGTATAAACCCTGCATTGGCATATGTTTATCGCAAATACATTTTGTATTATGTCAACTTCTTTTTTGAGAAAAAGATGTCAGTATCTGCATATCAATACTAATATGTGATACAGGTTTAAAAGCATGAAGACAACTGGCTTCTTTGGAGTATCTTCTTTAATACGTTTTGCATATAATGTGGATTGCACTTAATATGGAATATGTATTGTTGACTTTGGAGTTTCTTTCATTATTATCAGCCTCACATTAATATGATATTTATATAATAACATATATGTGTTTCTGATTTATCATGTTTTATTTCATATGTTTTTTATTACATTTATATTATATTCAGTTATCAGATGAATTGTCAATAGCAAAATTAGTTTTTATTAGCATAAAAAATATAAAAACGGTATAACATATATCATATTCAACGATACATATTATGCCGTTTATTTAATTCTTATACCCAATTTGCATTTTTGCACAAGCAATTTGTTCCGGAAATAAAAGATTTCACGCCCTTTGTTCATCCCAAAGGGCTGTTGGGAAAGGATGCAAGACAGTATTCCGTTTTTAAAGAGCCGATATGGGTTTTCCTATATCAATATTACTTTTGCGTAAGTATCAGAATTAAGTAATTTTTTTGGTAGTTTGTCCGATAATCAGTTCTGACTCCAGAAAGACTTTTTTATTATAGTCTCCATTTTCAATCTGTTTCTGTATCAGCTGCACTGCAATTGCCCCCATCTCTCTTTCTTTCTGGCGAACATGGGTAAATAAATAATCCCCTGTATAGCTGCGGGGTTCATCAAAGCATATTATGGATATATCATCGGGAACTTTTTTGCCAAGGGTTAAAACTGCCTTCCTGCAAAGCAATGCGATATTATACTCCGTAGCAAATAAGCATGTGATTTGAGGATTTCTCTTTAAATGATCCATTATCTTTTCTATATCTTTTGCTATGTTTTCCTCAGTATTCATGCCGGGTATTGTGCTCTTGATGCCCATCAGGTGCAGGCTGCTTTCTACCGGAACCCCGTTTTCCGCATGGCTTTTTATAAACCCTTCCATGCGTTCCTCGATGGTGGAAGTATCAATTGATGGAGGTGAAACAAAGCTAATATACCTATGTCCCAGCTTCAGCAGATAGTCAACAGCCATCTTTGAAGATGCTATATTGTCCGTGCATACACATGGCGAAGGTATTCCTTTCAGATACCTGTCGACAAAGACCACAGGAAAACCGTCCAGCACTAATCTAAGCACCTTTGGATTATAGTTTTCTCCATGCACAGGCATTATAATGATACCTTTTACTCCAAGGTTCACCAAGCCATCCATCACTTTTTCCTCTAAATCCTGGAGACCAAAAGTTCGTCTGTGAACAATATACAGATCATGCTTTGTCGCTTCTTCCTCGATTCCCTTAAACAATTCGGTAGCGTACCCATCTGAATAATCGGGCAGGACAAAACCTATTAATGAACCGGATTTCACACAGCCTTCGTTCGTTTTGTCCGTGGTTTCTTTAAAATCCTTTGTGATATATGAACCTTTACCCCTTATTCTCTTTACTATTCCTTCCTCTGCCAGCAATTCAAGCGCTTTTTTGGTGGTTATCCTGCTCACATTGAATTTTTCTGTCAGTTCCTTTTCCGTAGGTAAACGATCTCCTTTTTCATACTTTCCTGATTTTATTTCATTAATAACATGATTGTATATTATCTCATATAGATGTCCGTTGGTACCATTCAATAAACTCACCTCATATCAAGTTGTAAATGCCATATATATTATATCATTTATATTATTTATGTCAATATTATGGGTTTTATCCTATTTTATACTAAGGAGCTTTTTCCTTATAGTAATCCATCACATCTTCCCTCTCCCTATATTTCCGGGCAATACCAATCCTTTGCAGGCTTGTGCTATAATGGTAAATAATTCCATTTAGCAGGAGGTACTCTTCATGAGAACTAAAAGGTTGGACAAGTTCCGAAAGTACAGATACAGAAAATACAGAAAATTCTTCCTATTCGTTGTGGTCATACCCTTTGCCTCTGTCTTTGTAGGGTATCTGCTGACATCCCTCATCATTCTGCCGGTAATGTCGAAATAAGGCTCCGGCCTGGACTATAGCTTGGACTACAGCTTGGATCATAGCTTGGATCATAGCTTGGATTACAGCTTGTACTACAGCTTGTACTACAACTTGTACTACAGCCTATACTAAGGCTTGTACCATAGCTTTTAATCAGCCGGTTCCCGCAATAGCCGTGGTAAAATTCCTTAATACTTTACAGTAACAAAAAATTGATATCCGTCAATCTAGCATCCTTCCCTCACCTGAACAGCAGGCGGTTTATTTATTCGCGGCTTCATCGGAGGACAGGCCAAAGCCTGCAGAAAAGGTGGGCATCAAGCCCACCTGTAGATTATTCTGCTATAGCATCCTCATTTCTTTCAATAGGTTCACCAAGCTCCATATGAATATATGTTTCCCTTATTTCCCCTTCAATAAGAAACTGGACTTTTTCGATGCCCGGCAGTTCCGTAAGGGTATTCACTATTGAATATATGGTCATCAATTCTCCTGCCGAACCACCGGTGGAATTCTCCAGGAACTCCTTCGAAAGATTGAGGTGGCATATCCCGTCCTTTGTTTCCACCGACAAAACCCTCGTTCCTTCAGGTATTGTGGGATTCAAGCCCCGGGTTATCGGAGCTTTGGTCAGCTCATAAAACACTTCGGCTTCTATGGGTTCATCTTTGTATATGTAAGCTTCCCTCTTTTCAGCTATTAAGGCTTCCCCTTCGGCATTGCCATAATACAGGGTTACCGCCCGAGTTTCTCCTTCAACCGGCTGGCCCTGAGCATCCAGTTCAAATCTTTCCAGCTCTCCGAAGGGCAATCCGCTGGGTCCTATCAAAGCTTCCCCTTCAACCAATATTTTCACCTTCCGTATTCCTTCCATATCGGTCAGAGTATTGACCAGGGATGCTCTTGCTATGACCTCTGCCATTCCATTTGCATTTAGAAATTCTTTTGAAAAATTAACTATCACTGTATCACCGTCAATACTGCTTTCAATCAGCCTTGTATTCTCCGGCATGCTTCTTTTAAGGTTCTTTTCCGACGGACCTTCAATTAAGGCTTCAATTGCCGCTCTGACCATGTCTCCGTCCTCTACGGCAACCTCCCTCATTTCTTTCACAACAGCGCTTTTATCTTCATTTGCGAAATAAAGGCTCAATGTTATTTTATTCTCACCGGTTGTATTGCTCTCATCCGGAGCGGTATCAGAAGTGGAGGTTTGAGTGGTGGATGCAGGTAAATCCGTATCCTGTGGGGCATCGCTTTCTTTACCTTTCATGAAACTGCAAGCGGATATTGTCGTAATAATTACTGCCAGCGTTATCGTCAGAGTAATATTCCTTTTCATATTCTGCTTCATCTCCTCAGTTTTTCATATTTTCACATAAATCCCGCCCTCAGTTTAATTATACCTCCTCTTATTTCCCATATCCAGTTTTATGGCAACATTGTTAATCAACTGTAATAATATCCTTAATTTTGTCAAATTTGCTCGCACCTATCCCGGAAACTTGCATGATATCTGAGATTTTTTTGAATTTTCCGTTCTTCTGGCGGTAGTCAATGATCTTCTGCGCTGTAGCAGCGCCAATGCCGGGAAGAGTATCCAGCTCCTCCAGGGTGGCGGTATTTATGTTGATTTTTCCGCCGGAAATGCCGCTCGACCCTTTATTGCCGATTACCACCGCTCCACCGCTGTCTTTGATAATTTCAATCCCTGATCCTGCAGCTCCCTCATTTTCGGAAGACTTTGCTCCTGATTTGCTCTGGGCTCCGGCATTATTATTGGAGCTGCCTTGCGATGTTTCCTGGGATTCCTTAACAGATCTGATTCTCAGCATGACATTTTCCGTCAGCTCATAAACGAGGTTGATGTTCTTTATGTCGGCGTCCTCAGTGGCTCCCCCCGCAGCCTTTATGGCATCATCGATCAACTGGCCCTTTTTCAGCGTTACTATCCCTTCATTTTTGACGCACCCCACCACATAAACCTTGATCTCCTCAACCTCGGCTTCAGGCTCTGCCACGTTTTGCCCGCCTTCCGATTCGGCCTTCTGGTTTGCCGCTTCCGGTTTCCTGTCTGTCGTGGGTATATCCGATGTTCCTTTACTTTCCTCCCACGCCATGGAAAAATCATCGTCATTTTTTATAATTATATCCGCGCCGCTGCTGTTCACAGCATAGCCAATTGCCAGTGCCGCCGCCAGCAACACCAATGCAGCAATAACAACCAGGCTCTTTTTTATGTAGATTTCTCTGCCAAATAAGTTAATAAGCAAGACCATTCCTCCTCATACCCATTTATGTCAAACACTGAAGTATTTATCCATGGTCAAGACAAGCCTTCATACCAGCGACTGACGCCATGGACTTTAGGCTAAGTTTTATGTAAAATCATGTTGTTTTATGAAAATATTTGTATATTTATATTCTACATTTAACATCTTTTTCCTTTTTTTATAAATTATCTTTTTTTAAAAGATAGTACTCTTTTAATGCTTTTTTTGATATACTTTTATATGCGTGTTCAGCAGTGCTGCCACGCTTATTTTGCAAGGCGGGCTTAAGATGCTTTGCTCTTGTATTTTGACATTGTATGGAGGACCACAATGAGGAAAATATTTTCAGTGTTATTGGCAATTTCGGTTTTAAGCGCATGTATTTCCAATGTGCATGCAGAAGAACTAAATATAGATGCACCTTCTTACATTTTGATAGATCCTGAAACAGGCAGGTCGCTGGCGGAAAAAGAACCCGATGAAAAAATGTATCCTGCCAGCACCACAAAGATCATGACTGCAATAATCGCCCTTGAGCAGGGAGATTTGAATCAGATGGCTACAGCCAGCGCAAAAGCTATTGATCTGGAATATGGCTCAATGCATATAGGAATTATGCAAGGTGAACAGATTGTACTGGAAGATTTGCTAAATGCCATGATGGTAAGGTCTGCCAATGATGCTGCAAATATCATCGCCGAAAATGTGGGAGCTTCCTATGATGATTTTATCGAGCAAATGAACAAAAAGGCCCGCGAACTGGGGGCTACGAATACGCATTTCGTAAATCCCCATGGAATGCACAATGATGATCATTACACCACGGTCCGCGATATGGCGACAATTGCGCGTTACGCCATGTCAATAGACAAGTTCAGGGAAATCGTTAAAAAGCCCTATTACGATATGAAGCCTACAAACAAGCATGAAGAATGGGACAGGTTGTATACCATAAACAGATTCCTTACCAATCTTCAGGAATATAAGTCGGATTATTTTACACCCATAGGTATAAAATCGGGATACACGAGCCAGGCTGGAAACACTCTGGTGTCAGCTGCGGTAAACGATAGCGGGATGGAGCTGATTGCTGTGGTTTTTGGCGCAAAAGGCTCCAACAACAACTCCGATGTTTATGATTTCTCCAAAGAGCTTCTCGAATATGGATTTAAAAATTTCTCCCGAAAGAAGCTTTTAAAATCCAATCAGTTAGTAGAGAGCGTAAATGTGGAGGATGCAACTGACAACCCAAGCCTTGATCTGGTGGCAGAGTCGGACATTTCGGCTATCCTTCCTTCAGACCAGGATCTCTCCCTTCTGGAGAAAAACATAGTTTTAATTTCCCCCACCATCAGTGCCCCTGTTTCTAAGGGTGATGTTCTGGGCTATGTCGAGTTTAGGCAGGATGGTGTTCTTCTTGGCAAGACTAATATTGTGGCATCCCGGTCGATTGACAAAAGCACTAAAGCAATAGAGAAGTTTAGTGAAGAAGTAGCATCGGCAAGACCCAGGCTGAAAAATTTTCTCATCGGCACTGCTACAGCTCTGGTTGCTTTTCTGCTGTTGAGAATCATACTTCGCAGGATTTCCAGAGCCAGATTTTCATCCAGATATTCCACAAAAAGCAGAAAACATTATAGAAATTGAAATATTATAGGAATCATTACCATATAAAATAACCGTCAACCGGCATTTTATGTTGATTGACGGTTTTGACACCTATGCCCCTGTAGATGGAGCCCTGCATTTTAACCTATGAGTACACATAATTTTTGTCTGTATCGTTACAAAACCTTTCTTTAATTAATCATGTTTTTATTATATAATAGTTATGCAGCTTTTACAGTTATATTAAAGGAGTGAGAATATGACTTCGGAACCACGCTATAGCGTAAGGCCAATACGGAATCTGAAGGACATGCTCGCACAGAGTGTCCGGCTTTATGGTGAAAACAATGCTTTTCTTCTGAAAGACGACAACAATAATTACCGGGGTGTAAAATATAAGGAATATAACAGTGATATTGAAGGTCTTGGAACCGCTCTCATCAATCTTGGCCTGAAGGACAAATACATTGCGGTGATCGGTGAAAACAGATATGAATGGACTGTATCTTATCTGGCTGTAGTGAATGGAACGGGAGTAGTCGTACCTCTTGACAAGGACCTTCCTTTGCAGGAACTTCAAAACCTCCTGGAAAGATCTGGCGCCAGTGCGGTAATATTCTCCGGCAAGCTGGAAAATGAATTTAGGAAGGTACAGGCATCAGTACCGTCGGTAAAGTATTTTATTAATATGGACAGCGAGGAGGACGATGGGAGTTTCCTCTCATACCGTCGCCTTATCGAGAAAGGAAAGCAGCTTGTTCAGGCCGGTGACACATCTTTTATCGATGCAGAAATCGATGATGAGGCAATGAGCATTTTGCTCTTTACGTCCGGTACTACCGACCTTGCCAAGGGAGTAATGCTTTCCCATAAAAATATATGCTCAAATATTATGGCTGTATGTTCTTCCCTTTATATAGATGACAAGGACAGCGCCCTTTCCATACTGCCCTTACATCATACATATGAGTGCACTTGCGGGTTCCTGGTTATGATATATAATGGCTGTACCATATCCTTCATCGAAGGCCTGAGGCATATAGTCAAGAACATGCAGGAGACCAAGCCTTCGATAATAATGGCTGTGCCCCTTATCCTGGAAGGCATGTACAAAAAAATATGGGACAAAGTTTCCAAGAATCCGGTACATAAATATAAGTTAAAGGCAGCTGTCGCAATAAGTGATTTCCTTTATCATGTCCTTAAAATTGATATAAGGAAAAAGCTTTTCAAGCAAATTCATGACAACTTCGGAGGCCGTTTAAGGCTCGTCATATCAGGAGCTGCCGCCATCGATCCGAAGGCTTTGAAAGGTCTTAGGTCCTTCGGTCTTAATGTGCTGCAAGGCTACGGATTGACCGAATGCTCCCCTATAGTGACTGTTAACCGGGAAGAAGCCCATATCAATAGCTCGATAGGTTTGCCGCTTCCGGGAGTAGAAGTGCAGCTGGCGGATATCGGTCCCGATGGTGTGGGCGAGCTGATTGTTAAAGGTGATAATGTGATGCTCGGCTATTTCAAGAATGAAGCCGCCACACAAAAGGTTATGAAGGATGGATGGTTTTACACCGGCGATCTGGGACGCCTTGATGAAAAAGGATTCTTTTATATAACCGGAAGAAAGAAAAATGTCATCGTCACCAAAAACGGCAAGAACATATTCCCTGAGGAGGTTGAGACCTACCTCAACAGAAGCCCGTATATACAAGAATCTCTGGTATGGGGCAAATACGACCAGATTACGGGTGAAACCTTCGTAAATGCGCAGATTTATCCCGATTTAGAGGCGATAAAGCAAAAATTAAAGACAAATGAGGTAAGCCAGGAAGACATTCACAGGATAATCAGCGCCGAAATAAAGGCCGTAAATCATTCCATGCCGTTATACAAGCATGTGCGCGGATTTACCATACGCGAAAACGAGTTCGCTAAAACTACCACCAAGAAGATTAAACGCTATGCCGAAAAGGTAGGTTGATTAAAAAGCCGGCTGTCCGTCAATGGAACAGCCGGCTTTTTATGAATAATCGACTCAGTCTTTCCTGAAATTAACTCATTTCGTTAGCATTTTCAACAGTATAGCTCCCAGTTAAGGAATTAATATGCTTGCTGCGGGACAAATCGATTCCCTTCGTTTAGGATTTGCCTTATACTTCCCTGCACCAACTGTCTCAATTAACTCCCCACGATTCTGTCTCAAATTAGCTGCACAGCAAATTAAATGATGATATCAGTCAGCTTTATAATATCATCCACTATATAGTCGGGAGATGCTTTAAGCAAATCCTCGGTGGAGCCTATACCGTAGGTGACACCGCAGGTATAAGTTCCTGCTGCTTTACCGGCCTCAACATCGGTGTAGGTGTCTCCTATCATAATAGTCTTTTTCGGGTCCTCTCCGAAAGCATCCAAAACTTTAAGGATCCCTTCAGGATCAGGCTTTAATTTTTTGAGCGACTCAGGGCCAATCACGATGTTGAAGCGGTCTGCAACCCCAAGCTTGTCCAGTATGCTCAAACTGATATCCTCAGGCTTGTTAGTCACCAGGGCAATCTTTTTACCCTTAAAAAAATCCAGCGTCTCTTCAACATTTTTATAAAGCTTTGTTTCTTTAACACTGTTGTCCAGATAGTATTTTTTGTAAAAAGATATCGCTTCACGGATGACTTCATCATCACAGCCTTTAAAGCACGACCTTATCAGGTTATCCGCGCCCCATCCTATATAGCTTATAATCTCATCCCTGGGCAGAGGCGGCCTGCCAAAGTGCTTGAGAGAGTACTCCACCGCACCGGCTATATCGTCCCTGGAATCTATGATAACTCCATCAAAGTCGAATATTAACACATTGATATAAGGTTTTTGATTTTTATGCACAATTGATCCCCTAACTTTTTATATCCCGTAAGTTATTTATAAGTGATGATTCCGTCGGACCAAAGCCTTTCAAGGTTATAGAATTTCCTGTCTTCATCATGGAATATGTGGACTACTACCTCACCATAATCCAACAGTATCCACCTGAAGCTGTTATAACCTTCCTTGTGAAGCATAGTGTACCCTGCCTCTGCAGCCTTTTCTTCCACGCTGTCGGCAAGGGCTTTCAAATGCGTGCTGGATGTTCCGCTGCATATTACAAAATAATCGGCCAGGATTGATATGTTTTCAATGTTTATAATATTGATTTCCTTAGCCTTTTTGTCCTGGAGAGCATCCACAACCATATCAACAAGTTTTTTTGAGTCCAATAAATAATCCTTCCTTTCCCTTAAACACATGAAATTGTATTTTCACTGCAATATCCTATTCAGGTAAGCTTTTGGCCTTCATTCCCTGAGTCAGGATATTGAAATCCCTTCAGTATATAATAGTAAAATCCATCCTTGGTTTGTTACCATCTTTTATTGATTTCATTGATTAGATAGTTTCTTGAGTTAACAGTATCAATGTGGAGCAGCGCTCCCTTGGAAAGCACATACCTTATGCTGCCGTCCAGAGCGGCAAGTACCGCCTTGTCCAGGTCGACAAAAGCATTCTTCCGTATTTCATCCACACCTTTAAAGTTTCTTGAAGGCTCTATTATGTCTGCCACAAATACTATTTTTTCCAACAGACTCATATTCTCCCGGCCTGTGGTGTGGTAGCATACGGCATCCAACACTTCCCTGTCGCTTACTCCATACACTTCCTCGGAAAGCTTTGATCCCAAAGGCCCGTGAAGCAATTCCGGCTGCGTTCTGCACACATCGTCCACTGGAATATGATATCTTTCACATAATTCAAACAATACTTCTCCCTTGATTTCCCGGGCACAATCATGAAGCAGTCCTGCCATAGCCGCTTTGCTCTCATCTGCTCCATACGTTTGAGCCAGCTTCACCGAAGTGTTCATAACCCCTATTGTATGATTAAACCTTCCCGGTTTCAATATTTTTTTAAGTTCACGCTTGATCTCGTCTATCGTCATAATATCTCCTCTTGGCACCGGCATTCCATATATTGCTCATCTCTGTACCGGTTGCTCAGCCCGGCACTGGATTTCATCAGAAGGATGCTCCAGCTTTCCGCGCCTTGTCCAAAGATTGGTTTAACGACCCATGCCTGGTACGGCCGGTTTTTGGAGCGCTGTTTACGCAAAATCCTTGTAAAGCCCGTGTTCCATAATATATTGCTCCACTTTTTCAGGAACAAGATACTTTATTGATTTATTATTTCCCACCTTGCTCCTTATAGTTGTGGAAGAAATATCAATAAGAGGCATCTTTGCAATGTGAATTCTGGCGCCATAACGGTTTTTCAAATTATCAATCTCATGGGTAAAATCCTTCTCTTCAAATCCTGGTCTTAGGGTAGCGATAAACTCGCACATTTGAAAGACCTTTTCATACTGCCTCCAGGTCAGCAGGTCACGTATCACATCCGCCCCGACTATAAAAAACAGTTGGACATCCCAGCCGTACTCCTGCTTCAGTTGGGACAATGTATCCACCGTGTATGTGTATCCCTGCCTGTCTATTTCCATGCGTGATACCCTGAAGTATGGGTTGGTTTCTACCGCAAGGCGGGTCATATTATACCTGTGTTCAGCATCGGTAACCCTTGAAATATTTTTGTGCGGTGTTAGTCCCACCGGTATGAAAATTATCTCATCCAGTTGAAACTCTTCCCTTATGGTTTCAGCGGCTATCAAATGCCCATGATGCACAGGGTCGAATGTTCCTCCTGAAATACCAATTCTTTTGTGCTTCTCAGCCATTTACCATACCTTCATTTGTCTATATTTGTACTATATTTGTACTCCACAGCTGAAAAATATTATAGCATAATTGAATTTTTTCATAAAGGTTAAATTTTATATCAGGGTAAGCCTTCATTCCAGTGGCTAAAGTCATGGACTTCCGGCTAAATTTACTGTAAGGTATCCCTGATGCCTCTAAAGGGCAGCAATGTTGCAAATAATCAAACTTTACTTTCCACTTTCCATAGGTAAGCAGGAAAAGAAAATGCTGCATGAAAATCAAACTGAAATGACTGCGCTTCACACCATGGTAGAGCAGGTTGGAGCTGTCTCAAAACAGAATTTGAGACAGCTCCTTTTTATGTGGTGCATCCAGCTTCACTGAAAGTTCACATATAAAAAGGGGGTGTTACACCCCCTGCTGGTATGCAAACTAACTACTATTTTAACCCTATATCCTTCCTGAAATGCATATCTTTGAAGCTTATCCTGCCAACCCCCTGGTAAGCTTTCTTTATAGCTTCATCCAGACTGCCTGCCGTAGCGGTAACTCCCAGAACCCGTCCGCCTGCCGTAAAATATGCTCCGTTTTCCTTTTTGGTTCCGGCATGGAATACTACAATATCCCCATCGGATTCAGCATCCTGTATGCCGGTAATCTCATAGCCCGTAGCATATTTCCCAGGGTATCCTCCCGATGCCATTATCACACATACGGCTGCGTTATCTTCCCATTCTATTTTAATGGAATCCAGCTCTTCATCGATTACGGCATTGAATATCTCCACAATATCCGTCTTTAACCTGGGCAGAACCACCTGGGTTTCAGGATCACCAAATCTGGCATTGTACTCCAGCACCTTAGGACCGTCACTGGTAAGTATCAGTCCGAAATACAGCACTCCTTTAAACTTCCGGCCTTCTTTGCTCATTGCCTCTATGGTGGGCTTATATATCTTCTCCATGCAGTACTCAGCAATTTCCGGAGTATATATCCTGCTGGGAGAAAAGGTTCCCATTCCTCCGGTATTTGGTCCCTGGTCATTGTCCAGCGCCCGTTTGTGATCCTGGGAGCTCACCATGGGGACCACAGTTTTGCCATCGGTGAAGGAAAGCACCGACACCTCCTGACCGGTAAGAAACTCTTCAATTACCACCTTGTCGCCGGATGCGCCGAAGATTTTTTCTTCCATAATGCTGTTTACTGCATCCCGCGCTTCCTCAAAGTTCTGCGCTATGACGACGCCCTTTCCCAGAGCCAGGCCATCAGCTTTTACAACTATAGGGTACTTGCTGTTTTTAAGATATTCCACTGCATCCCTGCTGTTGTCAAAAACTTCATACTCAGCAGTGGGAATGCCGTACTTTTTCATCAAAGCCTTGGAAAAGGATTTGCTCCCTTCTATTATGGCGGCCTTTTTCGTAGGACCGAAGGCTCTTATGCCTGCCTCTTCCAGCGCATCCACCATCCCTGCTGCCAGAGGATCATCCGGTGCGACCACCACCATATCCAGACTTTTGTCCAGCGAGAATTGCACAATTTTTTCTATATCCATTGCTTTTATGGGTACACACTCAGCAATGGATGCTATTCCACCATTGCCCGGCGCACAATAAATCTTGTCCACCAGTGGGCTCTGGGCGATTTTCCATACCAGGGCATGTTCCCTGCCTCCACTGCCTACTACCAGTATTTTCATATACTCCTCCGTAATTTGCATAGGACTAATCTCTGCTTTTAAAGCCATTCCTGCTTTCTGAATGTCCCATTAATGTTTAAAATGCCTTATCCCGGTAAATATCATTGCAATACCATATTTATTGCAGGCATCGATGGATTCCTGATCCTTTATGGAGCCTCCCGGCTGGATTATTGCAGTTATACCGGCTTTGGCTGCAGCCTCCACACAATCCGGAAAAGGAAAGAAGGCATCCGATGCCATAACTGCGCCTTTAGACCTTTCACCAGCATATTCAATGGCAATTCTGGCAGCCATTATCCTATTGGTCTGTCCAGGGCCAACCCCCAGCGACTGCTTGTTCCTGGCCAGGGCTATTCCATTGGATTTGCTGTGCTTTACAACCTTCATCGCAAATATCAGGTCTTCCAGCTCATCCTGAGTGGGTTTCTTTTCGGTTACGCACCTCAAATCATCCATATTGATCAATTGATTGTTGTAGGTTTGAACCAGAAGTCCTCCCGCCACCTTCTTCATGTCATATGTGCCCTCGGGAAGCTTTGCAGAAATGTTGTCCAACTGCAATATCCTGATGTTCTTCTTTTGGGAAAGTATTTCAAAGGCTTCTTTTGTGTAAGATGGCGCGATAACAATCTCTATAAATATCTTGTTGATTTCTGAGGCCGTCCTTTCATCAATCTCCCGGTTGGCCACTATTATACCTCCAAAAATGGAAACCGGGTCGGCTTCATAGGCCTTTATATATGCATCATATATGTTGTCGGCACTGGCCACACCGCATGGATTGGCATGCTTGACCGCCACCACCGTAGGCTCGTCAAATTCCTTTATCAAATCCAGAGCGCCGTTGGCATCATTTATGTTGTTAAACGACAGCTCTTTTCCATGAAGCTGTTTTGCCGATGAAATGCATCCAGAATTTGATCCCACTTCTCTGTAGAAAACGGCTTTCTGATGAGGGTTTTCTCCGTATCTCATATCCTGCACCTTTTCAAAGGTCAGGGTGAGGTTCTCCGGGAAGAATTCCTCTCCCAGTTGTTCCTTCATATACTTTGAAATCAAGGTGTCATAATGGCTGGTAAGCTCAAAAACCTTGTAAGCCAGCTTGAACTTGGTTTTTACCGAAACATCGCCGGTTTCATCCATTTCCTTCAGCACAGCGTCATAATCGGACGGGTCCACAATCACCACCACATCCTGATAGTTTTTTGCAGCCGCCCTGAGCATGGTAGGTCCTCCGATGTCTATGTTTTCGATGGCTTCTTCCAACTGCACATTGTCCTTTAATATGGTTTCTTTAAAAGGATACAAATTTATGACCACCATATCAATGGTGTCGATATTGAGTTCCTTAAGCTGGCGCATATGCTCCTCATCGCTTCTTATAGCCAGCAGCCCGGCATGTATTTTGGGATGCAGCGTCTTTACCCTACCGTCAAGGCATTCAGGAAAGCCTGTTATATCCGATACGTTAACCACCTTGATCCCTGCGTCCATCAAGGTCTTGGCAGTGCCCCCCGTGGATATGATTTCAATTCCACGCTTCTCCAATTCCCGTGCAAAACCGATAATCCCGGTCTTGTCCGATACGCTTATCAATGCACGCTTTATCATATATTTCACACTCCTGACATATTATCCATATATCCTGTTTAAATCCGGCGCGGCTGCCTTAGTTTATAAGCACCGAAACCGCTTTATACGCCGGAGTTAATTCTGACTTTTCGTCCTTCCACTGTGATCCTGCCTTCGGCGAACAGCTTTATCGCTTCCGGCAGTATATTCCATTCAGCCTCCTCCATAACTCTTTTCTGAAGAGTTTCCGGGGTATCATCATCCTTGACGCAGACGGCTTTCTGCAGAATGATGGCACCGGCATCGGCCTCGAGATCAACAAAATGCACTGTAGCCCCGGTCACCTTTACTCCGTACTCCAGAGCTTTGATATGCGGTATCAGTCCATAATAGCCTTTTCCGCAGAAAGAAGGTATGAGGGAAGGATGAACATTGATTATCCGGTTTTTATATCTTGTAATAAAGGTTTCTCCCAGGATGGACAGGAAGCCTGCCATCACCACCAGATCGACATCATATTTGCTGAAATGCTCGATCAATGCTCTGTCATACTCGTCAACCCCTGCATAATCCTTCCTGGGTATGCAGACAGCAGGTATGCCATGCCTGTTTGCCCGTTCCAACGCATATGCTCCCGGTCTGCTGGACACAACAGTCACTATGGAGCAGTCCTTCAAGTACCCGCTGTTTATTTTATCAATTATTGCCTGAAGGTTTGTGCCGCCACCTGAAACCAGCACTCCAATTCTTAACATATATCCACTCCTGAATCTCCTTTAATCAACTCGCCGATTATATATGCCTTCTCACCTTTTTCATTAAGGTATGCAGCCACATCCCCGGCAATATTTCCATCCACTGCCATTACCATACCGATTCCCATGTTAAAGGTATTAAACATATCCTTCTCCGGAATGTCCCCTATCTTCTGTATGAGGCTGAAAATGGGAAGCACCGGCCAGGTTCCTTTGTTTATCCTTACTCTAAGGCCTTCCGGCACCATTCTCGGTATGTTTTCTATAAAGCCTCCTCCGGTGATATGAGAAATACCCTTTATCTCAAATCTTTCTATCAAATCCGCCACCGTCTTGACATATATCCGTGTAGGCTTCAGCAGTTCCTCTCCCAGGGTTGTGCCCAGGGATTCCACATACTCATTAAGCTTTTCCCGGGTGGGGTTAAATACCTTTCTCACCAGGGAATAACCATTGCTGTGGATACCGGACGAAGCCAGCCCTATGAGGACATCTCCTTCCTTTATGCTTTTTCCGTCAATTATCCTGCTTTTATCCACTATGCCCACTGCAAATCCTGCCACATCATATTCATTCTCCGGGTAAAATCCCGGCATTTCAGCAGTTTCGCCTCCTATCAGCGAGCATCCGGCCATTACACATCCGTCGGCTACACCCTTTACGATATTGGCCACCTTTTCAGGCCTGTTTTTTCCCACTGCGATATAATCCAGAAAAAACAGAGGTTCAGCACCACTGCATGCAATATCGTTCACACACATGGCGACACAATCTATTCCTATGGTATCATGCTTGTCCATAAGGAATGCTATTTTCAGCTTCGTACCTACTCCATCGGTTCCCGACACCAGAACCGGCTCTTTAAACTTAGCCTTGTCCAGGGCAAACAGACCTCCGAATCCTCCTATATCCGTCAACACTTCAGGTCTGAAAGTCCTTCTCACATGATCTCGCATCAGCCTGACTGCTTCATAGCCAGCTTCCACATCCACTCCGGATTCTTTATATGTTGTCATTGGATCACTCCTGTCCGCATTATTTTACAGCCTGATGATAAATCCTGCTGTAAAAGCCAATTTTACAGTAAATCAAATTTAATATAACTGGGTTGAAAACATCCGCCGCATCTCAAAATGGGCTCCTGTGCCATTACAGCGCAGCAACACGGCTTAAGTTCCCAATCTTCATTTTGTTAGTTCCACACCGCATCGGCAGGTGCTTTATCTTTTTCCACCGCACAAATATTTGCTTCCTTCCCCGGGAACCTCCATGGGATATTCGCCGGTGAAACAGGCGCTGCAAAAACCACATTTTGCTCCCACCGGTGTCTTGAGAAGGCCCTCAAGGCTGAGATAACCCAAGCTGTCGGCCCCTATCAGCTGCCGGACTTCTTCTATTGAGCTGATGGAAGCCACCAGCTGCTTGCCGGATGGTATATCAACTCCAAAATAACATGGATACTTCATAGGCGGTGAGCTCACCCTCATGTGCACCTCTTTTGCTCCCGCATCCTTCAAAGCCTTGATAATTCTCTTGGTGGTCGTTCCCCTTACTATGGAATCGTCTATTATGACAAGCCTTTTTCCCTCTATCGCATTTTTCATTACGTTCAATTTGATTTTTACGCCCATTTCCCTTTGCTCCTGATCCGGCTGTATGAACGTTCTTCCTATGTACCGGTTTTTCAGAAGACCCTGCCCATATGGAATTCCCGATTCCATGGAATAACCTATTGCTGCCGTGATCCCCGAGTCAGGCGCACCGATGACCAAATCAGCTTCCACAGGATGCTCTATAGCCAGTCTTCTTCCGGCTTCCAGCCTCGCCTGATATACGCTTGCACCGTCCAAAAAGCTGTCCGGTCTGGCGAAATAGATGAATTCGAATATGCAAAGCCGTGACTCCTCTTTTATATCCATTTCTATGGAGCTTATGCCTTCTTCGCTGATTGTGACGATTTCTCCCGGTTTCACATCTCTGATGAATTTGGCGCCTATAGCATCCAAGGCACAGCTTTCCGATGCCAGCACATAGGAGTTGCCCAAAAGCCCTATGCAGAGGGGCCTTATCCCCAGAGGATCTCTTATTCCTATGAGCTTATCCGGTGTGAGCAGCAGGATGGAATAAGAGCCACGTACATCCTGCATCATTTTTTGTATCGCTTCTTCTACTTTTCCGCATATCAGGCTGTATCTCGATATCAGATTCAATATGACTTCAGAATCATTGGTAGATTGGAATATTAGACCGTCTTCTTCCAGCTTTTCTCTCAAATTAGACGCATTGACCAGATTACCGTTATGGGCCAGAGCCAGCTGTCCGTTCCTGTACTTAATCACCATGGGCTGGGCATTTTCCCTGGAGTTAGCTCCCGTCGTTGAATAACGCACATGGCTTATTGCAATCCTGCCCTTTAGGTGATTCAATATCACTTCATTAAACACTTCAGGAACCAGGCCCATATCTTTATGGTACAAGATGGTACCATTATCATTCACAGCTATTCCCGCACTCTCTTGTCCACGGTGTTGCAGTGCATATAATGCATAGTAAGACATCCGCGCAACATCATGGCCATCCTTGTCAAAAATGCCAAATACCCCGCATTCTTCTCTCAGTTTGTCCCTTCTGAAACCTTTTCTCATTTGACTTACCTCTATCCAATTATGAATTCTTCTTGATTAAGATTTTTGTATTCCTGCTTCATCAACCGCACAATATGCAGCCTCCCCAGGCGTTAATTCGGACAGCTCCTGTCCTATTGCGCCCCTACCTATGGCCAATACCACAAAATAAAGACGCTAATCTTTCAACGAATTCATACTATTTATTCAATATTCTGCTTAATCAATATCCTGCAGTTTGCTTTTCAAAGCTTTGTTCTTTTCCTCCACCTTGTCTGCCAGCTTCTTCTTATAGTCTTTCAGCATCGCCCTAAACTCCGGATACCCTACGGACAAAATCTGGATTGCCAGCAGTGCCGCATTGTCGGCGCCATCTATGGCAACTGTCGCCACAGGGATGCCGCTGGGCATCTGGACTATGGAAAGTAAAGAATCCATGCCGTCCAGCGTTGATGATTTTATTGGAATTCCAATTACAGGAAGGGTGGTATAGGCTGCCAGAACCCCCGGAAGATGCGCCGCTTTTCCTGCAGCGGCGATAATTACGTCAATGCCGTTTTTTTCTGCGTTTTTTGCAAACTCAGCAGCTTTATCGGGTGTTCTGTGAGCAGAGCAAACCATTGCCTCCACTTCCACTCCAAATTCTTTCAATATGCCAAAACAGCTCTTCAAAACCGGCAGATCCGAATCGCTGCCCATTACAACCGCCACTTTAGGCTTCTTTTCCACTCAAATCATCTCCTGTATCCGTATTTTTAACATTCATTCCCTACACAATTCATATGTCCCATAGCTCATTTTCCATTAATGCCGCTTACACGCCATTAATGCTGTCTGTTATTCATGCTGTATTCAATCGGTAACTTTTTTTGCAGATTGGCTTTATCAGAAAACTACCTTAAGACGGCATTTTCAGCTTTCGGTTCGAGGGACAAAAGCCACATGGCTCTTCGGTCTCCTCTTTTCCTGCTTCGGATTTTCAAAACCCGTCTGTTAAAAAACGGGCTTTGAAAGTCCGAAGCCCGGCTCGAAAGAAAAAGCCGGACTTCGTTTTGACTCGATTAGAGTCCTAAAATTCCTGCTATTACAAAGTTAATCAGGAAGAGTGCACTAACTATATACATTATAGGATGTACTTCTTTTGCTTTTCCTGTTACCACTTTAGCTATTACATGAACTATAAATCCGGCGGCAATACCGTTGGATATGCTGTAGCTGAATGCCATAACAGCTACGGTAAGGAATGCCGGAAGAGCTTCCGAAAATTCTTCCCAGTCTATTTTCTTGAAAGCACCTGCCATAAGTATACCAACTATTATAAGAGCCGGAGCTGTAGCTGCAGACGGAACTGCTCCTGCAATCGGAGTAAGGAACAAGCATGCGAGGAAAAGAATTGCTGTAACTACTGAAGTAAGTCCGGTTCTTCCTCCTTCTGCTATACCTGCAGCACTCTCAACATAAGTGGTGGTATTGCTGGTACCGAACAATGCGCCTATGGATGTAGCGGTCGCATCTGCAAACAAGGCTTTATCCAGCTTGGATTTGAAACCTTTGCCGCTGAACAGGGCAGCTTCATCTTTATCATCAAATATTCCGCTCTTTCTACCGGTTCCTATAAAGGTTCCTATTGTATCAAAAGTATCGGACATGCTGAAAGCAAGAATTGTTGAAAGCACTACGAATATGCGGGAAGTGTCACTGAAAAGTCCTGAAAAATCCAATTTTAAGAAAGTATCGGATATAGCTTTAACTGAATGGCTGTCTCCGCTGAAACTGGTAATTCCCATAGGTATACCTATAAGTGTTGTTGCAATAACCCCGATAAGTATAGCACCTTTAACCCTGAGAAGCATGAGCACGATCATTATTACCAATCCGATGAGCGCCAGCTGCGCATTCTTGTCAGTGAAGTTAACCAACGCAGGAACAGCTCCTCCACCGGCAACAACAGTAGCAACTTCACCGGAACCATCCTTGATTACTGAAAGGAAGGGAGCATCTGCTGTGAACTTAATAAACTGAGCATTCTTAACACCTATATAAGCAATGAAAAGTCCTATACCTCCTCCTATCGCATGCTGCAGAGATACAGGAATCGCCTTTATGATGGACTTCCTTATCTGAGTAACTGTAATAATTATATTTATAATACCACATATAAATACTATAGCCAGTGCTTGCTGCCAGCTAAACCCTAAAGCAAAGCAGACCGTATAGGTAAAGAAAGCATTTAAACCCATGCCCGGAGCCTGTGCATAAGGAACATTGGCAACCAGAGCCATAATCAAAGTGCCGATAACCGCTGCAATGATAGTTGCTACGAACACTCCGTCCCAAGGCATTCCGGTCTGGGAAAGGATGCTCGGATTAACAAAAATAATATAAGCCATAGTAAAAAATGTAGTTATACCTGCCACAACTTCAGTACGTACATTTGTGCCGTTTTCTTTCAATTTGAAAAACTTGTCCACTTTACAACAACCTCCTCATTTTAATCAAACTTAAATAACGTGCTATGAACTGCAACCAGTTACTTACTTTGTGGACTATCACCTCCATATATTATCCGCACAAAATTAAAAAAGGCATACAGTTTTTGAAAATCTGTTTGCCTATGATTCAGAAAGTGAACGTCATTTATGCCGCAGTAGGTAGCCGTACTACTAAATAAGCTGACAATACCTGCCGACCTTCCGCTGTCACATCCACCTGAATTCAATAACCGAACTTTCTGTACGGATCAGCCACGCATAAAAGCATTAACCAGTCTCACTCATAGTCAAACAATTTACGGTTGTTTGGTAGAAACTCTCGGACCGTATTTCCGAAATTATATGAGGTTTCGCAATATTTAGTTTACGAAATTATAGTATCAGATTAACCTGTCTTTGTCAATTGGAGAAAGCAAAAAATACGAACATTTTTCTAATTTTTTTGAATAATATTCGTATTTATATCTGTGCTTTCAGTTTTTTACCGGGAAGATAATCACCCAGCACTCCGTTGATGAACTGCAAAAAAAGAACGTTGCTGTTTCAAACAGCACGTTCGACAGGATTTCAAGAATATGTTGCCCAGCTAACTGACCGCTTTATTGGTTTTTGATTTTGAAACATCTCCATATCTTTAGCTGACATCTCAAGGAGTTTTATTTAGTTTCATTGCATTTAATTTAATCTCATTAATTTCCTTCAATTCATGCATAGAAAACCATGCGCTCTATCAAACTCTTATTAGACATTTCAAAGTCTTTCTTTTTTAATTTGCGCTTATTTTATTTTGCGCTTAATCTTCCGAGGAGTTTACCGGCTTGCTGAAAGCATGGCATAAGGCAGCACTTATACATCCTGATGCTATAATAACCAGTATATCTATAGGGGCAAGCACCAAGCCTGCCAGTCCGTCAAACAAAAATCCGGAGCCGAAACGGTACAGATGGCCGCTCAGCAGAATCATCTCACCGATATACATGACAAGCGTAACGGCTGATGCCACGATTGAAGGCAGCAATACCGAAAGAGTTTTCTTTTTGTCAATAAAAAAGGAGCCAACATATACACCCGATGTTACACCGAACACAACAAAGAATATACTCATAAGAACCGCAGAGAGAGCTGATACCGTAATTTCTCCGTCCCTGAAAAACGCGGTAAAACAGGCAAAAATGCAAAGGCCAAGAAATAAAACAGCAAGCACCGATTGAACTACCAGTGCCTTTAGCCTGCTTTTATTATTTGTGACAATCACATGGGCAAAGCCGTAAAAGCAATTTAAAAGAGCGACTATCAAAACCACGGAGATTATGTAAAAGTGAAGTTTAAATGCCGGACTGTAATCGCCTATCAGCACATCAATTGGCCGCCAAGTCCTCGTCTGAACGTTTTCCGGCGAAACATAACACATAAACATTTGCCAGCTTTCAAGCTTTGTTGTAACATTTTCCGTAACAATAACCATATTTTCAAGCAACAGTTCCGATGCAAAAAAGATGACGAGAGATATTGCGGATGCCGCTGCCAATGCGTATTTTCCTGCACATTTTATCAATACCGGCAATATCAAGACAGCAAATATTACGGCCAAACTGATGGGGGTATAAGGAATTATGTACTTCGGATAATTCTCTGCCAAAACCGCTCCATCCCGGACCATATCGGCAACAACCCTAACCCCCATATACAGAGGATAAAATGATGCTATAAGCACTCCAATCACAGAAAATAGGCAGAATCTTTTAAAACTGGTCATTGCTCTCCCTCCTTATAAATCAAATCTGTGTATATTGGACTGTGGGGTATATAATCACCAAGCTTAGAACTCAGCATACCATGGAAAATATCGCTCCAGGTAACTTTATCATCGTTTACCAGCACATATCTCACATACGAAGCGTAGGTGGCATCGCTGGTTTCGGCTTCTCCCTCATACCTCATCAGGTATTTGTATTCCGACTGGTGCAGCTTTTCCTCTTCATAGCGGCTTACAACGAATTTATTTCCGTCATAGGAAAGCTCAAAGATATACATCTTAGGATAATCGTCTTTTATGCTTTCGTAGTATTCCGGATCATAATGCGACGGATCACCGATGTTGTAATAGTGGACAACTCGGACCTTGCAAGGTGTTTTTTTGGCCGACAAAGCAACAAAGTCCTGCCAGGCGTCTTCTCCGCAGGTGACGCTGCCGTCTTCTATCACGACATAACCCACACGCTTTGCATCCTCCAAAGTAAAATTATCAGTTACATTTTTCAAGTCCTTCCATTCATCCGGTGCTGTTGCTTTACCGCAGCAGGACAGGAAAAGAACAAGCAGCATTGCCGCATAGCAAGCACAAAGGATTCTTTTCATACTCTCCCCTCCTTATTAAAAAGCTTTTCAAAGGTCAAATCATAGCTTTTTCCACCTTCCGGGTTTCTGGTTACTGCAATTTTAGTTCTTGTAGAGCTTTTGACTCTGTCCTAAGAAGCATTTGTCAGAAGCGCATACCCAATCGCAATGGCAAATGCAGTCAAACCAATGATTGAAATGGCTGACAGCTTTCTATATGAGAGAATATGCTCAATGCGCACCCGTAGCTTTGCTCCACCGAATGCCGATGCAAAAGCATTCCTGCTTTCGGCACAGTCAACAAGGGCTAATGCGTAAGCTTTTTTCTCATCTTCTACGCAGCCTGCCAATACTCGCTCATCGCAGGCCAGTTCGGTTGCCTCCAGGAACTTCTTTAAAAACAGCCAGATAAATGGATTGAACCAATGAACAGAGGCCGAGATGACAGCAAGGATACGCCAAAAATTGTCCTTGCGTTGAATATGGGCCGATTCATGTTCCAGAATGTAGCGCAGATCCCGCAGCTCATATCCCTTGGGAATGATGATCTTCGGGCGAAAAATACCGTATGCTGCCGGTGAGGTTATCCTGTCTGAAACATATATGTTATCTCGTAACAGAATGGCATCTTTTGTTTCAGATTTTGCAACAGCATAAAGGATTGCATAAACAATAAGAAAGGCAAAAGCAACACCAATCCAGACGATAGAAGCGACGCTGAATAAGGCATCCAGCAAACTCACTTTATAGTTAATCGGAAAGTAGCTGTCCGCGGCCATTAAATGATTTGTAACGGTAAAATCCAAGGCCCCGTCATATACGACCACAGCCTTTGTGGTAAACTTCGAAATCAATGTCATAAGGCTGTATTTGCTTGGTATTCCCACCGGAATCCACATCCTAAGAAAAGGAATTACCCACAATATATGAACCAGGCGCCGTGGGAGCTTTTTGAGCTTCCCTAACAGCAAAATGATGATGCCGGCAACCGATGCCGATATGCTCATATTGAAAAACCAATAGAACGCTTCAGAAAGCAATGCCGTCACCTCTCTTCAATCATCTTTCTCAATTCATCCAATTCTTCGGAAGAGAGCTTTTCATCCTGGAGCAAAGCAGAGAAAAGCGCCTTTTTTGAACCACCAAAGAACTTGTCAACAAGGCTTTGGGCCTCAGCTTTGCAGACATCCTCCCGGGATATCAGAGAGGAACAAATGAAGCCCGGTTCTTCTCTTTTGATATATCCTTTGCTTTCAAGCTTTTTAACAACTGTATATGTGGTGTTCTTGTTCCAACCGATCTGCTCCGCGGCAATCAGACTGATCTGCTTGGCACTGATGGGTTCATTTTCCCATATGATTTCCATGACCTTAATTTCGCTGTCAAATAATTTCTGCATGCGACCAACACCTCTTTCAGACTATTGCTATAGTCTATACTATCATAATAGTCTGAGACTGTCAATATGTGCTAAAAAAAGTGCAGTGTCAACATTGAATTCAGAAAGTTTGCTTAGAATTGCAATGAAGCTCTGCGTTTACAAATAACGTTAGGTACCTTGACAATTTCTAAATACCCTACTATAATATCAAGGTACCTAACGAAAGGAGAAAGAATCCTATGCTTTCATATAATGAAAATGATATCACCGGTAAGCTGATACATAACCTCTGGGCTATCCATCATGTTATGTGCAGTATATCGGGCGGAAGAGCTGGTCAGAAGCGCATTCTTACCATACTCTTGCGAAACGGAACAGTGACCCAGGCGGAACTGACGGAGCACCTTGGAATTCATCCGGGTTCGGCCAGTGAGGTGTTATCAAAACTGGAAAACTCCGGCCTGATACATCGGGAGGAAAACAGAGCCGATCGGAGAACCATCGATATTTGCCTGACAGAAAAAGGCAAAGCAGAAGCAGAGATCGCCCTTGCCCAGCGCGAGCAAGCAAAAAAAGAGATGTTTTCAGTTCTTTCTGAAAAGGAGCAAGCCGAGCTTCTTGCCCTGCTGGAAAAGCTGATAGCAGACTGGAACACACGCTATGCTCGGCAGGCGGAAAGAGGTAGAAAATGAAGCTGATCTTTCAATATTTGCGCAGGCATATCTATATTTTTCTGATTTCCACCTTGTTTCTGACGCTGGAAGCGGTGGCAGATCTTCTGCAGCCAACCTTTATGTCGTATATCGTAGACAAAGGCGTTGAAAATGCAGATATACGAAAAATACTTTCCTATGGTGCAGTTATGCTCTGTATCGTTCTGTTAGGCGCTGTTTCAGCGGTAATGAGGAATATCTTTGCCAGCCGTACCTCCCAGGCCATCGGCAAGGAACTACGCCGGGATATGTACCACCGGGTGCAGACCCTTTCTCTGGAAAATATCGACCGTTTGCAGCCTGCTTCCGTCATTACGCGCATCACAAATGATGTGGCGCAAATCCAGGAGTTCATCAACGGCATGATGCGCATAATGGCCAAAGCTCCCATTACATGTGTTGGAGCCATCGTACTGATCATCGTTCAAACCCCCAGGCAGGCCCCCATTATGATCGCGATCATCCTGGTGGTTGCCGCGCTTATTTTCGGAAATGTTAAAATTGGCTATCCTCGCTTTGCCAAGGTGCAGAATAAGTTGGACAAGCTCAATGGCGTAGCCAGAGAGTTTCTGACCTCCGTAAGAGTCGTGAAGGCTTTCAACGCTGAGTGCGAAGAGGCAAAAAAATTCAACACGGCATCAAACGAACTGGCAACTGCCAGCACCGAAGCATTGCAGGTTATGTCGGTGTTTTTCCCACTCATCAACTTAAGCGTAAATTTCGGCATAGTAATCCTTCTTTGGATATCCAAAAGCCAGGACGTCTCTCAGATCGGCAAATTGATGGCCTCAATCAATTATATGACTCAAGTGCTCTTTTCCGTCACCATAATCTCAAATGTCATCAATGTTGCCGTCCGTGCAATAGCATCTTCCCGCCGCATTCAGGAGGTGCTGGACGAGAAGCCGGCTCAGGTGGTGCCGGATCGTCCACAGAGGCCCGAGATTCTGGGTGATATTTGCTTTGAACATGTGTCCTTTGCTTACGCCAATGCTGGAAAAGACGCTCTGCACAACATTGATTTTCACATAAAATCCGGGGAGACCATCGGTATTATAGGACCCACCGGTTCAGGGAAAACTACACTGATCAACCTGATCCTAGGCTTCTATGATGCACAGGAAGGCAAGGTACTGATAGATGGCTGTGATGTCAAGCAGATCGATAAAAAATGGCTTCGAAGTGCTGTGGCTATAGCTCCTCAGAAAGCGCTCCTATTCAGTGGCACAATCCGTGAAAACCTCCTCTGGGGCGACAGCAAAGCGGATGATGAAGCTTTGCAAAAAGCTGCTGAGATTGCCTGTGCCGACTTTATTCAAAAAACAGAACGAGGTTATGACACTGTATTAGGGCAAGGCGGTGTCAATCTATCCGGCGGGCAGAAACAGCGTCTGTCTCTTGCCAGAGCGCTTGTGCGCAATCCTAAAATATTGATTCTTGACGACTGCACCAGCGCCCTTGACGCTGAAACTGAGGCAGCTGTTCTGCGTGGTCTTCGCAGTCTCTCCGGCAGCATGACAATACTGCTCATCAGCCAGCGCATCTCAACAGTGAGAAAGGCTGACCGCATCCTTTGCCTTGAGCAGGGAGAGATGAAAGGCTTCGGAACACACGAAGAGCTGCTGGCATCCTGCCCGCTTTACCGTGACATTTATGATTCTCAGATAGGAGGCGATAGCCATGGCAGATAAGAATTATTCCGTTCCTCCGGCAAACAGCAGCGGATTCTTCCGCCCAGGACGGGGCGGCGCTGCTGTAAAGCCCAAAAACATGAAAGGAACTCTGTACCGGCTCTGGCAGCTCACGCGAGGAAAACGGAATGGTCTCGGTTTTATCTTTCTTTTGTCTGCCTTAGGCTCAGCAGCGGCCATTCTTTCCCCCTATGTCACAGGTAAAGCTGTGACTGTTATCAGCACCAGAGGTGCCATCAGCGGTATTCTCGCCTGTCTGATGGGCTTATATCTCTGCGACTGGCTGGTCAAGTTCCTGCAGCAATATCTGATGGCATCCATTGTACAGCGCATCATTCATCATATACGCAGTACGCTTTTTGAAAAGATGCGCGAGCTGCCCATTTCTTTTTTCGACCGGCGCCAGCACGGTGAACTGATGAGCCGTCTGACCAACGATATCGACAATATCAGCACAACGATATCAAATTCTCTGACATCGCTCATGACCCACTGCTTTACCATCGTTGGAATCCTCGTCATGATGCTCTACCTCAGCCCTCTGCTGACACTGGTATCCCTTTTGGGCGTGGCAATGATTTTTATGCTGACAAAAATTGTGACAGGAAAGACAAGAAAGCTCTTTGCCATGCAGCAGAAAAACCTTGGCTCGCTGAATGGTCAGGTGGAAGAAAGCATTTCAGGATTAGCAATTGTAAAAGCCTTCTGCCGGGAAGAACAGATGGAAATTGATTTTGAAGAGAGGAACGACGCCCTCTATCAGGCCTCTGCCAAAGCATTGATCTGGTCCGGATATCTGATGCCACTGATGAATGTCATCAACAACCTGTGTTTTGTGCTCATTGCGGTTATCAGCAGCATAATGTTTGTAAATGGCAGCATCAGCAGCATAGGTCTGATCACTAGCTTTCTTCTCTATATGCGCCAGTTCACCAGACCCTTTGTAGATATTGCAAATATATACAACAGCTTTCAGACAGCAGTCGCCGGTGCAGAACGCATATTTGAAATACTGGATGAGCAATCGGAGCCGGAGGATATTCCCAATGCATACAGTCTGAAAAGGCCACGGGGCGACTTCGAATTCAACCATGTCTGGTTCGGCTATGACCCTAACAGACCTGTGCTCAAAGATATATGCCTGAAAATACCGGCAGGCACACAGGTAGCCATTGTAGGACCCACCGGTTCAGGTAAAACAACCCTGATCAATCTACTGACCAGATTTTATGATGTGACCAGTGGCAGCATTACTCTTGATGGCCATGACCTGCGGGAATACAAGCTGAGCGATCTACGGGATGCTTTTGGTGTCGTTTTACAGGACACAGCGTTGTTTGCCGAATCGGTCAAATACAATATCAGCTATGGTCACAAGGGTGCAACTATGGAACAGATCCGGGAAGCCGCCAAAATTGCCGGTGCTGACGGGTTTATAGAACGGATGCCTAAAGGCTATGATACCATCCTGGAACAAGGCGGACAAGAGCTTTCTCAAGGCGAACGCCAGCTGCTGACCATCGCCAGAGCAGTTCTGGCCGATGCGCCGATCATGATCCTTGACGAAGCAACCAGCTCCGTGGATACGGTAACCGAGCGAAAGATCCGTCGTGCCATGCTGAACATCTGCAAAAACAGGACATCTTTCATTATAGCCCACAGGTTGTCCACCATACGCGACTCGGACCTGATCATACTGATTGAAAACGGGAAAATCATGGAACAAGGCAGCCATGATGAACTCATGGCCGCTGACGGGAAATATGCCAGCATGTACCGTACCCAAACTGGAGAGTGACGGAAAATCATCAGCAAATACGTCACAGAAGAGAGGAGCCATATAAAAATGTCCGCAAAAACAGCCTAATTTTTGCGGGCATTTTGTCATTTTTATCAAACCGTGCAGGAACTCTTGTTTTGATTAATCTGTCTTTATGCTTTGAGGTGTTTAATTAATTCATTCTTAAGATTTTATCTTTAAGTTTTGAGGTGTTTTATTGATTTATTGAAAGCATGGCATATGGCGGCATTTATGCATCCTGATGCCAAAATAACCAGTATGTCTACAGGGGCCAGTACAATGCCCGGCAGCCCGTCAAACAAAACTCCGGAGCCGAAACGATACAAATGGCCGCTCAGCAGAATCATCTCACCGATATACATAACAAGCGTGACAACTGATGCCACCAACGACGGCAGCAATACCGAAAGCGTTTTCTTCCTTTCGATAAGAAATGATCCAACATATGCACCTGATGTTACGCCAAGTACGATAAAGAACAAACTCATAAGCACCGCTGAAAGAGCAGACACTGTGATTTCCCCGTCCCTGAAAAATGCGGTAAAACAGGCCAAAATACAAAGCCCAAGGAACAAGGCAGTGAATACTGATTGGGTTATCAGCGCTTTTAACCTGCTCTTATTCTCACTGACAATCATACTGGCAAAGCCGTAAAAGCAGTTCATGACAGCGACTATCAAAACCACGGAAAT
>ENA-OWPA01000738-OWPA01000738.1-bioreactor-metagenome-genome-assembly--contig:-NODE-738-length-34620-cov-5.370408_pt1 | contig 34620 bp, 37 predicted proteins | sample MGYA00238139_ERZ651803 | MGnify/ENA primary metagenome ERZ651803 (study PRJEB26909, sample SAMN07631231) | bioreactor metagenome | isolation source: Switchgrass digestor | place: USA: Dartmouth... | reverse complement strand
AAGACATCCGGCAGTCCCAGTTGGCTGCGGAAGCGCTGATGACGGATTTTGCGGAACATCCCGAGCGGTATCAAAAGGACCTTGCCTCCGACCAGGCAATTGCTTCCTACTACCGCCGCCTTTACGCCAACCTGCCCGTAAATGGATTGAATTATCCCCTTCCCCGCTGGAAAACCACCCTCTTTTCCCTACTGTCCATCAACGGCGAGTGCCGAAGCCGCAGCAAGAGCCTAGGGAAATATTTCCTCGCCCAGGCGTTTCAAACGGCGGGGAGAGAGTTTCGGGTATTTGACGACAACACCGTCGACGTTCTGGTGCCTTACGGAGATGGAGAAGGTATCATCGCGGAGCTGGGTTCCGATGCGGCAAAAGATAATTTGCTTTACCGCAAGCAGTTGCTGGATAAAGCCAAGCGGTTTTCCATTTCCCTGTACGATTATGAGTTGGCGGCGCTGCAAAAGTCAGGCGGCCTTGCCAGGTTATACGACTCCATCTATGTGTTGCAGCCGGGGTTTTATTCCGAGGACACCGGATTTGATTTGCATGGTGACGGCAATGGATTTTTGGAGGTGTAATATGATACACAGAAATACGGTGGAATTTGAAGTAATCGGCGATTACGCCCTGTTTTCCGACCCCGTCATGCGTGTCGGAGGGGAAAAGTGCAGCCTCCAGATACCGACTTACGAAGCGCTGAAAGGCATTCTCTCCTCCGTCTACTGGAAGCCCACGTTCATTTGGGTCATCGACGCTGTGCGGGTGATGAACCCCATTCAAACCGAGGTAAAGGGTATCCGCCCCATCAAATACAACGAGTCCGGCAACGACTTGTCCTACTATACCTATTTAAAGGATTGCCGGTACCAGGTGCGGGCCCATTTTGTCTGGAATCCCAACCGCCCGGAACTGAGCGGTGACCGAAATGAACACAAGCACCACAACATTGCCAGACGCATGATTGAGCGGGGCGGCCGCCGGGATATTTTCCTCGGCACCCGGGAGTGTCAGGGATATGTGGTTCCCTGTGTGTTTGGGGAAGGCCCCGGCTATTACGACAACACCAAAGAGCTTGCCTTTGGCCTGATGTACCACGGCATCACCTACGCAGACGAGGCCTATTCGGAGGAAACCAGGGACAAGCTCACCGTTCGATTCTGGTATCCGGTGATGCGTCAGGGCGTTATTGAGTTTGTCCCGCCGGAGGATTGTCCGGTGGTGCGAACGGTGCGGGAGATGGAGGTAAAACCCTTCGGTGTGGAGTACGGCAACTTTTCGGGGTTGCAGGAGTTTGGAGAGGTGGGGTGTTAAATGGGTATCATGCAGACGGCCTACCGCACCTATGAAGCTCAAATGCATATGGCCGGCATCATAGAAGAAGGCAAGGAACCTTTAACGCCGGTTTCCCATGCCATCCAAAATGCGCACATTGAAATTGTGTTGAACGGCAAAGGTATTTTTCAACAAGCTTATCCCGTTCCAAAAAACAAATCCAAAACCATCATTCCCGTCACCATTGAGTCGGCCAACCGCACGAACAAACCATCCCCCCACCCTTTGTGCGAACAATTGGAGTATCTGGCGCCCTTTGGAGAAGAAAAGTTCGACGCGTACCTTACACAGCTGGAGCAGTGGGCCAATTCCGAGTTTTCCCACCCCAAAGTCCGGGCGGTTTTCGCCTATATTCAGGGGAAAACCATCCTGCGGGATTTGGCCGAATCCGGCGTGATTGCCCTGGACGATACTGGCAATCCCTCCAAGGGGAAAATTGAAAATGTGGACTACAACAAATGCCTGGTACGCTGGCGGGTGCAGACGGAACAGGAGGAGGTTCGCGACGCCTGCTGGGAGGACCCCACCCTCTTTGACAGTTACATCGCCTATTACACCCACCAACTTGCATTGAAACGAAAAGACATCTGCTTTATCTCCGGGCGGGAAGACGTCATTGCCGAGATGCACCCCAAAGGCGTGATTGCGGCCAACTACGGCGCCAAGCTTGCCTCGGCAAACGATAAAAGCGGCTTTACCTTTCGGGGGCGCTTCGCCGACGCCCGGCAGGCTTACGCCATCGGCTACATCGCCTCTCAAAAGGCGCATCATGCTCTGCGGTGGATTGCATCCAACCAGGGCGTCACCTTTGGAAAAAGAACCTTTATCTGCTGGAATCCGGAAGGTATCCCGGTCCCAACTTTTATGCTGCTGGGGCTGCCAAACACCGAACCGGTCAACTTTGTGCACTACCGCAAACAGCTTTTTGAAACGCTCAGCGGGTATCGGCAGGCGCTTCCGGACACCAGCGACGTGGTGATTGCGGCCTTTGACGCCGCCACCACCGGGCGCCTGTCCGTCACCTATTACAACGAGCTGAAAGGGTCGGACTTTTTCAACCGCATCGAAGATTGGTTTGCCAGCTTTTGCTGGGATACCTGGTTCGGCGTGCGCTCCCCCACCCTTAAGCAAATAGTAAACTGCGCCTTTGGAACCCAGAGAGGAAATACCATTGAAGCCGACGACGCCATCCTGCCCGAGCGCATGCAGCAGCTTTTGCACTGTATCATTGACAAGCAGCCCATCCCCGTCGATGTTGTAAAAGCCCTTGCCGCAAAAGCAAGCACGCCTCAGGCTTACACTCCCGAAAATCGGGAGCGATTGCTAGTCACAGCCTGCGCGGTGATTCGCAAATACCGCAACGACAAACGAAAAGAGGAGGAATGGACCTTGGCACTGGATACATCCAACACCGACCGCAGCTACCTGTTTGGCCGGCTGCTGGCCATTATGGAACAGGTGGAGAAAAGCGCCTCGGACTACGAGGAAGGTCGGGAGACAAACGCCATCCGCATGCAGTCTGTCTTTGCGCAGCGCCCCATGTATGCCTGGCGGATTCTGGAAGAAAAGGTAGGCCCGTATTTTTCGCGCCTAAGCCCGGGGCTTAGAAATTATTATAAAAATATGATTGGCGAAATCACCGACAAGCTGAACTGGAATGACCCCCAGCTCGGCAAAAAACTGGACGATATTTATTTGCTGGGCTACTATCACCAGCGCAGCGCAATGACCCGCAAAAAAGAAGAAGGCTGTAAAGGAGGAGAAGGAGTATGAATCCGCTGAAGAATAAAATCGATTTTGTCGCCTTTGTCTCGGTCACCATGGCAAACGCCAACGGCGACCCTCTAAACGGAAACCGCCCCCGCACCGATTACAACGGCTATGGGGAAATCTCCGACGTCTGCATCAAGCGGAAAATCCGCAACCGCATGCAGGATTTGGGCCACCGCATCTTTGTGCAGTCAGAAGACCGGTGCGACGACGGATTCAAAAGTTTAAGCCAGCGCGCGGACGCTATGCTGGGTAAAATCAAGGACCGCGACGAATACGCCCGCCTTGCCTGCGAAACATGGCTGGATGTGCGCAGCTTCGGCCAGGTGTTTGCCTTTAAATCCAATGAAAAAAGTGGCGTGTCGGTGGGGGTTCGAGGGCCGGTGTCCATCCACCAGGCGGTAAGCGTATCCCCGGTGGAGGTTTATTCCCAGCAAATCACCAAAAGCGTCAACAGCGAGCCTGCGGAGAAGAAAAGCTCCGACACTATGGGCATGAAGCACATGGTGCGCTTTGGCCTTTACAAAATTAAAGGCTCCATCAACGTGCAGCTGGCGCAGAAAACCGGCTTTACCGAGGAGGACGCCGAAACCATTAAGGAATGTCTGCGCACTCTCTTTGAAAACGACGCCTCCTCCGCCCGCCCGGAAGGTTCCATGCAGGTATGCAAGCTGTTTTGGTGGAAGCACGACTGCCCATCGGGACAGCATTCCTCCGCCAAGGTACATGCCAGCGTGTCGGCCGTGCTGAAGCCGGGCGTCGATACTCCCTCCAGTTTCAATGACTACGACATTATTCAGGAGGAGTTACCCGGACTTCAGTGTGAAGTGATCGATGGAATATAACGAAGAAGAGTTCCTGATGCTGTCAGGACTGCAGCACTTTATCTTCTGCCGCCGGCAGTGGGCTCTGATCCAAATCGAAAACCAATGGGCCGATAATTTCCGCACGGTGGACGGGACCCTGATTCATCTAAATGCTCACGACAGCGGATTGCGGGAAAGCAGAGGGGACCGCGTGATGGTACGGGGAATGAAGGTCTTTTCCCGCACCCTGGGTGTTTCCGGACAATGCGATGTATTGGAATTCGTCCGCAGCGACGACGGAATTCCCCTGGATGGGCGGGAGGGCTTGTGGAGGCCCTATCCCGTCGAGTACAAACGCGGTTCCCCCAACAGCCAAAGCGGGGACACCCTGCAACTATGCGGGCAAGCCATGTGCTTGGAGGAAATGCTTTGCTGCTCCATCCCGGAAGGCGCGCTTTATTTTCATGAGATACGGCAGCGCAAGGTCGTGCAGTTCACGGAGGAGCTGCGTCAAAAGGTTCGGGACTCTCTTCTGGAAATGCACGACCTCTACCGTCGCGGACATACTCCCAAAGTAAAGCCTACCAAATCCTGCAACGCCTGCTCCATGAAGGAGCTGTGCCTGCCCAAGCTGATGAACAAGCGCTCTGTGATGGAGTATCTGCGCCAGGGCATGGGGGATGGAACATGAAGCACCTGCTCAACACCCTGTTTGTCACTTCGGAGGACGTTTATCTGACGTTGGACGGTGAAAATGTGGTGGTCAACCGGGAAAGGGAAATCATTGCCCGGTATCCGCTGCACACCCTGTTAAACATCATCTCCTTCTCCTATGCCGGCGCATCCCCTGCCCTTCTGGGCGCTTGTGCGAAGCGGGAAATCGGCTTTGCTTTCTGTACGCCGTCGGGGAAATTTTTAGCGCGGGTCACCGGTGAAAGCAATGGGAACGTCCTGCTCCGACGGATGCAGTACCGGGTGGCCGACGACCCGTTTCTGAGCTGCCGTGTTGCGCGCACGATGATTTTTGGCAAGCTGTACAATTCCAGATGGAGCATTGAGCGGACCTGCAGAGATCACGGCATGCGAATGGATACCATGGCGTTAAAAGGCGCTTCTCTCAAGCTGAAAGAACTGCTGCCTGCCGTTTTGGAGGAATCCAGCCTGGAGTCTTTGCGGGGGTTGGAAGGGGTTGGCGCCAGCACTTATTATGGAGTCATGGATGACATGATTCTGAACAACAAGGAGACCTTTTTCTTCCGGGAAAGAAGTCGCAGGCCGCCACTGGACCCTTTGAACGCTCTGCTTTCCTTTGCTTACAGTCTGCTCGCTCACGACTGTGCCTCCGCATTGGAAAGCGTGGGGCTGGACGCCTACGTTGGCTTTTTGCACCGGGATCGCTCCGGCCGGGAATCCCTGGCATTGGATTTAATGGAGGAACTTCGCCCCTGTATGGCGGATCGATTCGTGCTAACATTGATAAACAACCGAATCCTTTCTGCCGGCGATTTTGAGAAAAGCGAGACAGGCGTCGTATTGTTGACAGACGACGGAAGGCGAGCTTTTCTAAAAAACTGGCAGGCAAAAAAGAAGGAAACCATCACCCATCCATTTCTGAACGAAAAAATGCAGTGGGGGCTTGTGCCGTACATCCAAGCGCTGTTGCTCGCCCGTTATCTGCGAGGGGATTTGGATGAGTATCCACCCTTTTTGTGGAAGTGATTGCTATGCTGGTCTTAATTACGTACGATGTCAATACCGAAGACGCCGCCGGGCGGAAACGGCTCAGACAGATTGCCAGGCAATGCGTCAACTATGGTCAGCGAGTGCAGTGTTCCGTGTTTGAGTGTCTGCTGGATGCGGCTCAATACAGAAGCCTAAAAGCAAAATTGTGCGCAATTATGGATCCAGAAAAAGACAGCCTGCGCTTTTACCAGCTCGGGAATCAATATCAAACCAAAATTGAGCACTTTGGGTGTAAGGCGACTTATTTTCCGGAGGATGTGCTCATGATTTAGTGGTGCGAAGGTGAGGCTCCCATACTTGCCCCAGGAGGTTCGCACCATAAAAATCACGGTAATATGCCGCCCATATTCCAATGCAATCGGTAAAAGCATTCGCTTAAGCCAAAGCAATCATTAAAATTTGTTAAATCATTGCAAGAATGTCACTTCAATTTGTGTATTTTTGCTGTCGCTCCCCTCACGGGGAGCGTGGATTGAAATCGGTAGTCCGTAGCTCGGGGTCATTGGTTAAGCGGTCGCTCCCCTCACGGGGAGCGTGGATTGAAATATCGGTCAATTTGCAGTAGTACCGCTCGTATGCGTCGCTCCCCTCACGGGGAGCGTGGATTGAAATAAAAAGGAGTAATTGTAGCTATGCAACACCAACCATCGTCGCTCCCCTCACGGGGAGCGTGGATTGAAATTAAGAAAAACCCTTTACAATTTGTTAATTATGTAGTCGCTCCCCTCACGGGGAGCGTGGATTGAAATTTGAAATCCGCATGGAGAGCATCGTATTGCTCCAGTCGCTCCCCTCACGGGGAGCGTGGATTGAAATGCCAATCTCACAATTTAAGGACCAGAAAGATAAGTCGCTCCCCTCACGGGGAGCGTGGATTGAAATAGTCCTAAACCCTGTCGTACAACATTAAACAGGGTCGCTCCCCTCACGGGGAGCGTGGATTGAAATGAGTAATAATAGGGGATACCACTGCACCACGGGAGTCGCTCCCCTCACGGGGAGCGTGGATTGAAATCTCCAGAGGGATGCCGAAATCAGTGGAGCATAGGTCGCTCCCCTCACGGGGAGCGTGGATTGAAATTTATCTACGGTCGAGGAAGCAAAGTATTACGGGGTCGCTCCCCTCACGGGGAGCGTGGATTGAAATACGGTACTATTACAAATAACCCATATGGCAAACGGTCGCTCCCCTCACGGGGAGCGTGGATTGAAATCGCGCCTCCCGTTGCAATCTCCCCCGCACAAGCAGTCGCTCCCCTCACGGGGAGCGTGGATTGAAATTTTTTGCGAGCAAAAAAACAAGCACTTGACCCCGGTCGCTCCCCTCACGGGGAGCGTGGATTGAAATTTCCCAGCTTTATGATTCTCCTGTAGGCGACGGCCCGTCGCTCCCCTCACGGGGAGCGTGGATTGAAATACCGACTGGCAAGCGCTAATTATAGGTACAGGTCGGTCGCTCCCCTCACGGGGAGCGTGGATTGAAATTATATTACTGAAATGGGCGACTATTACTGGATAAGTCGCTCCCCTCACGGGGAGCGTGGATTGAAATGCCTGTTGACTTATTATAGCTGATTTGCACATAGGTCGCTCCCCTCACGGGGAGCGTGGATTGAAATTTTCATTGTCATTGGTTCTGATGCGTTGCAAATTGGTCGCTCCCCTCACGGGGAGCGTGGATTGAAATTTGTGCATACTTACACAAGACAAATCCAATTAGAGTCGCTCCCCTCACGGGGAGCGTGGATTGAAATAGCCAACGGAGGGTACTATCAGCCCGAAAAAATAGCGGTCGCTCCCCTCACGGGGAGCGTGGATTGAAATGTGTCAGATCGCCTTCCTCCTTTCATTCTCCCAGCCGTCGCTCCCCTCACGGGGAGCGTGGATTGAAATTTTAAACACAATAAATGGAAGTCAATTATTGTGGGTCGCTCCCCTCACGGGGAGCGTGGATTGAAATAGGAAAATCTATTAGTATGGTGCATTATTTAAAGCGTCGCTCCCCTCACGGGGAGCGTGGATTGAAATAATCTCTGTATATAAAATCTTGCGCTTGCTGTTCAAGTCGCTCCCCTCACGGGGAGCGTGGATTGAAATATAATCAATAGGCATATTCGTTAATGTTTTACACGTCGCTCCCCTCACGGGGAGCGTGGATTGAAATTCCTTCCTGCCGGGATTTGCCGCCCGGCTCGGCGTCGCTCCCCTCACGGGGAGCGTGGATTGAAATCCGAGTCCGTACCAATCAGCATGCGTTCCGGCGTGTCGCTCCCCTCACGGGGAGCGTGGATTGAAATCCCGCTGCTTTTCTGCTGGGAAGTCGGCCATCGGTCGCTCCCCTCACGGGGAGCGTGGATTGAAATGGTTTCTGGCTACAGTATATAGTCTTGAGCAAGACGTCGCTCCCCTCACGGGGAGCGTGGATTGAAATATGGTGCGGGTCAGCTTGCCCATTGCAGGGTCTCCCGTCGCTCCCCTCACGGGGAGCGTGGATTGAAATTCGAGATAGCCTCTTTCTGCCCATTTGGACTTGAGTCGCTCCCCTCACGGGGAGCGTGGATTGAAATTCTGCGATGCTGTCGAGGACGAATTGATAGGCTCGTCGCTCCCCTCACGGGGAGCGTGGATTGAAATCCACAATGTCCTAAAACAAAACCACCCCGCCGAAAGTCGCTCCCCTCACGGGGAGCGTGGATTGAAATTCCAAATATATTCGGTTATGAACGGATTTTTCTGAGTCGCTCCCCTCACGGGGAGCGTGGATTGAAATATTTATTTTACATACCCTTTAACACATCACCAAGGTCGCTCCCCTCACGGGGAGCGTGGATTGAAATATAGCAACAGCTGCCTTTTCATAACCAACGTACGGTCGCTCCCCTCACGGGGAGCGTGGATTGAAATTTCGGCGCCACTGGCTGGCGCTTGACCGGGCAGAGGTCGCTCCCCTCACGGGGAGCGTGGATTGAAATCAACTTGGCTACAAGGGATATATCCAACTGGCCAGTCGCTCCCCTCACGGGGAGCGTGGATTGAAATTCAATTCTGTTAAACTTATCGCTAATTCTTATAAGGTCGCTCCCCTCACGGGGAGCGTGGATTGAAATATATTATTTGCCAAAACAAGCACGGCATTTTCTGTCGCTCCCCTCACGGGGAGCGTGGATTGAAATAATCGCTTTTACACTGATAGCTTCAAAGTTCTGCACGTCGCTCCCCTCACGGGGAGCGTGGATTGAAATTATGCGGGATTTTACAAACAAATTAACGATGATGCGTCGCTCCCCTCACGGGGAGCGTGGATTGAAATTTTCCCTTGGGAGAGATTGCAACGGGAGGTGCAGGTCGCTCCCCTCACGGGGAGCGTGGATTGAAATTAAGACCCCGCCAGAACGTCCAGGACGGCCCAGGTCGCTCCCCTCACGGGGAGCGTGGATTGAAATCGTCCGCAACAGCGAAGGGATCATTTCGAAACGGTCGCTCCCCTCACGGGGAGCGTGGATTGAAATGTCGACGTGGAAGTCATTCGCCCCGGTTCCGCCGGTCGCTCCCCTCACGGGGAGCGTGGATTGAAATTTAACTTAAAGGCGGCCGTCGAAGAAAGGGTCGGTCGCTCCCCTCACGGGGAGCGTGGATTGAAATGCGTCTATGGCATCCACAATCAGCCAACGGATAAAAGTCGCTCCCCTCACGGGGAGCGTGGATTGAAATTTAGCTCCGGCCCGGTCCGTATATCGGATGCGAGGTCGCTCCCCTCACGGGGAGCGTGGATTGAAATCTAAAGGGGTGATGGCATGAACGAGGTTATGAACAGTCGCTCCCCTCACGGGGAGCGTGGATTGAAATCGAACCGTTTAAGCGCGATTTTATCCCCAGGAAGTCGCTCCCCTCACGGGGAGCGTGGATTGAAATACCTATGATTGCAGGTGTAGGATTACCACCCTTAGTCGCTCCCCTCAGGGGGAAGTGGATTGCAATTTTTAGCAACTCGTGATAGTATAAATTAACATGTCGCTCTCCTCACCGAGGGCGTGGGTTGAAAAAATGATTTTGATATGGCCGATTAAGTTGCACCCCTTTTGGGGTGCAACTTAATTATCTCAATGATTTTGATATGGAAACAGTAACAAAGAACACCTAAATTAATTGCCGATAATGCCAAAAACACCATATTTCTCCATAATGTTCTTGACAAGCGGCATTTAGCTCCGTTAACATGAAAATGCAGGATATATTGCTTTTTTCTGCTCCACTGTTTACACAAATTGCCCCGACCCCATTTGCTGGAACCCAATTATTCCTGTTAAGCCAAGCGGAAACGTAAGCCCACAGGATTCGGAGAGTGGCAAATGATGTTAACCATTCACATCGGCACATTAATTGTCGCCTTGATATCAGGACATATTGTCACCGGCCTGATGGGCGGTTTTTTCCTTGCCAGGCGCAAAAAAGACGCCATCTTTTACACGTTTTTGCTGGCACGGTTCTGTGATGCTCTGGCGTGGGGATTGTTGAGCCTGAAAGGTCACATCTCTAACTGGCTGTCCATGCTGGTCGGGGGTGCTCTGCTGATATTGGGAAGCACTTTTCAAATTATTGCTTTTTTCCTGGTCAAAGAGCGCCTCACCTTGCATATTAAGCGGATTTGTTATAGCTTTACTTACCTATCCCTGTTTCTTCTGTCGTGGACTCTCCACCTCTTTCACTACAATAATGTCGTCCACATGGCCGTACTTTCCTTCAGCTTGGCGGCACTGTGGAGCATTCCGTCCTATTACTCCTTCAGCAACAAAAGCGCATCGTCTTTTCAAAAGCTCATCTCCTATGTGTACGGCGTGTGGATTGTTTTCCTGATCTTCAAGACCTTTGAAGTGCTTTATTTTTATGTTCCCATACCGCCCATAACCGACCACCCCTATCACATTTTGTTTTTCCTGTGGCAATATGTGGTCATGATGGTGGGAAATATCGGCCTTATTTTGCTTTCCAAGGAAAAAACCGACCGACAATTGACCAAATATGCCACCTACGACGAACTGACCGATCTTTATAACCGACGGGCTTTTTTTATCCGGGCCAAGGAGTGCCTTTCCTTCTGCACGAGACACCAGACGCCGGTTACTTTTTTTATGATGGATTTGGATCACTTCAAAATAATCAACGACAAATACGGCCACATGGTGGGAGATATCGTGCTGAAGCACTTTGCCAATACGTTAAAAAAGCAGCTTCGCGGTTACGATATCCTGGGCAGAATTGGCGGCGAAGAATTTACCGCCTTGCTGCCGGGAGTGAGTGAAAAGGAAGCTTACGGCATTGCCCAGCGGTTGCGAAACTCGGTGGCGGAAAGTGTGGTACATATTCTGCATTATTCCATTAAATATACCGTCAGTATCGGCATCACCTCCGTGGTACCTACCCAATACACCACCATTGAACAGCTTTACCGGGTAGGGGACCAGGCTTTGTACCAGGCAAAACAAAGTGGAAGAAACCAGGTGGTTGCAGCCAATTTAAAGTAACTGGCAATTTTTTTATCAAGACAGCTATAGATGCAGGGATTCCACCTTCTTGCGGCACTATATGGATGTAGCAGATTTTAGGTCTTTTCTCCAACCACAATTTGTGCTATACTTTGTTTTATTGTAAGCTTTATTGTAGCAATTCCATCAGGAGGTTGTCCCAGGTATGAGGAACAAAAAAGGCAAGATTGCCCTGTGCTCGCTTGCGCTGGGTTTGTTGACCACCGCGCAGGCTTTTTATCCCGCTGTGTCTTCGACATCTGGCATGGCTCTTTCCCTGTTGGGAGATCAGATTACTCTCGAGCAGGAAGCTTCTGCCACCTTTGCCACCAGTGAGGTAAACCCGTTCTCCGTTCTGTCCAAAGCGACCAAGAATTATGCCGCCGTCAACCCTGACATCAAAGGTTGGCTGATGATTCCAGGAACCAACATCAACATGCCAGTAGCCTATTCCGATAAAGACAACAATTATTACCTCTACCGGGATTGGAAAGGCAACAACTACCCCAACATAACTTGGAAAAACTGGTATACCTATCCAGACAACGTCACTTACATCGACTACCGTTACAAATGGGGAGATTCCTGGCAGAATTCTTCCAAGAACGTGGTGCTTTACGGCCACAACTGGACCAACCTGAGAGCTCCCTTTGACATTGGCAGCAATGCCACCAACGACAGCAAACACCACATGTTTGCTCAGCTGGCCTCCTACACCAGCATAGACTTTGCCAAGTGGCAGCCCCACATTTACTTCTCCACCGCCGACTACGAAGGCATCTGGAGAGTGTTTGCCGTCGGCTACTGCGAAATCAGCCCCAACTTCTTCTACAACAATCCCAACGCCAACAAAGAGCAGCGCCAGCAGCTCATCAACGAGTGGCGCCAACGCAGCCTCTTTAACTTCGATGTGGATGTCAACAGCGACGATGTCCTCCTCACCCTCACCACCTGCACCCGTCAGTACGGCTCCACCGAAAACCAGCGCTTTGTGGTGGTGGCCCGTCTGCTCCGTCCCGGTGAGAGCGAAAAGGACAAGGTCAACATTACGGCCAATCCCAATGTCAAACATCCCAACTTTAACCAGCCGGTCACGGTAGCCCAGCAGCAGGCTCAGCAGGCGGCCGCTACGCAGAACAGCTCCTCTTCCCAGTCCAGCGACCCCTACGCCAACTATGTGTTGGATGAAGGTTCCAACTCCACCGACACTTCCGTGTGGCTGCGCAGAAATTCCAATTCATAAACCTAAAAAACCAGAAGGCGAGATGCATAGACATCTCGCCTTTTTCCTTTTCCGAAAAAATTATCGCAGCAGTCCTACAATTCCCACCATGCACAGGTTGAGGTAATAGACGATGAGAATGCGCAGCAGATAGATGACCCTATCTTCCAAAGAACAACACCAGCCTTTTTTCCGGACTCCGTATCAGTATTTCCCCCTTTGGGGCGAACATGCAGCATGAAACTCCCCTTTGTTTCATAGATATGGTAGTAAACGGAGAAAATTGCTTGCGGGCAGAAATTTTCACAAAGGGGATTTGCCGATGGAGCCAATAGTATTGATTGTGGTTGCGGCGGCGTTGCTGGGGTTGACCGGCTATGCGGGCAAGAGGCGAAGGGACGCTCGAGCCTGCCATCTCCCCCAGCCCTGCGACGAGGAGCAGCCGAACTGTGAAGTGGAGCAGAATCAGCCCCAACCGGATTGCTGCTGTAATCCGGATAAGGAAGAAGCCGCGAAAGACCAACAGCCCAATCCCGATTTGGAAGTGATTTGGCAATGGGAAGGCGCGGAAGAAGCGGCAAACGCCGAACAACATACGCAGGAAAAACCATGCGAAAAAATGGAAGACACTGCAGCGGAAGAGGATGCGGAAGAAGTTGAAAATGCATGCGGGCAAGAAAGCGGAGAAGAGTGCGAAAAAGAAGCCGAAGAATGTGCGGAAGAATTAGAAGAAAAGTGCGGGGAAGAAACCGAAGAAGTTTGCGAGGAAATAGCCGAAGAAGCTGAAAAAGAGTGTGAAGAGGCCCAGGAAGCATGCGAAACGTGTGAAGAAGAAACCAAAGAATGGTGTGAGGAAATAGCCGAAGAAATCGTGGAAGAAGCGGAAAATGTGTGTGAAGAGGTACAGGAAGTTTGCGAAGCGTGCGAGGATAACACGAAAGAGTGCCAGGAAGACTCCCAGGAAGCATGCGAGGAAGAAGGGGAAAACGAAAGCCAGCAGGACGACCAATAACAGCTGAAAAAAAGCAAGCAAAAAACCCGGCGGAGCAAATGCCTGCCGGGTTTTTTTGCGTCAAATTCTCGCGAGATGCGCTCTCCTGCGTTTACCGCACAAGAAACGATGCCAAAGCCTTAGGTTGGTAAGGCTTTGGCTATTTTGTTCCCGGGAGGGGAATTTTTCGCCGCATTTTCGGTATGGGTGAAAGGCCTTTCAAATTTTCCCTGGAGGTGAATCCATGCCCCACGGCAACGAGCATGTGTTTTGCTGGCTCTGCGCCCAGTTGGGCAACCCAAGGGAAGCCGCCCTGCGGGCAGGGTATCCGGTGGAACAAGCCGACTTGATTGCCGCCAGGTTGCTGCAGCGTCCAAAGATTCGGGCGAAAATTGAAGGGTTTGCCCAACGCGCCCAAGGCGGCGACCTTTCCGCCCTCGCCCTGCAGGGGTTGCTTCGGCTCGCTCTCGGTTCCTGCAACGACGCGGTCCGCCTCGCCCTCATGGAGGAGGAGCCGGACCCCGAAACTCTGGAGCGAATGGATTTGTACGCCGTCTCCGAAATCAAGCGGCCCAAAGGCGGGGGCTGCGAGGTCAAGCTCTACAACCGGCTGGAGGCGCTGGAACTTCTGCTCAAAACCTCCGGCGGTCAGAAGAATCCCGACGGCCCCGGAAGCCTGTACGCCGCTTTGAAGGAGAGCGTCCACCCCGTGGTAGAGGCGGATGAACCAGATGATCTTTAAGCCCTTTTCCCCCCGACAGCGGGCGGTCCTCACCTGGTGGTGCGAGGGCAGCCCACACCGGCACCGGGACGCCATCATCTGCGACGGAGCGGTTCGTTCCGGCAAAACCCTCTGCCTCTCCCTTTCCTTTGTCCTGTGGGCTCTGGTCTGTCACGGGCAGGGAAACTTCGCCCTCTGCGGCAAGACTGTCACCTCCCTGCGGCGCAACGTGGTCACCCCTCTCTGCGCCGCCCTTGCCCAGCTGGGAATCCCTCACCGGCTGTATCTCTCCCGCAATCTGCTGGAGGTCTACAACCAAACCCACACCCTGCGCTTTTACCTCTTTGGCGGGCGTGACGAGGGCAGCGCCGCCCTCATTCAGGGGGTTACCCTTGCCGGGGTGCTGCTGGACGAAGTGGTGCTGATGCCCCGCTCCTTTGTGGAGCAGGCGCTGGCCAGATGCTCGGTGGAAGGCTCCAAGTTCTTTTTCTGCTGCAACCCGGAGCATCCCCACCACTGGTTTTACACCGAGTGGATTTTGCGGGCAAAGGAGCGGAACGCTCTGTACCTGCACTTTACCATGGAGGACAACCCCGGCCTTTCCCCCGCCATCAAGGAGCGGTACCGGCGCCTTTACACCGGTGCTTTTTACCAGCGCTTTGTGCTGGGCCGGTGGGTGGCGGCCCACGGCGCCGTTTACCCCATGTTTGGAAAGGAGCACGTGGTGGACACCGTTCCCCCCTGCGTTCGCTACGCGGTGTCCTGCGACTATGGAACCCTGAACCCCGCCTCCTTCGGCCTTTGGGGGCAGGGGGAGGACGGAGTCTGGTACCGGCTGCGGGAATATTACCACGACGCCAGAGTCACTGGTATTCAGAAAACCGACGAGGAATACGCCGACGACCTGGAGGCTCTGGTGGGGGACCTGCAACCGGAAGCGGTGGTGGTGGACCCTTCCGCCGCCAGCTTTATCCAGTGCCTGCGCCGCCGGGGCCGCTGGCTGGTGGAAGCCGCCGACAATCAGGTGCTCACCGGCATTCGCCGGGTAGCCTGCGCTCTGAGCGCCGGACGGATTCGCGTTCACGCCTCCTGCAAGGACGCCATCCGGGAGTTTTCCCTCTACCGCTGGAAAGAGGGCGCCGACGGAGACATCCCCCTCAAGCAGGACGACCACGCCATGGACGACATCCGCTACTTTGCCACCCGCTTTCTGGACGGGGAGGAGCCGGGCTTTTACGCCGGCAGCCTTTCCCGCAGCTAGGACGGCGCGGCGCCTGCTTTATTTCATCACACGGAGGTTATGCCATTGAACCTCAAAGATTTCTTTTCCTTTCGGCCCAGAGGGGTGGCGGTGCAAACCGGGCGCCCCTCGGGAAATTCCTACGAAAGCTGGCTGGGGTACACCCCTTTGGTGCCTCCCGACGCCGCTTTGTTTGATGCCATGCGGGAAGCTGTACCCATCATCGACGCGGCTTTGGACAAAATCGTCCGGTTGACCGGCAGCTTTGCCATGGAGTGCTCCTCCCCCCGCTACCAAAAAGAGCTGGACGAGTTTGTGGAAAATGTCCGGGTAGGGGCGTCCTCCTCCGGGCTTTCCCAGTTTATCTCCTCCTATCTCTACAGCCTGCTGACCTACGGCAACGCGGTGGGGGAAATCATCCCCGACCCCGACGGCAGGGGCATCTATGCCCTGTACAACGCAAAACTCCGGGATTTGCACATCCGGCAGGGTGCCACCCCTTTGGAGGTGGAGCTTTGCGCCGTCAAAAACGGCCGGTTGCAGCCGGTTCCCTACCCCGATTTGATTTTGTTCACCGCCCTTAATCCGCCGGCGGGAGAACTGCGAGGGGTTCCCATTTTGCGGGGGCTTCCCTTTGTGACCGGGATTCTCATCAAAATCTTCCACTGCATGGGCACCAACTTCGAGCGGGCGGGGAACCTTCGCTACGCCGTCACCTACCGTCCCAGAGACCAACGGCTGGACAAAGTCTACGCCAGGGAGATAGCGGAAAACATCGCCCGGGAGTGGAGCTCCGCCATGAGCGATTCCGGCTCGGTACGGGATTTCGTGGCGGTGGGGGATGTGGACATCAAGGTCATCGGCGCCGACAGCCAGATGCTGGAAACCCAGGTGCCGGTGCGCCAGATGCTGGAGCAGATTGTGGCCAAGCTGGGAATCCCTCCCTTCATGCTGGGGCTGCACTGGTCCACCACCGAGCGGATGAGCGCCCAGCAGGCCGATATTCTCACCAGCGAACTGGAAAGCTACCGCCGCCTTCTCAACCCGGTGCTGGGCCGCATCTGCAATCTCTTTTTAGCCCTGCGGGGGTACGCCGCCACCGCCCGCCCTGTCTGGAGCGACATTAACCTCCAGGACGAGGCGGAAGCCGCCAACATCCGGCTGCTCCACGCAAGGGCGAAAGCCATCGAAGCGGAAATCGCCCAATTCCAAGGAAAGGAGGAGTAGCCCTTGCAATCCCATATAGAAAAGACCATGGACAGCGCAGCCGTCACCGACCGGCAACTGGAGCAAATCAACCGCTACACCCGCCGGGCCTTTCGGAAGGACGAAGTGTTCGTCTTTTCCCTCATTCTCTGCGACAACCAGATTGACCGGGACGGGGAGCGGTTCCCCCGGGCGTCGCTGGAGGTGCTGGCTAAGCTGTTTTTGGGCAAAACCGGCATCTTTGACCACAGCCCCGTCAGCCTAAATCAAAGCGCCCGCATCTTCGACACCCAGGTGGAAGAGCTGCCCGGGCAGGTGGAGGGCGAGCCCTGCTGCCAGCTTCGCGCCTGGGCCTATATGGTTCGCACCGACAAAAACAAGGATTTGATTTTGGAAATCGACGCCGGCATCAAAAAGGAAGTGAGCGTGGGCTGCGCCGTGGCCAAAATCACCTGTTCCATCTGCGGGGCCGACTGGAAGAAGGAGCCCTGTTCCCACCAAAAGGGAGTGCGCTACGGGGACAAGGTCTGCCATCACCGGTTGGAAGAGCCCACCGACGCCTACGAGTGGAGCTTTGTGGCGGTCCCCGCTCAGAAAAACGCGGGGGTCACCAAACAGGCTTGCCGCCCCATGGATTTGGAAAAGCTGTGGCAGAGCCGGGAAACCATATCCCTCACCCCCCAGGAGTTAAGGGAGCTGGAATCCCGCTACAAGGCTTTGGAGGAAAAGGCCAAAGCCGGCGAGCAGTACATTTCCCGCCTCAGGGGTGAGGTGGTCAAGCTGCTGGCCATCACCCGGCCGGAAATCTCCCCCGCTTTGGCGGGAGAAATTGCCGAACGGCTGGAGCCTTCCCAACTGGACGAGCTGCAAAAATCCCTAAGCCGGGCGGCGGCCGGAAAATTTCCGCCCGCGCCTCAGCTTTGCCCTATGTCCTGCGCCGAGGACGGGGAAAGGGAAAACCCCTTCGTCATTTAGGACATACCCCATGGAAAAAACGACATCTGGAGGTAACGCGATGCAGTATCAAAACATCCGGATTGACAAAAGCCTTTACAAAAACGCCGGCGGCTTTCTGGCCGCTTTGGAAAAGCTGGACCCTTCGGAGCAGTACCGCGGCACCGAACTGGCGGGGCTGGACGCCTTTCAGCGGCAGCTCAAGCGATTCGACATCAAGGTAAGCGGCCCCGGCAGCTCCCCCATCGCCAAGTTTTTCTCCACCGCCGATTCCGCCGCTTTGTTCCCCGAATACGTCTCCCGGGCGGTGGCCCAGGGAGCCCAGGAGGAAAGCATCCTTTCGGAAATTGTCAGCGCCAGAACCGACATTCAGTCGTTGGACTACCGCTCCATCACCACCGACATCGGCAACGCCTCCGACCTGAGTAATCCCATCGGCGAGGGGGAGGCCATCCCCGTCACCGAAATCACCCTCAACGAGACCCTGGTCACCCTGAAAAAGCGGGGACGACTGTTGCGGGCCTCCTACGAAGCCATCAAATTCCAGCGGCTGGACGTCTTTACGGTGGCGCTGCGTCAGATTGGCGCCTACATCGCCAAGGCACAGCTTAAAGACGCCGTCGAAGTCCTCATTGGCAGCGGGGATACCGCCGCCGAGACTGTCAACCAAAGCGGCAGCGCCCTTTCCTACGCCGACCTGCTGGCTCTTTGGAGCAAATTCGAGGACTTTGAAATGAACGTCCTGCTGGCTTCCCCCGCCACCGCCGCCGCCATATTGAGCATTCCCGAGCTGCGGGACCCCGCCGTGGGCTTAAGCTTTGCCAAGGAGGGCGGCAGCATCACTCCGCTGGGGGCGAAACTGATTAAAACCTCCGCGGTGCCTGACGGCAAAATTATTGGGCTGGACAAGCGCTTTGCGTTGGAAATGGTCACCGCCGGTGGCATCCAGGTGGAGTACGACAAGCTCATCGATTCCCAGCTGGAGCGGGCGGCGGTCACCTCCATCTGCGGCTTTACCAAACTGTTCCCCGCCGCCGTCAAGGTGCTTGCCACCGCATAAAGGAGAAAAATCCATGGTGGACAAAGAAAAGGTTTTTGAACTCTTTGCCCTCTTTGCCGATTTGGACCAAGATTCCTCCCAGCGGTACCGCCCTTTTTGCGATGCCGCCGCCTCCATTCTTTCCTGCAAGGCAAAAGCGGGGTTGAGAGAAGCAGACTGGGAGCGGCTTGCCACCGCCGCGGCGGGCTTCGCCTACTGCGACTGGCTGGACATGGCGGGAGGCATTCACGCAGCCGAAGAAATCAAGGTGGGGGATGTTGCGGTGAAAAGCACCTCGGGAGGCGGCAAGGCGGCCACCGCCGAGCTGCGCCGGCACTTTGAGGAAATGGCGGCCGATTTGCTGGAGCCCGCCTTTGTCTTCGGGCAGGTTCCGCCGGAGGAATCCCCGTGATTGGCGCCAAAGTAAAGGCCGCCCTCCACCGGCTGGGGGATAAGGTGTTCCTCCTTACCCCGCAGGGGGAAATCCCCTTTTCCGCCTGCATTCAACCCGCTCTCAAGCTCCAGGGGGAGGAATCCTCCCCCCTGGGAGCGGGGAGAAGGGGCCGCGCCGTTTTGTACGCCCCGGCGGAAGACACCGCCCTTTCCCTGAAGGCGGAGGACCTGATTCGGGCGGGGAAGGACTGCTACCGGGTCCTTCAGGTGGAAACTCGCAGCTTTCGGGGAACGCCTTTGTACGTCTGGGCTTTCCTGCAACAATGGGAGGTGGCGGAGCCGTGACCGAAATCAAGGAAACCATCGCCCGGTACCTGGCGGGCTGGACCGGCCTTAGCCGGGTGGAGATTCTCTGCGAATACCCCAAGGAGCGGGCCTTTCCCATCCGCCGCCCGACTCTGGTGGTGGGGCTGGAGGGGGTGGACCTTTCCCCCGCCGGGCTGGACAGCTATCTGGGCCGGGCCCCCTCCTCCCCGCCGGGGCAGGTGACCGCCCTGTACGGCAGCACCGCCATTTTGACCCTGCGGCTGGACCTGTATCTTCCGGGCAGTGACGGCAGCGGCTGCCACCGGCTGTACGAGGAAATCTGCGCCGCCCTCACCCACCGTGCCGCGGGGTTTGGGCTGCTGCGCGTCTGGTGCGATGCCGTCAAGTATGAAAGCGCCATGGCTGCCAGCCGCTTAACCGCCCGGGCGGCGCTGCGAGCAGCCTTTACCGGGCGGGAAACCGCAGAGGAAATTCGGGACTACCAGGTGAGGAGTGAGCTCTATGTCTGACGTGCTGCAAAACTTAAGGCCGGGGGTCTATTCCCGCTATCAGATTACGGGAAGCTGCGTTCCCACCGCCTTGCGGGACTGCGCCCTGGTGCTGCCCGGGGACGAAGCACAGCTTACCGTTGTGACCTCTCCGGCCCAGATAACCCATATGGAAGACTTTGCCCGGGAGTGCCTGCGGCTTTTGCTGGAGGGCGGCGTGGGCAAGGTGTATCTGGCGGTTGGAGCAACGGCGCGGGAAGCCCTTGCCCTTCTGGGAGAGGGAGATATCGGCGCCATTGTCTGCCACTGCAACACTCCCGAGGACTATCAGGCGCTGAAAGATTATGTGGTGACCGCTTCGGAGCAGATGCGGGAGTGTATCGGCTTTTGCGCCGCCCCGCCGGCAGAAGCAAAGGAGATTGCCGCCCGGCTCTGCTGCGAGCGGGTGGTGCTCTGCACTCCTTTTGTCGCCCCCAATCCGGAGGTAGAGGCAAGCCCTCTGTATGGAGCCTGCAGCCTGGCCGCCCGGGTATTGACGGCGGGCAGCCCGGTGGTCAACCTTTCGGGGGAGGAGTTTCCCCTGCTGACCGAGGCTGCTCCCCTGCCGGAGCCTTTGGTGCAGGAGCTGCTTGCCGCCGGCGTCTGTGTCTTTGAAAGGGTGGGCGGCCGGGTGGAGCTGATTCGCGCCATGACCACCTGCACCGCCAAAAACGGCGCGGCCGACGACGGTTTGCGTAGCCTCAATACGGTGCTGATTGTGGACGACGTCATCCGCCACATCCGAAGCTGCCTCAAAGCCCGGCTCAAGGGCGCCGGAATCACCTCCATGGGCAGCGTGCGGGACCAGGTGGCTGTGGAACTGGCCGCCAAACGGGACGCCGGCATCATCACCGATTTTGCCCCGCCGGTGGTGCGCCCGTCGAAGGGGGACCCCACCGTCTGCCAGGTGGATTTGGCCTTTTCGGTGGCCCATTTGGTCAGCACCATCCACATCACCGCCCAAATTCGGGTGTAAGGGAGGTATTGCCTGATGATTGCCTTTCCCACCTCGGGGGATATCACCATCGAAGTCAACGGCCGGCGGCTGGCGGTGGCCCAAAGCTATCGGGCCCGCTCCACCCGGGACAGCCGCCCGGTGGAGGCCTTCGGCCAAAAGGAGCCGGTGGGCACGGTGGCGGGAAGATGCGTCCACCAGCTGGAGCTGCAGCGGGTGCAACTGCTGGAGGACGCCTTCTCCGACGGCATCGACTTCTATTCCCTTTCCAACTTCAACGTGGTCATCGCAAAGCCGGGGCGCCGGGTCATCTACTCCGGGTGCGAGTGGTCCCGCATTGACGAAAGCGCTTCCCTGGGCAGCGTGGTGCTGGAATCTGTCAGCATTCTGGCGGCGGGAAGGATGGAGCTGAAATGAGCGACTTTACCCCTTCTCTCCGGCCTTTGACCGCCGCCGAGGAGCTTTCGGTTCTCCGGCAGGCGCCCTTGCTCATTCCGGGGCTGATGAAAAGCGGCCTTTCGCTGGAGGACGCGGCGGCTTTGGCCCACAACGCCACACTCCTCTACTACGCCCTGCGCTCCCGGCGGGAGGACATCACCTCCCCCAAGGAAGTACTGGAGCGGATGAGTCTGCGGCAAATTGCCGAGGGCTGCCGCCGGTTGGGGGAGCTGAAAGAGGAGGGTGAGGTATAATGAGCATCCTGGCGGATTTGGCCGCCAACCGCCTGGCCTTCCGGGACTATTTCCAACCGGAACGGAAAAGGGAGGAACCTTTGCTGCCCGCCGTTCCGCCGATGGAGGAAGAAGCCTTTGCCCTTCCTGCGGTGGAAGCGCCCCAGCCTCAGGAAATTTACCGCCTGGACAGGCGTCCATCCTCTCCCCCTTCCCAGACGCGGGAAAACTTTGCTCCCGACGACGATGAGCTGCTGGACCGATTGGTGTACCGCTTGGAGCGGGAATCCCGCCTTGCCTCCCAGCCACCGCTGGAGGAATAGAAATTAAAGCACACAAAAGAAAGGGCCTTTCATGGAAAAGATGCAGTTTAAAAATTTTTTGTTTCCCCACAACCCCGCCAGTATTGTGGTGGAAAGGCCGGGGCGCCACGCTGTCTTTTTCCGGCCGGGCCACGGGGAGGTGGTGCAGGCTATGGGCCCCGGGGTCAAGCAGATTCGCTGTTCCGGCAGCTTTCTGGCCCCCACCCCCGCCCAGGCGGCTGCCCTGGTGGCGGAGTTTGAGGAAAAAACCGCCGACCCTTCTCCCGGTATTTTGATTCTCCCCGGCCTTGGCAGCATGGAGGCGGTGCTGACCGAGGTGCGATGGGAGGCGTCGGGGGATGGGCGGGAAATTCCCTACACCATGACCTTTTTGCAGGCGGAGGTGACGGGATGAGCTTTGGAGTCACCCTCACCACCGCCTTTGCGGGAGGGGATTACGAGCTGGAGCCCCTTTCCCTGAGCCTTACCTCCTCCCTCTCCTCCCCTGCCCGCAGCCTGTGGGGGCGCTTTGCCGTCCCCGACTTTCCCCCGGAGTTTTTGCAAGCCCGGGTGGAGTACAAGGGCCGCCTGCTCTTTGAAGGCTGTGTTGACCGCCAGCAAACCCGGGTGGATGAAAACGGCGTGGTGCTGGAGGTGGAGGCCAGAGACAAAGGGGCGGCGCTGCTGGACAACGAGGCACGGCCCAAGGCTTACCAAAACCTCACCGTCCACCGGATGTTTGAGGAGCTGATCGCCCCCCACGGCTTTTTGCTGGTGGACGGCTACCCTACCATCCACGTTCCCGCCTTTACCATCCGCAAGGGGCAAAGCCTTTGGGACGCTTTCTGCACGCTGGCCCGCCTTTCCTACGGCCATCTTCCCTACGTTAGGGGGGATATGGTGATTACCGCCCTTCCGACGGGGGGAGAAACCTGGGTGCTGGGCGGCAAGGACTATCCCTTTTCCAGTTTATCCCACACCGTCAACCATTACCCGGTACTCTCGCAGGTTTACATCCGGGACGAGGCGGGCAACTACACCACCGCCGTCGGCAACCCGGAGGCTCAAAGCCGGGGCATCAGCCGCACCCGGTACTTTATCCCGGCGGGGGAGTACGACTGCAAACCGCAGTGGGACGCCGACCAGCGCATCCGGCGGAGCATGCGGCAGATGGTGCAGGTGGAGCTGGAAATGCCCGGCATCTTGGAAATATCCCCCGGAGAAACAGTCTGGATTCACGATAAACTAGCCTCCCTGCCCAATTTGCAGGTGGAGGAAATCACCCTCTCCACCGGGCCAAAAGGGGAAAAGACAAAGTTCCTGCTCCTTTCCTTCCTCTATCAGTAATTTGGAGGTTTTGCCATGAGAATTGTTCGAGATTTGCCCCAACAGGGGGAAAGCGCCGTCATCGCCCAGGTCAGCTACTCCGACCAAAACGGCTTTGGAGTGGTGGGGGACAGCGAAATCACCGGTGCTCTGGTCTTTGCTCCTCGGGGGATTGCCTACCGACCCTGCGCGGGGGACCATCTGCTGCTGATGCCGGTGGCAGGAGCCGACACCTGTCTGGGCGCGCTGACCTCCACCGCGGGGCTGGCTCCCGGGGAGCTGCAGCTCTCCTCCTCCGGGGGCGCCACCATTCGGCTCTGCCAAAACGGGGACATCAAGCTCAACGGCGTCACCATCACCAAAGAGGGGCAGATCATCCCCCTGTAACGGGACAACGGAGGAATTATGGACACCTTACTGGAAAACGGAACCTATGCTTTGGATGAGCGTGGCCTTCCCATCCCCATCACGGGGCTGCGGGCGCTGATTCAGCGGCTGCTCATCCGCCTGAGCGTCCGCAAGGGCAGCTTTTTGCCCGACCCCAATTTGGGCAGCGAGCTGCACCGCCTGCCCTGCGCCGCCGGGGAGCAGACCAACCGCCTTGCCCTCCACTACGCCCAGCAGGCTTTGCTGCCCGAACCCCAAGCCAAAGTGGAGCAGGCGACCTGCTATTTGACGGGGGAAGGCGGCCTTGCGGTGCGCATCACCGTGAAAATTGACCGTCAACGCTATCCTTTGGAGGTGGTTGCCTTATGATGGCCCTGCCCACGGCACAGGAATACTATCAAATCATGAGCCGGCGGTACCGGGAGCTAACCGGCTTTGAAGCGGCGGACGCATCCGACATCGGCATCCGACTGCGGGTGCTGGCCCAGGAACTTCACACCCTGGGGGAGCGGATGAGCCGGGCTTACGCCGACGCCTTTCCCCAAACGGCGCAGGGGCAGGCGCTGGACCTTCACGCCGAGGTGGCGGGGCTTGTGCGCCTCCCCCCTCGCTGCGCCTGCGGTATTTTGCGATTTTCCCGCGCCCTTCCCGGCACCGCCGTCACCATTCCCGCCGGCACCCTCTGCCTGAACCGGGAGGGGACCCTGCGCTTTCAAACCAAGGCGGAGGGGGTTATTCCCGAGGGCGAAACCTATGTGGATGTCCCCGCCGAGGCCATGATCGCGGGCCCCCTAGGCAATGTGGCGGCGGAGACGGTGCGGGTTCTCCTTTCCGCCCTGCCAGGAGTCTCAGCCGTGACCAACCCGGACCCCTTTTCCGGCGGCAAAGCCGGCGAATCCGACGAAGAGTTGCGAACCCGCCTGCTGGAGACTCTCGCCACCCCTCCCGACTGCGCCAACCGCGCCTATTACCGGGCGGTGGCGGCCCGGCATCCCGGGGTGCGGTCGGTGAAACTGCTGCCCCGGCACCGAGGGGTGGGGACCCTGGATGTGGTGGTGGCCTGCGCTCCGGGATTTGACGCCGCCCAAGTATTGGCCCAGCTGCAGGAGGAATATCAAAAAGCCCGAGAAATCGGCACCCAAGTGCTGGTGCGGCAGGCGGAAGCCTTGCCGGTGGAGGTGGCGGTTCTGCTGGTGACGGCCCCCGGATATGACCCCGCCGAAGTGGCGACGCACTGTCGTTTGGCCATTGCCCGCTACTTTTCCAGCCTGGAAATTGGGCAGCCCCTCCTCGTCGCCCGCCTTTCCGGCTCTTTGCTGGAGGTGGAAGGGGTGGAAAACTTCCGCTTTCTCTCCCCTGCCGGCGATGTGACTCCCAACCAGGACCAGATGGTGGTGCCGGGAGAGGTGGATATTGGAAAGGTGGCGTCGCTGTGAACAGTGTCAGCCGCCTAACGGCGCTGCTCTCTCCCCTGCGGATTTATGCCCTGGGGCAAAACAGTCTCATCGACAAGGAGTTGGAAGCTTACGGGGCGGGCTTTGCTCTGCTGGAGGAGCGGCTTTTCCAACTGGAGCAAGATATTCTGCCCCAAACCGCCACCCCCGAGGGGTTGGATGCTCACGAAATGTCGGTGGGGCTTCCCAAGCGGGATGCTCCGGCGGAGGAGCGCCGTGCTCTTATTTTAAAACGAAAGAGGCAGCCCCCGCTGCCCACTCCGGAAGGAGCATTGGAGTTGCTGAAATCCGCAGGACTGCTGGAACCGGAAATATACGAGGGGGACGGCGTCCTCTACCTAGCCGCCACCGGGGTTGCTCCAGGAATGGATGCGGGTGCCGCCTGGCAGCTTGCTTTGGAGAGCCTGCCGGCCCATCTGGCGGTGGAGACCAATCCCCGGGGCCATGACTGGGACGGCTTGGACCAGCTGGAGGTCACCTGGAACCAGTTGGACGCCTTAAACAAGAGCTGGACCCTGTTGGCCTTTACCGGAATCACCACTTCATAGGGTGGGAAACCCATGCCAAGCAGCAACAAGACACCTCATTTGCAGCTGAACAGCTGGATTGGAAGCGACATTCCCAAAATGGCGGACTTTAACGCCGACAACGCCCTGCTGGACGCCGCCTTTGCCCAACTGCAGGAGCAAATTAGCAACCTTTCCGGCGGCGGAGGAGCGGACCCTCGGCTGGACGCCCATCTGGCGGATGAGGAAGCGCACCTTTCATCCCAGGATCGGGCTGACCTTGCCAACAGCGCGCCGGTTATCGGCACCTACATCGGCGACGGCAACCCCTTTCAGGGGATTGCCCTGGGCTTTCGGCCCCGGTTTGGTTTTGTCTTTGCGGAAGGCACCCCCATTATGACCCTCAACGCGGCGGGCAACGCCCAATTCACCCACTTTGCCGTCATGACCCAGCAGGGCTGCACCGCGGGGGTGGAGACCATCCCCACCGGGTTCCAAGCCAAGCAGCTGGGCAGCGCCAACCAGGGCGGGCAGACCAGCCTTGGCCTTAACAAAGACGGCCAGCTCTACGTCTACCTGGTCTGGCGTTAATCGGACGTTGTCATACCTTTATGGCCAGAAAGGTTTACAAACCGTTCACCTTCCTTCATTGACGGGGAGACATTTGTATATTATAATGTTACCTGCGGTCAAACAAGCAGACAAATCAACCGCCTAACGGATGGCTGGTTAGGCGGTTGTTCTTTGCAAGGAAAACCTTTGCAGCGGGATGGCGGGCAGTATTGAAACCCATGCTGCCATTATCCGGGTCTTTGTTTATCGCACGACCACCGACCACTTTGTTGAAAATGTTTTGAGTTGAATACGTGGGCGAAAGCCCGGAAGAGGAGCACAACAAAATGAAAACAAAACTGCTAACCATCCTGCTGACCCTGTTGTTGGTCATCACCGCCACCGGATGTACCGTCACCGGCTTACCGGAGGAATCTCAGGATACGTCGGCCTCGCAGGAAGAAAGCATCTCCGAAGAAACATCCCAGCCCGACCGGGAGGAAATTCCCGAGCAGCCCCTGTCCACATTGGGAGAAAATGTGGTGTACAGCTCCGATTACCTGTACACTTACAACCTGTACGCTTCCCAGTACGGCCCCATGCTGAACCAGGAAATGGATGGCAAAACGGTGCAGGAACACCTGGTCGACTACATCATGGATATGCTCAAGCAAACCGCCGTTTTATACAACGCCGCCGTCAAGGAGGGCATGGAGCTTTCCCAGGAGGAGAAAGACGGCATCCACAAGGATGTGCAGGCAGTGCTGGAAGTCCAGTACCAGGGCGACGAGCAGAAATTCCTCAACGCCTTTGCACTGACCCCGGCGCAGATGGAAAGCATGCTGGGGCGCAGCAAGTTAATTGACCAATACTACAGCAAAGCCCTGGAGGCCATTGAGGTCACCGATGAGGAAATTGCCGAATACTACAAAAACAATCAGGATAGCCTGGACCAGGTGACGGTTCGCCACATTCTGATTGACTGCACCGACGAAATGAGCGAGGAAGAGCAGAACGCGGCCAAAGCCAAAGCGGAGGACCTTCTGGCGCAGGTGCAGTCGGGAGAAGATATCGGCAAACTGGCGGCGGAACATTCCAGCGACCCCGGCTCCAAGGACAACAACGGGGAGTACACCTTCGGCAGAGGCCAGATGGTCGCCGAATTTGAGGATTGGGCCTTTTCCGCAAAGCCCGGCGACAAGGGCATGGTAAAGACCACCTACGGATATCACATCATGGAAAAAATCAGCCAGACCGGTTTGGAGGATGTCAGGCCCCAAATCATGCAGATTCTGCGGCAGCAAAAATTCCCCGAACAGTACAGCGAAATTGACAACCAGGTCAATTCCTCCGACTGGACTTTGAATCAGGAGCTGCTGGAGCAGATTCATGCCTCCGTCGCACTGTAACATTTAAGCTTATGAAAATAAGGGCGGGTATTCCGCCCTCTTTTTCTGTCTTTGGGTAGTTGGTTCCTATCAGTCATTGGGACAGACAGCGCTGCCATGATAAAAGAATCCCCCTGCCGGCGGCAGGGGGAACGGTTTTGCATTCGGTTAAGGTCTTTCGTGGGCAGGCTCGGCGACTTCATCGGTGCCCTTCATCCGGGCGCGGATAAACAGCAGTACGCCTACCAGCATGGCGAGACCTGCCACCAGAACGATGACGGCGTTCTGAACAAAGCCGGCAATGATGTACCCTACAAAGGAGATACCCGCCACCAACATGGCGTAGGGAATCTGGGTGTACACGTGAGCGATGTGGTTGCACTGAGCGCCGGTGGAAGCCATAATGGTGGTGTCGGAGATGGGGGAAATATGGTCGCCGCAAACGGCGCCGGCCAGGCAGGCGGAGATGCTGATGACCAGCATTTCGCTGCCATCGCTAAAGAGGGCCACCACAATGGGAATCAGAATACCAAAGGTTCCCCAGGAGGTTCCGGTGGCAAAGGCAAGGCCCAGAGCAATGAGGAAGAACACAGCGGGGAGGAAGATGCTGGCGGCGGCATTTCCGGCTACCGCATTGGCCACAAACACGTCGGCGCCCAAACTGTCGTTGCAGAAACCGGAAAGAGTCCAGGCAAAGGAAAGAATCAGCAGAGCAGGCACCATCTGTCGGAACCCTTCGGGCAGGCAGTCGGCAAATTCCCGGAAGGTAATCACTTTGCGGGGAATGTAGAGCAAAAACACCACGAACAACGTGACCAGAGAGCCCAGAGGCAAAGCCACCGTGGAGTCGCAGTTGGCGAAGGCATCCACAAAGCTTTCGCCCTCAAAGAAGCCGCCGGTGTAAATCATAGCCACCACGCAGCTGATAATAAGAACGATGACGGGAATCAGCAGGTCCAGCACCGTGCCTTTGGTTCCTTCCACCTGTTTGGAGTCTGCATACTCGTTGCCGGTTCCGCCAAACAAATCGCCCTTGTTGAGAGCCAACAGTTCATGGCGCCGCATGGAACCAAAGTCAATGCTCCAAAGGGTGATCAAAATCATCATGGCAATGGTCAGAAGGGCATAAAGGTTATAGGGAATCGCCCGCAGAAACATATTAAATCCATCGATAGAGCTGCCTTCGGGAACCGAGGAGGTCACAGCGGCGGCCCAGCTGGAAATGGGAGCAATGATGCAGATGGGAGCGGCTGTGGCGTCAATCAGATAGGCCAGCTTTGCCCGGGACACCTTATATTTATCGGTAACCGGCATCATCACGTTGCCCACCGTCAGGCAGTTAAAGTAGTCGTCCACAAAAATCAGCAAGCCCAAACCAACGGTGGAAAGCAAAGCGCCTTTTCGGGTGGTGATTTTCCTGGCGGCCCAGCGCCCGTAGGCGGCGGAACCTCCCGCTTTGTTCATCAAAGCCACCAAAATTCCCAAAATCACCAGGAACATCATAATGCCCATGTTGCCGGCCACTTCGCTGGTCAGCTTGTCGGTGATGGTGGTGACGGTGAGGACCGGGTTAAAGTTGGCGTAAAAGAGTCCGCCCGCCAAAATACCTACAAAGAGGGAAATATACACCTCTTTGGTAACCAAAGCCAGTACAATGGCCACAGTGGGAGGCACCAAAGACCAGATGGTGGCATACATATTGCTTTGGTACTCTTCCTGTGCGGCAAACACTGGAGTCGCAGCTACCGTCAGCAGGAGGATAGAGAGCATCAGGACGGATAACATTCTGCGGGTCTTGCTCACATACAACATCCTTTCCTATTAATACTTTAAATTACCAATAAACGTACCACATTTATTCATAAAATTCAAGGTTATTTCATAATTAGGCAAAAATTTGTAAATGACGATTTCCGTCCAAAACCGCAAAGCAGGAAGTATTGACTTTTCTTTGAAAAGTCGTATAATAATACTGTGTTTACGCGGGTATGGTTTAGTGGTAGAACATCAGCTTCCCAAGCTGAGAGTGTGGGTTCGATTCCCATTACCCGCTCCAATTTGAAACCGCATCGTTAAGCCAAAAACGGCTTAGTGATGCGGTTTTTTCTTTGTATTGACTTGTACGTGCTTGTCGCACTTTGTGGGGTTTTTGTAGTCAAAATGTAGTCAGAATGTAGTCAGCAAAATATATCCCATCGGCTCCGCGCGGGAGTCAATGGGCCTTTTTTATACACTCATTAAATTTCTATGAATTTCTAAAAATTTGGTACTATTCCGGGGGAGTCAGCATATATATTAAGCAGGGCGTTTCAATAAATTTCTATAAATTTCTATGAATTGAGGTGATTGGTATGATTAAAGGACTGGACGTGGGATACGCCTATACCAAAGATAACGAAAAACGAATTTTTAGATCTGCAATTACACAGGTGGATAAAATTGTCAGCGGAGCCATTAAAATAACCATTGACGGGACTACCTACTATGTAGGCACTGGACGCGGGACGGTGGCGGTAGATAAGACAGACAGCGAGCTCGCCAAGGTATGTATGTTGACAAACTTGGCCATGTCAACCGGGAACGAATTTTACATAGTCACTGGTTTGCCTATTGCACAATTTAAAGACCAGAAAGAAAAATTACGAGAAGCACTGTTAAAGTACCGCAAAAGTAGAGTCGAGATTGGTGGTGCGCCAAAGGAAATTACAATACACGATGTGACAATTTTCCCTCAAGCTATTGGGGCACTATATTCTCAGAGTATCAGAGATGATGCCTTAATCATCGACATTGGTGGTCGCACTGTGGATGTGGCTTTTCTGGAATACGATAACCACCAGTTTTCGCTTCAAAAAAGCGACACCTGGTACAAAGGGATGCTATGTCTATATAGCAACGTCATAGACGAAATCAACCGCAAGTTCAATTTAACATTGGAACCACAAAATGCCGAGAGAATCCTCGTAAAAGGCTTAGAGCTGTTCGGCAAGCAACAGGACTTATCCTTCCTCAAAAACGTCATAGAGGAGCATATAGCGCCTATTGTGGATGAAATTACTTTGAATTATCCAGCCAGCACAACACGGATGTACCTGTGTGGCGGCGGCGCCAATCTAATGGCAGGAGTATTCCGAAAGCACTTCCCGCACCTTGAAGTGATGCCAGACTGTCAATTTGCCAATGCTATAGGCTTCTATAAAGTAGGGCTTCAAATTTACGGTAAGAAGGAGGAACGAATTGTATCATGGCAGCGAAACGTATGAGCCTTAACATCTCATTCCGGCCTGATGAAGAATGGCTATATAACGAAATCTGCAAACATTCATCAAAAGGAGGGTGGATAAAAGATGTTTTGAAGCAGCATTTGGCGAATGAGTCAAGCAAGAAAGAGAAACAAGAAGAATCAAGTCCGCCAAAACTTGCAATTGATTCCATTCTAGGTATATAAAAAACAACCTTACGCCGCGCCTGCCAAGCTACGAGCGTAAGGTTGTCCACATTATCCACGCGGTGCGGGACAAGTGCGTCTATATTGTATCACTTGCCCCCGTGCTGTTGTGTCGAAACTTGGAGGGGGTTTTATGGATAATAAAAAAAGCAAAACAGATAATGTGTTGATATCTAGCGTCTGGGCTATTTGGGGAGCTGCAGTAATCAAAGCCATATATCCTCCATATTATCCAACAGCTGCGATGTTCGTGCTGTTTGGAGTCGCAGGTATTTATATGTATTTTGCGACATATAGCAAATTTAATCATCTATGGAAAGCTCTCGACCTTGGAAAGGATGAAAGTTACCCGATCTGCAAAGGAAAGAAACGAACGAAAAACAGTATCATTTATCGTTTTTCTCTTCCAGCTGGGTTATCCATAGAAGATTTTGAACGGAACAAAATAGCCATTGAACAATTTTTGGGTCGAGATATAGATATAAAATACACATATAAAGAAATCTGGATAGAAGTCTTTGATCCAAACCAACCCACAGAATATGATTATAATATCATTCCATGTAAAGGCCCTGTGGAATTTCCGATAGGATATGACCGACAAGGAGAGATTGTCACCTGCGACTTATCAAGCGGTGAGCCACACATGCTTATAGCCGGTGAGACGGGGAGCGGAAAATCAACAGCACTCCGAGCAATCATCACCAATATCATCCTGACCAAAAATGTCAAGCTGCATCTTATAGACCTGAAATGCGGAGCAGAGTTCCAGATATTTGCCAAGTGCAAGAATGTAGAGAGCTTTGCCAGAACCAGAACGGAAGCGGAAGAAGTGTTAAGCCAAATCAGCGCGGAGATTGACCGTCGGTATGATTTGTTTTTCCAACACGATTGCGTAAACATAAAAGAATACAACCGAAAAGGCTACTCGATGGGATATGAGTTGGTGATAATTGACGAGTTTGCAGATTTACAAAGAAATAAATGGTCTATAAGCTTGGTGGAGGAAATTGCTGCTAAGGCCAGGGCTTGCGGCATCCACCTGATTATTAGCACCCAACGCCCGGATAGTACGATACTTAACGGGCGCATCAAAGCCAATGTAACAAATGTTTTGGGCCTAAAAACTACAAACGAGATTAACAGCCGCATCATCATTGACCATGATGGCCTAGAGAAGCTTCGTGGAAAAGGGCACGGTATTTTCAAGCGAGGGAATGAAACGGAAGTCCAATGTCCGAATTTGTCCGCTGAAATGGCGCGGGAATTGGTAAGACATACGTATGTAGAACGCCCTCCGAAAGTCATGCAAATGGAGATAGAAAATTTCGATTTCTTGGAGGCGCTATAATATGACGCGGCGCGACTATGAAGTAATTGAGTTTATCCGCGACTATAAAATAGCCAGCACCGATACGATTCAGCAGTTATTCTTCCCGAGCTTGAGAGTTTGCCAGAATCGGCTAAAAATTCTAACCGAAAAGGGACACTTAAAACGTACCAGAGACAGTCTCAACAACCAATATGTCTACTACATAAAAAAACCGCCACTGTTTAGGCATAGCCTGTTGGTGACGGATTTTTACAGAGAAATGGCTAAGATCTGTAAAGTTGAAAAATTCAAGTTGGAGCCGAATCTTGAGAAGTTTAGAGCGGATGCAGCCATAGGTTATGTTTATAATGGTAAGAATCACACCATATTGCTGGAAGTAGAAATATCTCATAAGGGATTTGACTATAAAAAATACGAAGGATTCAATTACTCGAAATTCTTCCCGGTTAAGCCCAAAGTTATTGTTGTAGGCGACAAGGTTAAACCGCCACCTGCCAATTCCAATTTTGTTGTGTTACCTACTACACTGGACGGATTGCGTTTTGTAATTCGTTAAGGCGACAAAAAACCCTCAAGCCGCATTTTCTGTGACTTGAGGGCTTCTTTTATGCTTTATATCTTTTGATTATAGCTTCAATGTCGGAGATAATCTGATTCAGTTTGTCCGCTTGCGCATCATGGAGTCTTGCCAGCTCTTCATAGTCTACTTGTAGCTTTTTGAAATCCGCATGGAGAGCATCGTACTGCTCCATCAGCTTGGCATAGTCCTCACGAGTGATGGAGCCAAGTCTATTCAGTTGTGCGGACTTGATGATTTGGGGATAATCTTTGTAGGCAATATTCAAGTCGCATGCCCCCGAGACGCCTGCGCATCGGCCGTCATTCCCGGCATACTGCCAGATTCCGTATTTGCCTTGATAAGTGCACTTGGAGCCGTATTGCGCAATCCACAGGTCAAAGCGAGAGAGCTGATTCATGTCAAGATAGGATTCCGCAAAGTTTTTGTAGGTGTAGAGAATCCCGTAATACTTTGCTTCCTCGACCGTAGATAAGAACGCCTTGGCAATCTCGGTGTTCGTGGCTTTCCCCATCGACTGATACATGGAGTCCTCAATGTCAAAAGCAATGGGATATGTAAACCGATAAGGCTTGACCAATTCCAGCGTTTCCTTGGCGGCTACAATGGCCGCTGTGGGCGTTTTGGCGTAGGAGTATACATATACCCCTACATTCAATCCCGCGTCCAGAGCGCCCTTCACGTTGGCGTGGAACATAGGGTCAAGCCCACCATTGGCTTCAATCCGGCCATCGTATCCAGCCCATCCGAGCCGGATAAAAGCAAAGTCTTTTCCGGCGGACTTTACCTTTTTCCAGTCCACCGTCCCGTTGTGCTTGGATACATCAATGCCATATAATTGCGGCATAAAATTCCCCCTATTGATTTTTACGGCATAATCTGGAATACTATCCATAGAAGCTGGCCTGCTGCTCGCTTTGGGCGTGAGTTCGAGGGGCGTTTTCGCAACATCGAACGTAGTAGGCGGCTTCTTTGTATTTATAATCCAAGCCGCTTAACGGCCTCATAACCTCCGTTTGCAGCCAAAGATATAATGGCAGCATTAAACATAACGAGCACTCCCGATTCCACGGTGAGTGATCCAGTGAAGTATGTAGCTAAAAGCAACACCACAAGCGAAAGAATGTAGCTCCAAAGTTGCGTGGGAATTTTTTTTGTGATTCCTTTGGTAAGCTGAGTCAGCACCAGCACCATAGCCAATGCCCCACCGTAAGTGGCAAGGTTAGCCCAAGTCGTAAATTCGCTCATACTATTACCTCCACTTTATCTTCCAAATCTTTAATACGGTGATTGGCGACTTTCATCTGTTCCTCCAGGCGGAAGGTGCGCTCAATCACCTCGTTGTGCTTATCCACCTTTTGCTCAAGTTTAGAAACGCTTTCCTTGATGTACTTAATGTCAGTTTTTATCTCTCCTGTCTCCCTGCCAGCCTGGTGGCTCGCTGTTAGCCTGCCCACCAAAAATGTTGCTATCGCCAACACCAAGCTCAACAGAGGAATCCAGTTGTTCAGCTCCATACGAATGCCTCTTTCCTGCATAAACATAACGCCCACGGGGGCGCTTAGGGTTTAGGTTCGCTTTGCAGTTCTGCCACAATATTCCGAAGTTCCTCAATCTCTGCTTCCAGTTTTGTGATCTTTTCGTTTTCGTCCCATTCGGGGCGGTAGATGATCATACTGTCCCGAAGCTCGTATGCCCCGCCCAAGACTCCGGTGGGCAAGGGAAGCTGAACCTCTACAGGCTCATATCCCTCATGCTCGTATGTGATAATGTCGGTGATTCGGTTGTTCTCTCCAGTTTGAATATAAACTGTCATATTCACACCTCCTGTAAGTTTAGCGCTGGGAATAGGTTCACTTTGCAAAGCTCTCCTTGGTTTGCGTTTTGGAGAGCTATGCCTAAGTATCGGCTTGGGATGTAAATTCCGCCCC
>ENA-OWPA01000734-OWPA01000734.1-bioreactor-metagenome-genome-assembly--contig:-NODE-734-length-34811-cov-11.798699_pt1 | contig 34811 bp, 22 predicted proteins | sample MGYA00238139_ERZ651803 | MGnify/ENA primary metagenome ERZ651803 (study PRJEB26909, sample SAMN07631231) | bioreactor metagenome | isolation source: Switchgrass digestor | place: USA: Dartmouth... | reverse complement strand
AAAAATGAAAATTAAAAATACAAAAAACTTGCTCCTGTAATTTCTTATATGGAGAACAATTACAACCGATATATCTCCCTAGAAGAAATGGCTGAAATAATAGGAGTTACTTCCTATCATCTGTGCAGGCTGTTTAAGGAAACATTCCATATAAGTCCTTTTAAATATCTTGCCCGCCTTCGGCTCCAAAAAGCAAAAGAGCTTCTAGTAGAAGCTCCAGATATGAATATAAAGACCGTATCGGAAAAAGTAGGCTACAATGATACTAGCTACTTCTGTACCATTTTTAAAGCTCAGGAAGGAATGAGCCCAACAGAATTCAAGAAAATTCATAGAAGCAAATAACAACCGTGGCCTATTCCTCGGAAATCTTATAATCTATTTTGATTTTCAAAACTTCCTTGATGTTAAAGCCCTATATTTCTAATATTTTCTTTGCATATTCTTTTGCTTTTTCACGTCTTTCATTAGTATTTTTCAGTTTGTTTAATTCTCTTTCGGCTAAAGTCATCCTATTTAGGACTTCTTGAACCCCTGCCAACGTTTTGGGACCTGCAATACCATCTACTGGTCCTACGTCAATACCATGATCCCGCAGTGTAGCTTATATAGCAATAATATATTGTACGATTACTTCATTTTCTTTTCCTTTTCAATCTTCATAAAAAATAAAAGCAGGGTAAAATACATCCTGCTATGGTGTTGTATCATGTCATATAAAACTAAAATAGAATCATTTATTAGAAGTGTCAATGTACCTGTAATTTATTTAGAAAATTTTTAAAAGAAGTAAATTATCCTATCCTACAATAAAAAAACCACTTAATCCTTACGGATAAGCGGTTTCATTTGGTGGAGATAAGGGGACTTGAACCCCTGACCTCTTGACTGCCAGTCAAGCGCTCTCCCAACTGAGCTATACCCCCAAACTTTTACCGTGATAAAGTATTTATCCGGTTCAACTGCAATTAATCTTAAAATCGCCTTATTTTGTGTTTTATATTAAAGCATTTTGTAATCCTCTAATGCCCCACGACTATGCATGATCAATTTCTATGGTATTAACCTGCATAACTCATGACAAAGGATATTATACAGAGTTTAGGCCATTTTTGCAATAGCTTTCTTAAAATTTCTAAAGCCGGGTACGGTGAAAATTAGTGTTTCAAAGTGGAATTTATTTTTTCGGATAACCATAATGTACATTAATTGCCAATAACATGTAATATTGTTATAAAAAACAGCATGCTAAACAATGTTATGGTTATTCAATATATAAAGAGTATAGTAGCATTATTTCATAGTATGCCGGATATTAACTTGAAGCAGATACTGGCTAATGAAAAAAGTGGCGGCATCAAGTAAGCATTTTGGAATTTGCAAGTATCAAATTGGCATTCATTGATTATCAATGGTGAAATATATACGATATCCGGGAATAGGCCTCTTTTAAGTTTTCGGAAAACTCCCCACCAATACAATATAAACCTGCTGATGACAATTATGTACCTTTAATTATAAACGATACCGCATATATTCCACGTCAATTTGCACCAAGATATTAGTGCCCGTATTATTCAGTTTTATAGGGGAATCCAGAGTTCCCCTTCAAACATTACATACTTAACTGTACCATATTGTAACATTATATGTAATTATGTGTTAATTTGTCCTGAAGAATTTTAATGCAGAAAACTGATCGAAATTAACAGTTACCTTGGCTCTTCTTTACCCCCGCTCCTGAAAAACGAGCTTATAACCGGCGGCAAAAGGCTCAGTCCCGCAACATAAAGCCAATGCTCAGGAACCAGTGCGACTGTTTTGAAAATGTTCTGCAAAGCAGGAAGGTAAACAACACCTGCCAGAACGCTCAGTGACGTCAGAACAGCACCAACCAGCCATAAATTGCTTAACAACTCAATTTCAAAGATATTCTTCTTCTCGGATTTACATTCAAAAACATGAATAAGCTGGTTTAATACAAGCGTCACCAATGCTGCCGTTCTTGCGGATTCAAGGCTTAACGATTGCCTGTATACAAGTATGAATGACAACAATGTGGCAGCACCTATGAAAATACCTCTTGTGATAATTAATTTCCATAATCCATCCGAGAAAATATGCTCATCAGGATCCCTCGGTTTTTGCTTCATAATATCGGTATCTCCTGATTCCATACTTAACGCTATCGCAGGCAATCCATCGGTTACAAGGTTCACCAGCAGTATCTGCGCAGGCAGTAATGGTACAGGCATGCCTAAAAGCATTCCGAGGAACATTGTCAGCACCTCACCGATATTGCAGGACAGCAAATACCTAATAAATTTGCGGATATTGCTGTAGATATTGCGTCCTTCCTCTACGGCTGCAACTATGGTTGAGAAATTATCATCCATAAGAATCATCGAAGCTGCTTGCCTCGTTACATCGGTTCCGCTTAATCCCATAGCCACACCAATATCAGCCTCTTTAACTGCCGGTGCATCATTCACGCCATCACCGGTCATTGCCACAATATATCCTTCTTCTTTATATGCCTTGACCAGCCTTAATTTATGCTTCGGCAAAACACGTGCAAAAACAGACGTATCTTTAAGCCTTTCCTTAAGTTCATGGTCATTAAGCTTTTCGATCTCATTTCCGGTTAAAACATTCTGGCTTTCATCAATAATTTTCAGATCCCTGGCTACAGCCTTTGCTGTTTCTTTGTGGTCACCGGTTATCATGACCGGCTTAATACCTGCAATTTTACATTTTTCAACTGCATCATAAGCCTCTCTGCGTGGAGGATCCATCATTCCCGCAAGACCTAAAAAAGTAAGCTGTTGCTCCAAGTCTTCAGGTTCTTTTTTACCTTTCTCTATGACCCTGTAAGCCATAGCGATTACCCGCAGGGCATTTTGAGCCATGTAAGTGTTTTCCTTTTCAATCCTGCTTATATCATATTCCGCTAATTTTCGTTCATTATTTGCAACTATTATGGATGTACACTTTTGAAGTATTACTTCCGGGGCACCTTTTGAGAAGACAATTTTATCTCCCGACGGAAGGGCGCATAAAACAGTCATCATTTTTCTGTTCGAGTCAAAAGGTATTTCCTTAATCCTTTGATATTCCCCAGCTATTTTATCAGGATTGTACCCTGCCTCAACCGCCATCCGGACAAGTGCAACTTCGGTAGGATCCCCCAGGAATATATCTTCGCCTGCGTTCTCTTCTTCATTTTCTGCTCTACGTATGTTCACATTCCCGCACAGGATACCTGTCAAAGCCATTAAATTTAAACTTGGCATTTTCATTGGATCAACAGGTTTACCCTGGAAAAGCAATCTGGATTTGTGTTCGGTCTCATCCCTTGACACCTGATATCTTGTCCTGCCGCTGTATATCGAAATAACACGCATTTTGTTTTCTGTAAGTGTTCCTGTTTTGTCAGAGCAAATAACAGTTGCGCAGCCCAGCGTTTCAACCGCAGGCAGTTTCCTTACCAATGCATTTCTTTTTGCCATTCTCTGGACTCCAAGAGCTAAAGCTATGGTTACCACAGCCGGAAGTCCTTCGGGAACTGCTGCCACAGCCAGGCTTATTCCGGCAAGGAGCATCGAAAATACATCCTCGCCCCTGATTATTCCCGTTAGAGATACAATCGCACATATAACCAGACATGCTATTACAATATATGTTCCAAGGGCTTCAAGCTTCTTCTGAAGAGGTGTGTCCTGCTGTTCGGCTTCCTGTATCATATGGGCGATTCTGCCCATCTCGGTATCCATACCTGTTTTTGTAATTATAGCACGACCTGTTCCTGCGGTAGCCAAACATCCCATATATACATGATTTTTCGGAAAAGCCGAATCCTCATCAAGCACCGATGGCTTTACATTCTTCATAACCGGCATTGATTCACCGGTGAGCATGGATTCATCCACCAGAAGTTCGTTAGCCATCGTCAGAATACCGTCAGCAGGAATCCTGTCCCCTGCTTCAATAACTATCAGATCCCCGGGCACAATTTCTTCTGCGGATACTTCATGCAGCTCGTTGTCTCTTATAACCTTAGCTTTTGGAGCTGCAAGCTTTTCTATTGCCTCCATTATCTTTTCGGTATGCATTTCCTGATAGAATCCCAGCAAAGCATTTATAAATACAATAGCAAGTATTGTCAATGCTTCGGTTATATCACCAATAATCATTGAAATGGCCGTAGCACCCAGCAAAACCAGAACCATAAAATCCGTGAACTGTGATAAAAACAATAAAAACCAGGATTTTTTCTTCTTTTGGGAAAGTTTATTTCTCCCGTAAATTTCAAGCCTTTTCCTGGCTTCAGCAAAGGATAAACCCAAATCTTTCTTTCTTTTTTCAGCGTTGTTTGGTAAGAGTCTTATTGCTTGCATATATAAGCCTCCCGAATGTGAAATTAATTAGGCTTCAGGCCTAAATAATTCTATGCGGGAATTTTTTAAATTAGTACAAGCACGTTATTTTGTGTTGACAAGCCGGCCAGGAAGGATTAAAGATAATAAAAAAGGCTTATTTCTCATATGAAATAAACCCTTAATCCGGAACTGTTTCAAATATTTATATTCATACAAATTATAACTTTCGGAATCAAATATCAATTTCAAGGAAAACCGGGCAATGGTCAGAACCGTAGATATCCGAATACATTCCTGCCTCACGGATTTTATCTTTTATCCTGTCTGAAACAAGGAAATAATCTATACGCCATCCGATATTTTTTTCTCTTGCCTTAAACATATACGACCACCAGGTATAGGCGCCGGTCTTATCGGGATAAAGGTATCTGAAACTGTCGGTAAATCCGCTTTGAATAAGTACTGTCATTTTTTCGCGTTCCTCATCTGAAAAACCTGCATTTTGTCTGTTGGAGGCCGGATTTTTCAGGTCAATCTCGTTATGTGCCACATTCATATCGCCGCATATAATCACAGGTTTTTTACTATCTAGTTTTAGAAGATATTCTCTGAAATCATCCTCCCATTTCATCCTGTAATCCAGTCTGGCCAAACCGCGCTGCGCATTTGGTGTATACACCGTTACCATATAGAAGTTATCGTATTCGGCTGTTAAAACCCTTCCTTCATTATCATGCTCGTTAATTCCTATGCCGTCAACAACCGATAAAGGTTTTACACGAGTGAAAAGAGCCGTCCCTGAATAGCCTTTCTTCACAGCATAATTCCAGTATTGATAATATCCATCTAAATCAAGCTGAACTTGCCCCTGTTGGACCTTTGTTTCCTGAACACAGAAAATGTCAGCTTCCGAGCTGTTGAAAAAATCCATGAATCCTTTTTCAAGACAGGCCCTTATTCCATTAACATTCCATGATACAAGTTTCATTATATACCTCCGGTTAAAATTAATTAATTTGAGGATTATTTGCTGAACCGAAACAACACAGTCATTATAATATAACGGCAGTATAATCTCCTTTCCTTATATGGGAGGACATCTGAGTTATATCGCTATTATATCATTGATAGCATACCACATGAAAAATATCAATAAGTAAATCCGTGAAATCCAGATTAATGAGATGCTCCGATACCGGTTATACAGGATATAAATGATTAAAACTGTGATTTATTTAAATCGAAGGGCATATTGACTAAAAGAGCAAATTTAAACAGATTGCAGGATAAAACATAATATGAAAGAGGCTTTTTAAAGGCATGCATGATCGCTCGGCTTATATTGGTAATATTTTGCCGGAACAGAAAATTTTATGTAAATAAAAAGGGTAGTAACCTACCCTTTAATCTTTATCTTTACCAATGTATTTAAAGGGTGAACCTGAAACAAATTTATAACGATTGCCACGACTATCCTTAAATACTTCGGAGCTTATTCTTTCCAGTTCAATAGTATTTCCGTTCTCATCCACTATTGTGTATATGTTCTGTCTGGAATGATTCAAATCATAGTCTTTTCCTTCTTCCAAAACAGGAACAGGATTGGACGATCCGGAAATATCCATAACCAGCGCAATTATACTTACTCCTACAACAATTACTATGGACAGAATAATTATAGTATTAACCATCTTACCAGAATCTCTGAATTTCATGGTACCAGAACCCGTTCCTTTCCACTATCATTCATTGATGATACTTTAAATAATGCTCCTATCTGCTCGATTTTATGCAACTAATATACGCATTGGCTGAAACAAAGTATTATATTTCAGCCAATGCAAAATCCTTCAAAAACCCCTGGCACATCTGTGGTCAGGGGTTTTTCTGCATGAATTACTCAGCCATTCTCTTGTAGTTTTCGAATCTTTCCTGTGCGTCTTTCTTAGCTTTGTCATACAGTTCCTCAGCTATCTGCGGGAATGTATTCCTCAATGAAGTATAACGAACTTCTCCGTTCAGGAATTCCTGGAAGTCTTCGGTTGGTTCTTTTGAATCCAGAACGAACGGATTCTTTCCTTCCTTCTTCAGTTCCGGATTGTAACGCCACAGGTGCCAGTAACCGGCATCTACTGCCTGTTTCGATCTTGCCTGTGAGCGGCCCATTCCCTGACGGATACCATGGTTGATACATGGTGCATATGCAATTATCAATGAAGGTCCGTCATATTTTTCTGCTTCGATTATTGCCTTCAGGAATTGATTCTTGTCAGCGCCCATCGCAACCTGTGCAACATAAACATAACCATAAGTTGCTGCTATCATACCAAGGTCCTTCTTCTTAACCTTCTTACCTGATGCAGCGAACTTGGCAACTGCTGCAGTAGGTGTAGCTTTGGATGACTGACCGCCGGTATTAGAGTATACTTCAGTATCAAATACAAGGATATTTACGTCTTCACCCGAAGCAAGAACATGATCCAGTCCGCCGTATCCGATATCGTAAGCCCAACCGTCACCGCCGACAATCCAGATTGACTTCTTGATTAAGTAATCCTTCTTTTCAAGAATATCATCAATCAGCTTCTTAGCTTCAGGAGAGCTTACAGGATTATTCTCAATTGCTGCCAGAACTTCTTTTGAAGCTTTCTTCGATGCATCTGCATCATCTTTGCCTTCAATCCACTTGTTCAGCGCATCTTTCAGGGCAGCAGGAATATCCATTTCAACAAGGGCTCTCATATCTGCTTCAATTGAACTGCGGATTTGCTTAACTCCCAGTGCCATACCATAACCATACTCTGCATTATCTTCAAACAGGGAGTTTGCCCAGGCCGGACCTTTTCCTTCCTTGTTTGTGGTATAAACTGTTGCAGGAGCAGAACCACCCCAGATTGATGAACAACCTGTTGCATTTGCTATCATCATTCTGTCTCCGAAAAGCTGGGTAATAACCTTGATATAAGGTGTTTCACCGCAACCTGCGCATGCGCCCGAGAACTCAATTAAAGGCTGTGCAAACTGGCTGCCCTTAAGAGTTGTTACAGGCATTAAGTCATCCTTTATGGTAACATGCTTAACCGCATAATCCCAGTTCTCTACTTCCTGCATCTGTGATTCAAGCGGCTTCATGATAAGAGCCTTTTCCTTGGCAGGGCAGATATCGGCACAGTTGCCGCATCCTGTACAGTCAAGGGCACTTACCTGAATCTTGTAATGCAATCCTTTAAGCTGAGCTCCGATAGCGGGCTTGGTCTTAAAGCTTTCTGGTGCATTAGCCTTTTCTTCATCATTCAGAAGGAATGGACGAATGGCGGCATGAGGACATACAAATGAACACTGGTTACACTGGATACAATGGTCAATCTGCCACTCAGGAATGTTAACAGCTATTCCGCGTTTTTCATAAGCTGATGTTCCTTGCGGGAATGTACCGTCTTCAGCACCCTTGAATGCGCTAACAGGCAGATCATCACCCTTCATTGCATTCATCGGATTCATAACATTCTTAACAAATTCAGGAACATCCGTATCCTCATGTTTTACGCCGTCTTCTGCTGTTTTCCAGCTTTCAGGAACATTAACCTTCTTCAGGGCACCAATACCCTTATCCACTGCCTGATAGTTCATTTGAACTACCTTTTCACCTTTCTTGCCATAGGACTTGACAATGGATTCTTTCAGGTACTTAACGGCATCTTCAATAGGAATAACATTGGCAAGCTTGAAGAATGCAGCCTGCATTATCATGTTAATGCGGTTTCCAAGACCGATTTCCTCGGCTATGTCTGTAGCGTTAATTATATAGAAATTAATATCGTTATTGGCGATCTTGCGTTTTAAATCAGCCGGCAGTTTCTCATCAAGCTCTTCTTCGGTCCACTGGCAGTTCAATACGAATGTTCCGCCTTTTTTCAGTCCGGCAATCAAATCATACTTGTCAACGTAGGATTGGTTGTGGCATGCGATATAGTCAGCTTCGTCGATCAAATATGTAGAACGGATTTTGTTCTTTCCGAAGCGGAGATGTGAGATTGTAACACCGCCTGACTTCTTTGAGTCATAGGCGAAGTAACCCTGTGCATACAAATCTGTATTGTCACCGATAATCTTGATGGCGCTCTTGTTAGCACCAACAGTACCATCGGAGCCAAGACCCCAGAATTTGCAGCGTACAGTGCCTTCACTTTCTGTAACAATCTTATCCTTAACTTCAAGGGACAGATATGTTACATCATCTACAATACCTATTGTAAAGCGATCTCTTGGATTTGCTTCCTTCATGTTGTCATAAACAGCCTTAATCTGGGACGGTGTGGTATCCTTTGAACCAAGGCCGTAACGTCCGCCTACGATTAAAGGTCTGTCTTCACGGTTATAGAACAGGTTCTTGATGTCAAGGTACAATGGTTCTCCTTCAGCACCGGGTTCCTTTGTTCTGTCAAGCACGGTTATGCGTTTAACTGTCTTTGGAAGAACATCAAAGAAATATTTGCTGCTGAACGGACGATACAGGTGTACCTTAATAACGCCAACCTTTTCACCCTTAGCAACGAGATAATCAACTGTCTCTTCAATGGTTTCTGTTACAGAACCCATAGCAACAATAATATGTTCTGCATCAGGAGCACCGTAATAGTTAAATGGCTTGTATTCTCTTCCGGTCAATTTAGAGATTTCTTTCATGTATTCAGCTACGATATCGGGAACTGCGTCATAGAATCTGTTTGAAGCCTCTCTTGCCTGGAAGAATATATCCGGGTTCTGAGCAGTACCACGGGTTACAGGATGTTCAGGATTCAATGCGCGTTTTCTGAACTCACGGATTGCATCCCAATCAACCAGTTTTGCAAAATCTTCATAGTCAATGACTTCAATCTTCTGAACTTCATGGGAAGTTCTGAACCCGTCAAAGAAATGCAGGAAAGGTACTCTTGACTTGATAGCACTTAAGTGTGCAACTCCGCCAAGATCCATAACTTCCTGAACACTGCCGGATGCCAGCAATGCAAAACCTGTTTGCCTTGTTGCCATAACGTCAGAGTGATCACCAAATATTGACAAAGCATGGGAAGCCACTGCACGAGCTGAAACGTGGAAAACGCCCGGCAATAATTCTCCTGCTATTTTGTACATATTCGGGATCATAAGCAACAATCCCTGTGAAGCGGTAAATGTTGTGGTTAACGCACCCGCTTGCAGTGAACCGTGAACTGCACCTGCCGCACCTGCTTCAGATTGCATCTCGGTTATTCTTACTGGTTGTCCAAAGATATTCTTCTTTCCATTAGCGGACCATTCATCGGTAAACTCCGCCATTGGAGAAGATGGTGTAATTGGGTAAATAGCAGCAACATCGGTAAACGCATATGCTACATATGCAGCTGCCTGGTTACCGTCCATGGTATGCATGTGTTTTTTGGACATCAATCTCCCTCCTTAAGTTAGGTAAAAATTTAATTTGCGCAATAACATATGACAGGAATGTAATAATCCTTCATAATTTACATTATGAGTCGCTGTGCTATATTCCAAAGTAATATTTTTGTACTTTGTATACACAACAATTTATATTATACACAATAAAAACAGTAAATCAAATCTTTTATAGCATAATTTTTTAAGGCTTGTAATATTATAAATGCGTCCTTTATAACCTGATTTCAGGCTTATGAAATACCGATATAATCGAGCAGGCATTTAAGGTAGGTTTTTTTATCGAATTTTTCAGGCAAATTCGGAAAAATGCCTACTTTATTGTAAAAATGATTATATAATTGATTTTCAAGCTTTATTGAATAAAGCGGGTTATTCCTATCCTTCAGGCGCGCGCTGTATTCCATAAGCAAGGCTTCTTCCTTCGGATTAATAGAAATATTATGCTGTTCTGAATTTGGGGTTCTGATATTCAAAAAATCAGGATTCCCGTTTTTTACTTTAATTACGATTGTATTTGCCGCCAAATCTCCCACTCTCATATATCGCTGGCTGAAAAATACCGAAAAAATCCCCACTCCATATATTCCCGGCAGCATATCACCTATACGCAATAAATTCCTTACAAGTGCGGCAGTAAACGAAATAGGTTCACCATTTGCCATTATAACTTTAAGCCCGACTATTTTTTTACCTAAAGTCGACCCCTTTGAGAAATATTCAAACAGCATATAATAACCAAACTGTACAATAAAAACCAAAAGTATGGACACTACAATGTACGGTGTGTTTTTCTCCGCGTGCCATATATTGGAATATATGTCACGATTAATCAGCGTGACAATTAATATAATAATTAAAAGAATAATGTTCTGAACAATAGTGTCGATAATTACCGCAACACTACGTGAACCTATTCCTGCAAGCTCAAATTCCAACGTTACATTCTCAGGTGTTTTAACACGATAGATATTTCTCATACTTTCAACTCCGGAACCATATCACTTCTTCAATGTATTTCCATTTATTATTGTAACAGAAAATAGTATTTGGTAAAATAAATTTTAATAAATGGCTGTTTTTTTTTATGAACTAACCTTGGCTTGTTTATATCATTTTATGTTTTGGAGAATCAATAATGAAGGAATCACTTTTTATCAGCAACAACCAGAAAACATGGCAGGAACTTGAGGATATACTTAAAACCTATAATACCAAAGGTAAGAAGCCCGAGGATATCGACAAACTGCACCGTCTTTTTTATCTTTATCAGTCGGCCTGTGGTCATCTTTCAATTTCCAGAACCAGATATGGAAACACAGGTACCACAGAATACCTTAACAGTCTTGTTGCAAGGGCACACCAGGCCATTTATATTACCAAACCCAAAAGTTTGTCAGGAATACTCCGGTTTTTGCTAAAGGGTTTTCCGGCCCTGATAAGAAAAGAATATCCTATATTTTTGATATCAACAGGTATTTTTGTTTTGAGCTTTCTTTTCAGCTTTTTAGCGGTGTTGTATCAGGAAGACTATGCTCTTTCCTTTGTTTCCGCTGAATATGTAAATGCTATAAAAAATTCTGTCGGAAGCGTTGCAGACATCAACAATGCCATTGCTTCGGTGTACATTTTTACCAATAACATAAGCGTAGGGATTACTGCCTTTGCCCTTGGAATTACTTTTGGCGTCGGAACGGTTTATGTTCTTGCAAAAAACGGTATGATGCTTGGAGCATTGTCTGCCATTGCCGTAAATGCAGGAACGGGTTTTACCTTCTGGTCATTGATACTGCCTCATGGTGTACCCGAATTATTCTGTATTTTTGTTTGCGGAGCTGCAGGTCTCACTATAGCCAGGTCAATGATTTTCCCGGGTCTGGACTCCAGGAGAAAATCTTTTTCGTCAGGCGGGAAAAAAGCACTTATGATGCTGTCAGGTACAATACCCCTTTTTGTGCTGGCAGGCCTTACAGAAGGGTATTTTACCCCCCTGCCCATTGATCCTTTGTATAAGTATATTGTGGCGCTTATATGGCTCATCGTTCTGTTTTTGTATATCTTTGCCGGAAGAAAAGAAAAATCTCCGAATCGCAATTAATAACCGAATTGATTTTAAAATCCAACTACTTATATAGTTTTAGCATATTTTTAAACTCTTCAAGCTTCTCCCTGCTGAGAGTATTCAATGGCTGCTTCATTCCGGATATGACAATACTGTCATGAACCCCTTTTTCCATGGTATCTATAAGTTTTTCAAGGGTGTCTCCGTCATCAGGATATGTAACGCTGTACATATATAGTTTCCCTTTTCCCTGGAACATTTTCTCATATGTTTCGCGAACCTTTTTTTCCACCTCAAGCAAATATTTCTTCACGGTAAAAGGGCAAACAATAATAAATGTACGATAGTCGTGATTGGCAATTTTGTCAGTTTCCCTCATCTGAAGCGCCAGTTTGTCATAAAATTCCTGGACCATGCCAATATGTATTCCCGAAAGCCTGCACATAACAAAAGAAACGGGGTACTTTCCCCTGGATGCCCTTTTTATTTCATTTATCAAGTCTCCGTTGGAGCTAAGACCTGATAAGAGATTATCCCTGACTTTATTTAAATACTCATTATCCTTTGTTGGAATTTTCGTAATAAAAGCCGATAAACGCTCTGTAAGATAATCTTTCAGCAATTCCCTTTTGGCCGGCATAAGGAACAGGTCGTTAACTTCGGCTTCCTGGGCTCCGTTAATGTATTCCTTTGAGTTATCAGGTATAATAGCCATCACCGGAAGATTTTTGAAATATTCCTCCTGCCTGATTTGTTTTATTTTGTCGTACTGTTTCCCGTATGTGTTTGGGTTTATCTGGACAATATAATAGAGAATCGATTCTCTGAAAATATCCAGCTTTAGAAAGAGATCAACTTCATCGGTAGCCTCTACTATTTCAAAGCCTCTTTTATCCAGGTCTTTCAGTATAATGCTTTTTATATACAAGTCCTTTATTGATATCAAAACCTTATCCGCCATATATATCCACTCACTTAATTCTATCCTTTTTGGATTAGATTTACCTTTTTTATACATTTGTATCAGTTACTATATTATTATCGGCTTATTCAGACAGCGTTTTAGTTAAACAGTGGAAATTATCGATCAATTTCAGCGCAGTTTGGAAAAATTTATTAATATCTTTTTGCTAATTTAATCTTATAAAAACAGAGACTGTTTTTTGGTCAACTTTAAGTAAGTTTCCACATTTCCCAGTTTATTTCAATCCGGAAACCAAATTCGCTGCCTGTAAATTTAGGCGGATATAATTTTTCAGTTAATGAGATTGTTATTTTAATGTCAAAGATAAGCTGACACCGTTGCTTTCATTAATTCTTTATGGTATATTATTTCCTGATAAAAAAGCAGTATTTTATTGATTAAGAAAATCTGCACGGAATGCGTATAGGAGGCGATACTAATGAGTAGATTAGTAGGGAACGCAATATTTGGTCAATCGGGCGGACCGACATCGGTTATTAATGCAAGTGCTGCCGGCGTTATTACCGAAGCCCTGAAACAGGACTGTATTAATAAAGTATATGGTGCCGCAAATGGTATTAAGGGAATACTGGAAGAAAAATTCTATGATATGGGAATGGAAGACCCGAAAGAACTTGATCTTTTAAAAACAACCCCTTCTTCTGCACTGGGTTCGGTTCGTTATAAATTGGCAGATCCTGATGTTGATGATACCGATTATAAACGTTTGCTTGAAGTATTCAAAAAATATGATATCCGCTACTTCTTCTATAACGGCGGAAATGACTCAATGGATACCTGCAACAAGGTAAGCAAGTTCATGCAGAAGGTTGGATATGAATGCCGTGTTATCGGTGTTCCAAAAACAATTGACAACGATTTGGCTGAAACAGACCACTGTCCCGGATATGGAAGTGCCGCCCGTTATGTGGCTACTTCTACAATGGAAGTATATCTGGATGCCCGCGTTTATGACACACCCATGGTTTGCGTTCTGGAAGTAATGGGAAGAAATGCAGGCTGGCTCACCGCAGCAACTGCTCTTGCCGCATATAAGGGTTTGGGCCCGGATTTGATTTATCTTCCTGAAATTGAATTTGACATGGACAAATTCATCAAGGATGCTAAGGAAGTTTATGAAAAGAACAACGGAAAATTAATTATTGCCGTATCAGAAGGAATTAAGGACAAAAACGGCAAATATATCTCTGAATATGGTTCAGACCTTGCCAAAGAGAAGGACGCTTTCGGTCACAGCCAACTGGGAGGAACTGCACAGGTTCTGGCCAGTGTATTAAAGAAAGAATTGAAATGCAAGGCCCGTGCAATAGAATTCAGCTTACTGCAGCGCTGTGCTGCTCACTGCGGTTCAAAAACCGATGTTGAGGAAAGCTTCAAGGCCGGCCAACTTGCTGTAAAGTATGCAGTTGAAGGATATACCGACTATATGGTGGCGTATGAACGCGAGCCGGGAAGCGAATATAAATGCAATTTCAAACTGGTGGAATTGCATAAAGTTGCAAACACAGAAAAGAAGATTCCAAGAGAATGGATTACAGAGAACGGAACCGGCCTGACACAGGCTTATATAGATTATGCCCTGCCTCTGATCCAGGGAGAATCGGCTCCTCCGATGGAAGATGGCCTGCCTCGGTTTGCCAAATTGAAAAAAGTTTTAGCTACAAAATAATCTTTCATAAATAACCAGGCGGGCACCTGCATACAGCAGAGTGCCCGCCTATATTTTGTAATGAATTTTACTCATTGAAAGTTATTGAATTTTCATGACCTGCAATTATTCACCATTTTAACTGCCGCTGATATCTCTTCCTGCTTTCAGCTCATTTAACCGGGCAGTTGCATAGGAACTCATGGACGTGTCCGGATATTCATTAATGATATATTCAAACAGCTCCATTGCCCTTTCCCTCTCATTGCATCGGGCGGCCGCCTTTCCTGCCTGATAATACAGATTGGACCGGTAAGACACCTTTTCATCCTCAATATAAGTTATGCAAGTTTCGTACTTTTCCAGAGCCTGCTTGTATATTTCAGGTTCCTTGCTTTTGTTACCGTTGTAAATTTTATTGCCTTCATTGTAAAGAGCCTGAGCTGCCTCCAATCTGACAACATCCCACAGTGACTTGTAGTACTCGTAAAGTTCTCCGGGTACATCTATTCCCTTGGTTTTATATAGCAAATCGGCGCTTTGAATGTAATTTCCGTTATGGTATTCTCTGTTGGCTTCGTTTAATCGGGTTGCCCATTCTTTGTAAATCTGAAACTCATCCATTATCTTAAGGTTTTCATCATTGCGCTCACGCAGTTCATTTTCAAGGGTTTCAATTCTTTTATTCAAAAGTTCGATTTCTTCCACCAGTTCAGGGTCTTTATTAATATTCTCAATCTTTTTAAATGTAAACAATGCCTTGCCTGTCGGTACCATGTACCAAATCAAAGAAGTAATTAAAACACCTAGAATAGCACCCACTATGTACTTCAAAAAATATAATTTATTGCTTTCAGGCATCAATCCTTTTTTCAAAGAAACAGCCAGGATGCTTTTCTTGGCCGGTTTTTTATTTCCTTTTACAGGTGCGCTTACATTTATCTCATTTTCTTCATTTGAACCCTGCAGCTTTTTAAGGTATTCCATGGCTTTAATACTGCTGTCATCAGCATCTATCACTTTCTGAAAAGCCGCCTTTGCTGCGTCTTCCTTTCCGACCATGGCATAGCATACTCCCAAAAGATTCATTGCTTCATAGAAAACAGGATGGAGAGATATTGCCTTTTTCAATGCAATAATTGCCATGTCTTCACTTTTAAACTGCACATCATCCAATGCCCTGTTGAACAGTTTAATAGCTTCTGCAATATTCTCGGGCAATTTTCCTGATCTTTTTTCAACCGATTCTATATCAATGGGTTTAAAATCATTCAGCACATTTTTAATATCCAGCATACCTTCCCCTCCGTGCTTTCCGAAATAACAGAAATGTACATGTGTTAACATTTGTCAGAATTGTGAAATTGCAATCGTATATATCCTATATAAGCTAACGATCCCAGCGCGGCAATAATGTCATCATCATTAGCAGTTGAAAGAATTTTTTCAACTGCTTCTTCTATTGTATCACTAAATTCTACATTTTTACAATACTTTGACATTATTTTTACAGCACTTTCAGCATCAAGTGCCCGGGGTGTGTCGGGGGTTATCGCAACAAACCGTTCTGTAATGGCTGAAAGCTCCTTTAACATCGTTTCATAATCCTTATCCTTCATTACACCGAAAATTATCGACGCTTTTCTGCCGGGGTATATCGCTTTGAAAGTTTCAACAAACGAACGGATTCCGTCAGGGTTATGCCCGCCATCTATATAAAAATCGGGATTCCTTCCAATTAATTCAAACCTTCCCGGCCAGGACGCCGTCCTGAATCCTTCCACAATATCACTGTCTTTAATATTGAATCCTTCTTTTTTCAATACTTCGGCAGTTTTCAGGGCAACGGCGGCATTGCAGACCTGATGAACGCCGACAATAGATGTCTTGATTTTTCCATAGCCAGGATGGCTCAAGCAAAGCATCCCTGGTTTCAGTTCAACATTTTCAAAATCATCCGGTGTTGCATAATAAATCGTTGCATTTTTTTCGCTGCAAACAGACTCTATAGCCCTTAAAGCCTCCTCTTCCTGGGGATATGTCACAACAGTGCCATTTGGCTTTATTATTCCTGCCTTCTCATATGCTATTTCCGATATTGTATTCCCGAGCACTTCGGTATGGTCCAGTGAAATCTTTGTTATTACTGAAATCAGGGAGCTTGGGATAACATTTGTAGCATCCAGCCTTCCGCCCAGTCCCACTTCAAGAATTACAACATCGCATTTCTTTTCATAGAAGTACAGAAAAGCCAGTGCTGTAAATGCTTCAAATAATGTGGGCTGTTCTAAGCCTTCCTCAAGCATCCTGTCAATTACTTCCTTAATCCTGCAAACGTATTCTGCCAGCTCGCTATCTGTTATATCCTGTCCATTAATCCTGATTCTTTCGTTGTACTTTAACAGATGAGGTGAAGTATACAGGCCTGTAGAATAACCTGCGCATGACAAAACGCCGGCCAAAAAGGCGGAAGTTGAACCCTTTCCGTTTGTACCGGCTACGTGAATAAACTTCAAATAATTCTGAGGATTTCCCAGCCTCTCTGTTAAGGCCTTAATCCTCACAAGGCCAGGCTTGCTTCCAAACCTGGCCAGACTGTTTATATATTCCATTGCTTTATCGTAATCCATTATTCCATCTCCAGTATCCAGTCAACATATACCGACGGCAAAATAAAGCAACTTGTTTATGAATTAGCGCCGCAGCATTTTTTATATTTCTTTCCGCTGCCACAAGGACATGGGTCGTTTCTGCCCACTTTTTCTGCAGAACGCTTTTTAGGCTTTTTAACCGTTTCTTCTCCATGGGAAGTTTCAATTGGTTTTGCTACCTGGGTTCTCTGCACAACTATATTTTCTTTTCTTACATGCAATAACTCCTTAACTGAATCAATCTGAATACTCCGGATCATTTCATCGAACATGTCTGATCCTTCCATCCTGTATTCAACAATCGGATCCCTCTGGGCATATGCTCTAAGGCCAATACCATATTTCAGCTGTTCCATTGCATCAATATGGTCCATCCATTTTTCATCGACATTTTTAAGGAGTATCCTTCTCTCCAGCAGCCTCATTATTTCACTGCCAAAGATTTCTTCCTGCTCATTGTACCTTTGTACTGCTTTTTCATACAGAATACTCTTGAGCTTTTCCACCGTCAATGTTTCAAAGTCGAATTCACCGGGATTAAAGGAGTCTTTAGGAAGGAATATATCCTCAACCTGTGATTTTATTCCATTCCATTCCCAATTGTCAGGGTATGGGCTTTCCTTGCAGTAGAGGTTGATAATATAGTCTATTATGCCGTCTATCATCTTCAGGAAGTTTTCTTTCAGGTTTTCACCGTTAAGAACCCTGAAACGTTCCTTGTATATTATCTCGCGCTGCTGGTTCATAACGTCGTCATACTGCAGCACGTTCTTTCTGCGGTTAAAGTTGATGCCTTCAATTTTTTTCTGGGCATTCTCAATTGCATTGGAAAGCATTTTATGCTCAATGGGCTGGTCATCTTCCAACCCCAGCATATCCACCATTCCGGTAAGCCTGTCAGAACCAAACAGGCGCATCAAGTCGTCTTCAAGAGAAATATAAAACCGGGATTCGCCAGGGTCTCCCTGACGGCCTGAACGACCGCGTAGCTGGTTATCTATTCGTCTTGATTCATGTCTTTCGGTCCCTATGATTTTAAGCCCGCCTGCAGCTACTACTTTCTCCTTTTCTGCATCTGTTTCCTTTTTAAACTTGTTATACAGTTCCTTGTAAATCTGCCGTGCCTTCAGGATCTGTTCGTCATCGGTTTCATTGAAGCTTGTTGCCATGTTGATATAATACTCGTCCATTCCCTGTTTGCGCATTTCCTGCTTTGCGAGGAATTCAGGGTTACCTCCGAGCATAATGTCGGTACCGCGGCCGGCCATGTTCGTTGCTATTGTTACAGCTCCGTACTTACCCGCCTGGGCAACAATCTCAGCTTCCTTTTCATGGTACTTCGCATTCAGCACATTATGAGGGATTCCACGCTTTTTAAGCAGGCGGCTGAGATACTCCGACGTTTCTATTGAGATTGTACCAACAAGTACCGGCTGACCCTTTTTATGACTTTCTTCAATGTCGTTTATAACAGCATTGAACTTTCCTTCTTTTCCCTTATACACAACATCGGGGTGATCTATTCTTATCACTGGAAGATTCGTAGGAATTGCTATAACATCAAGATTATAGATCGAGCGGAATTCCTGCTCCTCAGTCAATGCCGTACCGGTCATTCCCGACAGTTTCCTGTATAATCTGAAATAATTCTGGAATGTGATTGTTGCAAGAGTTTTGCTTTCTCTTTCAACAGTTACGCCTTCCTTGGCTTCAATGGCCTGGTGCAGGCCCTCGCTGTACCTTCTTCCGTACATCAGTCTTCCGGTGAACTCATCCACTATAATAACTTCACCGTCTTTGACAACATAGTCTACATCCCTCTTCATCAGGCCATGGGCTTTCAATGCCTGGTTGATATGATGCGAAATGGCCATATTCTCAATATCCGAAAGATTGTCAACATGGAAAAATTCCTCGGCCTTGGCCACTCCTTTTGCGGTAAGTGTTGCTGTATGGGCTTTTTCGTCAACGACATAATCTGCATCTATATCATCATCAAGAGATTTATCATCTGTTTCGGTAAAAACCTTTTTTTTCAGCCTTCTGACAAAGGCATCGGCCTGATGGTATAAATCGGTGGATTTGTCTCCCATACCCGATATTATTAAAGGTGTACGGGCTTCGTCAATCAATATCGAATCCACTTCGTCAACAATTGCAAAATTGTGGCCTCTCTGGACCATATGCTCGAGGTATACCACCATATTGTCCCTTAAATAGTCAAACCCGAATTCATTGTTTGTACCATAGGTTATATCACAGGCATAAGCCTGCCTTCTTTCATCATTATCCAAACCGTGAACTATAACTCCGACACTTAAGCCAAGGAACTGGTATACTTTGCCCATCCATTCGGCGTCGCGTCTTGCGAGGTAATCATTTACCGTAACTACGTGTACACCTTTTCCTTCAAGTGCATTAAGGTATACGGGCAATGTAGCAACCAGGGTTTTACCCTCACCGGTTTTCATTTCGGCAATTCGTCCCTGGTGAAGAACAATGCCGCCAATAAGCTGAACACGGTAATGCCTTAATCCAAGAACCCTCCTTGATGCTTCCCGTACAACAGCAAAGGCTTCCGGAAGAATATCATCGAGTGTTTCACCATCCTGAAGCCTTTTTTTAAAATAAGGTGTCTTCGCTCTCAACTCTTCATCGGACAGCTTCTGCATTTCGCTCTCCAGAGATTCTATTCTGTCGACAAGAGGTTCAATTCTTTTAATTTCTCTATCGCTATGACTTCCAAATAATTTCTCCAGTAACTTCAATCTGTTTTATCGCTCCTTTCGGTCTCCTTAAGCCGTTCCAATACAAGGCGGTATCCATCCGCCCCATAATTCAGAGCACGACTTACCCTGCTGATTGTAGCTTCGCTGGCTCCGGTTTTATCATGTATTTCCTTATAAGTGTTTCCCTTATCCAGCATTTTAGCAACTTCAAGTCGCTGCGCGAATGCCTTGATTTCAGATACTGTGCCTATATCTTCAAAAAAACTGTAGCATTCTTCTTTTGTCTTTAAAAGGAGTATTGCTTCAAAGAGTTTATCAACCAATTCGCTTCGCAACTTATTGTTCAAAAAAATCACTCCATCAAGATATACTGCTTTTTTTAAAAAAAGTCTATTCTTTTCACGCAAAAAAACGAAGCATATATAATAGGATTTTGATTCAACAGGGTATGTTATAGGAATTTTCCCTTTATTGATTCATATTTTATCTAATTAGTAAACTTTAGTCAAACAGTATTCGACTTTGAGGCAGAGTCAATTTATTGCAGGGATCTGCAAAAGCTGTAAGGATAATAGTTTTGATTTCCCTTTTGCATTACCTCACAGTAACTTTATACACCAGCCATCTTTGCATCAGAATCCACCCGCTACAGGAAACACACCTGATTGCTTTGCTCCATGCCATCAAGGCATCCGTGGTTTGCAAGGATTTCAATAACCGACTTGCTGATACCTGCACGGGTTTTTAAGTCATCAATGGACAGGAACTTGCCGTTTTTCCTCGCTTCGGCAATATTTGACGCAGCGGCGGCACCAAGGCCCTGCAGGGCACTGAGAGACGGCAGTATACCTTTTTCTGTAATTTTAAATTTAGTGGCATCGGACTCATACAAGTCCACGGGCAGGCATTTGATCCCCCTGGCATACATTTCATTTGCCACTTCAAGTATGGTTAACAGGTTTTTCTCCTTTTGCGTCATTCCATTCCCTTTTTTCTCAAGCTCCTGCATCTCATACCGTATTCTGTCCTGTCCTCTCGAGATTATATCTGCATCAAACTCATCAGCCCTTACCGTAAAGTAAGTTACATAGAACGCCTCGGGGTAATAAACCTTGAACCACGCTATTCTGAAAGCCATCATTACATATGCGGCAGCGTGCGCTTTCGGGAACATGTATTTGATTTTCTTGCACGACTCAATATACCAGTTTGGCACGCCATGCTTTTTCATCAGTTCTTCATATTCAGGCTTCAAACCTTTTCCTTTCCGGACGTCCTCCATTATCTTAAATGAAGTTAACGGCTCAAGGCCATTTTTAATAAGATAAAGCATAATGTCATCACGGGTTGCCACAACATCAGCCAATGTAGCAATACCGCTTCTGATCAGGTCCTGTGCGTTATTAGCCCATACATCGGTACCGTGAGACAAACCTGAAATTCTTATCAGTTCCGAAAAAGTTGTTGGCTTTGTTTCCACCAGCATCTGGCGAACAAACCTGGTACCGAACTCAGGAATTCCATAGGTTCCCACAATGCTGCCGATATCCTCGGGAGAAACGCCTAATGATTCGGTGCTCCTGAAAAGTTCCATCGTCCTTTTCTCGCCAATTGGAATACTCTTCGGATCTATGCCTGTGATGTCCTGCAGCATGCGGATAACTGTAGGATCGTCATGGCCTAATATATCAAGTTTCAATATTCTTCCGCTTATTGAGTGGTAATCAAAATGCGTAGTTATTATATCGGATTCAGCATCGTCAGCCGGGCGCTGTATCGGGGTAAAATCGTAAATCTCCTTATTATGCGGAACAATCATTACTCCACCCGGGTGCTGCCCGGTAGTCCGTTTAATTCCGGTGCAACCTGCAACAAGGCGGTTAATCTCGGCATTCGTTGCAATTTTCCCCCGTTCGGAAAGATACCCTTTAACAAAACCATAGGCAGTTTTTTCTGCAACGGTGGCGATTGTTCCGGCTCTGAAAACATGACCCTCTCCAAAAAGCTCTTCTGTATATTTATGAGCATGCGGCTGGTATTCTCCCGAAAAGTTCAGGTCTATATCCGGCTCTTTATCCCCATCGAAACCAAGGAAGGTTTCAAAGGGTATATCATAACCGTCTTTTATTAGTGGCTTGCCGCAATTAGGGCAATTCTTGTCGGGAAGGTCAAATCCACAGCCAACATTCTTGTCATCGGGGAACTCAGAATACAGGCAATTCCCGCACCTGTAATGGGCAGGCAGTGAATTAACCTCTGTAATTCCTGTAAGGTATGCCACAAAGGAAGATCCTACCGAACCTCGCGAGCCCACCAGATACCCGTCCTGCAATGACTTAGACACAAGTTTCTGCGCAATGATGTACATAACCGAGAAACCGTTTTTAATTATCGACTCAAGTTCCCTGTCCATTCTTTTCTGAACAATTTCAGGCAAAGGAGAACCATACAGTGACACAGCTTTTTTGACGGACATATTTTTTATATCTTCCTCGGCGCCGTCTATAAACGGGGGATATGTACCGTCAGGGATTGGCTGAACATTTTCCACCCAATCAGAAACAAGCTTTGGATTCTTCACAACAACTTCATAAGCGGTATCTTCGCCCAGATACGCGAATTCTTCAAGCATTTCATCTGTTGTACGGAAGAACAGCGGAGCCTGTTTATCGGCATCACTGTATCCCTGGCCTGCCTGAAGGATGCGCCTGAACACCTCATCCTCCCTGTCCAGGAAGTGGACATCACAAGTGGCAACAATAGGCTTATCAAGCTTATGTGCCAGGTCCACTATGCGCTTGTTTATTTCTTTCAGTTCTTCAAAACCAGAAACATACCCTGAATCAATTAAGAAACGGTTATTGCCCAATGGCTGTATTTCAAGGTAGTCATAATATGAAGCCAGTTTAACAAGCTCATCCTCATCTTTTCCATCCAGGATTGCCCGGTATATTTCACCTGCTTCGCAGGCACTGCCCAAAATAAGGCCTTCCCTGTATTTTTCCAGAATGGATTTTGGAACCCTTGGCCTCTTGTAAAAGAATTTCAGGTGACTTTCAGAAACCAGCTTATATAAGTTTTTCAGGCCGGTTTGATTTTTAACCAGTAAAACAGCATGGTACGTATCAGCATTTTTATAATCAATATTCCCGTTTGCATCTGTCTTATCCTCACCAAGGAGGTAGATTTCAACACCATAAATAACTTTAATCCCGTTCTTTTTTGCTGCCTCGTGAGCATCGGGATATGCCTGGACAACACCATGATCGGTTATGGCAATGGCAGTATGCCCCCATTTTGCAGCCCTGGCAATCAGTTCCTTAACCGGTGTCACCGCGTCCATCTGGCTCATCTGTGTATGCGCATGCAGTTCAACCCGTTTTTCAGAGGCGGTATCCATCCTCTCACTGACAGTTGTTTTTAAAATGCCCTTTGCCAGCATGGTCAGTTCTTTGCTGAACGTGTCAAACTGGGCATCACCATTGACATAAAACCACGAACCTGTTTTAATGTTTTCTTCAAGCAATTCCAACTGTTTATCGTTGGCAAAGCATTTAACCGTAATTGAACCGGTCAAATCGGTTATGTCAAAGCAGAATAAGGTTTTTCCGCTGTTCAGAAGGCGGCTTTCAACCCGTATGACCCTTCCCTTTACAGTAACCCGGCCCGAATCAATTGTAATTTCGCTCATGTTTACGATTTCTGCCCTGTTGAAATCTTTTCCATAAACCAAATCCGGGTTGTCTGACTTTGACTTTTTGCCTGCATTATAATTTGAAGTATCGGTTGATACATTTTTCTTTTCACTATCACTGCTTTCTGCCGTATAACTGATGACTTTCCTGATTGCTTCCTTCTCCAGCTCCATTCTCATTTTAAAATACTGATCACTTACATTATCCTCTTCAGGCGGATCTATAAACTCTACCGCAATATCCTTGTCGAAACAGGCTTTAATATAACTTTCGAGGTATTTATCACATTTGCCTGATTTCAAAATAGTTTTGGATGCGGTCTTAAGGTGAATCTTAAGCTTTCCTCCATCCAATTCAAAATCCGAATCCTTCATCAGAACTTCATAATGCTTTGATTTCGACGCAACAACCTGAAAAAGATAATCCTTGCAGAAATCAACAAATTCGGAATTGATTCTGTCTATTTTAAAACATGGTATTATACTGACCGAAGTATTAAAAAACCGGCTTAAAATCTTTTCCAGTGAACAAACAGACTGCCTTTTCACCAGACATGGCATATCAAGGCTTATTTGTACCTGACCTGTTGACTTTATGAACACAAGTTTTGACACCATTGCATTTTCAAAGGTCTCACTTAACATTGTGTCCAATCCAACGTCACTGAACATATCACAAAATTTCTGCGGTTTTTCTGTTGTATATCCCATGCAGTATCCCTCGTAAGAAATTTCTTGATAACTTTTACCTTCTATTTTATCACATGAGCATTACTATTACAAACCGGCACAAATTTACATGATGTGCAATAAAAAGAGCTTCCCTGCTGAATAAAGCACGGGTTTAATAGATAATTCAATTCCTACATGCGGGAAAAAAAACTATGGTTGTGGAAAAAGTGCAAGGTCTGTTCCTTCCGTCACTCGCTTATTGACACCAAATATTTCCGGATATTATAATACTTAAATTAGACGGTTTACTGCAGCAAAACTCAGAAAAGTTCCTACCGCACCATTTACTGTTGGCCTGACAGCGTTTTGGTATTTGCCGGGCTGTTTCTTTAGCTGTTTATATAATGGGCTGGCAGCTAAAACTATATATCAACCAGGATACCGTTCTGAAACTGAACCCGGAAAGGAGGTCTTGACATGCAGTGCCAAGAAATTGCTCACCGTTTGGATACTTCTCATGTTGTAAGACGGATAACCCGCCGAAACGTTGCAACGGATTTTCCGCTGCGCCCATGGCAGCTTCATTTGTTTGGATACGCCAGGAAAAATAAACGTAGTGCTTTTCAAATTCCGATATCATGTATTTCCTCTGAACAATTGCACTGCGCAAAGAGTTAAAACTGAAAGAAAGAAGGAATATACACATGATTAGAAAACTGCTTCCTTTTGCGAAAAAATACTGGGTATATGCTGTTCTTGCACCATTGAGCATTATTTGCGAAGTTATACTTGAAGTTAATATTCCACGTATTATGGCTAAAATTGTGGACATAGGAATTCTGAATAAGGATTTGAATTATATTACCAAAATGGGCATCCTTATGATCCTGATGGCCGTTTTTTCGTTGTTTTTCGGAGCACTGGCTGCCCGTCTTGCCTCTGTAGCCGCTACGGGCTTTGCAAAGGAAGTCAGGCGGGGCTTGTTTTATAAAATACAGGATTTTTCATTCTCAAACATAGATAAGTTCAGTACGGCTTCACTTATTACAAGACTGACAACCGATGTCAGCAACGCCCAGATGACTTTTATGATGATGATTCGCATGATGATTCGTGCTCCAATGATGCTTGTTATGGCAACTGTTATGGCAGTGTCATTGAATGCAAGGCTTTCTGCCATTTTCCTGTTTGCAATACCCATACTTGCTTTATCGTTATATATAATAGCAAAGAATGCTTATCCACGATTTAAAATAATGCTACAGAAATATGACAAGCTGAATGCAATAATCCAGGAAAACCTGATCGGAATACGTGTTGTAAAAGCATTTGTACGCGGGGACTATGAAAATGAAAAATTCTGCGATATAGCAGATCAGGTGCGCCAGACACAGATAAAGGCAGAGAAAATCGTTTTATGGAACATGCCGATCATGCAGTTCATTATGTATGGCTGTATGCTTGCGGTAGCATGGTTTGGCGGAAATCTCATCATCTCGGGCGATATGCAATCAGGCCAGCTGATGGGGTTCATAAGCTATATAAGCCAAATCCTTATGTCACTGATGATGATAGGCATGATATTTGTAATGTTTGTTCTGACCCGTGCTTCATTAATGCGAATTAATGAAGTATTTGATGAGAAAATTGACATCGTGGAAAAAGAAAATAGAATTACTGAAATAAAAGACGGCTCGGTATCTTTTAATAATGTTTCCTTCAGTTATGTGGGGAAAGATGGAACCATGGTGCTTGAAAACATAAACCTTAATATAAAACCGGGTGAAACAGTGGGAATCATAGGTGGAACGGGTTCAGGCAAAACAACTCTGGTACAGCTCATTCCCAGGCTGTATGACGTAACAGAAGGAAGTGTAACTGTAGGAGGTGTGGATGTCCGCGACTACAGCATCTCCCACCTGCGTGACGCGGTGGCTGTGGTTCTTCAGAAAAATGTTTTATTCTCGGGTACCATCAAGGAAAATCTTAAATGGGGAAATGAAAATGCCACTGACGAAGAAATTATCGAAGCATGCAAAATTGCACAGGCTCATGATTTCATCATGTCCTTCCCTGACGGTTATAATACTGTACTTGGCCAGGGAGGTGTAAATGTTTCGGGTGGACAAAAACAGCGTCTTTGCATTGCGCGGGCACTGCTTAAAAGGCCAAAAATCATAATACTTGATGACAGTACAAGTGCGGTTGATACGGCAACCGACAGCAGAATCCGGGCTGCACTCAGGAGCGAGGATTTGTTCACAAGGATATACAAAAACCTGCAGTCTGAAAAAATAACCACAATTATTATTGCCCAGCGTATTGCTTCGGTAATTGACGCTGATAAGATTATTGTCATGGATGACGGTAAGATTAACGCAATAGGAACTCATGAAGAGCTTCTTATGAACAATGCAATTTACAGGGAAGTTTACGAATCACAGCAAAAGGGGGTTGTTGAAAATGCCGGGGCCTAGAAACATTAAGCATGGTCATGCCTTAAAGCCAAGGGATACAAAAAGGGTAATCAAGCGAATATTGGAATATATGAAACCTTACAAAATTCAGCTTACACTTGTTATGTTGCTTGTTTTGGTAAGTTCCGGGGCTTCTATTGCCGGTACGTACTTTTTGAAGCCGCTGTTTAACGACTATATTGTTCCCTTTATTGGGCAGCAAAACCCCGATCTTTCAAATTTTCTCAGAGTTATAGGAATAATGGCAGTAATCTATACAGCCGGTGCTGCTGCAACATATGGGTATAACCGTCTTATGCTTAATATTTCAACAGGAACATTGTATAAAATGCGTACCGATATGTTCAAGCATATGCAAGCCCTGCCAATCAAGTATTTTGATACGCATACCCACGGCGAGCTGATGAGCCGTTATACAAACGATATTGATGCTCTCAGGAACATGCTCTCCCAAAGTTTTGTGCAGCTGTTTTCTTCAGGCATTACCGTTATAGGTGTATTCATTGCCATGCTTGTTTTAAGCCCGGTTTTGACCCTTGTAGTTGTTGGTATGCTGTTTTTAATGATATTCGCGATTAAAAAGCTTGGAGCCCAGAGCGGCAAATATTTCAGGGAACAGCAGATCGCCATCGGCAAGGTTAACGGATATATTGAAGAAATGATAGAAGGCCAAAAAGTTGTGAAAGTATTCAATCATGAGGCTAAATCAAAAGACGAGTTCGACAAACTTAATGAAGAACTGTTTGAAGCATCAAAAGGGGCGCACTCCTTCTCAGGCATGCTAAGGCCTATAATGGGTAATCTGTCATACATCCATTATTCCATCACTGCCATTATAGGTGCGATTCTGGCAATAACAACCGGATTTGATTTAGGCTCATTGGCATCTTTCCTGCAATACACCCGTTCATTTTCCCAGCCTATCACACTAATGTCCGAACAGTTCAATACCATCCTGATGGCTTTAGCGGGTGCAGAACGTATATTTGACCTGCTTGATGTAAAGCCGGAAACAGACGACGGCAATGTAACCCTGGTAAACGCCGAGATAGATTCAAAAGGCAAACTTACAGAGGCGAACCGCCGTACCGGCTTATGGGCATGGAAAGTTCCTGACGGCGACCATGTGAAGTATATCCAGCTAAAAGGAGATATACGTTTTTCAAATGTTGTTTTTGGGTACGAAGAGAACAAAACGGTATTAAAAGGAATTACCCTGTATGCAAAACCGGGGCAGAAAATTGCATTTGTCGGATCAACCGGAGCGGGCAAAACCACCATAACAAACCTTATTAACCGGTTTTACGATATTTCCGACGGCGAAATTTTATACGACGGCATAAATATTAAAAATATAAAAAAGGCCGATTTAAGACGTTCTTTGTCAATGGTACTGCAGGATACACATCTTTTTTCGGGTACTGTAATGGAAAATATCCGTTATGGCCGGCTTGATGCGACGGACGAAGAGGTTATAGAAGCAGCCAGGTTCGCGAATGCCGACTCATTCATAAGGCACCTTCCTGATGGCTATAACACTATGATAACTGCTGACGGAATGAACTTAAGCCAGGGACAAAGGCAGTTGCTCGCAATAGCACGGGCCGCTGTTGCAGATCCGCCGGTTCTAATCCTGGATGAAGCAACCAGTTCGATAGACACCAGAACAGAAGCGCTTATTGAAAAAGGTATGGACCGGCTTATGGAAGGAAGAACCGTGTTTGTTATTGCCCATAGGCTATCCACCGTTAGGAATGCCAACGCTATTATGGTTATTGAAAACGGCGAAATCATAGAACGCGGCAGCCATGAAGAACTAATTGAACAACACGGAAGATATTATCAGCTATACACAGGCATGTTTGAATTGTCTTAATGCTCCTGGCTTACGGCAAGGGACAGGGACTTTCGCTGACAGCAGTTAACCGCAAAGCCCCTGTCCCTTAGTTTTTATTTTCCAATGTCCCTTTCCCTATATACTTGGTTATCAGTTCATATACCACAGAAGCAGCAATAAAGAACGAAGGCATTATAAAATACCTGTAACGCGTCTGAATTTCTATAAAAACATATGTCATGTAGTTTACCAGAACCAAAGCAATAAAGAAACAAGCCCTGTGTTTCGCTGAAACCGGGGGCATCCACAGGAGAATACAGGCTGCAGTAAATAAAATATGCAATAGTATGTATATGGATTTATCAAAGTATATAATATGGTTAATAGCTTGTTCGTATGTAAGATCGCCGGTTTTTTCCCAAAAAGGCCTGTCCTTCTGTATGTGCATTAACGACCATGAAGCGCTTTCCATGTTGGCCCACATAGATTTAGTCTTTTCCCATAAAAACAAAGGTATGTTTTTACATTCCCTGAGTGAAGCGGATATTAATTTTTTTGCTTCATTAAACCGCTGATTCGGGTCTTTAATTGATATTATGTAAGAATTCTTATCAGTATATGTTCCGTTTGACCCGGTATCCAAACCCAATACAAACTTCCATTCAGGGCAGTTGTTCGAAATGCCGTAAGGCGCGGCACCCGTAGCTTTAAACAATACAGAGGAAAGCCCCGTAAGAACTACAAAAACAACTAATATTAAAAGCATTTTTGATAAAGCAACCTTTACATTGAAATCAGCACAAAGGCTTAATAAAGTATGGACAATCATCGCAGCAAGTATCAAAACCGCTTCGGGACGCATCAGATTTCCCAGGAATAAAAACAGGCCTGAGAGCAGTACACCGGCCCAGGATCGGTTCACAAGGTAGAAATACATACTTAACAAAAAAAACATAAGAGATATGTGCTGATTGGTAAGAACAGAAGAAAGCAAGATCGGAGCAGGATAGACTGAATATAGGACCGCAGAGATAAATGCAGCACGGGAATTGGTGCATTCCCTGGCTAGCAGGTAAATCATCAGATTCGTAATAACCATAAAAGCTACATTCAATAATTTTAATGCAGAATCTGCTCCAAACAGTTTTAGAATTAAGGCTTCATAATAGACAAAAGGAATCAGATAGCCCCAGTTTGAAAAGAACGGAATATCAATCCAGGTTCGATCCCCTGAAATTATACCTTCTGCCGCATTATACATTAATAAAAAATCACCGCTTACAGGTGTTTGTACGAGTATGATAAAACATAAGCGGGGGATAAGGCTGATAATCAGTATTGACATTATGTACAGTTTTTCGGGCATATTGAATTTCGCCAAATAGAGCATGAATCCAATAACGGCGGTGATTATAGCCAGATATGCGAATACAATCAATGTACCGGCTGTTATGACAACTTCAATATTTTGGTACAGAACAATAACTGACAATAATATAGCACACAGTATTATAAATTTTAAGAAAATATCAGCAGCACGGCATGCCGAATCTGTCTTCCCCAATGATTTAATAGTAATCTCTCCTTACTTATAATGTTAACATGTTAATATATAATATTATATCATAATATTACCTAATAAAGCCATTGTATGGAAAACAGACGAATAAAAGCCAAAAAACACCTCTGACCCCTTGTCTTTTCCGATTTTAACAAGAGTGGACTTTCCCGCCCCATTTGGCCCCAACAGCCCGAGAATTCCGTGGTGATGTCAATTCTGAAGTTTTTTAGCGCGTGAATATTACCACTGTAAGTTTTGATAACATCTCTTAAGGATAATTGCAGCAATGGTAATTACCTCCTTTATATATTAATTCTGCCACATTATGTTATGTTCACAATAAGAACAGATAAAAAAGGACAGGGATCTGCGCATCATGCCCAGTCCCTGTCCCTTTGTATTTCTTTGGTTATTCTACTTTTCCTATTTCAGTGAACGGGAAGATTCTGAATATTACTCTTCCTGCTATTTTGCTTTCATCTATCGGCCCAAAGGTCCTGCTGTCCTTGCTGGCTCCTGGGAGACGGTTATCGCCAAGGACATAAATACAGTTTTCGGGGACCACCATATCACTGAATTCCCCTGTTGCAAAAGTATCCCCGCCGCTTGTATAGTTTTCGTCCAGCATTTGACCGTCTACATAGACTTTTCCGTCCTTAATCTCAACTCTTTGACCTTCGGTTGCAATTACCCGCTTTACGGCATAAGTTTTGCCCTTGCCCAGTAAATCGGGTATTTTTACCACAACAATATCCCCCTGCTTAATTTGACCATACCTCAGTGTAAGCTTTTCTATGACCAGGATATTGTTGTCCTTTAATGTCGGCAGCATTGAGTTTCCCTTCACCATGGTAAACTGGCCTATGTAATTTATGATTACCAAAGTTATAACAATGGCCAGTGCAATATGCACCAGCCAGTCAATTATTTCTTTCTTCAATGCATCATTTTTCATTATCATTTATCACCGATTGAACGTGCAATTCTTTCAGTTGCTTTTCATCAACAAAATCCGGAGCACCTGTCATAAGGCATGAGGAGTTCTGAACCTTCGGGAATGCAATAACATCGCGTATTGAATCACATTTTGCCATAAGCATAACCATTCTGTCCAAACCAAAGGCCAGGCCGCCATGAGGCGGTGTTCCGTATCTGAAAGCCTCCAGAAGGAAGCCGAACCTCTCCTGGGCTTCCTGTTCAGAAAGACCAATAATTTTAAACATCTTTCTCTGGAGTTCCTGATCGTGGATACGGATGCTTCCGCCACCCAGTTCAACCCCGTTTAAAACAATATCATAGGCTTTTGCACGTACTTTTCCGGGATCGGTTTCCAATAACGGAATATCCTCATCCATTGGTGCTGTGAACGGATGATGTTTTGCAACCCAGCGATTTTCTTCTTTATCATATTCAAGAAGAGGGAATTCGGTCACCCAAAGGAAATTTGCCTTGTTTTCATCAAGCAGGTTAAGTTTCTGGGCAATTTCCAGGCGCAGGTGCCCAAGCGACTCGAAAACAACTTCATTTGAAGAATCTGCCACAAAGCAGATAAGGTCTCCGGGTTCTGCCTGAACTTTATCAAGAAGCTGTTTTACCTCATCCTCGGTTAGGAATTTTGTGAACGAAGACCTTAAATTACCTTCTTCAACGGCAATCCAGGCCATTCCTTTTGCTCCGTACGTCTTGGTTACCTCTGTTAATGCATCGATTTCCTTCCGTGAAAATTTTGCACCACAGCCTTTTGCGTTTATCGCCCTTACACTTCCGCCGCCTTCAACAGCGCTGGTAAAAACCTTAAAGCCGGAATTTTTAACTATTTCGCTTACGTTCACAAGTTCAAAGCCAAAACGGGTATCGGGCTTATCCGAACCGAAACGTTCCATCGCCTCGGCATAAGTCATCCTCTGGAACGGAATTTCAACATCTACTCCGATGGCTTCACTAAATACCCGCTTTAAAAATCCTTCACAAACAGATAATACATCGGGCACATCAACAAAAGACATTTCAAGATCTATTTGTGTAAACTCGGGCTGCCTGTCAGCACGCAAATCCTCATCCCTGAAGCACTTTGCTATCTGGAAGTACCTGTCAAAACCTGAAACCATCAAAATCTGCTTGAATAACTGCGGGGACTGCGGAAGAGCAAAGAACCTGCCCGGGAATACACGGCTTGGGACGAGATAATCCCTTGCACCTTCGGGTGTGCTCTTGATTAAAATAGGTGTTTCAATCTCAAGAAATCCCTTTTCATCGAAATAATCCCTGGCGATTTTTGCCACCCTGTGCCTTAGCATCAGATTTTTCTGCATGGCAGGACGCCTTAAATCCAGGAATCTGTATTTTAAACGTGTAGCTTCACCGGTATCTACCACATCTTCAATATGAATGGGCGGTGTATCTGCCTTGCTTAATATTCTGAGCTCACTGGCTATTACTTCCCATTTTCCTGTTTTAATATTTGGGTTAATATCCTCGCGGATTTGTAAAACTCCCCTTACAGCAATGACGTACTCATTGCGAATTTGCAGTGCCTTGCTGTGCAGTTCACTGTCAAGTTCACTTTTGAACACGACCTGCAATATTCCTGACCTGTCACGAAGATCAACAAATATCAGCTTGCCAAGCTCTCTTCTTCTCTGAACCCAGCCCATAACCACAACTTCCTGCCCAACATCACTGTCGGTAACATCGCCGCACATATGAGTCCGTTTTAAACCTGTCAAATTTTCCGCCATTTTACTCATCTCCTTTATGACGCCACATAGTAATTATGCTATAAATCCAATTCTTTAAAAATTACTCAGCTTTGTTCCCCTGCTTATACTTTAGTAATCTGTCAACAATCGTATCTATATGAATATCCTTAGTTTCACCTGTCATCATGTTTTTTAACTCCACTTTGCCGCTTTCAACTTCAGAATCACCTAAAATAATAACAAACCGGGCATTAATTTTGTTCGCATATTTCATCTGTGCTTTTACGCTTCTGCCCATAATATCCTTGTCGCATGAGATTCCTGCGGCCCTTAGCTTAAGTGCAGTGCTTTCCGCCAGCTTCTCAGCATTTTCCCCAATGAACCCGATGAAAATGTCCGGTCCCTCGGGTGCCGGGATTTCAATATTCTGATTATCCATTTCAAGCAAAAGCCTTTCAATGCCAAGTGCAAATCCAATACCCGGGGTCGGGCTTCCGCCGCATTCCTCAACCAGCCCGTCATACCTTCCGCCGCCGCAGACCGTACCCTGAGAACCAATGTTCTCGGATACAAATTCAAAAACAGTACGGGTATAATAATCAAGGCCACGGACAATTCCCTTGTCAATTGAGAAAGGTATATTCATTGCGCTGAGCTTATCCTTAACCTTTTCAAAATGTTCTGCACAGTCCTCACAAATGTAATCCAGCAGTGCCGGAGCGTCTGTTAGCTCACTTTTGCACCTTTCTTCCTTGCAATCAAGTATGCGCATCGGGTTTCTGTTATACCGATCCCTGCATGTTTCACATAAATTATTAAGCCTTGCAGCAAGGTATTCTTTCAGTATTTTATTATATTTTTCACGACATGTCGGGCATCCGATACTGTTTATGTTCAGCTTTATATTTTTAATTCCGAGTTCTTTCAGATAAAGGTGTAAAAGTGATATAACCTCGGCATCGGCACCGGGATCTGCCGAACCGAACAATTCCACGCCCAATTGGTGAAATTCACGGTATCTTCCTTTTTGAACATTCTCATACCGGTATGCTGTAATATTGTAAAACAGTTTTACAGGCTGCGGCCATGAGGACATACCGTTTTGGATATAGCTCCTGACAACTCCGGCTGTACCCTCGGGTCTCAATGTAATGCTTCTTCCACCCTTGTCATCAAAGGTATACATTTCCTTCTGGACTATATCGGTTGTGTCCCCTACTCCACGCTGAAACAACTCGGTATGCTCAAAAACCGGAATACGAATTTCCTTATAGTTAAATCTGCCGGCTATTTCTCTGAACTTTTCCTCAACATAATACCATTTATATATCTCGTCAGGCAGTATATCCCTTGTTCCCTTGGGTGCTTTAATTAACATTTACATCACTCCCATAAAATATTAAACTCAATTACCGGATCAAAAAAACCTCTGTCCACAAAGAAGGGACGAGAGGCATTCCCGCGGTACCACCCTATTAGAAGTAGTATTACTTCCACTTTTGTCCTTAACGCAGACTAATCGTGCCGGACTACGGGAAATAATACCTTTCATCCGACCAGCTCCCGGGTGTCCTTCCACCATCCTGTTATTCCAAAAGCGCTCTCAGTCACGGCGCTTTCTCCCTGTGGGCAGGACAGCGACTTCTCCCTTTCATCGCCTTTCCTATATTGATAATGATTATAAATTAATTTGTAATCAATTGTCAACCGTGATTTAGTCTGCCATGGTATCAGCTCAATCTGTTGTTATAATGAAAAATTAAAATACACATGCGTATTATAATTTAAATTATGCGAAGCATTATTGACGGAATTCGCAGCATCTCTTTCCGGTAACGAGAAAGTTATTGTGCAATGCCGGAAACAGTCGCTCCATTTGCAAGAGCTGTGCAGTTCAGCTCGGGCAAGCCGAAACTCGCAAAAATGCTTTAATTTGCGGGTCCTGCTTCGGGTGTTTTGTCTCCTTGAGCAACAAAACACC
>ENA-OWPA01000733-OWPA01000733.1-bioreactor-metagenome-genome-assembly--contig:-NODE-733-length-34951-cov-12.118627_pt1 | contig 34951 bp, 24 predicted proteins | sample MGYA00238139_ERZ651803 | MGnify/ENA primary metagenome ERZ651803 (study PRJEB26909, sample SAMN07631231) | bioreactor metagenome | isolation source: Switchgrass digestor | place: USA: Dartmouth... | reverse complement strand
TATGATAACTCGATTATGGAAAACTTCTTTGGCATCTTAAAACAGGAAATATACTATGGAAATACATACTATAGCTTCGATGATTTAAAGTGGGCTATTGAGAAATATATAAAGTATTATACCGAAAAACGGGCTGCTTATATTCCTGACCAATATAATATAATTTACCGGAGCGCCATTTTCTGCATATTTGCTTGATTGAATAACAGCAATTAAAAAAGCTTCCAGTCATCTGTAATGATCTATGTTTGAAAGCTTTATTCATCCTCCGGTTCTTTTGCAAATAGGACAGCTGCCTCTCCAATTGGGTATTTTCTTAATGTTTTTGCCTCTTTTGGTCTGGCCCATAGTTCCCCCTCCTTTCAGTCCCTAATCTTTTGCCTTCCTTCTTACGGGTATCCATACTTCACAGCTATAGCTTTCGTATTTATCATCATCCCGGAAGTATTTTTCCAGACATGGGCCCTCCACCTGCTCAAAGCCTGATGAAGGAAACCATTCATAATATATACGTTTCCAGACATTTTGAATCTCATTTTTTTCTGGCATCATACCCTTGCTTTCAAATACAACCCATGTAAATGCCGGTATGTCCATATACTTCCTGCTGCCGTCATCCTTAAAATCATAATGAATGCCATCAACATGCCTGTTGCCTTGGCAGGTTATTTCGATGTTTCAACGGATGAGCTTCTTCTATATTCCCTTCTTTTGCGATCAAATATCGAATCAAAAGAAAATGCTTATAACCAGAAATAAGCTTTTTTGCTGACCGGTTCTAAACCTTTTCGATTAGTTTGATATCCCCCGAGCCGGATAAATTCGGTATTATATGAAAGCTTACTGCGAAAGCTTTCGATAATGTTGAATTGTAATCATACGAAGGATATAATTTAAATGCATGTAAGAATACATGTATGATATATCTAAATAAAACTCAACATAGGGGGATTGTCATGAAATACTATGTAGATGTAAATGCTGCAAAAGATGGCGATGGCTCCATCGAAAGACCCTTCAAGCGAATTAGCGATGCAGCGAAGCTGGCGCTTCCTGGCGATGAAGTGTTGGTTGCGCCTGGGGTTTACCGGGAATATGTTGATCCGCTTAATGCCGGTACTGAGGATGCCCGTATCAGTTATATCAGTACTACACCTCTTGGTGCAGTAATTACCGGAGCCGAACAAGTAAAAAGCTGGAAGCATTACAAGGATAATGTCTGGGTATGCCGAATTTCAAACAGTGTTTTCGGTGATTACAATCCTTATACGACCCTGGTATTTGGTGACTGGTATTTTGCTACACCAAATAAACATACCGGCTGCGTATTCCTGAATGATAAAGCTATGTATGAAGCTACAAGCCTGGATGAATGCCTCAAGGGCGATATATATGAATACAGCTGGGTACCTGAAGATTCAATATATAAATGGTACACCGAACAGGATACGGAAAAAGACGAGACTATCATTTATGCCAATTTCCAGGGACTGGACCCCAATAAGGAAAATGTAGAAATAACTGTACGTCGCAGATGCTTCATGCCATCCAAGACAGGTGTCGGTTATATTACAGTCAGAGGCTTCAAAATCGACAAGGCAGCCACTACCTGGGCACCGCCTGCAGCCTTTCAGGATGGTATGATCGGTCCTCACTGGAGCAAGGGCTGGATAATCGAGGATTGCGAAATCTCAAACAGCAAGTGCGCAGGCATTTCCCTGGGCAAATATCTTGATCCTGACAACGAACATTATTTCACATATAAGCATGTAAAGAGCCCCACCCAGATGGAACGCGATGCTGTTTGCCGCGGTCAGTATCATGGCTGGCTTAAGGAAAAGATTGGCAGCCATATAGTTCGCCGCTGCAACATCCACCACTGTGAGCAGGGAGGCATTATCGGCCGGATGGGCGGTGTGTTCAGCATCATAGAGGACAACCATATCCACCATATCAATAATATGATGGAGCTTGGCGGAGCAGAAATTGCAGGAATTAAGCTGCATGCAGCAATTGATGTGCTCATTCGCCGCAACCATATTCACCATTGTACAATGGGAATCTGGTGTGACTGGGAGGCACAGGGCACCCGAATTACCCAAAACCTTCTCCATGATAATCAGAGGCCGCCATTTGCCAAGAACCTGCCGGGTAGTATGATGTCCCAGGATTTGTTTGTAGAAGTCAGCCATGGTCCTACACTGATTGATAACAATATTCTGCTTTCAGACGTCAGCCTCCGCTTTGCAACACAAGGCGTGGCTATGGTTCACAATCTTATTTGTGGTTCCTTTACCAGTGTTGGCGGCGGAACCACATGGCGCTATACGCCATACCACATTCCACACCGCACCGAGGTTATGGGCTTTATGACCATTCTTCATGGTGACAACCGTTTTTACAACAATATTTTTATCCAGAAATGGCCTGCTGAAGACTATCTGACCTATGATGATCAGGATGCACAAAATACATTCAGGGAAAACAGGCAGGTTGGTACTCATGTATTTGACGAATACCCAAGCTATGATGAATGGATTTCCCAGTTTGATTTTACACAGCATCCGAATATGAGAGCCTTAGAGCCTGTTCATTTTGGTCACCTGCCAATCTGGAGCGAGGGGAATGCATATCTTTACGGTGCCAAGCCATGGAAAAAGGAAATTAACAGCCTGGTGGTTGAAAAAACCGATCAGGAGCTTAAGCTTGAGCTGGTGGAAAAGGACGGCCAGTATTATCTGGAAACAAACATTTTCGATTTTATCAAGGATTATAATACCCGCATGATTAATACAGAAATTCTCGGCAAAGCCTTCGAGCCGGAGCAATATTTTGAAAATGCTGACGGAACACCGATACGCTTTGATTCAGACTTCTTTGGAAATCATCGCGGAGTCCATGTAATCCCCGGCCCGTTTGCATCAGCCTCTGAAAATATAAAGCTTCAATAAATAACAGAATTTAAAACCCGCAGTAGCAAAGCTGCGGGTCTTTTAGTTATTTCTTTCATGTTTAATATTTTAATTATTTAATTTCCGCTTATTATCCCATTATTACTTCAACATGTACTTCCCTGCTGTCTGTGATTGGAATGATATTGCCCTCGATAAGCTTGCCATCCACTCTTATTTCTTTTACTCCCTTTTGGACATTTGCAGGATTCTTAACCTGAATGTGATAGGTGGTTCCGCGGAAATATCTTACCAGGGTGAAATCGCCAAAATCCTCAGGTACGCAAGGGTCGATCATAAGACCGGAATGGGTTGGACGAAGCCCCAGAATGTATTGGGATATATTCACAAAGGTCCAGGCAGCTGTTCCGGTCAACCAGCTGTTTTTGGCTTCTCCATGCCTAGGAGCGTCTGCTCCTGCTATCATCTGTGAATATACATAGGGCTCGGTACGATGAATTTCACTGAATTCCTCCACATAGGCAGGACATGTTTTACGATAGATCTCAAAAGCCCTGTTGCCGTTGCCTACCACAGTCTCAGCAATAGATACCCAAGGATTGTTATGGCAGAAGATACCTGCATTCTCTTTATATCCGGGCGGATAGGAGGTAATTTCACCAAGCTCAAGATGATACCTTGTATAAGCCGGCTGTTGAAGCATAATACCGTATTTTGTATCCAGCCTCTCTGCAACAGATTTCAGTGCCTTTTTTGCCAGTCCCTCCTTGACACCTATGCCTGCCATTACACAGAAGCCCTGCGGTTCAATGAAAATCTGTCCTTCCTCACATTCCTTTGAACCAACCTTGTTGCCAAAGGCATCGTATGCCCGCAGGAACCAGTCTCCGTCCCATCCATGCGCAAGAACTGCTTCATACATAATCTCCACTTCTTTGCGGGCTCTTGCAGCTTCTTCCTTATCTCCCAGCAGCTCTGCCAGCTGTGCATACTCCTCTCCGTATTTCACAAACATACCTGCAATAAACACAGATTCTGCAACAGGCCCCTCACTGGGACCGAAGGTTTGGAATGATTCGCCGGGATACTCCGAGAAGCAGTTCAGATTCAGACAGTCATTCCAGTCTGCACGGCCTATCAGCGGCAATCCATGCGGTCCTTTATGGTTAATTGTAAAATCAAGTGATCTCTTCAGATGCTCCATGAGCGGTGCAGCCTTGCTGGAGTCAGTATCGAAGGGAACCATTTCCTTAAGTATTGAGATATCACCGGTCTCTCTTACATAAGCGCTGGTGCAGGCAATGAGCCAGAGGGGATCGTCGTTAAAGCCGCTGCCTATATCCGAATTGCCTCTTTTGGTCAAAGGCTGATACTGATGATAAGCACTGCCATCCTCAAACTGGGTGGAAGCAATATCAATAATACGCTCTCTTGCCCTTTCCGGTATCAGGTGAACAAAGCCAAGAAGATCCTGACATGAGTCACGGAAGCCCATGCCACGGCCTATACCCGATTCATAGTAGGATGCTGAGCGGGACATATTAAAGGTTACCATACACTGATATTGGTTCCATATATTTACCATACGGTTTACTTTCTCGTTGGAGGAACGAAGCTGGTAACGGCTAAGAAGCTCCTTCCAATACTCCTTAAGCTCGATTAGGGCTTTATCGACCTGCTCGGATGTATTATAACGATTTATCATCTCATAAGCTCTCGTCTTATTGACTATGCCAGGTGCCGCCCATTTCTCATCTCTTGGATTCTCAATATAGCCAAGAAGGAATATGTATTCTCGGCTTTCTCCTGGTGCCAAAGTTATATTAATCTGATGTGATGCTATCGGGTACCAGCCACTTGCAATACTGCCTGTACATTTACCGGCTTCAACAGCAGCCGGGCTGTCAAATCCCCTGTATGGACCAAGGAATTCATCCCTGCTGGTGTCAAATCCATCTATTGGTGTATTTACGGAGAAAATGGCATAGTGATTGCGACGCTCTCTGTATTCAGTCTTATGATAAATGACGGAGCCCTCTACCTCTACTTCTCCTGTACTTAAATTACGCTGGAAATTCTTCATGTCATCATCAGCATTCCACAGACACCATTCCACAAAAGAGAACAGGGTCAATTCTTTAGTTTCGCTGCTTCTGTTGGTTATGGTCAGCTTATTTATTTCGCAGGGATCCTTTCTGGGAACAAAGCAAAGAAGAGATGCCTCAACCTGATTTTTTGATGAATCGAACCGGCTGTATCCAAGTCCGTGACGACACTCATAAAAATCAAGCGGAGTTCTGGTTGGTTGCCAGCCGGGATTCCATACTGTATCTCCATCTTTTAAATAATAATATTTGCCTCCAGTATCTGTCGGTACGTTATTATAACGGTAACGAGTCAATCGGAGAAGCTTTGCGTCCTTATAAAAGGAGTAACCTCCGCAGGTATTGGATAACAAAGTAAAAAATTCATCACTTCCAAGATAATTAATCCATGGCAAGGGTGTTTTGGGAGTAGTTATCACATACTCCATATCTTTGTCATTAAAATAACCGTATTGCATTTGAAACTCCTTTCCTTAAACGTTTAAGTAATATAAGCCTGATGCTATTATAAAGTATCAGCAATATGATGTAAAGGTCATTATTATCTAATAATTGCATCTATTTATCAGATATTATGTACAAATACTAAAGATTAACATAACACACCAATTCATAAATAATGCCAGGTACACACAGTCCTGGCATTTTAAATCTTTTTTATTTTACTTAAAAATATTAAAGCAATATATCCATAGTATAAAAATCCGGCTGACTTCAGCCATAAAGAATTTGATTTATTGCTTCTGGGCTGGCATCTGTATTAATCAGCGCCTGCAGCTTACTGAAGGTCTTAGCAGGTTCACCAACCAACATATATCCAACAAACAAGCCATTACGGAAAACAAGCTTTGAATAGTTGTATTTTTCTTTGTCAATCCTTTGGTCTATATCATATTTTGCTTCACTATTATCCGATTGGATGACGGCTGTATCTCCTGAGCATACTACTCTTGTTCCCATGGTGGCTAATATATAAGGAACATCTTCCGCCTTGTAAACAGCATTTCCCCCGGCGGCATTTGCACCGGCAACCTGCCCCTGCCTGCCGGCCACCGACCATTGTCCAAACCATCTTCCGTTGACGCTCGCCACATCTCCTGCTGCAAAAATATTCATTACGCTTGTTTCCATTTTCTCATTAACATTTATAAAGCGGTTCATTTCAATTCCCGTATTTTGGGCTATTGCAGTGTTAGGTGCAACACCAACCGCAATAATAACGACATCTGCTTCAAGCAGGCTGGAATCGGCCATACGTACGTGACTGACATAACCATTATTCCCTTCAAATCCTGCTACTGATATTCCGCAAATTACCCTTATTCCAAGGCTTTGCACCTTGTTCCTGAATACCTTTGAGCCTTCCTCATCAAGTTGCTTGGGTAAAAGTCTGGGCATACCCTCTATCAGGCTTACCTCAATACCCATCTCAGAAATTTTATAGGCAGCCTCAAGGCCCAGCAGCCCACCCCCGATAACTACAGCCCTTTTTGCGTTATGAAGGCTCTTATTTATTTCAGCAATATCCTCCACGGTCCATAAAGTATGGACGCCCGCTAGCTCCTTACCCTTAAATGGTGGTACAATCGGCATACTACCGGTAGCCAGTACCAGGCTGTCATAGCTGTATTCTTTGCTGTCCGTACTGATCTTCTTAGCCTCAGGATCTATTGCTGTAACCCTTGATAACTGAAGCTGAATTCTGTTTTTGTCAAACCATTCCTCACTGCTGATTTTAAGTTCATCAAAATTCAGATTTTTGCCAATATATTCACATAAGCGAAGCCTATAATATGGTAACCGCTTGTCCCCGGCAAAGATAATTATACTAGCCCCAGGGTCCTGTGCTCTGGCTGCCTTAGCTGCTGACAGGCCCGCATTTCCGTTTCCTATTATAATAATTTGTCTTGAACTGACTGAATTATTGTTGCTCATAGCCTACGCCTCCGTAAGAAATGTGTAAATTAAAGACATATATAGTATATGCTTAATTACTATGTTATTCCTTTGGACATTCTTTACATACATTATAAGCTTTTTCCGATAAATTTCAATCGAATTAATTAAAAAGCCGGTTTGGCAAATTACCTTCATTTCTTCTTTATATTGTCAACTTATTTCTTTTATATGGTTGACATTATCTTTCATATATGATATTTCTTATTTAAAATATATTTGAGGTGACAGCTATCATGATTGAGAGTTCACATAGCGAAGATTTCAGTAAAGATCCTGTTCAAAATGATAGTACATATATATTAAGAGCTCATCACGGCTTATGTCTTTCCTTTTTCAAGGGAAAGGGTTATAGCAGCAGGTTTATTACGAATATGACGAATATAAAAAACAGGCTGAATGAAAATCCCCTTGTATGCATTATTAGTAAGACAGATCTAATCTGCAGGGAATGTCCCAATAATATTGAAGGAAAATGCAAATCCGAGCCCAAGGTTGCCGAATACGACAAACAGGTATTATCAAGGTGCAATCTGACCGACGGAGATATAATGCGTTTTCATGATTTTTACAAACTGGTATATCAGAAAATACTGCTTCCGGGCAAAAGGGAAGAAATATGCGCCTCTTGCCAGTGGACCTCGCTGTGCCAAACTCCCCATCACTAAACCATTAAAGCAACGGCCGGAACGTGCCCGCCGGGCGTACGCTAAAAAAGACTCAACCCTGCACAGGTTAAGTCTTTTCTTTTTGCCGGCTGTTCAGTTCACAGTGTCAATAAACTCCATCTCATCCTCATCAATCATTTTCAGACAATCCAGAAGCAGCTTGACATCTCCTCCGGACTTGCCTATGCCCTTTATGTATTTGTTGCCGCTCCTGTTCATATCCGGTGGAGTCGCTATATCCTCATCAGCTATGCTGACCACCTCCGAAACCTTGTCTACAATCAGTCCGATGGAATCATCATTTATATCAAGAACAATGATGCAGGTTCTGGGGTCATATTCTCTGGATGCCATCTTAAAAAGCAGGCGGGCATCCATTACAGGAATGATTTTCCCACGGAGATTTGTAACACCTTTAATATAATCCGGCATATTGGGAATTTCCGTAATTGGCTGAATCCCAATAATTTCGGTAATGTAACGAATCTCTATGCCGTACTGCTCCTTACCCAGATAAAAGATCAGATACTTTCCTTTCATTGTGTCTTCTTCCATATACTCCAGCATTTCATCCTGCGGCATATTAAACAGCCTCCTTTTGCTTTAAATATTCAAAGCATGACGCATTTACATTGCTTCACTCAATGGAGCGCCTGTGGCATATAGTCCGTTCCCATAATATTTTTTAAGCTTAAACTTTCCAACCTCATCGTGCAATGTTGCAGCCTGGGCAGCCATTTCTTCACTGGTTGCTGAATTTTCCTCAGCAGTAGCAGCATTGGTCTGTACAACAGAAGATACCTCGTCAAGTCCTTGCTTGATTTGCTCGATTGCAGCTGCCTGCTCTGAAGAGGCCTTCTCAATTTTCAGGATACTGTCAATAACCAGCTTAGTCTTTTGACGGATATCAGACAGAATCTGTGCAGTCTGTGTGGTCAGCTGTGTACCCTTGGATACGGTATCAACCGAGGCCTGGATTAATTCAGCCGTTTGCTTTGCCGCCTCAGCAGATTTTGCAGCCAGATTTCTCACTTCATCGGCTACTACGGCAAATCCCTTACCGGCATTGCCTGCACGGGCCGCCTCTATAGCGGCATTTAAAGCCAATATGCTGGTCTGAAAGGCAATATCATCAATGACCTTGGTAATATTGGCAATCTGTTTGGATGCAGTGTCAATCTCCATCATAGCCTTAGTCAGCTGTTCCATGAATTCATTACCGGTTTCCACATCCTGACCGGTCTGCTCAACATATTGTGTAGCTATCCTTACATTTTCAGAGTTTGCCGCAGCCTGCTCGGCAATACTGCTGGCAGTTGAACTTAACTGCTCTACCGCTGAAGCCTGTTCAGTAGCTCCTGATGCAAGAACCTGAGCTCCACTCGATACCTGCGAGGCACCTAAGCTTACCTGCTCGGCTGCTGTGTTAATTGTATGCAAAGTATTATTTAATGCATTAACAGTATTTTCAATAGCTTTCTTGATTTGGGCAAAATCTCCGACATAATCCAGTTCCATATCAATTCTCATATCACCCTGCGATATCAATTCCAGCTTTTCGGAAATATCTTTAATATAAGATGCATGAAGTGCATTGGTCTTACGGATGCTTTCAGCCATTTTACCCAATTCATCCCTGCTTTCATATGTTACCTGTACCTGCACATTACCCTTGGACAGCTCATCATAAACCCTGACTATTTCCTTAACAGGAACAAGAATAGACCTTCTTATGACAAATGTAAGAACAAGGGTCAATACTACTGAAATGATCATTGATCCGATCACTACAATCCATGTGGATTCAATAATACTGTCCACTGTTTCATCCTGTACTCTTGCCCGTTCATTTGAAACTTCCTCAAAGCTTTCCAGTATATCGGTAACCCTCTCTACAACAGGATCGTATTCCTTCAAATATATCTCAAGTGCTTTTGCGTTGTTTACCTCATTCTTGTTATCTAGCAGTTCCAGTATCTTGTTCCTGGCCTCGGAAGCTTCATGGGTAATTGTATATATTTGTGCAATATCAGCATCCAACTCATCATTTCTTTGATTATTGGCAAATGCATCCAACTCTTTGGAAAAATCCTCTCCCCACTCGCTTGCTTCCTTCAGAAGCTCATTGGCAACAGCCTGATCCTCTTCAACAATTGCATTTAATATATGCTGGCTGGCCGCTCTCATATCAACCAGCATCTTGTACATATGCTGCAATCCAGGTACCGTATATCGAAAATACAGCTCTGTCTGCTCACTTATTTTTGTAATTCTGTTTATAGACACAATAGACGTAAAAATCATAAGTGCCAAAACAGTTCCGAAGCCTAAAATTAGCTTTCCGCTGATGGACAGGTTTTTCATAATTCTTTTACCTCCTGATACTATCAACTTTGCATCGCAGGTGCATGTTATGGATACTATAATAAATTATAAAAAAGCATTTATTAGATTTCATACGAACTTACTTCGTATCTTTTAAAGCCGTATTAGAGAATAATCCAGATTATCCGCCATCATAAAATCTAACTTAGCAGCTTATATTTCATTCTGTGGATGCCCGGAGTTATGCATATTTCCTTTTCAAGTCCAAAAAAAATCAATCTGCCTAAAAAGGCAGATTGCTCCCTCTTTATACGAATTTTTGTCTTATTTATAAATCTATTTTATATAATTCAGTTCTTGAGTGAATCCCCAGCTTATTATAGGCATTGTGCAGAATAGTTCTGACCGTAGCTTTCGAAATACAAAGCTTTTCCGCTATTTCCTGATGACTTAATCGATTCTGGGCCAGAAGAGCCACCTCCCGTTCTCTTGGAGTCAGAGGCGATTTTTTCTGCTGCATTGCATTTAAAATAATTTCCCTCCCCTTGTGATAACGTTTATATAGCTCCATTACATTATCAATATCCTTCTTCCATTTTGCCGGAGCTGCTGACGCTTCCGGGGACGATATTTGTTCCTTCATATCTTTTGAATCAGGTAATGCTTTGAGCTGTTGTCCAATACCTGTACGAATCTTTGCCAGCATATCGTCCATATACGAAAATTGGGCAAAGGGTAAGTATATTTTGTCCGGGAACGCTAAAGCAAAGGCTTCCTCCAAATTCTTAAGGGCCTTTCCTTCACTTCCTCTGAAATAATACGCTCTTGCCTTAAATATTAAGCTATATAGACGGGGAAAGACATAATTCATCTCCTCCGACATGCTGATCATTTCATCCGCCAGCCCTAAAAATTCTGCATAACGTTTTTCCCTTACCAAAAGGTGCGAATAAAGAATGCTAACATAGGGGATAGCTCGTGCATAAACCTTTTTCTTTATACTCTCCATGTCACAAAACCATTTTGCCACCATATCCGTTGTATCCAGGGAAACACTTATAACTGAAAGACATATATCAACCATTCGAAGAATATACAGATTGGAGCTTTCCTTTGCATAACTCTTTATGTTTTCAATGGCTGTAATAAAGCCTTCCACATCTCCTCTCAAAATCGCTATTCTGGCAAGAATCTGCTCTGCACACAAGCAAATGCATATCTCCTGTTTGCTTCGAGCCTGGTACAATGCCCTATGACATAAAATCTCGGCATGAGAATCATCTCCTCTCATAAGCATCATTTCTGCATGTAATACGCTGTCCGCACCAACCCCCTGACCGTTGGTAAGTCTTATATGGAGGGGTAAATATTCTTTCATATCAGCCAGAGTTTCATCCAGCCTTCCGGGCTCTCTCCAAAACATGTTTAACACAGATGTTCCGCCCATTGTAAATGGTATCTCATTCAGCCTGTACCTGCTGCCTGCACCCAGCAGCTTAAAGGCAGCCTTCTGTTCCTCATGCGCCCTCTTGATGTCATTATATATGGCAAAGGATTTAAGGAGATAATATTCCCCCTTGATTTGCTGAATCTGTTCCTTGCTGATACCTGAGGGATTTTGCTCCAGGATAAAGCCGATAAGCCTGCAAAGCTTATTGTATTCCGGTAATTGTCCTTCAAACAGCAGCAAATAGGATAACATAAGTAATACAAATGGATATTTGCATAATATGTCATCAGGACAATCGCTTATAACCTTAATAATCAGCTCCATTATATTGTTTTCCCGTCTGTTGGTCAGATATATTCCATTAAATGGTACCGATAAAATTGAATCAAAATCTCCCACCTCATAAAAGAATTTAATCGCATTACCAAAGTCCGCTTCTGCTACACAGCATTTTCCAGCCTTGTGCAGAACATTCTTCTGGAATGTCTCCGACTGATATTGATAAAACTGATTCCTTAAGTAATTTTGCAAAATGCTGTGTATTACATATATTTTTTCTCTCGGATAATATCTTATAAAATCATTCGTCTTAAGCATTTCCCTGATCTGGTCAGGAAGCGTTTCCTCCTCCAGCATAATTGCAGCCTGCCTTGCAGTAAAGCTGTCCATGACAGATAAGGATACCAGGCAGGTCCGTTCTTCATCTGTTAACCTGTTCCAAATAGCGTGTTCTACCAAATGGTCAATATCGGCTATATAGTCAAAGGAACCGCTTTGTTTGTAACTGGATATCTGTAAGCGAAGGGCCGAAATCCAGCCCTCGGTGCTGGCATAGACACTGTTCAGCTCATTATCGCTTAAGCGGATACCCTCCATTTTTAATAGGACCGCAGTACTTTCCTTATCGAAGAAAAAATAGGAAGAATCAATTTTGTGAATATTATTGTTGTGAAATATAAACTGAGCTTTTTTACCAAGGCTTTGGGTTATAAATATTAAATGCAGACGGGGACAGCCATGCATGGAAAATACACTGATGAGCTCCTGAAGAATATCACTTTTTATGATTTGATAATTATCTATTACAATATAGGATTCATTATCACAATTGATATCCTTGAAGGCAGTAGTTATGTAAATCAAGCTGTCTAGTGTAGGAAAGCCCAACTTTTCCAGATTGCTCCCTAATTCTTTATTGATTTTGGAGAACATGTCGCATATACCAGACCATGCCATTAAAGAATTTTCGCTCAGGCAGGTATACCAGTATTGTCTGGCACCATCCGGCAGAGCATTGTTCAGATATTCTTTAACAGCTGTCGTTTTTCCAAAACCTGATGGTGCCTCCACAACAGTTACTGGAAAGTATGGTATTTTGGAAAGCTGCTCTGTCAGTCTTGCCGGTAAATATATGTTATGCTTAAAATTATCGCTTTGCATATTTACCTCCAATCTGTACACTGTTGTAGACAGGCCCAACATCCATAGATGCAAAGCATAACTAATAATGTCGCATTATGTCGGGTCATTTACTCAATATATCAATTTTACATATATGAATTTTCTGATTCAAGCTTAAAAACTTAGAATTAACCGGGACTTTTTACCTATTTTTACACTTTATGATATTCAACAGAATTAGCCCAATGATTTTTACTGAAAAAATCCCGCTGTATGATAAAAGGCTTCCGTTAATCGCCTTATACCGCGAGATTCCGGAAACCTTTGATTTCATGGCTATGCATTTGCCAGCCGTCGTATATGGTTAACCTGATGCATTTTACTCAAAAAAGTATCCTGTATAAAAAAAGCCTGACATCTGATCTCCGGTTTTCCGGAGGATCATTACTCATACTGCTCCAGTATGTTTGCTATCTCTGATGCAGCTGACTAAATTACCTGCACAGTATCCTCTGGGTCACAATATCGGAATAGACCTGCATACCTGGGGTATTTGCAACATGAATCACGTCCTTGAACCTGTCACCCTCAGGCAGGAAAGATGCAAGCAAATTCTCCCGGCTCAAAATATAATCAGGATTAAATATGACATCCTGATATCCGTCAAATATAGCCACATAGAATATCTCAGTTTCCACAATATCCTGGAAGAAATGGCTGCCATAGGACAGTTCGGGCATAAAGCCTTCCTTTTTTGAGGAATATTCACAGAGAACCTTCATATTATAAATCTCCGAAAAATGTACCGGAACCCCGAGGGAAGCAGTTGTGCTCCCCCACCTGCTCGGTCCGATTAGCATGACATTCTTGCCTTTCATCTCTCTGTTAATAATTCCTATTTGTCTGGCTATCTCATATTTTTCCTGTTCAGCAAGCTTCAAATATGCACCGGCTTTAATAAAAATAACATAATCAATCGGCAGACGCACACTTCCTCCCATAAAGCTGCCCTTGCTCATAATGAAGCAATCTCTTGTATCAGTTATTTCGGGTATCTGTACTGCCTTTCCCAGACCTTTTGTCTGCAGCGGCCGGCATTGCAGGAGGTTTATTTTAAAACTGTTATCCTTTTTGAAATTGGCGGTAAATTCAATATCAACCGGGTAATTGTAAGCCTTTCTCAGCAGTGCAAGCATTTCTCTCATTATTTCTGCGAACTTAGTTTCTGAAAAAAGTTTTTTAAAATCCAATATTTGCGGTGTCTTAAAGCTTGTGTATCCTAACTGTCGCATACGGTCTTCCGTAGCATAGTCCGGGCTGACGAATAATCTCTTGTCCGCCTTCAAAGGAAGGGATAAAACCTCATCCAAATCCCTGCATTCTAAAGCATTGTCTTTTAAAGAGAGCAGATCCAGGCGATGCTGGGAGAATTTTTTCTGATCCTCATAATTCATTGGCGGCATACGAAGCGGATTGTCAAGGCATACCACCCTAACATAATCCCCATCGGTCCTGTCCACCGCCCTTGTACCCAAGCCAAATACAAGACGTAGCATACCGGCATTCATATCAATGCTTTCATCCCAGACATAAAGGTTAGTGGAATTGCCTACTCCTGCGATATGAGGGAAAAAATAGTCCCCATACCGATCACCTGATACCCGCTGCACCAATATGGCCATTTGCTCATCCTGCAGAGCAAGCCCTCTCATCATTCTATAGTTAAGAGCATCCTCGTTCATGGTACTTGCATAAACAATGCGTACAGCCTGCTCAAAGGCTTCATAACGCTCCTGGGGTGTTCCCTGATTAACACAGAATATGCTCTCATATTTACCGGCAAAAGCATTTCCAAAGTTATCCTCCAGCAGGGAGCTGGATCGGATTATAATCGGAGACTGGCCAAAATACTCCAGCATCTGAATAAATTGCTCCTGAATATCCTTGGGGAAGGATCCGCACAAAAGCTTTTCCTTCAGCTCAGCCGCATACTTATAATAGCCTTCGATGGTTTTCTGCCGGCTACGAAGCTTCCACCAGCCATTCTGGACAATATATGTATAAAATACATCGGAACCGATATAAAATGAATCATGGGGCTCCAAAAATGCTGTATATCGCTCCTCTCCTTCTATCTCCAATATTTTTCTGGCTAATAGCATACCGACGCTTTTTCCGCCAATAAATCCTGTACCTATTTCTCTGGAGGCAATATCAAGAATATCCTTTAGGGTGAAGTATCTGTCACACAGCTGAAACATCCTGGAATCACTGCCGATAATCATATGCATTAGCCGCTTCTTTACCTTCTCCTGCTGTTCATGGGGAAGGCTGAGCATTTTTTTAGCTTCATTGAAAATGTTATTCCAGTGATCCAGCCTCATTTCACCACGGTTAATGCTGTGAAAAAGCTCGGAAGCATCTGAGCTGGATGTAATGCAGACAGCCTCCTGTCCCTGAATAAGATGCGGGAAAAACATTGTGGGTGAATAACGCTGCCATACCTTAAGAGGATGGATATATATTTTATCATTTATTTGATATAAATCCAGAAGCAGCTGGGTGGTTTCACGAATATTTGCAATGGTGCTGTAGGTATGGAAATTCCTCATGATTGCAAAATATGCAACCGTATCCAGCTCATACAAATATGGACAGGTAGCCTTGAAGAAGTTGCCAATCATTAAATCCGAGTGCCAATATTCCAGCAAATCGGTAAGGCAATCAAATACATATAAAACTCCCTTACCCTGCTCCCTGATAAGATTATGTATCTCGGTGGCAAAGCTTTCAAAGCCTTTACTGGCGTCAATTTGATAGCTTTTTATATCACTGCAACCATCCAGTAAAGGCTCATGATTGGCAAATCGAATATAAATCAGGCTCATATTTTCCGCTCTTGCACTTTCTACTAAATAATTAACCATTTTTTTATAGCCAGATAAGGAATCCACCTGCCATACTACGTTATCCCCGAATCTCAGATGATCAATCACCTGATCAAATCCCTCAAGTCCCGTGCTGACCTTATCGTATAAATTCATGGCACACCCCTTTTTTCGTTTATTTCAGCTTCCGGCTCAATCAATTTACTGAACCTATCCTCTGTTTCCCCATATAGCTCAAATCCTATTTCCTGTACAAATCAACCGAACCCATAAAATCCTAGGCCTCATCGAATATTCCTACAAAGGATAAGCCTTAACATAATCAAAGCCGTCACCTGCTGCATCCTGCAAATACGTTCCGGCGATATCAAAAAACAAAATACAGATAACAGGAATGCCGGATGCACCGTGCAAATATCTTTTATCCGGCCGCATATGTCACTGTCAGGCTTTATTTACTTTTAAACTGCTATTGTATTACTTTTATAATTATTATAATATTAATAATAAATTCAAACAGGCCCCTTGTCTATATATTTGCTAATTTTAAGCAGTGATCCTGTAATGCGCGATGAAATACTTGATATTCTTCGTGAATACATGATCAAAGAAAACAGATGCATCTTTTTCTCCACCCACATTACAAGCAATTTGGAAAAAATTGCGGATTACATTATCTATATAAATAAAGGTCGCGACTGCATAATCGGTCTCAGAGAGCATATCGGAGGTTTTGAGGGTATGATTGAGGTTTCCCAGATCGGCGGCTTTCCGCCGACTGTAATTAGGGAGAGCTTAATAATCTTTACCTGACTCTGCCTGTAACAAGAAAGGCTATTGTTACGGGAAGATATATGCTTTCAATAATTATGATGCTATGTGGCATAGTATTAGGAATTTTACTGATGCCTCTTGCAAACCTGTATACTATGTCAAAATGGTTTATTGGATTAGAAGGGTATATTGTGCTCATATCATTAAGCTACCTTTTATATTCCATCCTTAACATCTTTATGTTTCCGATGTTATTCTGGCTTGGTTATCAAAAAGGTAAGTTTTGGGGATTTTACTTACCCATGATTTTCTTTTCTCTGGCTTTAGGAGCATGCCTGTCGTTAACTTACCTGCCTGGGAATACGACAATTATACTTGATTTTATCATCTACACTACAGAAAATATATATAAAGTGACCGGTGCCGTATTTGTTGCAGCAACAATTTTGTTATTTTGCTCATATCTGCTTTCTGTAAAGCTTTATTCCGGACGTGATTTTTAGTTCCAATCTACTCAAAGCATTTATTAACCATAAACATATAACTATATATTTACAAACGCACCCGCCATAGAACCGACGAGTGCGTTTGCTGTTTTATGATTTAATTTTGTGACCTTACCTGTTATTGGGTAATTCTAAACTTTGATACCTGAGTCAGTAGATCATTGGCCATATTTTTCAATTCTTCAGAGGAATTAGCAATTGTCTCCATGGCAGCCAATTGTTCCTCTGATGAGGCTGATATTTCCTCCATGCCTGCCGAGGCCTCTTCAACTACTGCAGAAATATCTACCGCTTGCTTGGCCACCTCTTCTACCTGCTCACTGATTTCCTCAAAGGCCATGTTAACATCCTTTACAATCTGGGCAAGATCAGTTACCGAGCCAAAAATTCTGTCAAAGCTTTTTTTGGTATCATCAGCCGAAGCTTCCATACTAATAACGCTGTCTTTAGCCCTGTTCATATGAACAACGGTTTCTTCAATTTTGTCATATATGCTTTTTACCAGTTCTTCTATTTGCCTTGTAGAATCAGCTGATTGCTCAGCCAGTTTACGAATTTCTTCGGCAACAACCGCAAATCCCCGGCCGGCATCACCCGCACGGGCCGCTTCAATTGATGCATTTAAGGAAAGGAGATTTGTTTGGTTGGCGATATTGTTAATCACACCTACAATATTGCGAATCGCATCTGCCATGGCGGCAAGCTCCTGTATTGATTCCCCTACTGCATTTGTATACCTGTTGTTTTCTTCGATTTTCTGACTTTGACGTTTTATAGCCTCTTGACCTTCAATGGCCAGTTTCAATGTTTCCTGTGCTTTATCTGCTGCAGTATCAGTTTTAACTGTAGCATCCGAAACTATATCATTAACCTTGCTTATGGCATCTGTAGTAGTTTGCACCATTGAGGCCTGATCGCTATTGCCTTGAGCCATTTCACTGATAGTTGTAACAACCTGACTCAGGCTTTGTGATGTTTGCTCAGTAGCTGCAGATAACTGCAGGGATTGCGATGCCAACGAACCGGCAATCGTCTGAATATTCCCCACCAGGCTCCTTAAATTCTGGTTCATCGTCTTAAAGCTTTTATAAACCTGGCCGATTTCATCATTTGAGTTAATTTCAATATCAAAGTCTTTCAGCTCACCATCGGCAATGGTTTTCATAACCGAAGATAAAGTCACAAATGGCTTGGCTACCAATTTGGAAAAATACTGGCTTGAAATTACAACTACTATAATAACAATGGCAAACATTGTAAAATATATATATAATAGCTGATAAACTGAAGTCATAGCTGTTTTTAGGGGTGTCTCCACAACAATCAGCCAACCGGCCAGCTCATTAGGACAGTAGCTGACTATAACCTTTTCTCCATTTATATTTTTCGTACGCAGTGTCGTAATTTCACCTGTATATTCAGACACAAATTCCAGACTGCCAAAATCCTCCTGATTCTGTACATATTCTTCATTCGGATGAGCCAGTACTGTCTTTTGTCTGGAAAGTATATAAACAATTGAGTCGCCCTGTGAAAGCTGTCTGACATAATCACTGAGCTTGTCCAGACGTACGTTTGCCTGCAAGACTCCGACAATCTCATTATTCATATCCCGAACAGGAGTAGCGATAACTACAACCAATTCTTTAGTAGTCAATGTTACAATAGCATCTGATATATACTCTTCTGCTCCACCAATGGTTTTCTTAAAAAACTCCCGTTGAGAAACATTTTCTATTCCTTCATCATTACTTTTAAAAAGCTGGTCACCTTCTGCATTAACCAGAGTCAGAATAAGATCGGGATTGACCTCTGCTGCATCTACCAGAATACTCTTAATTTTATCATACTCAAAATTGCGAATAGCAGGTTGACTCGCGATTGTATGTAATGTAGTGAAATGCTTATCAAGCATCCCATCAATTTCAGATTTAACAAGCTCTAATTTGCTTTCATGTACCTGATAAATATCCTTGCGGGATTTTGAAATAAAAGATATTATTGAGATAGATGAAGTTAAAATTATTGGAATCAAACCGGTAACTAAAAGCATAAGTAAAAGTTTCGTCCTGAGTTTAAAATCCTTAAATTTCATATTAATTCCTCCTTAGATTAGTCTCACTTGAATGCTTACATGATATCATATACAGCCTATAAAAGCTGATAGCTGAACAACACATAAAAGCAAAAGACATTTACTATATTTATAACATAAAAAAGACCGCACCTTGCGACCTTTAGAAAGAGGAGTTCGGCAGCCTGGCAGCCATCAGCATTACCTGGAAGGCCCATAGCTTTGCGTCCTTAGCTTTCGCTAAGTTTGCCTTTGTCGCAATATTTATTTTTGGTTTATAATTAATTTATAATTATAAAGATATTACATTGTAAATATTACGACAACTTTCGACTAATTTCAAGGAATTTGTTATTAATATTAAACAAATATTATTATCCATGTTTTACCATTAAAGTAAACAAACGCACCCGCCATAGACCGACGAGTGCGTTTGCTGTTTTATGATTTAAATTTATGACCTTACCTGTTATTGGGTAATTCTAAACTTTGATACCTGAGTCAGTAGATCATTGGCCATATTTTTCAATTCTTCAGAGGAATTAGCAATTGTCTCCATGGCAGCCAATTGTTCCTCTGATGAGGCTGATATTTCCTCCATGCCTGCCGAGGCCTCTTCAACTACTGCAGAAATATCTACCGCTTGCTTGGCCACCTCTTCTACCTGCTCACTGATTTCCTCAAAGGCCATGTTAACATCCTTTACAATCTGGGCAAGATCAGTTACCGAGCCAAAAATTCTGTCAAAGCTTTTTTTGGTATCATCAGCCGAAGCTTCCATACTAATAACGCTGTCTTTAGCCCTGTTCATATGAACAACGGTTTCTTCAATTTTGTCATATATGCTTTTTACCAGTTCTTCTATTTGCCTTGTAGAATCAGCTGATTGCTCAGCCAGTTTACGAATTTCTTCGGCAACAACCGCAAATCCCCGGCCGGCATCACCCGCACGGGCCGCTTCAATTGATGCATTTAAGGAAAGGAGATTTGTTTGGTTGGCGATATTGTTAATCACACCTACAATATTGCGAATCGCATCTGCCATGGCGGCAAGCTCCTGTATTGATTCCCCTACTGCATTTGTATACCTGTTGTTTTCTTCGATTTTCTGACTTTGACGTTTTATAGCCTCTTGACCTTCAATGGCCAGTTTCAATGTTTCCTGTGCTTTATCTGCTGCAGTATCAGTTTTAACTGTAGCATCCGAAACTATATCATTAACCTTGCTTATGGCATCTGTAGTAGTTTGCACCATTGAGGCCTGATCGCTATTGCCTTGAGCCATTTCACTGATAGTTGTAACAACCTGACTCAGGCTTTGTGATGTTTGCTCAGTAGCTGCAGATAACTGCAGGGATTGCGATGCCAACGAACCGGCAATCGTCTGAATATTCCCCACCAGGCTCCTTAAATTCTGGTTCATCGTCTTAAAGCTTTTATAAACCTGGCCGATTTCATCATTTGAGTTAATTTCAATATCAAAGTCTTTCAGCTCACCATCGGCAATGGTTTTCATAACCGAAGATAAAGTCACAAATGGCTTGGCTACCAATTTGGAAAAATACTGGCTTGAAATTACAACTACTATAATAACAATGGCAAACATTGTAAAATATATATATAATAGCTGATAAACTGAAGTCATAGCTGTTTTTAGGGGTGTCTCCACAACAATCAGCCAACCGGCCAGCTCATTAGGACAGTAGCTGACTATAACCTTTTCTCCATTTATATTTTTCGTACGCAGTGTCGTAATTTCACCTGTATATTCAGACACAAATTCCAGACTGCCAAAATCCTCCTGATTCTGTACATATTCTTCATTCGGATGGGCAAGTACGGTCTTCTGCCTGGACAGAATATATACATTTGAACCTTCCTGTGAAAGCTGTCTGACATAATCACTAAGCTGCCCCAGCTGAATGTTGGCTTGCAACACTCCTACAATATTGGAATTAGTATCACGAACAGGAGTTGATATAACTACCATTAATTTGCCTGTGGTTTTTGCCAATATAACATCGGATACATATTTTTCAGTTCCATTTACGGCTTTCTGAAAAAAGTCTCTTTCAGAAACATTGGTTAATGAATCATCATTACTTTTTACCAGCTGATCTCCTTGTGTATTATCCAAACACAGCAACAAATCGGGATTGACCTTTGCTGCGTCTACCAGAATACTCTTAACTTTGTCTAATTCAAAATTTCGAACAGCGGGTTGATATGCAATGGTCTGCAGTGTAGTAAAATGCTTATCAAGCATTCCTTCAATTTTAGATTTAACAATCTCCAGCTTATCTTCGTTCACCTGATATGTGTCCTTACGGGATTTTGAAATAAAAGCTCCTGCTGATACTGAGGTAAAAACAATTAACGGAATTAAACTGGTGATTAAAAGAATAGATAAAAGCTTTGTCCTGAGCTTTAAGTTACCGGGCTTCAATTTTCCGAGCTTCATATAATCTCCTCCTTAGATTAGTTTACAATGATGTCACATACCAAAAGGCCTTAATAATTGGCTGCAACATTTTTAAATAAAAGAAAGAGTTTCGCAATCGAAACTCTCATGCCGAACTTAGCCATTACTGGCAAATCTCCTGGTGTATAATCCTAAAGTAAACATACACCAAAAGTTTACTCGGACTATTTATTCAATAAGTTGAGGAAATATTGAATTTTTCTTATTGAATAAAAAAAGTCGCACCTTGCGACCCTTTAAAGAGTTGTTCGGCAGCCTGGCAGCCATCAGCATAATCTGGAAGGCCCATAGCTTTGCGTCCCTAGCTTTCGCTAAGTTTGCCTTTGTCGCAATTTCTTAGTAAAAAATAATATGGTAATAACATTGTTAATTTTACGTCAATTTTCGACAAATTTCAAGAACTTTATAATCAAATAATTATACAAAAATAAATTAAATTATATACATAATTGCCAATCTCCATTTTCAGGTTAGCAAGATAATCGCATTCATTTGATTGTAGTTACAGCTTCTCATTCACTACAGGACTGTAGTATCTTCCCGTATTTACAACATTTTCGTAAAATCTTACCGCGTCATCCGCAGCGTCCTCCCAAATATCCAGGCAATGGCCTACTCTTGAATGTATTACAAGCTTGCAGTTAGGTAAGCATTTAGCTGATCTAACCATCAGATCCGGCCGTGATATCGTGTCTTCCATTCCGCCAATAATCAATACAGGAACCTTTATTTTCTTAAGAGCCTCCTGTAAATTTGCTTCTGTCTGCAATGCCCTTAATGGACGGCCATAATCAATCGCCTTTGTTTCCGGAGCCTGATATATAGCCTCATAATCCGGTGTACTTCTTAATGCCGCATCAGCTGCATCCTCCTGGGCACGCCGCTCTAAAATCCGCTCGTCATCTGTCGGATAACGGAAGCAATGCTCCTGCATGATACCTTTTTCCGCCATAGCCCTAATGCTCATTTTACCCTCATCCAGATTATGCGGACCGGGAACAACCGCAAAGAAGCAAATTAATCGTTCCGGGTAATTGAGTGCAACATGCCAGCCTGTCCCGGCCCCATGTGAAGCGCCGGAATATACAAACTTGTCGATTCCCATCCTGTCGGCAAATGCTATAACATCTGCTGCAAAGCGGTCATACCAATGATCGCCGTAATCCTCCGTAACATGAGTTGATCTTCCAAATCCACGATTAGTCAAAAGGAAAACATGAAAGCCCCTCTTTGCCAGCTCACGCTCAAGTGAGTATTTGCCATGGCTTATTTGCGAGCATATAACGTAACGATCACCGCTGCCAAGCTCCTCATAATAAATTTCAACATTGTCGTCAACCTTAACCTTTGGCATCTTCCTATCCTCCTGCATGGCTGTTTGCAATATTTTCTACTATTTGTTAATTATACCATATCACCATGACCCTTGTATATACCAGCCGCAACTTTAAGCAGATCTCAAAATCTTTTCCACACAAATATATCCAATTGGCAGATACATAAATAATAAATTATCCGCCCTATTCTCCCTTTCAGGCAAAATAGTCAGTACTGAATATTATTTTATTCAGTGCTGACTATTTGCCAATAAGGCTGTTTTTATAATGTTTTATTATTTTTATTAATGTTTTTTATTTTGAAGCTTATTTATTTTCTATCTCAAAGGTTTTACCTTCCCAATTTCTGAAGACCGCCTTTTCCGCCCCAAGGTACATCAGATAATTCGGTAATATCGGAGTTTTGCCAAGGCCACCCGGCCCGTTTACAATATATGTCGGAATTGCCATACCTGAGGTTCTGCCTCTAAGCGACTCCATTATTTCCATGCCATCTTCTATGCGAACCCAAAAATGCGAGGTCCCTTTAACTGTCTTTGGATGGAATATATAGTAGGGCTTTACCCGAATTTTCAAAAGATTCTGGTTTAATTTTCGCACAACGAGCGGATCATTGTTTACCCCGTTAAGCAATACCATCTGATTTCCAAGGGGAATACCCGCATTTGCCAGCCTCTCGCAAGCCTCCTTTGATTCCTTCGTGATTTCCCGTGGGCTGTTGAAATGGGTATTTACATAAACCGGATGATATTTTTTCAATATATTAACCAAATCATCGGTAATACGCTGAGGGAGTGTCACAGGTGTCCGTGTCCCAAATCTTATAATTTCCACATGCTCAATCTCTCTCAGTGAGCTAAGTATCTTTTCTATCATACTGTCACTAAGTAAAAAGGCATCTCCGCCCGTGATCAGTACATCACGAATCTCCTCATTATCCCTTACATAATCTATTGCTGCTTTAATCTGCTTCCATGAGACACTCTTGTCCGTCTCCCCAATCAGGCGCCGTCTCTGGCAAAAACGGCAATACATACCACAGGCATTTGTCACCTTTATAATCAGCCGATCAGGGTATCTCCTTGTCACCATTTCGGCAGGAGTCCAACCGGCTTCATCCATCGGATCCAACTCCCCTTCAGGATTGAGTTCATCCGGGGACGGCACAGCCTGTCGTCTGATAGGGCAGTTTAAATCATCAGGGTCAATTAGTGACAGGTAATATGGTGATATAGCATAACGATAAGTCCTGCCTACTTCATCTATGGCCGCAATACTTTCCAGCGATATACCTATAAGATCCGCAAAGTCGTTTATATCGGTAAATCGGTTGGCCAACTGCCATTTATAATCCTTCCATTGCTCTTCGGTGGCACCCAATCTTTCCAATATTTTTTTCTTTTGTTGCTCAATCCGCTCAGCATCATCAAGGCCTGTAAGAATTTTGTCCTTACACTGTATGTAGTCGGATATCGAATCCTTTAGCTGAGCAAACCTGTCTGCCTTTGTCTGATGTAGTGTTTTTGCTGCTGAGTTTCCCATTAGATTATACACCTCCTGCTTCAAAACCTGGACATGATTAAATCATGTTCTATTGATTTACGTTACTTGATAAGTTATCCTGTAAGTAGCTTAGGATAACTGATTTAGTTCTAATATGCATAAACAAACCAATCTATGCCGCATTAATTTCGTTTTAGGGTTCTGTGCTTATCCGGAGAGCTTTATTTGCGCAGATGAGTAAATCAGGAAGTTTTCAGCTCAGATTTGCCTTTATACTCCAATAAATTTAGTGCAAGAAAAATGAAGAAAACTCATTGATAGAGCTTTTAATCTATCGGATTCTTATAATTTTTATAATTCTATAACTTTAAATATATTTTACAGGACTAAATTGCAGGAAAGCCATCTGCTTTTCCTGCAGACTAAAATAGCGGTCCCACTGAATGTGAAGACCGCTTAAAAGGCAAAATACTCCCTTTCCCTTCCAAGCTTCCGAGGTTAGCTGACGGATTCGGACCGAAAGGATACTAGCCCTACCGGATTCATCAACACACAAGGATCCGGATTCACCCCCAAAATTGGTTCCCCCGTATTCTGTCTACACAGAAATTCAGCAGTTATAGAATTTTGATTGATAAATATTTAGTTATCCTGTGTAATAAGCTTGTCATCAAATATCTGACAATGCGTTCCAATATTTATTCTATATTTTTTTTCCCAACTCGTCAACCCTTAACTGTTTATATTCAATAAGCTGAAAGCTCCCGAAGAATACCTTATCTACTATCGCACTAAAAAGAAAAGCTCAAGCCATTACACACGGACCTTCCGCGAAATGATTTGAACCATTCCATTGAAATTTAGAAAAGATTATTCTAATATCATTATATGATCATAATTTTACAGATCTCATTCCACATATTTTACAGATCTCATTCCACAATGGGATCGTGCGGACGCCAGGAGGACGCCATGAAAAAATGTATTATTATACCGGATTCATTTAAGGGCACCTTAAGCTCAGCCGAAATCTGTGAAATAATTGCAACAAAGGTTAAGGAATTTTATCCGGAATGTGAAATAATTAAAATCCCGGTTGCAGACGGTGGCGAAGGGACTGTTGACTGCTTCCTTTATGCACTGCAGGCTGAAAAAATCCCCGTCGGAGTAACCGGTCCCTATAACGAACCTCTGGATTGCTATTATGCAAGAAAGGCTAATACCGCAATAATTGAAATGGCCCAGGCAGCAGGTCTTCCATTGGTGGAAAAGCGAAAAAACCCTGCCATTACCACCACATATGGTGTAGGTCTGATGATAAAGCATGCTGTTGAAAATGGCTGTTCCGATATAATAATCGGTCTGGGAGGAAGCTGCACCAATGATGCCGGTGTTGGCGCAGCCTGCGCCTTGGGGGTTAAGTTTTATGACAAAGACGGAAATGCATTTCTCCCTACGGGAAATACTTTACACAAAATTGTAAATATAGATACCGGTGAAGCAAAAAAGTTCCTTGAGCATTGCTCAATAACCGCCATGTGCGACATCGACAATCCTATGTACGGGCCCAATGGGGCTACCTATATCTATGGCCCGCAAAAGGGAGCAGATGACGAAATGGTTGCAGAGCTTGACTTTAATCTTCGCAGGCTATCAGAACTAATCACAGATAATCTTGGAATAGATGTATCCCGGCTTCCCGGCTCAGGAGCCGCGGGTGCCATGGGAGCCGGTATTGTAGCCTTTTTGGGCGGCAGGCTGAAATCAGGAATTCATACGATTCTGGATTTGATTAAGTTCGAACAGCTGATAGAAAATGCAGATCTGATTTTTACCGGAGAGGGTAAAATCGACAGTCAGAGCCTCAGAGGAAAGGTTGTAATCGGAGTTGCCGAACGGGCATCTAAAATGAATATTCCGGTAGTGGCAATTGTCGGAGCTATCGGAGAGGATGCCGAGAAATCCTATGATAAGGGTGTCGGTGCTATATTTAGTATAAATAGGGCTCCTGTTGACTTTGAGATTTCCAGATATCAAAGTAAAGAAAACCTTACCGCAACGATTGATTCTCTGCTGCGCTTTCGCAAGCTCTGCCTTATGAGGGAGAGTAAAAATTATTAAAATAAAATAAGGAATCCTGAAAAAAGCTTCCTGACATTACTTCCAGGCAGTACAGCCGGGATAGGATAATGTCAGGAAGCTATATATTTATTGTTTATTTCAGGAAAAGACGTACCAGCCTATCGTAAAAATCCTTATATGGCTGATAGCGTACAGGCAGATCCAACCAGTTCTTTTTGTCAACGATACTTTTATAATGGCTGAAGGCGTCAAAGCCGGCTTTTCCATGATAAGAGCCCATGCCGCTTTCACCTACACCACCAAAGCCCATTTCCTCGGTTGCAAGATGAATGATGGTATCATTTACACAACCACCGCCAAACTGGATGCGTTTGGTTACAAAATCAATGTGTGCTTTGTTGGTGGAGAATATATACAGAGCAAGCGGCTTCGGGCGGTCCTTGAGTATCTCGTAAACCTCCCTGAACCTATCAAATGTCAATATGGGCAGTATGGGTCCGAAAATTTCTTCGCCCATTACTGCGTCGTCCCATGTTACATTATCCATGATGGTTGGGGCAATTTGCAAAGTCTGAGGATTAGTGTTGCCTCCATACACCACCTTATTTTTGTCAATAAGGCCACAAAGACGGTCAAAATGCTTTCTGTTTATGATATGGCCATAATGGGGATTGTTTAGGGGATCACTACCCAACTGAAGCTTGATCTGCTTTTTCAGCTCATCTATTAAACGCTCCTTTACTCTTCTGTCACAAAGAATATAATCAGGGGCCACACAGGTCTGGCCGCAGTTGATTATCTTGCCAAATATAATACGCCTTGCTGCTAGAGGGATATTTGCCGTGCTGTCTACAATAACCGGACTTTTTCCTCCCAGCTCGAGAACCACCGGAGTCAAATGCTCCGCGGTATGTCTGAGCACTACCTTTCCTACGTTCTGACTTCCGGTAAAGAATATAAAATCAAATTTCTTCTCAAGCAGATGGGCATTTTCTTCCCTGCCACCCAAAACTACGGCAACATATTCTTCTGGGAAGCATTCAGCAATCATATCTGCCACCAGCTTTGCCGTTGCAGGGGAATATGCGCTCGGCTTTATGATTGCGGTATTGCCCGCCGATATGGCAGCAGCAAGGGGATCCAATGTCAAAAGCAAGGGATAATTCCATGGACTAATAATAAGGGTATTCCCGTAAGGGGTTGGCTGTATATAGCTTACCGAATGGAATTGAGCCAGTGGAGTACGTACTCTGCGCTTTTTTGCAAATTTTGGGGTATGCTTAATCAGGTAGCTTATTTCTGAAAGAACCATGCCTGTTTCGCACATATAGCTTTCATATTTGCTTTTGCCAAGATCCTTTTTCAGTGCTGCGGCGATGTCATTTTCATGTCGCAGTATGCAGGCCTTTAGCCTTTTAAGCATTTCGATGCGAAATTCCACAGGAAAGGTTTTGCCGGTTTGGAAAAAGCGCCTTTGCTTTTCAACCAGGTAGTCTATTCGTTCTACTGTTGTCATTGATTATCCCTCCAATCAGCGATTTTTTTATAAATTATCTCCAGCTCCTTTGCATCCATAAGCCTGAGCACCGGATATAAGGGATTGGCTTACTTGTTTGCGTATTTAGCCATCTGAGGAATATCCTCCTTGCGTATACCACCGATGGTGGCAGGAATATTCGAACAATTAAACTCAAATTAATTTTAAAATATCTCTAAGCGCATAATATATACCTTCCTCATCATTGCCAAGAGTTACATAACCGGCAGATGCCTTAACCTCATTACAGGCATTCCCCATTGCAATGGAGTTTTTAAATCCTTTTATCATCTCAATATCATTAAAATCGTCACCAAATACCGCTACTTCATTATATTCTAGCCTGCATAAGCTGATCAATCTATCAATTGCCAGCTTTTTATTAACTCTTTTATCTACTATTTCAATACTCCTAAAATCTTCCCTGCCGGTAAGATAGACGTTTGCCCTTGTACCAACAGTATTAATCAATTTATCTCGCAGCTCGGGCAGTATTTCCCAGGGATAAAAAATGACTATTTTGACAACCTGCGAATATATAACGTCTTCTAAAGGAATGCTGTCTGTATAATCCACTCCCCAAAGCCTATACTCTTTGTCGGACAGTAAAAAACAGAAGCTGTGCTTTTCATCCATCATCTGCAATGCGAAATTTGTATTCCCATACTGCATTATAATTTCAATACTTTTTCTCACTGCTTCTTCAGGTAGAAAAGTATATAATTTAGTATTTCCGTAGCAAATGCATCCACCATTATAAAATATACCACCATCCTGAAGAATCTCTTCTTCCTCTTGTGTAAAATTAAGCATTTTAGCGAGCAACGGAGGCCTTGCAGTAGCGCAAAAGACCTTTATTCCCGCACCTTTGCACGCCTTTAATGCGGATTTTGTCTTATCCGATAATTTCTTGGCGGATGTAAGCAGGGTACCGTCCAGGTCAAAAAATAATGCTTTTATCAATTCTTATCCTCCTCAATATACCACGCAATGATATCCTTCCAATCCGATACATTGCCCTCTCCCCATTGATTTTTCATCAAATTCGCTTATATCAACATTGCTTAAATCTTTGTTGCACAAACCCCATATTGATTCCAATGAACCTGTTTCTTTTGTAAATTCAAGTACAGAATCATAATTTAGCTTTTGGGGCAGTTCATATCTGCCTGCAATATAATTCAAGCGCTCAATATAATTGTTCATTTTCATTATCTCCTTTTATGCATGGCTTGAAAACCCGTTTTCAGTTATATCAGCTATACATACCTCTGGTCTGCGCTCTATTAATTTATTTATATTATAACAGTTTCTCTCAACATTTGCACAATATTTGATATTAATATACTTAAATGATACAATCAATAAAGACCTATGGAAAAATCCCACAGGCCCTGTTGTTTACTTATTGAACGCTATCATCATAACTGATATCGTAAGACGGTTTCACTGTAAAGCTTTGGCCATCCTCTGTCTCAATCCTGACAGGCTTGCTTATTATTATATCACCTTTTTTATTCAGAATGGATATTGTAACTGTATTCTCTCTCGCGGCCTCATCCATATCATGCGGTGACCAGTATACGAGTCCATGTGTTTCCATGTCAAATGATACTAATGATAAATCCAATGATTTGCCGTGGTCTGTAATTTGACCGGTACTTATATTCCTGGTAAGCAAAGACCCATTCTCAGTAGTATACTTTATACTATAAGCCGCATCATAATACTCTGCATTCAGCGCTATCATAATCTGTATTCCTGGAACAGAAGACATCGCCAGGCTGTATTTCTCAGGGAATATAAATATTTCAAAATATATATCCAGCAGGAATCTTTCAAAATCCTCTTTACTGGCTGAATACTCCCAGAATTCCCTGTCAAAATATTGCTGCAGCTGGGACCTTTCATATTGAACCACTAAATCTGCAGGCAATATTTTAAATTTAACTATGTCAACATTTTCAATAAGTGAAAACAGAATTAAAGCATTATCAAGCAATACAGGCTTCACGTTATTTTTAATTAGTGTGTCTGTATCCTGATTTGCAGTATCAATATCCTTTAGCCTGTAATTTACTGTAATTCCATATGGCTTTTGAGCTGTATCAAGCTCAATGCCCTCCTTCATCCTGCCGTACGGCAGTTTATCAAGCAGGTTGCTTGCATTGCTTGCATTACCAATGTATCTGCTTCTATGCTTCAAAAGCATATTTAGAGTATTGTCATTTATTTTAATAAGCTTGTTTTTTGCATAAATATTATTTTTTCCTTCATTTTTTCCGTTGGTAAGAAGTAAAAATGCAGAAACGACAAGTAATAAAACAGCAAGAATCCCCAGCCAGACCTTATTCCTTTTAAAGCTCAATATTCCCCTTATTCTGCCCTTAATATTACTTTCTCCAAATGCAATAACCAGTCCGTACACTAAGGTGTTTTGCTTTACGGCAATGTTTAAAAGAGAATTTGCATATTCAGTCCGTATGTCATTTTCATATGCAGATAGGACTCTGGCATCACATGATATCTCCATGTCCTTCTGATATAAGAAAAAGCAGATCCAAACCAACGGATTGAACCAATGAATACATAATGCGAGAACAGCAAGCAGCCTGGTAATATTGTCAAAACGCTTTATGTGAACCAACTCATGAATAATTACATATTCCAGTTCCCTTTTGCAAGATTCATATGCAAGATAAGGAGGAATTATTATCCTGGCATTTGCAAGGCCGGTTACCAGAGGGCTGTCTGTCTTGTCGGATATATAAATTTTTACCTTTCGCCTTAATTTGAGCTTGCCGGCAGCTTCCTCAAGCAATCCTTTATCGTTATAAAGAACAGCTGTTCTGAAGGAACACATGATTTTTATATATGCATATATACCAAAAGCAAAAAATGCGATGAACCCCGATAGCCATATGCATGCCATCACAAAAACAGGCCGGCTTTTTCCGGACAGGCTGACTTTATCTGTTAAGCCTTTAACTTCAGGTTTGCCTTTTGTTCCACTATTTTTTATATAAACATGATCAGCTGAGCTAAGCTCTGTACTATTAACAATACCTTTATTATTTCCTGTGATATGCTCTTTGGCATCTCCTGCATTCTGAAAGGCAGCTCCGTCCCTGAGCATTTCTGTTCCTGTTACCCTTTCCAGTGCAGTGACAGGAGCTTTAACAATATTGAACAGGCTTAAGTCGGATTGTATCGAAACCGGAATCAAAAGCCTTATTAAAACTATAGCCCATGCAGCATAGCAAAAGGTTCTCGGCAGCTTTTTTCCTGCCAGTTGCCTAAGCAGTATCACAAATACAGCAGCTATTGAAGCTGTAAGACTCATTCTGACAACTGTCAAAAATATACTTTCCATCATAATTTCTCAGCCTCACATTCTTCAATTATTTTTTTCAGTTCATTAATCTCATCATCAGTAAGCTTTTCCCTCTTTAGAAATGTACTGAAAAATAGCTTCAAAGAGCCGCCGTAGAATTTGTTGATATGCTCCTCGCTCTCTGCGCACAAAATCTGTTCTCGTTCAACCAATGCATAGACCATGGTGTCTTTATTTTCAATTATTCCCCTGTCACAAAGCCGTCTTATGACTGTATAGGTTGTAGACTTCTTCCATCCAAGCTCCTTGTGCGCAAGCTCTACAAGTTTACTGCTTTTTACCGGAGAATGTTTCCATACCAAATCCATAAACCGGTATTCTGCATCATAAACCTTAATCTCTTCCATTTTCTCACCTCACAAGTCTAATGTATTAGACCACTTCGACGTGAGTCTAACACATTAGACCAGCGATGTCAATATTAAAATTTTCTTCTTGCAGATGATATAGGGGGCCCAAAATGAAAGAAATTCCCACCCGTGCTTAGTCATGATGACTCTCAAAAAGCTTCATATAAAGCCTGCGCCACTTGGCTTCGGTAAGATTATAGGCCTTATCAATAGTAATCCGTCCTTCCCTGTCAACAGCAGCAATTATCTCTTCAAATCCGGTCCTAAACCAGAAAAAGTAATATCCATCCTGCTTCCGGACATGTATATCGGTTTTCATTTGACCCAAAACAGCCATGCACTCGCCAACCGATTGCCTAAACCTGTTCTCTGTGTATAACTCCTGCTTTTCCTGCTTATCCTTTGTCAATTCCCTGTATTGATTTCTCAGGCTCACTTCTATTAAAGGGTTTGTAAGTCTAGCCTTGTCAAAAAGGCTTCCTCCTATCATGTAGAGAATATATGCATTGGCCATTTGCTTGTCACACTTTACAGTACCCATTGCGGAATACCCCATAATAAGCTCCTCCTTTGCAGATACGGTCGGACTATTAATCTTTACGACACCATTAATCTAGCACAGTTAATCAGCCATGCATATAAACCTGTGGTTTAAACCTTTTTTGCCTGCTGAAATCAATCAATAAATGATAACATATGTGTACTGCTCGTCCCATTGATAAATCCCCTGCTGCTCCATAAGCTCAATTGCCCTTCTGATTAAACAGCATATTTCATCCAAATCCTCCACTGTGGCCGGTCTGTAGTGCATATGTTTTACCTCCTTTAACCTGCTCTTTTATTAATAGCTCTCCGGTCACTCACGGCTGTGTCTGCATATTATCCCGGATTTTATCCACTCAGTACTGCTTGGTTCTGTATTTTTGCAATATTTATATTAGCAATATTATAACAGGAATTGAAATTCAGAACAATTGTTCTTTGCCTTTTTATATGAAAATCCGCATGATTGGAATTCAATCTGCCCGCAGGTTTTTCAGTATTTAAATCATTCAGTTATAATAAACAAGGTTTCCTTCAATCGGTTTATTTAACCGAAAGTTTGGAAACCTTTAATCTCATTTAATCCTACTTATTAAGGTTTTACACTGATTAATCCATCAATGTTTATTTATTTCTCATTCCTTTCATAGCTTATTCCGCAGACCGCTTACGTTCTGCATTTTGCATTTTTTTCATTTCTCTTTCAACAGCTTGCAGCGCCTCTGTTTTACTTCCGGTGGTGGAGCGAACCGAAAAAGCAATGTTCACTATATGATCCGATACCCTTTGCAGTGAAAACAGAACATTATAAATGCTTTTTGACACCTCAACCGGATACATGCCGGAGCTTAGGCGTACTACGTGCTCATTTCGCGTTGAGTTAATCAGCTTTTTTATTTCCTTGTGTATATTTGAAATAGTTTTGAAATTCTCTACTCTTCGTTTTGTAAAAGCATCAAATCCCAAATCGAACATATCGGAAATATGCGCATAGATCTGATTAAGCTCATCCTTGGTCTGGTCTAAAAATTTGATATTGTTTTCCTTCATGTAGCTTGTTTCCTTTGCCAAAAGCACAGCATAATCGCCCAGTCTTTCAATATCGTTTGTAACATGATGCAATCCACCTATAAGCTTTTCATCCCCTGCAAATTTGGTGACTGATGATATTTTGATGAAAAAGCCGGTCAGCTTGTTTGTTAAAAAATCAATACGATACTCAACCTCGGCAATCTTTTTACTTTCAGACAAATCTTCATTAACTAAAGAAGCATAAGCGCGATCAAGGTTTTCCTTTGCCAGAATAGCCATATCATACAATTCTCTTAATGCCTGCTCGATGGCAACAGCCGGGGTTTGCAAAAAACGTTCATCTATATATGATACTTCTTCCAGCTTTTCTTTCTTATCCTTCACTATCCTGCTTACGAAATTCACCAGGGGATCGATAAATATAAGCAACACCAAGGTGTAGATGCTGTTATAAATTAAATTATATGTTGCCAGACTAAATTGAGGTTTGCCTGGAAACAAGCCTTCAAAAATATTTATTATTGGAGTTCTAAAAAGAACAAGAATTATTGTAAATGAAGCCGCACCTATTATGCTTGTTATCAGATGAAAAAGTGCAATACGTTTCCCGTTGGCGTTTGTTGTCAAGCAGGCCATAATTCCATCAATACAGGTTCCGATATTAGCTCCCATCACCAAAAAAAATGTCTGATCTATATTTTTAATAACTCCTACACTCAGGAATGCGATAAAAATACCTGCTGCTGCAGCAGATGATTGTATAATGCATGTAAAGACAGTTCCAATTAAAACCAGCAGGATTGGATTTTGCATAATTTCAAATTTAAATACCTTCGTCAGTTCGACGCTAAGGGTTGAATCGGCTCCACCTATTGCTGTTTCCATTACCTCCATACCAATGAACAGCATTCCAAATCCTATAAGTAACGGCGCAATTTTATTAAGTGTTTCGTTGCTGGTAGCGAAAATGATTATTACTCCTACAAAGGCAACAGCTGAAAATACATAGCTTATGTTGAAGCTGCCTTTACTGATGCCTGCAATGGCAAATAAAAAAGCTGTTAATGTAGAGCCTACCTTTGCACCCAGGATAAAGCCTGCTCCTTGCTTGACTGTTACAATATTTGCATGAGCCAGTCCGACTGTCATAATCGAAGTGGCTGAGGAAGACTGGACAAGTGCGGTTGCCCCTATACCTATTCCATAATTAAACACTCTATTTTTGTTAAATTTCTTAAAAAGATTTCGTATTCCTGAACCTGCGCTTTTTTCCAATCCGGAGCTCATCTGCTTCATTCCAAACATGAATACAGCAACTCCACCTAACATTAGCAGTAAGTTCATTAAGATCTCCATTATCTTTCTCCCTTATACAATTTAATGCCTTTTTCCGTCTTTACTCTTATCAGATTACATGTATCTGCATTAAATATATTGTTTCACACTTTTGCGACATCAATGCAAGACTCAGCATTGCCTGCATATTATTGATATCTGCTTCCAGCTCTTTTATGATGCCATAGCTTTCTTCATTTTTCAACAAAAAACTATTTAAAGATAGCGTAACTTTACTGTAGGAAATAGATAGACAGAGAGCACCAAAGATGTGTTAATAGAAATCACATCTACACT
>ENA-OWPA01000730-OWPA01000730.1-bioreactor-metagenome-genome-assembly--contig:-NODE-730-length-35073-cov-18.573494_pt1 | contig 35073 bp, 32 predicted proteins | sample MGYA00238139_ERZ651803 | MGnify/ENA primary metagenome ERZ651803 (study PRJEB26909, sample SAMN07631231) | bioreactor metagenome | isolation source: Switchgrass digestor | place: USA: Dartmouth... | reverse complement strand
AGGTAGATAGGACAGAGGTGTAAGTGCGGTAACGCACTGAGCTGACTGTTACTAATAGGTCGAGGGCTTGACCTAAGTAAGGTTTGTAAAGTTGGAGATAGGATGTATGCATCTGTGTGCAGTTGAAAATAATCCTCGATAGCTCAATGGTAGAGCACACGGCTGTTAACCGTGGGGTTGTAGGTTCGAGCCCTACTCGGGGAGTTTGAATTATACCGCTCATATATAAAGATAAATATGAAAAAAACATGGAAAGATAAAATAAATCTAGTTGACATAAGTAAATATGACGTGGTATAATCATTTTCGCGGCTCCATGGTCAAGTGGTTAAGACATCGCCCTTTCACGGCGGTAACAGGGGTTCGAATCCCCTTGGAGTCATTAATAATTGACAAGACAATAAATTTGGACCTTTAGCTCAGTTGGTTAGAGCAACCGGCTCATAACCGGTCGGTCCGGGGTTCGAGTCCCTGAAGGTCCATTTGGTGTTGGCCCAGTGGCTCAGTTGGTTAGAGCGCCGCCCTGTCACGGCGGAGGTCGAGAGTTCGAGTCTCTTCTGGGTCGCTGTTGTATTTAATGAATTATTTATAATATTATTAACGGGGTCTTAGCTCAGCTGGGAGAGCACCTGCCTTACAAGCAGGGGGTCATAGGTTCGAGCCCTATAGGCCCCATTTAGTGCCGGCGTGGCGGAACTGGCAGACGCACAGGACTTAAAATCCTGCGGGACTTATAATCCCGTACCGGTTCGATTCCGGTCGCCGGCATTTAAGGCTTTTTTGAAAATATGTGTGCTTAGCTCAGCTGGATAGAGCGTCTGGCTACGGACCAGAAGGTCGGGGGTTCGAATCCTCTAGCACACAATATAATATGATTATCATAAAATTAAATATTTTAAAAAGTATGAATGATTGCATAAGACGAAAATTATGCAATCATATTTTTTTGCTTTTTTACAAGGTATGGTCAGACCGGATCTTAATGATTGATACATTTTATATATGGTAATATAGGCGGTTAACAATTATATTATTATCTGTCAGGAGGATTAAGAAGATTATACCGTATGAGTTGTTTTTTAATCTTAAATTAATTTAAACTTTATATAAATTATGTTAAAATAGGCCAAAGGAGGCTTATATGAATAAAAGAGAATTTTTGGACATCCTCAGGCAATCGCTGGAGGGAGAAGTAGATAACGATACCATAGAGAAGAATATCAGATATTACAGCGATTATATCAGTTCCCAAACAGATAAGAGCGAAGAGGAAGTTATAGAAAGCATAGGCGATCCCAGACTGATAGCCAAGACTATTATTGAAACAGAAAAAATATCAGGCGAAGAAGATTATAGAGAAGATTACGGCAGACAATATGGCTATGACGGTAATGCGGATAAGGGATATTATGAGGCTTATACGGGGGATAAAAAGCGTACTGGGGGAATCGGAAAGATATTTTCAAATATCGGACGCAACAGGACGTTTTATTTGATTGTCATGTTTTTAATAGCATTTGCATTTTTCTGTTTTCTGATACAAATAGGCTGGTTTATTATCAAATATCTGTTTATCTTCATTTTGCCTGCCATATTGATTGCTCTGTTGCTGAATATTTTCAGAAACAACAGATAATGAAACATTATGTAAAATCAGGTTTAGAATTTGATATAAAAAAACGACCGCAAGGGGGAGCCATGCGGTCGTTTTGATGAGGGGAGTATAAATAATTAATAAGGGGTTATAAGTGCTCTCGTATCCGAGCACTTTCTAATTATATTATATATGTTTTTATATTGCAAGGTATAATTTGTGACCAAATTCTTAATATTTTGAAAACAATGAATTAAAAAGGTAAGATTTGACAAAACATATAAATATTTATAGAATATTTATTTTAAAATAACAGATAATAATCTTGCAAAATCAATTTACTCTAAATTATCAGGAGGCCAGCAATGAGCGATATAAGAAATAACACAAATCAGACAAATGTAAGAAATACAAACAACAGCATAAGAAACACCAGCAATACCAATACCGGTAGGAATGCCAATTATACAAATGAAACAAACAAAATAAGCAATACTAACAATACAACCAATACAAGAAACACCACCAATACAACCAATACAAACAGCACAAGAAACACTACCAATACAACTAATACTAACAGTACGAGAAATGCCAACAGCACCAATAATACAAGCAATATAGGAAACTATACGACAGATACTAACCGTAATTCCTCCGGCATAAGATGCACTAATTCCAATACAAAAAATAATAACAGATAAGAACATTACTGATGTTATTCAGTCGAGTAAGGCAGGCTTTTAATTGCCTGCCTTATCTGTTAATTATTTGTTGTTTGCCGTCAGGCACGACATTTTGCAATTCCGTAATGATAACTTAATATCAAAATATTTTTGTCGGAATATAATATATTAAGAGACCTATTAATTAAAATTACATACTAAAGAACGTGATTCGATGTATCGGCATGTCTGTAAATACAAATTAGAAAGGAGTGACGGTACAGGGATGTCTTTTGAAACTATTAGGGCTAACGATGTTATAAATTATATCGGTCATCCGGATGTATTGATAATAGATTTAAGAAATAAAGAAGACTATTTGAAAGGGCATATTCCTTCAGCTGTAAATATACCCTATGAAAATCTGAAAGATGAAATTATCTCTTTAAAACAGAAGAGATTATTAATCCTTTACTGTGACAGAGGCAATATAAGCTTAATGGCGGCAAGGGACTTGGCTAAATATGGATGCAGAGTAAAAAGCATGTACGGAGGAATTCGGGCCTATTACGGAAGACTGGAAACGGGAGCTTATTAAGGCATTGACTAACAGGGCAATAAATTTTACAATGCTAATATATTGAAAATATTACGGTACACCGGGAGGAAATAATGAGAGAATACGAATATATATCACCGTGTCATTTCGGTCTGGAAGCGGTATTAAAGAAAGAAATTAAGGATTTGGGCTATGAAATTACAAATGTCGATAACGGCAAAGTAACTTTTAAAGGCGATATTAATACCTGCGCAAGAGCGAATATGTTTCTCAGGACTACGGAAAGGGTTTTACTGAAGGTGGCTTCGTTTAAGGCGGAAACCTTTGACGAATTATTTGAAAACATAAAAGCCATACCGTGGGAAGAATATATACCTGTTGACGGAAAATTCTGGGTCGCAAAAGCCAATTCTGTTAATTCCAAGCTTTTCAGCCCGTCAGACATTCAGTCCATCATAAAAAAAGCTATAGTCGAAAGATTGAAAACTATATATAAGAAAGAATGGTTTGAAGAAAGCGGCAGCTCATATCCTCTCCGGGTGACCATAATGAAAGACTTGGTTACTGTATGCCTGGACACTACCGGAGAATCACTGCACCGCAGAGGATATCGCAAATTCACCAGCAAGGCGCCGATTACGGAGACTTTGGCAGCAGCTTTGATTATGCTTACTCCATGGAACAAAGATCGGATACTGGTGGATCCTTTTTGCGGAAGCGGTACTATACCTATAGAGGCCGCATTGATTGGAGCCAGAATTGCACCTGGAATAAAAAGAAGTTTTCTGGCGGAAACGTGGGAGGGGTTTTATCCCGATATTATATGGAAACAAGCCAGGGAAGAGGCTTTGGACCTTCAGCTTAAGGATATCGATATGAATATCCAGGGCTATGATATAGACGGAGAAATTATTAAGGCTGCAAGACAGAATGCCAGGCTGGCCGGAGTGGACCATTTAATCCATTTTCAGCAAAAAGATGTAGCGCAATTAAGCAGCAGTAAAAAATACGGGTTTATTATAACCAATCCTCCTTACGGTGAAAGACTGGAAGAAAGAAAAAACCTGCCCGACCTTTACAAGCTAATCGGCAAGGTGTTCGGTTCTCTGGATACCTGGTCCTATTATATAATTACCGCTTACGAAAATGCAGAAAAGTATATCGGAAGAAAGGCCGATAAAAACAGAAAGATTTACAACGGCATGATAAAGACATATTTTTATCAGTATATGGGACCTAAGCCGCCCAAACCGAAAATAACCGAGCAATATCAAACCGATAATGACTAAGATTTGAATTTATCATTAATATAATAGAAAGAATCATATAAAAAACCTGCTGTGAATGTATTTGCGGTGGACAGACAAAGACGGGAAATACATTCACAGCAGGTTTTTTGTATTCATATTTTCTTTAATATCCAGTACCGGATGTCGTTGTAAACTTCTTCTTTATTCAGTTCGTTTATTAATTCATGTCTGCATTCGGGATATATCTTATATGATATATTGGTAAATCCGAGTTTTTTATAAACAGACAGGAGCCGTTTTATATCTTTGGCGTAACCGCCTACGGGGTCTTTCTCACCGCTTATTATAAACATCGGCAAATCGTGTTTTGTCTGTCGCATTAATTTTTTATTGGCCGCATTGGCGGTCAGTTTCATAAGATCATAATAAAACGATGCCGTACAGGTGAAACCGCAGTAGGGATCATGAATATATGCGCCTACTACCTGATGGCTTCTTGAAAGCCAATCATAAACGGTTCTGTCGGACAGGACAGTATATTTTTTACTTCCGAACAGCAGATTGTTTATAAACGGGGAAATATATTTCGGGCCTTTTGTATTTTTAATAACGGATGTTATAAACAATCCCGACAATATGAGAAAATTCGACGGATAAGCGGTGCCTGACAGTATCACCCCGTCATATTTATCATAGGACTGGATCACATTGCGTGCAATCAGAGATCCCATACTGTGTGCGAACAGGATAAATTTATTGCTTCTGTTATGCCGTTCAATATATTTGCTGACTTCGACGGCATCATCTATAACCAGTTGGTAACCTTTATTATAGGCAAAAAATCCGAGATCGCTCAATTTTTTATCCGTACCATGACCTCTGTGATCATACAGATATACATCAAAACCAGAATCCACCAAAAATTGAGCAAAAGACAAATAGCGGTTATGATGCTCGGCCATGCCATGCAAAATTAAAACACTCGCTTTAGGCTTGTTATTGCAGCTTAAATATGTAAGTTTGGTAATATATCCGTCCTTTTGCCTGATTGTAATGCAATCGGTTCCATTCATGTTTATACCACCTATCCGTATTCAAATCAAATATTGCTTACTATTCAATTATATAAATTTTCATTGAGAATTGCAATATTTAACAATTTTCTTCAAGCAAAATAACGCAAAATTAAAATATATTGTAAAAATTGGCATATACCGCAAAAAACATCAATATTAGAATAAATCTACAAAAATTCGTTGTTTATGGTAATAAATTAATATATAATTTTATTATAACGAGCAATCTATATGTTTGCATGGAGGGAAACTATTTGGATAAAACGCTGTTAAAAAAAACAGTTATGCAAAGCTTAGCGCTTTTGTTGGCGGTTATAGTGATATCGCTGGCTGTCGGGCGGAATAATGCGGTTATCATTTCGGCGACTGACGATGAAGATGAAATTTCACATTATACAACCGAAACGGATATCGAAAAGAATGATTATGGGAAAGAAGGAGAGGCCGGGTTTTCAGACAAACATGATATGACCGGTACGGCCGGGAAAATAAGATTAATGTTTTCGGATTTCGGGAATGATCCCAATAATAATATAACGGATCAACTGGGAAATAGATTTATAATAATAAAAAAACCTGCGGGAGAAGAACTCAGGATTCAGCTTGAGGATATATATATTGCCAGGCAGCTGAAACTGATTATATCGGGATATACAAAAGAAAGTATTGATGATACTTTTATCGGGAGAATATGCGAAGACGAGGCGTTTATCGGAGAACCCGGGTTTGAGAAAAACGGGAATATTATTCGGGATGTAGGCGGTACATATTTAACAACGGCAGGTGGAAATTATGGTAAGGATCCGGTAAACTCGATTTACATTGAAAACAGAACGGATGATTCGGGATATAATATTCATGAGATTGTTTTAGATCTTGACCATGTATATGTTTATTCCCTTTATGAAGATGAAAAATTCTATTATATAGACTTAAAAAGACCTAAAGAAGTTTATGATAAAATCGTAGTCATTGATGCCGGCCACGGAGGCAAGGACCCGGGAGCCGTATCCAAAGACGAAAAAGTTTATGAAAAGAGTATTAATTTGGATATATTATATGAATTGAAAGAACTTCTTGACAAGGATAATGTCAAAGTATATTATACTAGGACTGTGGATGAAACATTATACTTAAGGCCAAGAGTCACATTGGCCAATGATGTGGACTGTGATTTTTTTATAAGCATTCACTGCAATTCCAGCCACAAATCCAATCCTGACGGAACCGAAATCCTTTATTATGATCATGAAAACAACAATATAAAGACAGAAGATTTTGCGGTGATATTAAGCGAGGAGATAGGAAAGAACGTTTCGTTAAAGAATAACGGTATACTGCAAATGAGGGATGACGATATTTTCATCCTTGCCAATGCGAAAGTTCCGGCAGTTATAGTTGAAACCGGATACATATCGAATCCTGCGGATTTGAGTTATCTGCAAAGCAAGGCAGGTCAGCATGATATAGCCGAGGGAATATATAACGGAATATGGCGCGCATATAAAGAACTTAAGGAATACAGGTAAACGGGTTTAATAATTTTAAGTCAGGGATTATCAAATATAAAAAATTGATGGGAGAACGATATGACGAAAGTTATTTTTGCCACACACAATGAAGGAAAAATGAGAGAAATCAGGGAAATAATGAAAGATTTAAATATCGAGCTTTATTCCCTTAAGGATGCCGGTATAAATATTGATATAGAAGAGAACGGAACCAGTTTTGAGGAAAACGCCATAATAAAGGCAAGAACAATCTGCAATATGACAGGGGAGATTGTACTGGCGGACGATTCAGGGCTTGAGGTGGATTATCTGGATAAGGCTCCCGGTATATATTCGGCAAGATTTTTGGGTGAGGATACGCCTTATTCCATAAAGAACCAATATATTTTGGACAAACTGAAAAATGTGGAAGGGGAACGCCGGAGCGCCAGATTTGTATGTGTTATTGCCTGCGCATTTCCGGACGGAAAGATTATTACCAGAAAAGGAATCATAGAAGGGTATATAGCGGAAAAAATGAGCGGTTCCAACGGTTTCGGGTATGATCCTATTTTTTATGTGCCCGAGTATGACTGCACCACGGCAGACATGCCATCCGAACTTAAAAACAGGATAAGCCATCGGGCGAAAGCATTAAAAGCCATGAAGACTGTTTTGATAAATCATATATCGGAAGAAGATTCGGGAGCCAGGCAATGAAGATATTAATAGTCAGTGATACACACGGAAAGGACGGATATTTGGCTCATACCATAAAGAAAGTGGAACCGGTTGATTTACTGATTCATCTGGGAGATATCTGCGGAAGTGAAAAATATATCAGATCCATAGCTCCGTGTCCGGTGGAAATGGTTTGCGGCAACAATGACTTTTTTACAGGCTTGCCAAAAGAAAAATTAATAACTATAGGAGACTATACGGTTCTTCTGACTCACGGACATAAATACGGAGTTTATTACGGTACTGATCAGATTAAAGAAGCCGCAAGAGCCAGACAGGCGGATATGGTTATGTTCGGGCATACCCATGTTCCTGTTATTGATTTGAATGATGATGTATGGGCAATTAATCCGGGCAGTATGTCTTTGCCGAGACAGAGCGGAAGAATTCCGACATATATTATTATGGATATTGACAGAATGGGCAAAGCGCATTTTACTTTGAATTATTTTTCCTAATTGTTCTAATAATTCAAACATTTCAAAAAATTTTTGATAAGAAATATTAAAAAAAATGTTGACAATAATGAAATGCTATTATATAATAAGTCTTGCGTCACGGCGCAGAGCAATGAAAAACCTTGAGAATTTTATTATGCGGTAGGCGGGTTGACTAAGAAGCCACAGTTGTTAATGTATACCGAAGCATAAACTTATCGGGGTGTGGCTCAGCTTGGCTAGAGTGCTTGATTTGGGATCAAGAGGTCGCAGGTTCAAATCCTGTCACCCCGACTTATCAAGAGGAAGCTGTTTTCCCGATAAGAGCATGTTGACATTAAAAATTTAATTATGGATTTAATATGCGGGTGTAGTTCAATGGTAGAACACTAGCCTTCCAAGCTAGATACGTGGGTTCGATTCCCATCACCCGCTTGATATGTGGAAAAATTAAATGCATATCATATTATTATAAACCTTATGTGCTAGTAGCTCAGCTGGATAGAGCAATGGCCTTCTAAGCCATGTGTCGGGGGTTCGAATCCCTCCTGGCACGTTTTTCCTATTAAAAACAATAGGGGAATAAGGCTATTTTTTTATTATAGAGGAAATATTTCCATATTATGGTGGGTATAGCGTAGCTGGTTAGCGCGCCAGATTGTGGCTCTGGAGGTCAAGGGTTCGAATCCCTTTACCCACCCTTTTATAATTCTGAAAAAATTATTCCGTGAATGTTAATAGCTGATATACATCATTAATATATAATATTGGGCTATCGCCAAGCGGTAAGGCACAGGACTTTGACTCCTGCATTCGATGGTTCGAATCCATCTAGCCCAGTTTTTGATAAGAATGGGCTTATCCGTTTATCCGGTAAGTACCAAAATTTTTTTCTTATTGGGGGATATTAGCTCAGGCGGTAGAGCACTTGACTTTTAATCAAGGTGTCCGGGGTTCGAGTCCCCGATGTCTCACTACTTTTTTTATTTATACCCCAATTTTTATTACCCTGTTAAGCGGATGTGGCGGAATTGGCAGACGCGCCAGACTTAGGATCTGGTGGGCGACCGTGGGGGTTCGAGTCCCTTCATCCGCATAAAGTCGGCACTGATTTTAAAGCAAATCAGTGTTTTTTTGAGTTTATAATAACGGCACACAGGTAAAAACCATAATATACCCTACCGAACAAGAATAGCCAAGGCTGAATGCCTTGGCTGTTCTTTTGAAAATTCCTTTGTTTTCCTTTACCCCTGCAATTAGTGAATAAAAATCTTCTTTAGAATTTTTTGAACAGTTCTTTTTTGGCTCCGCATACAGGACATTTATCCGGAGCTTCGTCATATACGGTATATCCGCAAATCGGACAGATGTATACGGCTTTTATGTCAATGTCCTTTCCTTCTTTTGCACGGTCCTGCGCCTCTTTAAACATTTTGGCGTGGATTTTTTCAGCTTCCAGTGCGAAATGGAAAGAACGCACAGCTTCTTTTTCGCCTTGGAATTCGGCTGCATTCAGGTAAACAGGATACATCTGCTCAACTTCATGAAGTTCGCCGTTAATTGCACCCTGCAGGTTTTCTACGGTATTGTTATAGCCGAATACTCCGCCCGCCGTTACGGTGAAATCGGAAGTAGGACCGTCAATTGCCTTAAAATGATTTTCCGCATGCACTCTTTCGGCGAAAGATATGGCTCTGAATAATCTGGCTATGTTGTCAAAACCTTCTTTCTCAGCCACATCGGCCCAGGTCAGATACCTCATATGGGCGAGACTCTCGCCGCCGTATGCGGAATGCAGAAAATCACTGGTCATAGCATTTTTAACTGCCATTTTATATGCCTCCTTTTTAATTATAAATCCTTTCCTGTAACGATATATATTATAATATTTTTTTGGACATTTTTTCAAGTAAACTGAAATTTCTTATTAAAATTATTCAAATTAAGTTTAAATCAATATCGGTTTTATCATTTAACCTTAATTAAGCCTAAAACTGCAGGTGCACGATTAAAACCATGCAGCGTTTCCGGCAATAATCCGTATAACCATTAGTATATTACAAATCGACAAAAATAATAAATGTGTTATAACATGCATTTGTCACATATATAAAATTTGATGCTTTTTTATATTGAATATGCTATAATAATCTCTGCATACTAAAAAATAAAGATTTTACGGGCGGATATTTGAATGACTAAAATGTATCAAATATAAGTCCGGATTAATTGGAGGAAGGTAAATGGAAGACGACCCAGACGGAAATAGTATAGGCATTAAATTATTGATTTTGGCGGCATTGACGCTTACCAATGCGTTTTTTGCCGGCGCCGAAATGGCAATGGTATCTGTCAACAAGTCTAAAATACGTAAGCTGGCTGAGGACGGTAAAAAGAGTGCAGTTTTGGTTCTTAGATTTCTCGACGAACCGACAAAATTCCTGTCGACAATACAAGTCGCAATTACACTGGCCGGCTTCTTTTCCAGCGCATCGGCTGCGACAGGTTTGTCCGGACCGTTGGGTGAATGGCTGGAAGACATGGGTATAGCCTATGGAGATAAGATTTCCTTTTTTGCTGTCACTATTTTGTTATCGTATTTTTCGTTAGTGTTTGGCGAACTGGTTCCCAAACGGATTGCACTGCATAAGCCGGAAGCATTTAGCCTTTTTTGCGTAAGACCTATCGGATGGATTTCGAAGGTCGCTTCTCCGTTTATAAAATTATTGACCGTGTCTACCAATCTGGTAACAAAACCTTTCGGGATGAGCGAAGGTGACACCGAGGAAATACTGTCGAGGGAGGAGATAAGGTCCCTGGTTAAGGAGGGGCAGGCCCATGGTATAATAAATCACAAAGAAAAAGAAATGATTGATTCTATTATGGAGTTTGACGATAAAATGGCCAAGGAAATAATGACTCCAAGAATCAACGTTTTTGCCATAGATATATCCAAACCGCCTGAGGAATATATAGAGGAACTACTGGAGGCAAAATATTCAAGAATTCCTGTTTACGAGGAAGATATAGATAACATTATCGGCATTTTGTTTATCAAGGATTTTTTAAGGGAAGCGGTAAAGGTCGGTTTGGCAAATGTAAACATAAGAGCCATTCTGCGAAAACCATATTTTGTCCCGGACAGTAAATTTATAAGCGAGCTTCTCAGAGAACTGCAGCAGTCCAAGAAACAGATTGCCGTATTGATTGACGAATATGGCAGTTTTGAAGGCATTGTGACTATGGAAGATCTTGTTGAGGAAATTATGGGAGATATCGAAGACGAGTATGATCCGGACAATGAAAAAATAAAACAAATCGATGCCAATACTTATATGGTTGACGGACTTGTTACTATTGGGGAACTAAATAACAAACTGGATTTGGAACTGTACTCGGAATATTACGATACCATATCCGGATTTTTAATTGACAAAATCGGTTTCATACCCAAAGAAGACGATGACAGAACCATTGAAATCGACAATCTTGTATTTAAGCTTGAGAGTATCAAACATAAACGAATAGATAAGGTGAAACTATATATCGGAAGTAAGCAAAAAGACAGCGAATAATATTTTAAAGCGGATTTCTGATAATATATGGACGTATCAGGATAATCCGAACGGATTGCACTGACGGTGACATTCCCTGCATAGTGAATGGATGTCGGATTAAAAATTGGATTTAACCCTGCACAGGCTGTGATTTTAGCGACATATACCGGTTATGTAAATGCCGGCTATGACGTCATAAATCGTGGCCTGTGTTTTTTATACTCCCGAAATCTTTCTAATGGCGGCTTCCGATATATAAATATTCTTTAGAGTCTAAAATCCTGCACTATTATTTTTTTTATGAATAAACTGAATTGAGAATATTGGGTGCGATTGCAATCAAGGAGGAAACTATGTTTGGCAATCAAAGAATCGGCAATATTTCCCATGCCGGAATCCCATATGATGATATAAATTGGTATGACATAGCAGGACAGCCGTTCGGAATTGCTGCTAATTTCAATGCTATTGTTTTCGAGGATGCCAATAATATCGTAGATACAAAAGGAGCTTTTGCAGTCGGAAGGGATTTTGTAAGCCCGAGGGGACTAAGTCTGGCTTTCGGTAATGACGGAAATCTTTCGGGCACCGGTTACAGCCCTACGTCGGTAAGATTTTTGGTAGGCAGAAATGTGAATATGCAGGGGCCGCTGGTAGTGATCGGCCATGTGGTTGCCGGAGGAGCGTTCCGGGCCGCAAGCGGAAGCACTTACATGATAGGCAAGGACGGTTCGGCTGACCAGGTGCAGCTTTTAAGGAATTTATACTACGCACAGGGTGGAAGCCCTTATTGGACTCCCAGCGACAGAGGAAGCCATTATGCAATATCGAGTTATGATGTACCTCGTTATATACCGGCCGGGAGAATAAGGGCGGATGTTACAGGTTTTTTTAGAGATGCGGAAGAAAGTATACGGTATTATCATCAATGCATAACCAATCTTAGAGCCAACGGAACCGTGACGGAACGTTTCCATGAAAATATACTCCGGGGCAATGATCCCGTTCAGAACGTATTTGTTATTGATGCAAGGCCTAACGGAATACTGAATAAGGAGATCAGGTTTGAGATACCTGAAGGAAGCGTTGCTATTGTTATATTCAGAACCGGAAACAATGCCCATATCCAATACGGATTATGGGGAAGTGAGGCATTGGCTAACCGTACATTATATGTATTTGAGGATGCCTCGAATATATATATGGAAGTCCCTGCGGACATATGGGGAAGTATACTTGCGCCTGATGCTATGTTCCATGCCCATCGGACAGGAGGTCATGTAAGCGGAAATGCAGCCTTCCGTTCTTTTGCTGTCAGTGCGGAAAGCGGGTTTGAATTCCATTTGTATCCTTTTGTGGGAGGCGTGATATGTGAAGAAGTATCACCGGCCCTTCCGGATATTTCCGTTCCGGCTGAACCGCAAATTCCGGAACAGGGACCTGTTACGGAACCTGCGCCGCAACCTGTGGCTGAATGCCCGCCCTGTCCTGAACCTGAACCATGCCCGTCCTGCCCTGAGCCTGAACCTTGTCCGCCCTGCCCGCAACCGGAGCCCTGTCCTGAGCCTGAACCCTGCCCGCCCTGCCCGTCCTGCCCTGAACCTGAACCATGCCCGCCTTGTCCTCCTGCGGAAACCCGTATAGAATATAAGCCGTATCCTGTCAGAGTACCTGTTCCGTGTCCGAGCTCAAGAACAAGAATAATATACCGCAGGATCATGGTAAGAGAAAAGGCTGACGATTGCCGTATTATACCGGGTAAAATATTCGGCTGTATCTGGGGATGCAGTTGCGACTGCTATCATGAATATATGATAAAACTTTATAGAATCTGTGGCGACAATAAGAAGTTGCTGCACAGTGAAAAGCTTATGTCATGCGGATGCTTTGAATTCAATGTACCCTATGATGATTATTATGCGTTGGAAGTTTGCCCCGTAAGCAAGAAAAATTCCGGTTGCAGACCCATGCTTACGTTAAAGAATGTAGGCGTATCGAGCCTGATGATTTTAAACTGATAAATATTATATAAACGGAAGGGGCAGATAATGGGCTAAATAAAAATATGGACTGTGATCTGTTGCACATGGTGGCCCCTTCCATTATAATATTTTTAATGCCAGATATAATATTATTTGTGACTATAATAAAGGAGGGTTCTGTATGGCAAAAGTGTATATTTTTCTTGCGGACGGTTTTGAAGAAATAGAAGGCCTGACGGTGGTGGATTTACTTAGAAGGGCACATATTGAAATAAATATGGTATCTATAACGGGCAGACTGCAGGTTACGGGTTCCCACAAGATCAGTGTCATGGCGGATATGCTGTTTGAAGATGCGAGATTCGATGATGCGGACATGCTGGTTCTTCCCGGAGGAATGCCCGGCACAATTAATCTGATGGAACATAAAGGGCTGGACAAGCTGTTAAGGAAATTTAACAGTGAAAACAAAAACATTGCCGCAATTTGTGCGGCGCCCAGTATTTTGGGAAGCAAGGGCTTTTTGGAAGGAAAATATGCAACCTGTTATCCGGGATTTGAGGACAAATTAACGGGAAGCAATGTGAGGAAACAGGATGTGGTGGTAGACGGCAACATAATTACTTCCAGAGGCATGGGTACCGCAATTGATTTTGCATTGGCCATAATAAGAAAATTAACGGATGAGAATACCGCAAAAGACATAGCCGATAAAATTGTATATCGCCATTATAATTAAATATGGGTTTTTAAAAAATCTACTCGATAAATTTATTATGCATTTCTTGTATATGTCTGTGTTAATTCGTGTTAATAACGGGACGGTGACAGTTATATCGGAATAATTACAAAGTACCGGTATCTGTCAACAGTACACCTGCCGTGATTTCCGGGTTCCAATCGATTGGTATTCGATGTATTCGATTAGGATCCGGCAAATCACGGCATTTTTTATTCATGAGAAACTTCCTACTATTTTCAGATGTATAAAATATGTTTCTTTCGAAATGCCTGCTTTATAAAGATTCCGCAAGACGGCTTATTTATAGCTTTTATGTGGCCGTTGTCAGGTATTTTATTAGAAATGCTGTTTGTTTAATCATAATGCTCCGGTTCGCCGTTATAGGGTAAAATCTGCCGCCTTAAAGCGATAAGACATATCAGGTTCGGAACGGCCATAAGAGCGTTAACAAAATCCGTAAGTTCCCATACAAGTTTGAGGGACATGACCGAACCGATGAAGATCATTACTATGTAACATAAACGGTAGGTATTGATACCGGATTTCCCGAACAGGTATTGGGCGGCTTTTTCACCGAAATATGACCAGCCTATTAATGTCGCGATTGCGAAAGCGATCAGGGACAATCCGAGAATATACCTGCCGAAAGGTATCGAGGAGAAGGCGGCGGTTGCCAGTTCCGCCATGGAATAGCCTGCCGTAGATGAAGGATTTTTAAGGATATTTGTTACAATAACAAGGCCGGTTATTGCACACATGACTACCGTATCCCAAAAGGTTGCGCTCATGGAAACAAGCGCCTGAGTTGAAGGATGGGAGGTTTTGGCTCCCGCTGCCGCGATAGCCGCGGAACCGAGGCCGGCTTCGTTGGTGAACAATCCTCTGGCAATTCCGTATCTGGCGGCGGCTTTTACGCTTCCTCCGATAAAGCCTCCCGCTACGGCTGCCGGCAGTTTTGAAGGAAGAAAGGCGGAACGTATAATCACCTGCAACCCTGGCAGCAGGAACTTACGGTTTATTATAAGAATGACTATGCATGAAAAAAGGTAAATAAAGCTCATGGCCGGAACCAGTTTTGTGCAGATTCTGCCTATGGATTTTATGCCTCCCACAATTACCAGACCTACTATGAGGGCCAGTGCGATACCTACCAGATATTCGGGAAGTCCCCATAAAGTATGGGCTGTTTCGGTGACCGCCCTGGCCTGAGTTGAACAGCCGACTCCATAGGAAGCCGTCAGGGTAAAAAAAGAAAATATTACAGCCAGCCATCGTTTTTTCATGCCGTATTCCATGGCATACATGGGACCGCCTATATAAGTGCCGTCATCGGCTTTTTTACGGTAAAGGACACCCAGGTAACATTCGGCGTATGAGGTGGCCATTCCAAGAAGACCTGTAAGCCAGCACCAGAATACGGCACCGGGACCTCCTAGAGCGATTGCCGTTGATACTCCGACTATATTACCGGTGCCTATGGTGGCAGCCAATGTGGCTGACAGGGCTGCAAAGGCACTGATATCGCCTTCTGCGGAACCGTCCGGTTTCAGTGATAGTCGTATGGCTTTCCCTATATGCTTTTGGACGGCTTTCAAAAATATGCTGAAGTATATATGAACACCGAATAATAGAATCGGCATAGGAAAACCCCAGATAAACCGATTGAGGGAAGTTATGAGATCAAGCATTTTTGCACTCCGCCAAGTTGTATTGTATATTACATTTATATTCCGCCTATTTCTTAAATATAGCTAAATATATTTTAAGGATTAAAGAGGATTCCCGTTATGAAAACGGATAAAAATATATAAGAAGATATAAGACTAATACCGGACTGTTTTTTATGGCTGCCGCCATGCGGTTTGTTCGGTGAAGCGGTTGTACAGTTCCGTGACGAATTTTGTTCAAATAGGATAATAACACATGGAAATATTGTCGTTTTGAATACTCTGTTATTTTGATATTTTTCGCTTATATTCAATAAAATTTATCTTTTACTATGAATATGATACATAATTTCATAAATTATTTAGCAAATATAGTAAAAAAGGTTGACAAATGCTTGAAAACGGAATATATTTACAATAACTTCAATAATTAGGGAGGGAGTTATTATAATGGATACTCATTTATTGGATGACCAAATTCTGGATGACATAATTGCGTGCGGATATTATTATTTACCGAGCGAAGTGTGTAAAAATATTATTATCATGGCCGGTGTAAGCGGTTTACATAAATCAAAGGCCGTTATGAAAATGAGAATAAAAATTAACAGAAGCAAGAAAAAGATAGGTGAGTTAATACCGGCTTTTCGCAATATGGATGATAATATTATATCATATTATTCGGGAGAATTGGCAGAAAGCCTGATATATGCAGCTGATAAGGGAAAAGGTGTGGAAATTGCGATCGGGTATCCAAAAATTCTTGTTATCTCAGTGAATTAATTCAATTTTAAAATTATATAACTGTTGGTTATTACAACAATAATTACCATTATAATATTTACTTTCTCTGTAAACAATATGAGTACAGGCAATACAAAAACAAAAATCACCTGCGGTTAATATAGAAACCGCCGAACCTACAAGAGTTGATTTTGTTGCTTGTATGCTTTGATAATTTTAACGGAGGTGAAAAGTATGGCTAGTAACAATACTGGTTCCAACAGAGCAGAAGTTCCTGAAGCAAGAGAAGCTCTGAATCGTTTTAAGATGGAGGTTGCCAACGAACTTGGTGTTCCTTTAAAACAAGGTTATAACGGAGATTTAACCAGTAAACAGAACGGTTCCGTTGGCGGAGAAATGGTTAGACGTATGATCCGTCAGCAGGAACAAGCTATGGCAGGCCAGTCAGGTCAGCAACAGTAAATAAATAATTTAAAATAAAAAACGGTGTCGGTTTGTGGCCGGCATCGTTTTAATTTTTTACTTTTCAACAATATTAGCATATGTTAAAATAGTAGCAAAATGGTATTACGGCAATGCAAATAGCTGCATCATATGGCATATATTAATTTATAAAATCCATTTATGCAAATCTTAGTCTTATAAGGAAAGGAACGTTATTATGGGAAAATATTTTGGAACAGACGGATTTCGGGGAGAGGCAAATGTCGGTTTGACTGTGGAGCATGCTTTCAGGGTAGGACGGTTTTTGGGACACTATTATGGCCAAGACCACAAGGCCAGAATAGTAATAGGCAAAGATACGAGAAGATCAAGTTATATGTTTGAATACGCTCTTGTTGCGGGATTAACGGCCAGCGGTGCGGATGCATATCTGCTTCATGTTACTACAACACCCAGTGTATCCTATGTGGTAAGAACAGAAGGATTTGACTGCGGAATAATGATTTCTGCAAGCCACAATCCTTATTATGATAACGGAATAAAAATCATAAACGGAAGCGGTTATAAGGCCGAAGCCGAACTGGAAGATTTGATTGAAGCATACATAGACAGCAAAGAAGATACACTACCCCTGGCGACCAGAGAAAACATCGGAAAAACCGTGGACTTTGCCATGGGAAGAAACCGCTATATCGGCTATTTGATTTCTCTTGCCACCCGCTCTTTCGAAGGAAAAAGAATTGGCCTGGATTTGGCCAACGGTTCTGCTACGGCTGTTGCCAAGGGAGTGTTTGATGCCCTGGGGGCCAAAACTTATGTTATAAACAATGAACCGGACGGAACCAATATCAACAGAGGTTGCGGTTCAACCCATATCGAAGGTTTACAGAAATTTGTAATGGATAATAACCTGGATGTAGGATTTGCATATGACGGAGATGCAGACAGATGTTTAGCCGTTGACGAAAAAGGGAATATTGTTACAGGCGACCATATAATGTATATATGCAGCGTATACATGAAAGAAAGAAACGATTTGGCCAATAATACGGTTGTAACGACGATTATGTCCAATATGGGACTTTATGAAGCCCTTGACAGAAAAGGCATCCGGTATGAAAAGACGAAGGTGGGAGATAAGTATGTTTATGAAAATATGATGGCCAACGGGCATTCGATAGGAGGGGAACAGTCCGGCCATATCATATTCTCAAAACATGCCACCACGGGAGACGGAATTCTTACTTCACTCAAGATTATGGAAGTAATGCTGGAAAGCAAGGCAAAACTTTCGGAATTGTGCAGGGATTTGTTTATATTCCCGCAGCATCTTGTTAATGTGAAAGTAAAGGACAAAAAAGCCGCCGTAAATGATCCGGCAGTACGGGAGCTTATAGGAAAACTTGAAAAAGAACTGGGCAAGGACGGCAGAATCCTTGTCAGGGAAAGCGGAACCGAGCCTGTAATCCGTGTTATGTCGGAAGCAAAGACCGAGGAACTGTGCAGAAACGTTGTGGGACAGATTGTAGACATGATTAAAAAGCAGGGTCATGCGGCAGAATAAACATTTATTGTATTGAATCAATGGAAAAATAAAATATGGTATTTACAGAAATACTATGTTATAATATACTATTGTCAATATGCCCGCCGGAATTATATGTAATGTACTTTATTCGGACTATGCCGAAAGTTTTGACGGTATTTAGGGTACATAAAACAAGGAGGAAACTAAGATGAGTTTACAGGTTGAAAAGTTAGAAAAAAATATGGCAAAACTTACTATAGAGGCATCAGCGGAGGAATTTGACCAAGCCATACAGAAAGCGTATCAAAAGAATAAAAACAGAATAAGTGTCCATGGATTTCGCAGAGGCAAGGCACCTTTGGCTATAATTGAAAAGATGTACGGGCCTGAGATTTTCTATGAGGATGCCGCCAATGAAATTATTCCGGAAGCTTATGAAAAAGCTGCCAAGGAAAGCGGCCTTGAGATAGTTTCAAGACCGGCAATTGATGTCGTACAGATTGAAAAGGGCAAACCCTTTATTTTTACGGCTCATGTGGCTGTTAAACCCGATGTTACCTTAGGGGCATACAAGGGTATCGAAGTTGAAAAGAAGGAAATAACCGTAACCGATGAAGAGGTTATGAACCGCATAGAAAGAGAAAGGGAGCAGAACGCCAGAATAATTGAGGTCGAAGACAGACCGGTTCAGATGAATGATATTGTTGTCATCGATTATGAAGGGTTTGTAGACGGCAAAGCTTTTGAAGGCGGCAAGGCTGAAGATTATTCATTGACCATCGGTTCAAAAACCTTTATCGATAACTTTGAGGAACAATTAATCGGAAAATCCCTGGGAGAAGAGGTTGAAGTCAATGTTACATTCCCGGAGGACTATCATGCGAAGGATTTGGCCGGCAAACCTGCCATGTTCAAAGTTAAAATAAAGGAGATAAAATATAAGGAACTGCCGGAACTTAACGATGATTTTGCACAGGATGTATCGGAATTTAATACTCTTGATGAATATAAGGAGAGTATTAAGGCTAAAATTAAGGAAAACAAAGAAAAAGAGCTTAAGACAGCCAGGGAAAATGAAATTCTGGACAAAATCATCGAAAATGCAACAATGGATATTCCGGATGCGATGGTTGAAACACAGGCCGAACAGATGGTTGAGGATTTCGCTCAAAGAATCAGATATCAGGGCATGTCTATAGATCAATATTTTAAATTTACAGGCATGAATTATCAGAAACTGCTGGATAACATGAAACCTCAGGCATTAAAGACCATCCAGACCAGACTTGTTCTGGAAGCTATCGTAAAAGCCGAGAATATTGAAGTTACTGACGAGGAACTGGATAAAGAACTGACCGAAATGGCTTCAATATATAAAACCGAAGTGGACAAATTGAAAGAAATGTTAGGCGACAAGGGACTTGAAAACATGAAGCTGGATATAGCGGTTCAGAAAGCCATAGATTTGGTTGTTGCCGAAGCTAAAGAGGTCTAAATCAGATAAAGGAGGGTGCGATATGATTGATATGAGTTTGGTACCATATGTCATAGAGCAGACCAGTCGCGGCGAGAGAAGCTACGATATATATTCCAGACTGTTGAAGGAAAGAATTATTTTCTTAAGCGAGGAAGTTAACGACACGACGGCTAGTCTTGTTGTGGCTCAGATGCTTTTCCTGGAATCCGAGGATCCCGGAAAAGACATCAACTTCTATATAAACAGTCCCGGAGGTTCTGTAACTGCCGGAATGGCAATTTACGATACAATGAGATATATCAAATGCGATGTATCCACCATATGCATAGGTATGGCGGCAAGCATGGGGGCATTTTTGCTGGCCGGCGGTACAAAAGGCAAGCGTTTTGCCCTTCCTAATGCGGAAATCATGATCCATCAACCTTCCGGCGGTGCAAAAGGACAGGCAACGGACATTAAAATTATTGCGGATAACATTATAAGAACCAAGAAAAAACTTAACCAGATATTAGCGGAAAACACGGGCAAACCACTGGAAGTTATTGAAGTGGATACTGAAAGAGACTTTTATATGAGTGCGGAAGAGGCGCTGGAATACGGTATTATTGACGGTATATTGACTCACAGATAACTACCGGTGTTTATTGCTCATCAGAGAAAATGAGGTGAATAGTCAATGGCAGGGAAATCGGACGACAGAAAGCAGCTTAGATGCTCTTTTTGCAATAAAACTCAGGATCAGGTCAGAAAATTGATTGCCGGACCGGGAGTTTATATCTGTGATGAATGCATTGAGATATGCAGCGAAATCATAGAAGAGGAATTTGACGGATATCCGGCCGAGGATGCGGATATTAATTTGTTAAAACCGGCTGAAATAAAGAGCTTCCTGGATCAGTACATTATCGGTCAGGAAGAAGCGAAAAAGGTACTTTCGGTAGCCGTATACAATCACTACAAGAGGATACTTGCTGAAAAGGATTTGGATGTGGAAATCCAAAAAAGCAATATTTTAATGTTGGGACCGACCGGTTCGGGAAAAACATACCTGGCACAGACTTTGGCCAAGCTACTTAATGTTCCTTTTGCGATTGCCGATGCAACGTCATTGACGGAAGCCGGTTATGTCGGTGAGGATGTTGAAAATATTCTGCTGAAACTGATACAGGCTGCGGATTATGACATTGAGCGTGCCCAATACGGTATTATATATATTGATGAAATCGACAAAATATCCAGAAAGTCAGAGAATACATCGATTACCAGAGATGTATCGGGTGAAGGAGTACAACAGGCTCTGCTTAAAATTCTGGAAGGAACCGTGGCTTCCGTTCCTCCTCAGGGAGGAAGAAAGCATCCCCATCAGGAATTTATCCAGATAGACACGACCAATATATTGTTTATCTGTGGAGGGGCTTTTGACGGCCTTGATAAAATAATAGAGGCCAGAATCGGACAGAAATCCATGGGATTTAATGCGCAGATTTCCGAAAAGGACAAGAAAAACATCGGAGATCTTTTCCGTCAGGTTATGCCCCAGGATTTGATTAAATTCGGGCTGATACCGGAATTTGTAGGACGGCTCCCCATATGTGTGGCATTGGATGCTCTTGATGAAGAAGCCTTGGTTCGCATCCTTGTTGAGCCAAAGAACGCCCTGACAAAACAGTATAAAAAGCTGTTCGAGATGGACGGCGTGGAATTGGTATTCGAAGACGGCGCCATCGAGGAAATAGCCAAAAAGAGCTTCAGCAGAAAGATTGGTGCCAGAGGACTGCGCTCAATCATGGAAAATGCCATGATGGATGTAATGTATTCCATACCGTCGGAAAACAATGTGGTAAAATGCATTATAACCAAAGACGTGATTTTGGGTAATGAGAAGCCCAGACTTGTCAGATCCGAAGAAAGCGTGGTCAGAAAACCACAGTTAAAAAGAACTTCAAAAAAGAGTAAAGGTGAAATTGCATAAAATTAATCAAAACTAAAGTGAGTAACCCAGACTGCCGAGTAAATCCTCGATTTATGCGGAGTCTGGATTGCTCATTTTTCTGATTTAAACTATAAGGGATGCAGGAGGTAACAGGGTGGTAATTAAAAGCGTAAAACTTGAGACGGTATGCGGCATAGGAAGTGTAATTCCCGAAAAAGACAAGCCTGAGATTGCATTTGCAGGCAAATCAAATGTAGGAAAGTCTTCTTTGATAAATGCTTTGGTAAACCGCAAGTCCCTGGCAAAAACCTCTTCACAGCCCGGAAAGACTCAAACAATCAATTATTATAATATTAATGATGTTTTATATTTTGTCGATCTTCCCGGTTATGGCTATGCAAAAACTTCCGCATCACTGAGAGAACAATGGGGCAAAATGGTAGAGAAATATCTGATGAGTTCAAAACAGCTTAAGATCATATTCCTGCTGGTTGATATCCGGCATGAGCCTTCAGAGAACGATAAGCAGATGTATGACTGGATGGTATATTATGGTTACACGCCTGTTGTTATAGCCACCAAGCTGGATAAAATCAACAGAAGTCAAACCGGTAAGCAAATAAAAATCATAAGGGAAAGTTTGGGAGCCGGGCCCGATACAAAAATCATCCCTTTTTCGTCAATGACAAAACAGGGAAGGGATGAGATCTGGAATTATATAGAATATGTTTGCGGCATAGCTGAAAGTTAAAAGCGGGCGGTTGTTCAGTTAAGAAGCAAAGACATAAGGTAAGCATATACTTCCGAGCTTTTTTCACTCCAGTTATTGCATATGGCAGCGGCATCCTTTTCCGTGGGAACAACCAAGGATAAATCAATGATATGGGTATCATTTTCAATGACACTTAATTTAACGGCAAATTCACCTTTTTTCACCTGTATATAGTCTGCAGGTGTGGATACTTCTTCCTTGAGTTTATATTTATTCTGAGCGAGATATTTTTCTATATCTTCTTTTATTCCCTGTGAGATCATATTGTCAAAAAATCTCAGCGTTTCGCTGCCGCTTTCGGTTATACGATATAATGAACTGTTACGAATGGTTTTTACGGTTATAAATTCATCGTCCAGAAGCTCCGATATGGCTCTCTGAATATTGAAGTAATTGGTATATTCTTTTTCGAGAATAAAAGCGGTTAATTGTGCATTGGTCAGGGGAAAGTCCACTCTGCTTAAAATATAAAGAATTATCAGCTTGTATAACAGAAAAGTATCAGACTGCATCAAAACCCCTCCTAATTGTAGTATTTGCCCTGCCATGTATTCCTTTCTTTCATAGCTTTGTGAAGAGTGTTTAATACAAGTTTTTTGTTGCCGCTCCAGGAAGGAGCAAGGAGGATTTTCTTCGGGCCGTCTCCGGTAAGCCTGTGAATTACCAGATCAGGCGGCAGGTGTTCAAGGCAGGTAATAACAAGGTCTATATAATCATCCAAAGTTATGGAATATATGAATTTACCGTCCAGATACAGTTGTCCGAGATCCGTACCTTTAAGCACATGAAGGAGCTGCAATTTTATTCCCTGTACAAGGCCTAAGCCGGAAAGATTGCCTATATATTCCATGGTTTCTAACATATCATGTTTTGTTTCCTTTGGCAAGCCGAGAATGGTATGGACTATGACATCAACTCCGATTTTATGAAGCCTTTGTACCGCGTCTTCGAAAACCGGCAGTTCATAACCCCTACGCATCCACCTGGCGGTATCTTCATGGATTGTCTGAAGACCCAGTTCAATCCAGACTGGTTTGATTTTATTGAGTTCATAAAGCAGCGAAATCACATCTTCTCCGAGACAGTCCGGTCTTGTGGCTATGGATAATACGGCTATGTCGGGATGATTTATTGCTTCGGTAAAAATCTTTTCAAGATAGGAAACAGGACCATAGGTATTTGTGTAGGCTTGAAAATAGGCGATATATTTTACATTTTTGTGAGACGGCAGTTTGCTGCTGACCAGTGTTTTTGCCTCATTAATTTGATCGGTAACGGAATGTCCGGGGTTGGCGCTAAAATCGCCGGAACCGCCGCGGCTGCAAAATATGCAGCCTCCGGTGCCCAGCTTCCCGTCCCGGTTAGGACAGCTTAAACCTGCGTTCAAAGATAGTTTATATAATTTTTTCCCAAAAATTTTTTTAAGTTCATAATCCAGAGAATGGTACCTTTTGCCGTCCCAAAACGTCTGACTGTTTATTGTATTATTCATAAAATCGTCCTCATAAAAGGGGGATATAGTAATGTATTAAAGTAATAATAGCATTACCGGCCGTGTAAATCAAGAAGCGGCAAAATTGATGAAATTGAAAATATTTTACTTTCTTGTAAAAAAGGTGTATAATGGAAGAAATAAAAAATGTCATTTATACTTCGCATATTTTCTGTATCATTTCTGTTCCCATATTCATCAGTCAAGAATCCAACAAATTATTAAAGGAGCTGAATATATGGATATTCAATATGAATCGATGACTCTTGCCAGATTGAGAGAATTGGCCAAAGATAAAGGATTGAAGCACATCTATACTCTTAAGAAAAATGAATTGATTGAAGCACTAAAGGAAAATGATATAAAAGAAAACGATATAGATAACAATAAAGTAAGCAAAAAGGAAACCGATAAAGTGGGTAAAAGGGATATCGATATTAAAACCGATAAAGAAGTTGTCAAAGATGACAATAAGGAAACCGACAGGATAACCGGCAAGGAAAACTATAAGGAAATTCGCAGGGATAAAAATAAAGAGGACAGCAGGGAACCTGAGAAGGACGCCGATTTGGAAAACAATAATGAAAGCGGCAAAGACAGCGTTAAAGAAGATATAAAGGAAGACATTAAGAGCAATGCCAGGGAAAAGAGCGAAGAAGAGACGGTTTCTGCCGCCCAAAATACCGTCCATGGCAGGGATGATAAGAAGCAGTTTATTCATATAGAACTGGAGCAGCTCGACAGCGGAGAAACGAAGGAAGGTATTCTTGAGGTGTTGCCGGACGGATATGGTTTCATCAGATGCGACAATTATCTTCCGGGTGAAAATGACGTATATGTATCTCCGGCCCAGATAAGAAAATTCAATCTGAAAACCGGGGACATAGTTACCGGTAATACCAGGATAAAGAGTCAGAACGAGAAATTTTCGGCCTTGTTGTATATTAAAGCCGTGAACGGATTCCCCCCCACCGAAGCGCAAAAGCGTCCGAAATTTGAGGATTTGACACCGGTTTTCCCCAATGAAAGGATACATCTCGAAACCCCCGGCGGAGGAGTCGCTATGCGGATGGTGGATTTGATTTCACCTATCGGTAAAGGACAAAGAGGCATGATTGTATCCCAGCCCAAAGCCGGAAAAACAACCTTATTAAAGCAGATTGCAAGGGCTGTTATCCGAAATCATCCGGAAATAAAATTAATTATTCTTCTGATAGACGAAAGACCGGAAGAAGTTACCGACATGAAGGAATCGATTGAGGGCAAAAATGTTGAAGTTATTTATTCCACCTTTGACGAACTTCCCGATAATCATAAGAGGGTATCGGAAATGGTTATTGAACGGGCAAAGAGGCTGGTTGAGCACAAACAGGACGTTATTATATTGCTGGACAGTATTACGAGACTGGCCAGAGCATATAATCTTACCATACAGCCCAGCGGCAGAACCTTATCGGGAGGACTTGATCCGGCGGCTTTATACATGCCGAAGAAATTTTTCGGTTCCGCAAGATGTATGAGAGAGGGAGGAAGCCTGACAATTCTTGCGACGGCTTTGGTGGATACCGGCAGCCGTATGGACGATGTGGTTTTCGAAGAGTTTAAAGGCACGGGCAATATGGAACTGGTTCTTGATCGGAGCCTGTCCGAGAAGCGTATTTTCCCGGCCATAGATTTGCCGAAATCCAGCACAAGACGGGAAGATTTATTGCTTTCCCAGGCGGAACTGGAGGCGGCTTATCTGATTAGGAAGGCTCTCAGCGGAATGAAATCCGACGAGGCCCTGGAAAGAATAATAGATTTGTTCCTTAAAACAAAAACCAATGCTGAATTTGTCGAACTCATAAGAAAAACCAAAATAGTTTTTTAGGTATTGCATCGGATAAAAAGCTATGCTATAATGAGTAAGCTGTTTATTAAATTGGGTTATTATATAGACAAGAATATTCAGATATGTAATAAAGAGGTGAAATCATGAAAGCAGGAATCCATCCTAAATATTATCAGGCAAAAGTGGTTTGCAACTGTGGGAATGAATTTGTGACCGGTTCAACAAAGGAGAGTATCCATGTTGAAGTTTGCTCAAAATGCCATTCATTCTATACAGGTCAGCAAAAGGCTGCCGTAGCCCGTGGAGCGATTGAAAAATTCAACCGCAAATATGGTATTAATCAGGAGAACTAAAGCTTATATAGAGAGCATTAAAAATAAGGTTGAGGTATGTTCCTCAGCCTATTTTTAAATTTACAAAAATAGTAATTGATTATAAGAATTTTACATTTATTTGCCACATTTTTTATGTTATAATAAAATTTACAGGAACAACAACAGTGAATATGTATTTTTTGGAAGTATTGAGGTATAATTTATCAAGGGGAAAACTGTAGGTAAAATATTGATATTATAAATACAAGTGAGAAGAAAGGCTCGGGATTAAGATGAAACCATCCGGTATTGGGGGAATGGCTGTTATTGAAGGCGTAATGATGAGAAATAAAGATGAATACGCCGTAGCAGTGCGTAAGCCAAATAATGAAATTACAGTCAAAAAAGAAAAACATAAGGATTTTTCTGAGAAAATCAAATTGTTTAAACTGCCTATTTTCCGGGGAATGCTTGCTTTTGTCGATTCCGTGGTTATCGGTTTAAAAGTATTGGATTTTTCGTCCAGCTTTTTTGATGATGAAGAACAGCCGAAAAAAGAAAAGAAAGAACCGGATAAGACAAGCCCCTTACTGACGGCTTTGGTTGCAATAGTTTCTGTTGCGGCTTCCATATTTATGTTTATGGTGCTCCCGGTTCTGCTCTCAAACCTGTTTGTGAAATTGATAAGTAATAATATATTGTTGTATCTGCTGGAAGGAATTTTAAGGCTGGTAATTTTTATCGGTTATATTCTGGCCGCTTCGCAAATGAAAGAAATCAAAAGGTTGTTTATGTACCACGGTGCGGAGCACAAGGTGATTAACTGTATTGAGAACGGGTTTGAACTTACGGTTGAAAATGCCAAATGGCAATCTAAAGCCCATAAGCGCTGCGGAACCAGTTTCATGCTTTTTGTAATGTTAATCAGTTTTATTTTCTTCGTTATAATCAGACCTCGGACTCTTTATTGGAGGATTTTGTCCAGAATTTTAATGGTGGCTCCTATTGCCGGGGTATCTTATGAATTTATTCGTCTCGCAGGAAAAAGTGACAGTAAATTTGTGAATATAATCAGCAAACCCGGATTGTGGATGCAGGCATTAACCACCAAGGAACCGGACGACGATATGATTGAGGTGGCCATAGCATCAGTCGAGGCGGTTTTTGACTGGAGAGCGTTTCTTGCAGAAGAAAAGACGGAAAAAAGCAGTGTTCAGGGAAAACCGGAAAAACAGAAAAAGAATACAGGCGGTAGTGCAAAGAGAGAAAATGCTCATTCGATTCAAAGAGGAAAGAATGTAAAAGGTGTTACGGCCGGAAATAAAGAGGCGGCTAAAAAAGAGTATGCCGCAGCGGCGGAAATTCCGATAAAAAGTCCCAAAACCCAATCTGAAACAGACGATGAAGAAGATGACGAAATCCTGAAAGCCCTTGATAAATATCTTGATTTTAACGATGAAGATAAGCCTTGAAAATGCGGAGGCATAAAAGATATTTTATGAGTACCTATAGAGAAGTGCTTCGGGATGCAAGGGATTTTCTTAAAAAAGCGGGAGTAGCCGAATATGAAGTGGATGCATGGTATCTTTTTGCCCATGTATTTGATATAAACAGGGCGCTTTTTTTCCTGCACGAACAGGATGAGTGCCCGGAAGACAAAGTTTCATTATATAAAAAATTGCTGGAGAAAAGAGCGGCCCGCATACCTCTTCAATATATTACGGGTGTTCAGGAATTTATGGGGCTGGAATTTGAAGTAAACGAGAATGTTCTCATACCCAGGCAGGATACGGAAATTCTGGTTGAAGAGGTATTGAAGGTGTGTAAAGGCCGAACGGTACTGGATATGTGTACCGGTTCAGGATGTATTGTCATATCCCTTGCCAAATACGGAGATTTGAAACGTGCGGTGGGTTCGGACATATCCGAAAAAGCCCTGCAGGTTGCGGTAAAAAATGCAGAGAAGATGAATGTTGACGTAACATTTATTTGCAGTGATTTATTTGAGAATATTGAGGGAAAATATGATATTATAACATCGAATCCGCCGTATATAAAATCAGATGAATTCTTAACGTTAATGCCTGAGGTTCGCGATCATGAGCCGAAACTGGCACTGGAAGCGGGGACCGACGGGCTTATATATTATAAAAGAATAATCAATGCCTTGCCGGAGTTTTTGAATCCGGGCGGCCGTGTCTTTTTTGAAATCGGATACGATCAGGGAAAGGCCGTCAGCGGGCTGCTGGCAAAGGCGGGATTTTGCGATATATATGTCAAGAAAGATTTAAGTGGTCTTGATCGGGTCGTTTGTGCAAAGGCCGTTTCATATATGGAATAATGGAGGAATAACGAATGTTTGAACGCTTGGAGGGTATACTGACAAGATACAGAGAAATAGAAAAAGAATTAATGGATCCCAATATCGTTAATGATAAAGACCGATACAAAAAGCTTATGAAAGAACAGGCTGATATGTCGGATATTGTTGAAAAATATCTTGAATATAAAAACGTACAGAAAACTATTAATGAAAGTCTTACCATACTTGAAGAAGAGAATGACGAGGAACTTCGGGAACTTGCGAGGGAAGAATTGAGTAATAGCAGGCAGAGGCTGGAAGTTATAGAAAATGAACTAAAGGTATTGCTTTTACCGAAGGATCCCAACGACGAAAAAAACGTTATCGTAGAGATAAGAGCCGGTGCGGGCGGCGACGAGGCCGCTTTGTTTGCCGCGGAATTATATCGCATGTATGTTATGTATGCGGAACGGAACCATTGGAAAATCGAAATGATGAACCTGAATGAAAACGGAATAGGTGGTTTTAAAGAAGTTATCTTCATGATAAACGGCAAGGGCGCTTATTCAAAACTTAAATACGAAAGCGGAGTTCATCGTGTGCAGAGGGTGCCCGTTACGGAATCAGGCGGAAGAATTCATACATCCACGGCAACGGTTGCAATTATGCCTGAGGCGGATGAGGTGGATGTGGAAATAGATCTGAACGATTGCAAATTTGATGTATACAGGTCTTCGGGGCACGGCGGACAGAGCGTCAACACGACGGACTCAGCCGTAAGACTGACTCATATTCCGACCGGGATTGTGGTTACCTGTCAGGACGAAAAATCACAGCTTAAAAATAAAGAAAAGGCTATAAAGATATTGCGTTCCCGCCTTTATGAAATAGAGCTGGAGAAAGCCCGCAATGCCGAGGCCGAAGCCAGAAAAAGCCAGATAGGAACCGGGGACCGCTCAGAAAAAATCAGGACATACAATTTTCCTCAGGGCCGGGTAACGGACCACAGGATAAAACTTACGCTCCATCAGCTGGATGATGTATTGAACGGAAACCTGGATGAGATTATCGACCACCTTATTGCGGCAGACCAGGCAGCAAAGCTTAGTATGATGCAAGAGGACAAATAATATGAATACGAAAAATATTATAACAAGTTCAAACAACCCGCAAATTAAGAATTTAGCCCTGTTGCAGAAGAAGGCAAAAGCCCGAAATGAACAGGGCTTATTTGTCGTTGAAGGAATTAAGATGTTTGAAGAGGCAAGGAATGAAGGACTTCTGGTTAAGGCATATATGTCCGAAAGCTTTTATAACGAAAAGATAAAAACCCCGGAATTTTTTAACGGACTGTTATATGAAATTGTAAGTGATTCGTTGTTCAGGCAAATTACAGACACCATGACTCCGCAGGGCATTTTGGGGATGGTAAAAAAACCGGTATATAATTTTGAAAATATACTGAAGGCTGAGGGCACATTTTTGCTTCTTCTGGAAGATATCAGGGATCCGGGAAACCTGGGAACAATTATCCGTACAGCTGAAGGGGCAGGTGTTACGGGTATTGTTTTAAACAGGTCCTGTGCCGATTTGTTTCAGCCTAAAGTGGTCAGAGCTACAATGGGGTCAATTTACAGGGTTCCTTATTATGAAGCTGAAGATTTCATTATGTTTCTTGACAGATTAAAAGCCAAGGGTTTTAAACTATATGCCGCCCATTTGTCCGGGGACATGTATGATACGGAAGGAAGTTTTCTGGGTAAAATAGGTTTACTTATAGGAAACGAAGCAAACGGATTGTCGGATGAAGCTTCCCGTATGGCAGACAAATTAATAAAAATACCTATGGCAGGCAAGGTGGAATCCCTCAATGCGGCCATTGCCGCAGCTGTATTAATGTATGAAGCGTCAAGACAAAGGAGAAGAAAAGCGAATTAAAATATGATTAAAAATATGTCGGTGCTATTGTATATTTCTTGCTTTTCCAATAGAATGTAAGTGAAAGGAAAGAAAGGGGGAAGCAGGGATGATGAACTCGTTGTCATGGCTTATTTTGCTGGCAGTGTTGATATTTGTTGAAGTAATAACCCTGGGGCTTACCACCATCTGGTTTGCGGGAGGTGCCCTGGTGGCATTTATAGTATCCCTGTTTTACGATAATTTAATTTTGGAAATTACATTATTCTTCGTAATATCACTGGCTTTATTGATTTTCACAAGACCGGTGGTAAAAAAATATTTAAATTCCACCAGAATAAAGACAAATTACGAGGCAATAATCGGAAAAGAGGCTTATGTGACGGCTACGATTGACAATGAAAAAGGTACCGGGCTGGCGGTAGTGGACGGACAGGAATGGTCTGCCAGATCGGTGGACGGCTCAATAATAGAAAAAGGTTCAAAGGTAACAGTGGAAAACATATCCGGAGTAAAATTAATGGTAAAAATTAAAAAGGAGGGATATTAATGCCTGCAGAAGTTATTGTCATTATATTTGTGTTACTTATCCTTTTAATTCTTGCATCCTGTGTGAAAATAGTTCCTCAGGCCCATGCCTATATTGTGGAGCGCCTGGGCGGATATCAGGCGACATGGGATGTCGGAGTTCACATCAAACTGCCCCTTATAGACAGAATCGCCAAAAAAGTGCTGCTGAAAGAACAGGTGGCAGATTTTCCGCCTCAGCCGGTTATAACAAAGGATAACGTTACCATAAAGATAGACACTGTAGTCTTCTATCAGATTACCGATCCCAAACTTTACACATACGGAGTAGACCAACCTCTTTTGGCTATTGAGAATCTGACCGCAACCACTTTAAGAAATATTATCGGTGATCTGGAGCTGGATGAGACCTTGACATCCAGAGAAATAATTAATACCAAGATGAGGACCATTTTGGACGAGGCTACGGATGCATGGGGTATCAGGGTAAACCGTGTGGAGCTTAAGAATATTATTCCTCCCGCGGCTATTCAGGATGCCATGGAGAAGCAGATGAAGGCCGAAAGAGAACGCAGAGAGGCTATTCTTATTGCTGAGGGACAGAAAAAATCGCAAATTCTGATTGCGGAAGGCAAGAAATCGGCAGCCATATTGGAAGCGGAAGGAGAAAAGCAGGCTGAAATTCTTCGGGCCGAAGCCAAGAAAGAAGCCATGATTAGGGAAGCGGAAGGTGAGGCCGAAGCAATCATGACGGTTCAGAAAGCCCGGGCGGAAGGTATCCGTTATTTAAAAGAGGCAGATCCTTCGGCGGCGGTGCTGCAGCTTAGAAGCATGGAGGCTTTCGAAAAGGCGGCAGACGGCAAAGCCACAAAGATTATTATTCCTTCCGAGATACAGGCTGTAGCAGGACTGGCCAAATCTATTGTAGAAGTTACTAAAGATGTGTAAGTCATGTAAGACTTAACGATAATACGGATAAGGCTGTTTTAATTACATGGGGGCGTTTCATAATTTATAACAGGTAAACAGGTATTATCTCACACGCCGATACGGGAATATATACCGTGTTCATAGTCAGACTCAAATTAAGTCTGTTTATGTCAGGAAAAATCACGGAAGAAATTCCTTCTTTGGTTACTGCGATAGTACCGGTGTTCCTGTATATTATGAAACGGCCCTTTTGATTTTAAGGACAAGTTATTACAATATTATCATAGATGGCTAAATTCATTTAAAACGGAAATTTATGCAATATTATTAAGTTTTTATATAGGTAAATTATGTATTAAGGAAAAATTAAGATTATTTTACTTGATTTATTTTGACTGGACTGATATGATTTCAGTGGAAGAAGGAATTGTAAATGTATTACATTATTTTGTTATATTAAACATTGTTACATAATAAAACTGCGTTAAAGGGGTCAGACTGTAGAGCAGGTGATAGACATGAAGCAAATTAAAAAATTATTGATATCTCCATATTCAATTGCTATTCTTTTTGCATTAAAAATGATTGTTTACTATGCCCTGATTGATGTTGACAGGATATGGATTATTCTTACCATCATCAGTATGGCGGTATGGGCATTAATATTTGTATTTTTCGGAGGATGCGGATTAAAAAGCAAAAGGTGGATATTTTTATTGGTTTACAGTTTGCTGAGCCTCCTTATGTTTGCCGATACCATGTATTATAATTATTATAATCAGACAGTATCGGTAAGGCAGCTTTGGCAGGTAAAGGCTGTCACCGCCGTACCGGACAGTTTTATAGCTACACTTATTCCGGCAAGTTTTTTGCTGTTTGTCGATATACCTTTTGTATATTTTTCGTTTAAAAAATATTCGCCCAAACTGCAGAACATGAAACCGTCGTTTTACAGGCGTATTAAGCTGGCATTTTATTTGCTGACGGCGGTAATGTTCACCATGATTGTAAATCCGTTTCGTTCAGCAGCCATAGCGAAAGTAAATACAATGGAGTTTTTTACAAATCACGTGGGAGATATTTGCGAAGTCATAGCAGATAATTTAATCAGGAATGAAATGGATGAGGAAGAAATTTTGGAAGTGGTTTCTGAAAAAATTCAGGAAGAGCCTGAAAAACCCAGATACTACCAGGCAGGAAAAGGTAAAAATTTAATAGTTATTCAGCTGGAAGCCTTTCAGGATTTTGTGATAAATGCATATTATAACGGGCAGGAGATTACGCCTAACATAAACAGGCTGATTGAAGAGGATACTTTGTATTTTGACAGGTACTATTCCAATATAGGAAAGGGAAATACTGCAGATGCGGAATTTTCCAGCCTTAACAGCCTTTACCCCTTAATAGACGGAGAAATATATCGGCTGTATGAGGACAACACTTTCCACGGCCTACCATGGCTTATGAGGGAACAAGATTATAGAGCCTTTGCAGTTCACGGATATGAAGGTGATTTCTGGAACAGGGAATCCGCATATCCATACCAGGGCTTTGAAGATTTTATCAGTATGGAAGATTTGGAACAGGATGAAATAATCGGCCTCGGAATATCGGATAAGTCCCTTTTCAGACAGCTTGTGCCTATATTAAAGGAACAGCAAAAGCCCTTCTTTTCATTTGTTATTACTTTAACCAACCATCATCCGTTTATTCTGGATGAGGAGTATCAATCCCTGGAACTTTTGGAGGAAGATAAAGATACAAAATTAGGTTCGTATCTTCAGACGGTTCGCTATACCGACGAGGCCATCGGACAGTTTATTTCTGATTTGAAAGAAGCGGGATTGTATGATAATACAGTAATTGCCCTTTACGGCGACCACCATGGGCTTAATTGCGCCATGGAAGATGTTAATGAAAGTGTAAGTAATTTTATTGGAAGGTATTATGATTATGACGAAATGTTGAATGTGCCTTTAATAATACACATTCCCGGCAGCGGAATTAAAGATACAATCCATACCACCGGCGGTCAGATTGACTTTTTGCCGACCATAGCCAATATCATGGGCCTTTCTTTGGATGATACACTATTTTTGGGACAGGATCTGGCTAATGCCGACGACGGGTTTGTGGCATTTACAGCCTATCTGTTTGATGGCTCTTTTGCCACAAATGATATAATGTTCCAGATATCCCGGGAAGGCATATTTGAAAACAGCCGCGCCTGGAAGATCGGGACAAATGAGGAAGTAGATATTGAGCCATATGAAGAATATTACGAAAAAGCAATATTGCTTAAGAAAACCTCAAAAGAAATCCTGGAACAGAACTTAATGGAAAAATATGATGAACTGATTATAAATGATGAACAGAATAAAAGTGATGAACAGAATAAAAATGATGAGCTGAATAAAAATAATGAACTTGATTAAAAATTAAATTTTAAAATGTCGGATATATTGTATATAATAAAAAAAGCCTGTCATACCTGAAAAAATAAAAGGGATGACAGGTTTTTCTTGACATTAGGGCAATTTTGAAATAATGTATAAATAAACATATTTTTAGAATAAATATTAAATACAATTTATTGGGGGAAATATTATGAATTTAAAGGGAAGAAGCTTTCTTACGCTAAAAGATTTTACTCCGGAGGAAATTGAATATTTGATTGATTTGGGAGCAAAACTGAAGGAGAAAAAAAATAAAGGAATTCTAGGCAGCAGCCTAAAAGGGAAAAATATTGCCCTGATTTTTGAAAAACCGTCCACAAGAACCAGGTGTGCATTTACCATAGGTTGTATAGACGAGGGAGGACATCCGGAGTATTTAGGCAAGGATGATATTCAGCTTGGACATAAGGAAAGTATAGAAGATACGGCAAGAGTTCTGGGAAGAATGTTTGACGGTATTGAGTATCGTGGATTTGCTCATGAAAATGCGGAGATTCTTGCTAAGTACAGCGGTGTTGCGGTCTGGAACGGGCTTACCGACAGTTATCATCCGACACAAATACTGGCAGACTTCTTGACATTGAAAGAACAGTTTGGTAAGCTGAAAGGGCTAAAATTATTGTATGCGGGAGACGGACGCAACAA
>ENA-OWPA01000729-OWPA01000729.1-bioreactor-metagenome-genome-assembly--contig:-NODE-729-length-35103-cov-8.656427_pt1 | contig 35103 bp, 35 predicted proteins | sample MGYA00238139_ERZ651803 | MGnify/ENA primary metagenome ERZ651803 (study PRJEB26909, sample SAMN07631231) | bioreactor metagenome | isolation source: Switchgrass digestor | place: USA: Dartmouth... | reverse complement strand
CTCCTGACAGATAGAAGATGTAAAGAATAGGTTTATAGGTTTTCCTAATAAATAACCTAAATACATTATACAAGGAGAAAGGTATATGTTAACTACTGGTTTATTAAATTTGGGAAGCTTTTTACTTGGGTTGATAGCATGGGTTATTCCAATTTTATATATAAAACGTTCCGAGAGATATGGAATAAAACAATGTTGCAATTCTATCATTGCCAGCTTTGGCGCTTGTGTAGCGTCATTATGCTTACAGTTTTTTGAAATAAATCATAGAGTGGAAACAGAAAATTGGGCAGCACTTATGGACATTACTGGAGCATTAAAATGGGTTGTAGTGATTCTTGCATCGGTCACGATAATGCTTAACATATTTGCATTTAAAATATGTTGTGAAAAAGAAACAAAGGCTTAATAATGGTTATGACCGAGCGGAAGCAATCGCTCTTTTTTTATGACTTTTATTTGAACTGGATTTACAATAAAAAGCAGCAAATGTATAATGGAAAAGGTAACCATTAATTAAAGTGCTAAAAAAATAAAGCGAATTTTATTCCCGTTTCCTATAGAATAGCGAACAATTAGTATCGCTCATAAGAGGAGGATCGCAGTGAGAAGGCGAAAAGCATTGATAATTTCTATGGCAATTTTGCTGGTAGTTATGGCTTTTTTTGTTTTCAGGATAAAGTCTCAATCAAAGATGGCAATGGCTTTACCGACTGTCAGTGCCATTAAAGGTGATATTTCATCTAAAATTTTTGCTATCGGGACAGTAGAAGCGGCTCAAGAGCAAGAAGTATATTCAACTATTCAAGGTGTAGTAGAATATGTGGCTGAGGAAGGCCAACAAGTCAAAAAGGGCGATGTGATTTTAAAAATCAATGACGATGACTTGAGGCTTGAGCTGGAACAAGTTCAAAGCAAAGTAAAACAACAGAAGCTTGAACTCTCAAAGCTTCTAGAGGGACCAAGGCTTGAGGAATTGGAAAAAGCAAGGATTACATATCAGGATGCACTGGCTGCTTACGAAGCTGTCTTAAATGATTACGAGAAAAATTATGAGCTTTTTAATTTAGGAGCCATATCAGAAAAAGAACTGTTAAACATCAAAAGGGAATTGGATGTTAAGAAAAATCAGCTGTCGATTGCTGAATTGGAACTTAAGCTGCTGGCAAACCCCGATGAAAAAGAAATTGAATTAAAACAGATAGCTCTGGAAGAAGCCCAACAAAATCTGACCAATGTTGAAAAGAAGTTGAACAAAACAGTGGTTTATGCTGATTTTGACGGCGTAGTATTAAAGCAAGATGTAAAGCCCGGAATGACGGTTTCACCTGGAACTTTGATACTAAAGATAGGCAGCTCTTCTGATTTGCAAATTAAGTTCAATGTAAATGAATACGATGCCGCTTTGATAGAGGTGGGCCAAAAAGCTATTATCTCCGGTGAGGGGTTTGGCGACAAGACTTACAATGGTGAAGTTGTAAAAATTGCTCCTTCAGCTTCGGTGATACAAACAAACAGAGGCAATGAAACCGTTGTAAAAGCCACATTAAAAATAATTGATCCAGACGAAAAAATAGTGCCAGGTTTTTCGGCAGCTGTAGAGATAACTGTAGAAGAAGAAAAGGATGTAATTTTACTTCCGCTAGAATGTGTCATAGAAGGAGAAGAAGGTAAACAGGTTATGGTAGTAACAGACGGAAATATATCTAAAAGAAAGGTTATAACAGGAATCGAAAATGAACTATATGTGCAGATAATTCAAGGGCTGTCCGAAGGCGAGGAAGTTCTCCAAAACCCAAGTCTAAGCGACGATTTAACAGGTGATGTTTGATGATACTGGTTGAGAACATGACAAAAATTTATAGAAATGGGGAAAATGAAGTAGCAGCCCTTAAAGACGTAAATCTTCATATAAGAGCAGGAGAGTTTGTCGCCATAATGGGGCCATCCGGTTCCGGCAAATCTACTCTTATGAATATACTTGGTTGCCTTGATAAGCCCACATCGGGAGAGTATTACTTGGATGGGAAACCCATATCCCAGCTTGATAGCCGTCAACTGGCCTATATCAGAAACAAAAAAATAGGCTTTGTCTTTCAAAACTTCAATTTGCTTCCTCGAATGAGCTCCCTTAGAAATGTAGAAATTCCGATGATTTATGCCGGGATCCCGCCTAGGGAAAGGCGAATAAAAGCTATGGAAGCACTGAAATCAGTCGGTTTGGAAGATAGATGGCATCATAAGCCAAATGAGCTTTCAGGTGGGCAAAGGCAAAGAGTTGCTATTGCTCGGGCTTTAATAAATTCTCCCAAGATAATCCTTGCGGATGAACCTACGGGCAATCTTGACAGCAAATCCGGTGCTGAGATTATGGGGATATTTACTGAATTGCATCGAAATGGAGCAACAATTGTTTTAGTAACTCACGAAGATGAAATCGCTAGATATGCCCAAAGAATTGTGTTTTTCCGCGATGGTAGAAAGGTGGATGAGAAGTCCAGTGAACTTCTTTGAAAGTGTAATAATTGCTTGGGAAAGCGTCATTGCAAATAAATTGAGATCTCTCCTTACAATGTTAGGCATCATTATAGGTGTTTCTTCAGTGATAACAGTTTCAGCATTGGGACAAAGCGGTAGAGCTGCAATCAACAAAGAAATGGATGCCTTTGGGGCCAATCGATTTAGTATCTACTACCGGTATGATTCTGATGATCCCATAACCGATGCTGATGGCTTCACTCTTCAGGATGTGGTGACGATAAAAGAAATTTCCCCGGCTGTGGAGAATATGGCACCTATTAGTTGGGATTCCGCGAACATCAGGTCAAAAGGGAAGGAAATTGGCGTTGAGATAGTGGCAACAACTGCCGATTATACAGAAATAGCAAATCTTAAATTAGATGCCGGCAGGTTTTTTAGTAACGAGGATGATGATGCAAAGAGATATGTGGCAGTTATAAGTGAATCATTGGCAAAAGAACTGTTTAGCTCCTCCGCGGCAATAGGGAAAAAAATAATGGTCAGCAATCGGCCTTTTAAAGTAATAGGTGTGCTGGCCCGGGAAGAATCAATTTTTTCCATGGGCATGGACAGCAAGTTGATGTACATACCTATTTCAACGTATTTTTCTTTCAGTGGATCGAATTGGATAAATAATATTGAAGGTAAGGCGGTATCTCAAACTGAAGTAGATAAAGCTATCGAACATTCTCTAAATATCCTGCACAGGAGGCATCGCAATGAAAATAAATACAATGGGTGGAACTCTCAAAAAGAGATAGACAGCGTAAATCAGGTTACGGGAATAGTTACTCTGGTAATCAGTGCCATTGCAGGCATCTCCCTATTGGTGGGAGGAATAGGAATTATGAATATCATGTTGGTATCCGTTACAGAACGGACCAGGGAAATAGGCATTAGGAAGGCGTTAGGGGCACGTGAAACTGATATTATGATACAATTTTTGATTGAGGCTTTAGTCCTTTCTTTTTCCGGCGGTATATTAGGGATGTTTTTAGGGTTTGGCTTATCCCAGATAATAGCCATGTTCATAAAAATCCCTGCCGTTATTTCATGGCAGATGATAGCCCTAGCATTTGCTTTTTCGGCGGTAGTTGGGGTGTGTTTCGGATTATACCCTGCACGAAAAGCAGCCTATCAGGATCCTATAGAAGCACTGAGATATGAATAAAGCAGCTCTGCTGCTTTTTTTTTAGACATATTCCCTTTTTACGCAACATATGTTTTAGAGTGTAAACACCAACAGGGGTGGAGGGAATATGTATGAATACATATCAGACAAATCCCAACCAGGGGTTATCCACTAGAGAAATACCGCTTAAAAAGAAGCTGTTTGGGGACAATCAGCTGAGGCAAGGAAGAGAAATATCAGCCATTTCTATTTTCATAAACCAATTTACGGATTTTATGATCATTGTTTTATTAGGGGCAGCCCTTATATCCGCTTGCCTTGGAGAAGTGGCGGATGCTATTGCAATAGCTGCTATTGTTTTAATGAACGGCATTTTAGGTTTTATACAAGAATACAGAACGGAAAGGTCACTACAAGCCTTACAAAGGCTAGCAGCACCTACAGCAAAGGTCCTGCGGGATGGAAAAGTAATAACAATACAGGCAAGTGACATTGTCCCCGGTGACATAGTCATCCTTGAGAGCGGAGATAGAATTCCGGCCGATGGAAGCTTGCTAATGGCAGAAAATTTGACCATTGACGAATCCCTATTGACCGGGGAATCCATACCCGTAGAAAAGTCGGCAAGTGTGGACAAAGAGTCTCAAATAAAAATTTACAAGCAAAATTACGTTTTCATGGGCACATTGGTTGTAAACGGAAGAGGCAAAATGATAGTCGAAAAAATAGGTATGGACACGGAAATGGGCAAAATCGCAGGGATGATTGATGATATTGATGATAAACAAACACCTCTTCAGAAGAGATTGGATTTTTTAGGTAAGCAGTTGGTAATGATCTGTCTTGCCATATGTGCTGTAGTGGCTGTATTAGGGGTTTTTCGAGGTGAAAAAGTCCAGGATATGTTTCTTTTCGGTGTAAGTTTGGCAGTTGCAGCCATTCCCGAAGGTTTACCTGCCATTGTGACGGTTATCCTTACGTTGGGAGTTCAGCGCATGATAAGGAAAAAAGTAATAATCAGGAGGCTGCCTGCTGTAGAGACCCTTGGCTGCGCCACGGTAATTTGCAGTGACAAAACAGGCACATTGACTGAAAACAAAATGAGCGTTAGAAAGATCTATCTTGGTGAAGAGACATTTTTGGTAACCGGAACAGGCTACAGAAGTGAAGGAGAAATCTTGGCAAGTGATGGAAGGCCTTTAAAGAACCTACCTAAAGAGCTTACAAGACTTCTCGAAATTGGCGTATCTTGCAATAATGCTGGCATAAATACAGAAAGCAGCGGCAATTTGTTTGAGGTCATAGGTGGGAAAAAGGAACTTAAGCCTTATGGAGATCCAACAGAAATCGGTATACTTATAGCGGCTTTAAAAGCCAATATAAATAAAAAAGATGTGGATGCAAACTATGTAAGACTTAAGGAAATACCTTTTGACTCAAACAGAAAGCGCATGTCCGTATTGGTGCAATCTAAAAAAGGCCAACTTTTTCTTTTTACAAAAGGTGCCCCCGATGTAATATTGTCCCTTTGCACAAAAATACAGGATAAGGGAGAAATACGGCCAATTACAAAAAATGATGAAATGACTATCCTAAATGCCAATGACGATATGGGTCGAGAAGCATTGAGGGTTTTGGGCTTTGCCTATAGAAAACTTTCAATAAACGAACTGGAAGATTCGAATTTGGAGAAAGACCTTATTTTCGTTGGAATGATGGGCATTATAGATCCTCCTAGACCTGAGGCGGTTTCTGCCGTACAAAAGTGCTTTACTGCGGGAATTAGGCCAGTGATGATAACCGGTGACCACAAGTCCACAGCTTGGGCTGTAGCACGAGAACTTTCAATGCTTACCAAAAACAGTAAAATCGTAACAGGTCAGGAATTAGATAATATGAGCGAAAGTGAACTTTTAAAACAGATAGATGATATTGCCGTTTATGCTAGAGTTACACCACGTCACAAGCTAAGGATTGTCAGAACTTTAAAAAAGAAAGGTCATATCGTTGCAATGACCGGGGATGGAGTCAATGATGCGCCAGCTGTTAAAGAGGCAGATATTGGGGTGTCTATGGGCATAAATGGCACCGATGTGACAAAAGAGGCATCTTCTATGATATTGATGGATGACAATTTTGCCAGCATTGTGGCAGCAGTTGAAGAAGGCAGAATAATCTATGACAATATCCGTAAATTTATTCGCTATTTGCTGTCCTGCAATGTGGGAGAGATACTGACAATGATATGGACTTCTATATTAGGCCTGCCATTACCCCTTTTGCCCATACAAATTCTATGGGTAAATCTTGTGACAGACGGCCTTCCTGCAATGGCCCTTGGCGTAGATCCACCTGAGAGGGATGTGATGCGTCGCAAACCTAGAGGCAAAAACGAAAATGTTTTTTCTCATGGCCTTGGTGCAAAAATTATGTATAGAGGTTTGATTATCAGTCTCGCTACATTAGCAGCTTTTATAATCACAAACTTATACAGCAAAAGTAATCTGGAATTGGCGAGAACGGCTGCCTTTGCAACATTAGTCATGTCACAGCTTTTATTTGTCTTTGAATGTAGAACTGAAAAAACCAATGTTCGTTGGCAAAATCCCTTTGGCAATTTATATCTGACATTGTCGGTATTGATTTCCATATCAATGCTTTTTGCAGTTATATATATACCCTTTTTCCAGCCTTTCTTTCATACGGTTGCCCTTGACATAAATATCCTCCTTCTAGTTTTAGGGCTTGCAGGTCTGGGAGCTGTAATTTAAATTTAAGATTTGTTTAGCGACATATTAGTACACTTGATTTTCGTAAATAACAGTATGTATAATATAAAATGTGTTTTTAAGATTTGTTGCTATATATCTAGGAGGAAATCTTAATGGAACTTATAAAGCTGAGAGGTCGCACGTATTATATCCCTGGTGCGACCAATGTAGGTGTTTATAGGTACAGGAACGGTTTGTGTACTTTAATAGATACGGGGCTTCACAATACTGACGGTAGAAAGATTATTGAAGTGTTGGAGAATAATAATTTAAAAATAAAGTATATCATAAACACCCACTCTCATCCTGACCACTATGGAGCAAATAATTTTATTAAAGAAAAATGCCCCGGTGCTCTTGTTGCAGCTTCCAGTAAAGCAAGGCTTTTTATAGAAAATAGCTCTCTGGAACAAACCATGTTTTATGGAGCATCGCCCATGCCCGGACTTTCAACGCGAATAATAAAAGCACAGGATACGGCAGTAGATATAGAAGTTGCTGAAGGCTCCACGGAATTAGATAGTAAAAAGTTTGATATAATTTCACTGGAAGGTCATAGCATAGGCCAAATAGGAGTTGCGACGGAAGATAATGTTCTGTTTTGCGGCGATGCCTTTTTTAGCGAAGATAAAATGGAAAAGTATCCTTTTCCTTTTCTGTTTGATGTGGGAGATCATTTAAAGACTTTGGAATTTTTGCTCGCCACAAATTATGATTGTTATATGATTTCTCACTGTGATGGTCCTTTGGATAATCCTAAATCTCTTATTCAAAAAAATATAGACAATGTAAATAACAACCTACAACTCATATTGGATTTCTTATCGCAGCCCTTGACTAGAGAAGATTTAACCGAGCTTGTTATTAAAAAATACGATATACCTATGAATATATCTCAATACTTTATAACAATTTCTTCAGTTGGTGCCTTTTTAACTTATCTTCTTGAAAAACAGTTAATAAATATGGATATAATTGATGGAAAAATGTACTTTTATGCCTAGATTATGAAGGAGATGCAGTATGATTACAAAACGAGATGATATTCGCAATATAGCTATAATTGCTCATGTAGACCATGGCAAGACAACACTTGTAGATGGCCTATTAAAGCAGAGCGGCATATTTCGGCAGAATCAAAAGGTAGAAGAAAGGGTATTGGATTCAAATGCCCTGGAGCGGGAGCGGGGCATAACCATATTATCAAAAAATACAGCCGTCCATTACAATGGTATAAAGATAAATATCATTGATACTCCCGGACATGCGGATTTTGGTGGTGAAGTTGAGCGGGTGCTCAAGATGGTGGATGGTGTGCTTTTATTAGTGGATGCTTTTGAAGGCCCCATGCCCCAAACACGTTTCGTTTTGAAGAAGGCTTTGGCCTTAAATTTACCTGCAATAGTAGTTGTAAATAAAATCGACAGGCCCGATTCGCGAATAGACCAGGTTCTAGATGAAGTGCTGGAGCTTTTCATCGATTTAGGGGCAGATGATTCTCAAATAGAGTATCCTGTAGTCTACACCTCGGCACGAGAAGGTTATGCAAAACTTAACCTTGAAGACACGTCAAAAGATCTGCAGCCCTTATTTAAGACTATAGTAGAATTTGTGCCGGCACCTGAAGGAGATCCTCAAGCACCTGTCCAGGTTTTAATAACTACATTAGATTATGATGATTATGTTGGAAGAATAGCTATAGGAAGAGTTTTTAGGGGAACAATTCAAACGGGGAATGAATATGCGCTGTGTAAAAAAGACGGAACTATTCAAAAGGTAAAGGTCAGCAACCTTTTTGATTTTGAAGGTCTAAAACGCCAACCCGTATCTTCTGCCACTATAGGCGATATAGTTGCACTGACGGGTATCGAAGATATAGACATCGGTGAGACTATAGCAGATATAGACAACCCTGAACCTGTGCCTTATGTAAACATAGATGAACCTACACTTTCAATGATATTTAGCGTAAACACTAGCCCCTTTGCAGGTCAGGAAGGTGAATATGTTACTTCAAGGCATTTGAGAGAGCGGTTGTTTAGAGAAGCCAAGAGCAATGTGAGCTTAAGAGTCGAGGAAACAGATAGCCCTGACAGTTTCAAGGTTTCGGGTAGAGGAGAACTGCATCTTTCGGTTTTGATTGAGACTATGCGCAGGGAAGGGTATGAGTTTCAAGTCTCAAAACCCATGGTAATAATAAAAGAAATAAACGGAAAAAAAATGGAGCCCATGGAATTGGTGACAATTGATATCCCTGAAGCTTATTTGGGAACCGTTATGGAGAAGATGGGCGAAAGACACGGTCAGTTAATTAACATGCAAAACATCGGCGGCAACTCCATCAGATTGGAATTTAACATTCCTACCAGAGGACTGCTAGGATACAGGTCCGAATTTATCACCGACACAAAAGGGGAAGGAATAATTAATTCAGTTTTTGCGGGCTATACTCCCTACAAAGGAGATATTCCAACCAGAAATCGAGGGTCGCTGGTTGCTTTTGAGACAGGGGAAAGCAATACTTACGGTCTTTATAATGCACAGGAGAGAGGCACCCTTTTCATAGGACCTCAGGTTAAGGTATATGAGGGCATGATAGTGGGAGAAAATTCCAGACCTCAAGATTTGGACATCAATGTATGCAAGAAAAAGCATGTTACCAATATGCGTTCATCAACTGCTGAGGAAGCTTTGAGGCTGGTTCCTCCAAAACAAATGAGTTTAGAACAGTGTTTGGAATTTATTAAAGACGATGAACTTTTGGAAGTTACGCCCAAAAGCCTTCGCATGAGAAAAGCAATCCTTTCCCGTCAAGAAAGGCAGAAGCCGAAAAGTAAGGCATTATAAGCATTCACTAAAATTTTAGTGAATGCTTTTTTCTTTGTACGGATTTATTGGAGCAAAATAGGAAATACTAGATTTGACATCAAATATGGGAGGAATGCACATGGCCAAAAAAAAGCGTCAAAAGGAAGCTAGAAACAAACTAGTTCCACCAAATCTAAAAGAAAAAGGCAACTTGGTTGACGATACAAGCCCTGAATACTACGAATTGTCAGAGGAAATTGCCCAGGGAAATTCCCAAAAGACACCTGAAAACAAAAAGAAACAAAAGAAAAATAAGTGACTAATGGGCAGGTTTTAAGAATGTTCAATTTCATCCGCGAAACCAGGGCAGTAAGAGGAGGTCTGCACAGTGTTGTACTTGAGATTCCCGCCGATACTTACAAGACCTTCTATAATGATTTAAGTGAAGAAAATGCCCAATATATTTTAACTGAGTATCTTAGATATCGCCAAGATGATGCTAGGGTAAGTGATATAAAAATAGAACATGACAAATATGCCAATATAGTAAAAATTTATGCCAATCTGCATTACCTGGAGAACGAAAAAACAGTCCAAATACCTTTTACAGATAACATTTAATCTTACAAAATGGTGACAAATACAAAAAAAGTGTTATAATTATACTAGGGAAATATATGTATAAGGGGGTATTTCATGGCAATTCAGACTTTTAATGCCAAAGCGGAGTGGAAGGGCGGTGCTTTAGTCGAGGCCACTTCACGGAGTTTTAAGGTTACCATGGATGAACCAGTAGAACTTGGCGGTACCAATACGGCCATGAATCCAGTAGAATTGCTTCTGTGTTCTTTAGGTGGGTGTATGAGCATAGTAGCAGGTATGTTTGCACCAAAATTCCGCGTAGAATTAAAAGGTTTTTCAGTGGAATTAGAAGGGGATTTAGATCCAGATGGATTTACGGGGAAAAACCCCGATGTGAGAAAAGGATTTTCCGATATTCGCTACAAAATGCATATAATCTCCGATTCACCTGAAGAAAATATAAAGAAATTGTGTAAATTTATAGAAGAGCACTGCCCGGTAAAAGACACCTTAGAAGGCGTATCCGTAACCGGAACTTACGTAATCGAAAAATGATAGCTTAATCAAAGTTTGAAAGTACCACAAAATTCCTTGGTGTTCAAAGAAAAACAAAAGCCGCTAGAAAATCTAGCGGCTTTTTCAGTGACAATCTCAATTTGCTCTCGGTATTTCTATGATTTCATCGATTTTGAAATTGCCGTATTTGTCTTTTTCATTTACTGGGACAAACTTAAACACCCTGCTGTTTCCCCAAATGTCTCTGATTACTGCTACAACCCAATCTCCACGCTGAGAATCAAAAATATCTACAGCAGTTACTGTGCCGTAAGGGATTATTGATTTTAATTCTTTGGAATCAATCTTAGCTTTATAGGATTTAGACAGATAGTTCATTGCTTCATCGTATTTTCCCTGCATCCTTGCTTTTAAGAAAGAGTTTACGATGGTAATTCTTTCGTCCTTTCTGATAATTGGTTTGTCTTTGATGGGTTTTTCATAATCGTAACCATTTTTAATGTATGTCTTGGCATATCCGGTTCTTAAGAATTTGCCGTTGTTCCAAGTATAAGTATAAGTTTCATAAAAGTATCTGCCATCGTATTTGATATTGCTAATTGAAAATCCGTTGGAGTTGACATTAATGGTAACGCCCTTGCCGGAAAAAATCTGAACCATTCTATTGCCTTGGATTTTGTAAACAGCTAAATGTTTATTACCATCTAGGCCACTATAAATTACTGCGATTTCATATACGCCATCCTTGTCAAAATCCCTGTAGATTTTTTGGGCGTTGTAAAAGGGTTTGTAAATGTAAAATAAATCTTTGTGGATGCTTAAAGGCCCTATCTCATCTTCGATGTAATAGTAAGTACTGTTATCAGCAGCCAATGCTGTACTTGAAAAAACTAGGACCATAAAGAAAACAGACATTAAAGCAATACATTTTTTATTTAACATAGAATACCTCCTCTACTAATTGATATTCAATATTGTTTGTAGACACATCCTACTTGTAAGTAACCGCTGTCTTTTATGCTAGCATAAGATAAGGTTTGGGTCGATGTGCTTTTGAAGGAAAAAGAGTAAAAAGGTAGAAAGATATAAATAAAATGGAAGGATGTCTAGTAGAAAAATATAAAGAGGTGCCGTTATAAATGTCAAAGGATATGTATTTAGCCAGCGAAAGAGCTGAAGCTAATCAGCTTTTAATGTTGTTGCTTGAAAACAAAGGAAAATATATTTCCGGCGAAAAAATAAGCCAAAACTTTGGGATAACTCGTTCTGCTATTTGGAAACAGGTAAACTGTTTAAGAAATATGGGGTATAAAATAATTTCCTCACCCCGGCTTGGTTATTGCCTAGAAGAGTCACCTGATTTACTTCTGCCTGAAGAAATATGGGCTCAGTCTTCTTTAAAAATTATAGGAAGTAAAATTTACTATTGTCAGGTCACAAAGTCAACCAATGATGATGCTAAAAAAATTGCTCAGGAAGGTGCACAAAGTGGCACCTTGGTAATAGCGGAAAAACAGCAGGGGGGTAGGGGACGAATGGGGCGTTCTTGGGATTCGCCCGCAGGAGGCCTTTGGCTTTCCATAGTTTTAAGACCCGAACTTTCTCCCGTAGACGCACCTAAACTTACTATCATGTCAGCTGTAGCCGTAGCTGAGGCTATTGTACAAGCAACGGGAATTTGCGCAAAAATAAAGTGGCCCAATGACATACTTATTGACGGCAAAAAAGTTTGCGGCATTCTCACAGAAATGAGTGCTGAAATGGATGCAGTAAATTATGTAGTAATAGGTATAGGAATAAATGTAAACAACGATGATTTTCCCGATGAGTTAAAAGACAAAAGCACATCCCTTAGACAAATTAAAGGAGAGCAAATCAGTCGCATTAAGGTTTTGACTGCTTTATTAGAAAATCTTGAACAGTATTATATTGAAGCTGAAAATGAAGGGTTTGAAAAAATTTTTGAAAAATGGAGGGCTTTGTGCGTAAATTTAGGCCGGAAAGTAAAGATTATAGGTAAGATTGACGGTTTTGAGGGAACTGCCATTGATATTGATGCTTCAGGAGCTTTACTGGTAAAAACTTTAGATGGGCAAATTAAAAAAGTGGTAAGTGGAGATGTGTCACTAAGGTAAAAAGATAAATTATTTTAAATAAGAAAAGAATAAAACCCCTCCGATGCGTTAAAAATAAATTATACTTTTAAAAGTATTTAATTTAAGCAAAGCGGAGGTGTTTTTTTGGTTAACAGACAGCAGCAGATACAGGAAATATTGCAGTTTGTATCCAGACATAAAGGTTCGCATGCAAGTCATAACATATGTTCCCGAATTCTCGGAGGGGACTTTTACGGAATTGATGAGCGCGTAATAAACGAGTTGAAATCCAAACTTCCAGAAGTAGATAATGAGGAACTGGAGACTTGCTACTATATAATCAAATGATCTACTTGCTTAGATACTTTGATTTAGATTTTTTTAGCCATATCTAGCAACTTTTCTCTTGTGTTGAGTTGCGGATTTTCTAGCACTACCTCCAAAAGTTTATTAAGCAATTGCCCCACTTTTGGCCCCGGAGCAATGCCCAGTTCATCTATAATGTCCTGGCCGGATATGGCCAGGTCTTTTATTTGATAATCACTTTTCTCAGCTTTTAAAATTTCTAAATCCGAAATTAATTTTTTCAAACCGGGCGAGAATACTTTGTCAAAATCGCTTGCTAATCTGTCGGCTATTCGAAGGTCGATTAAATCATAAATATTGTCCCAGCCTACTTTTGAAATGAGTTTTCTTAAATTTGATACTGGTGAGTCAGGGGAGTAATAAAACATGTGGTTTTTAATCAAAAGGACCACTTTATTTTTTATTTTTGTTTCAAATCGCAACCGTTGCAAAATACTTTCAGCCATAACAGCCGATTGTAGATGATGATTGGGAAAAGTGAGGCCCTTTTCCGTTTTTACGGCAGTTTTAGTTTTACCGACATCATGTAGCAGGGCTGCAAGACGTAGGGGTAAGGTATTTCTGATTAATTTGCATGCTACCAGATTATGCTCTAATACATCTAATGACTTGTTATAATGCATTATTCCCATGCCTGCCATTAACTCCGGAATTATGTACTGCATGAGGCCCGTTACAACAAGGGTTACCAAGCCGTCAAAGCAGTAATCTCCGGTTATTAATTTTATAAGCTCATCGCGAATGCGCTCTTTTGAGATGCTGTTTAGCTTTTCTGCATGAGCTTTTAAGGTGTATAAAGTTGAACTTTCTATTTTAAAGCCTAATTGAGCCTGAAATCTGGCGGCTCGCATGGCGCGAAGGGGGTCCTCCCAAATTCGCTCAGTAGAGCCTGTACACCTTATAATACCTCGTTTTATATCATCTATGCCTCTAAAGGGGTCAATAAGCTCATCGGTTACAGGGTCAAAGGCTATGGAGTTTATGGTGAAATCCCGTCGGGCAAGGTCAGTATGAATACTGCCTCCAAAAGTATACTGGGGCTTTCTGCCCGGGGCATCGTCTCTATATGGAGTAATTTCTACTTTTGTATCTTCGACAATTACAAGCATTGTGCCAAAATTCCCGTAGGGCTTGGCTTTAGGGAAGACAGATACAATTTGGTTTGGAAGGGCATTTGTAGCGATGTCAAAGTCCGAATTTTCGCGATTCATTATTAAATCCCTTATGCTGCCGCCGACTACATATGCTTCAAAGCCAGATTCTCTCAACTTATTACAAATTTCCTTAATAATAAAAGGTATACTTAGATTAAACATAAAAAAACTCCAATACTATAAGTATTTTCAATTTATTATATTATACATTAAAGACAATTACAAAATCTAGAAGTGATGAATTTAGCATCTTTTCAATGAATAAAATAAACAATTTTATGCTGCTAAAAAATTCTAAGTGTAAATTAATAGCTTGACATAACTGTTTATTCCTTATATACTGTATATATAATATATACACAGTAGGAGATGTTATGTTTATATCAATTTCTAATATTGATCCCAGACCTTTGTATGAACAGATATATGAAAGCATAAAAAGCAAAATATTAAAGGGTGAACTAAAGCCCGGCGATGCCCTGCCATCCATAAGGCAGCTGGCCCAAGATTTAAAAATTAGCGTTATTACTATAAAGCGGGCCTATTTGGAATTAGAGCAGGAAAAACTCATAATTACACGGCCTGGCAAAGGAAGTTTTGTGGCAGACTGCGATATAAGTCAAATTGCATCGCTAAACCTTTCTGAAATAGAGCAGCAAATGCGAGAAGTGGTAAGTAAAGCTAGAAAGACTGGAGTTTCGCGAAAGAATGTAGAACATATCTTCAATAAAGTCCTGGAGGAGGAATATTAGTGAAAGATAATATGCTGGAAATAATAAACCTGTGTAAGAGCTACGGCAATTTTGAGCTGTCTGATGTAAACATATCACTGCCAAGAGGTTATATTATGGGGTTTATTGGTGCCAATGGCGCCGGCAAGACTACCACCATAAAACTTATCATGAACATGATAAAAAAAGACTCAGGTGAAATACGGGTATTTGGCAAAGACCATGTAAAATACGAGCTGTATATAAAAAATAAAGTGGGTTATGTCAGCGAACAACCGGTCTTTTATGAAAACCAGACTGTTGCCTGGAATGTGAATTTTGCAAAAAAGTTTTATGATGAGTGGGACGATGCTCTATTTGAAGATTTGCTGACGAGATTTAATATAGACAGCTCCAAGAAAATCAACCAGCTTTCAAAAGGTATGAAGATGAAAACAGCCTTAGCCATTGCTCTTTCTCATCACCCTGAGCTTCTGATTCTCGATGAACCCACTTCAGGACTTGACCCAATAGTAAGAGATGAGCTGCTTGGCATTTTGATGGAATTCATACAGGATGAAAGCCGATCTGTGTTTTTCTCATCACATATTACTTCAGATATTGAGAAAATCGGGGATTACGTTACGTTTATAGACAACGGCAGAATAATCCTTTCAGAGGAGAAAGACAAAATTTTAGATGAATGGAAAATAGTTAAGGGCGATATAAATCTGATGAATAATTATAAAAAAGACTTAATCGGCCTTGAACAGACCAGGACACACTTTAAGGCATTAGTAAAAGACTTTGATGCTTTTAAAGCCAAATATGATATATCTTCACTTGTTATAGATAAGCCAACCCTTGACGATGTTTTGCTACATCTTACAAAAAAGGAGAATTTGAGATGATGCATCTTGTTATGAAAGATTTTTACGTAAACAAAAAATACATTTTAATTGCTGTTTTGTATCTAGGTTTTGCGCTGTTTGCGACGGAGAATTTAGCACCTTCTCTTATATTTGCATTGGCCATTTCTTACGGGATAGTTACCAGAAGCTGCTTTAATGATGATAAAGATCGAGGGAGTATATTTTTAAGAACTCTTCCTATAAAAGCATCCACAATAGTTATTAGCAAATACGTTTTAGGTTTAATAATAATCTTCATGAATGTATTGATTCTTTTATTGTTCTCTCTTATTAAGGGCAACGGTTTAGAATCTTATTACGGAAGTATAAGTATGGTCGTTTTTACTCTGAGCCTTGTCTATGCTATATATCTGCCGGTGTTTTTTAAATATGGATATATGAAAGCAACAACTTTTCAGACCATATTTTTTATGGGAATAATGCTATTTTCTTTTGGCTTCGGAGCCCTTGCAGACATAATACAGTCAATCAGTATAGGCCAAGGTCAGTGGATAAAAGAAGCACTGGTTAATTTTATCGAAATGATTCCTAAAAACAGCACTACATTAATGCTGATAACATGCCTTGTGGCATTTATCATATTAGCCATATCGACAGTGATTTCTCTAAAATTTTATAATGACTCAAGTGCATAGCTTTATTAAGCAGCGGAAAACCGCTGCTTAAATTTTAACGAAGACTTTCTCCAAATTTAGGTTGTGTATGTTATAATTTATTATAAGTTTATTTCTAGGAGGACAGCTATGTTTTTTTTACTGGTTTTATTGATGATATTGATGTTGTTTCCATATTTACTTTTACCTATAATAATCTTTCTGGGCATAGGTTTTTTGTTTCTACTTCCCTATGTTTTTACATTTAATTCACTGTATAATATTGTGACTATTCCTTGGCAAATTTTAAAGATTGCCTTAGACAAAAGAGTGAGGAAAAATCACAGTTTGGAACATGCAACTATAAATGTGCTTGAAGAGAGGTACGGAAGAACCCTTCAAATAGGGGGTCTTGCTTATTCAAACGGATTTTCCCTTTCAGGGCCGGACCTGCCACCGCCTTATGAAGTAATGAGCGCAGTAAGAGAAGGCCATTTTCGCATGATAAATGGAGAAAAAGATTTGGCCATTCACCCTCGCTGTGGAACATCTATGGCGGCTGCAAATTTTTTGTTTTCCCTTGCATTTATCTTAGTGCTGTTTTCCTCCCATCACTTTTCACTATTAAACGCGGTTGTTGCCTTTTTGCTGGCAAATGTCTTTGCAAACCCCTTCGGCCGAATCTTACAAAGGTTTTTTACCACCCATAGCAATGTTGATGACGTAGCTGTACAGGATATTTATATTCAGCAACCGGCCAATTACAGCTTTTCCTTTATAGTAATGCTAAATCCTAATCGGTCGTATTTTATAAAAACATACCAATCATAATTTTTTTATTGCATGTCGAAACAATTCGTTGTATAATGTTCCTTTAAATGATAAAATTATATAAGTGTGCAATAATAAAATAAAGAGGTGATAGGCAAATGGATAAAGGCACATTAGATCGTGTAGCGGATATTGCTCATGTACATCTTGAGAGCCGAGAAATAGAGCAAATTTCAAAGGACATGGATTTCTTGCTAGAATACTTTGATAAACTTAGCCAAGTAGATACAGAAAGTGTTTTGCCTACAGTCTGCCCCATAAACGATAAAAACGTGCTAAGGGACGATGAGGTTTGGGACAGCCTTCCCATTGATGAAGTCTTAAAGAACGCTCCTGATAAGCACGGTAGATTTTTCAGGGTGCCGAGGATAATTGAAGAATAGATAATCGAATAGGAGGTAGCATGTTGGAACTAGATAAGCTGACTATTCATAAAGCCCATGAGTTGCTAAGCAAAAAGGAAATAACCTCTGAAGAATTGACAAAAGCTCTTCTCAAGAGAATAGAGGAAATGGACGGAAAGATTAAAGCTTATGTTACTTTAAATAGCGAAGAAGCTTTAGAGAGAAGCTCAGAAATCGATAAGAAAGGCGATTTTACGGAGGACCTATCTGGAATTCCGGTGGCTGTTAAGGATAATATATGCACTAAAGATTTGCGAACAACCTGTGCTTCAAAAATGCTGGAAAATTTTGTACCGCCTTATGATGCAACCGTTATAAAGAAATTAAAAGAAAAGAATGCTTTAATCTTAGGTAAGACCAATCTGGACGAATTTGATATGGGATCTTCGACTGAAAGCTCCTACTTCTTTACCTCTAAAAATCCCTGGAATCTTGAGCGGGTGCCAGGAGGTTCCAGCTCTGCTGCAGCAGTTGCAGCTGATTTGGCCATATATTCTTTGGATTCAGACACAGGTGGGGCTGTTAGACAGTCTGCCGCTTACTGTGGAGTGGTTGGTCTAAAGCCTACATATGGTAGAGTATCCCGTTTCGGTTTAGCTGGAAACGCCGGGTCTATGGATACTATAGGTCCTATCACAAAAGACGTTAAAGATTGCGCCATTGTCCTTAATGCCATATCAGGTATGGATTTATTTGATCCCTCATCTTCAGATACAATAGTCCCCGATTATTTAGAATCACTTAAGACGAACTTACAAAATGTGAAAATAGGCATACCCAAGGAATTTTTGGGAGATGCAGTCAATAAAGACATCAAAAATGCCATCTTAAATGCAGCAAAAACCTTTGAGGATATGGGCTTTATTTGTGAAGAGACAAGCCTTCCCAATGTAGAATATGCCTTATGGGTACATTATGTTATTGCTTCAGCTGAGGCGAGTTCTGAAATGTGCCAGTATGATGGAGTTCGTTTTGGCCATCGTGCACAACATTACGAAAACTTAAAAGACCTTTATAAAAAGAGCCGCGGTGAAGGCTTTGGGCTGGAAGTTAAAAAGAGAACGATACTTGGCACATACTTATTGGATTTAGAAGGCAATGATAAATACCTTGTCAAGGCATATAAGTTGAGGACTCTTATAAAACAAGACTTTGAAAAGGCTTTTGAGAAGTATGATTTTCTGATAACACCTACAACACCTACGGTAGCGTTTAAAATTGGAGAGGCTAAGGACAGCCTAAATGTGAACGATATGTGCACTGTACCTGTAAATTTGGCAGGTTTACCTGCCATATCAATCCCCTGTGGCTTTGCTGAGGGGCTACCAATCGGCCTTCAGATAATAGGGAAAGCCTTTGATGAGGCGGGAATCTTGCAGGTAGCATATGCCTTCGAACAAAATACCGATTATCACAAAAAACAGATTGCGTGGAAGGAGGCATAAGAAATGAACTACGAAACAATAGTAGGTCTTGAAGTGCATGTAGAACTATCAACTAAGACAAAGATATTCTGCGGTTGCAGTACTGAATTTAGCAAAGAACCTAACAGTCACTGCTGCCCCATTTGCCTTGGCATGCCAGGTACTATTCCGCTTATGAACAAAAGCGTTGTTGAATATGCCACAAAAGCCGGGCTTGCTTTAAACTGTCAGATAGCCGAGTTTTCAAGATTTGATAGGAAAAAGTATTTTTACCCAGACCTTCCAAAAGGCTATCAGATCTCACAGTACTATATTCCGCTGGCAAGAAACGGGTATGTAGAGATTGATTCTAATGGCAAGAAAAAGCGCATAGGTATTAGGATTATGCATATGGAAGAAGATGCAGGTAAGCTGGTTCATGAAGAAGGAAGTTCCTATTCCCTGGTGGATTTAGATAGAGCTGGCGTACCTTTAATAGAAATAGTGTCAGAGCCCGATATGAGGTCCGGAGAGGAAGCATGGCAGTATTTAAACAACTTAAAGACAATACTTCAATATATCGAGGTATCTGACTGTAAAATTGAAGAAGGGTCTATGCGATGTGACATAAACATTTCCCTCAGACCTGAAGGTTCTAATGAGTTCGGCACAAAAGTTGAAGTGAAAAATCTGGGTTCATTTAGAGCAGTTAAGCGTGCAATTGAATACGAAGAAAAACGCCAGAGGGAAATTCTTGAAAGCGGCGGAAGTGTTGTTCAGGAAACTCGCAGATGGGATGAGGAAAGAGGCATCACCATTTTCATGAGAGGCAAAATGGATAACCGCTATTCCCCAGAACCAAATTTGGCTCCAGTTATTATGAGCAAAGACTGGAAAGATGAAATATCGGCACGGATACCTGAACTTCCCGGTGCTAAAAAGGAAAGGTTTATAAAGGAATATGGATTGCCTGAATATGATGCTTCTATTATAACCGCATCGAAAGTGCTTTCCAATTTCTATGAGGAATGCGTGAAACATTATCATGACCCGAAAGTGGTGAGCAACTGGCTCATGGTTGAATTGTTGAGCATATTAAATGAAACTGGACAGGGCATAGAGGATTTGAAATTTACTCCCAAACAATTCTGCGATATGCTTGCTATGATTGACAAGGGCACCATAAGCGGAAAGATTGCTAAAGACGTTTTCCGTGAAATGTTTGCCACAGGTAAATCTCCTGAGGCAATAGTGGAAGAAAAAGGTCTTGTCCAGATTTCTGACGAAGCTGAGCTAGAAAGTATTGCAAAACGGGTTATGGAGGCCAATCCAAAATCAGTGGAAGATTATAAAAATGGCAAGAAGAAGGCTTTAGGTTTTCTTGTAGGGCAGGTTATGAAAGAGACCAAAGGCAAAGCCAACCCGCAGATGATAAATGCTATTTTTAGTAGATTACTAGATCAATAAATTATGTTAAAGAGATTGCCCCTACCTGATTAAACAAGGTAGGGGTTAATTTATAACAAGTTCAGTGGAAAAAGTAAGCAAACTATAGTATGATATTTATGATGAAACTACAGGACATTTAAAAAATGGAGGTTAACAATGGCTATAATTAGACCCTTTAAAGCTTTTAGACCCGTTACGGAACTGGTATCGAAGGTTGCAGCATTACCTTATGATGTAGTTACTACTAAGGAAGCTAGAGAAAAGGCTAAGGATAACAGATATTCCTTTTTGCATATTGACAGGCCGGAGATTGCTTTTGAAGAAGGTATAGATCCTTATGATGCAAAAGTGTATGAAAAAGCTCGGGAAAAGTTATTTGGCATGATAAATGAGAAAGTATACATACAAGATTTACAGCCCTGCTTGTACATATATCAGTTAAACAGACAAGATCGCATTCAAAAAGGTATCGTGGCATGCACATCTATCGATGATTATATAAATGATATAATAAAAAAACATGAACATACTTTACCTTTAAAGGAGCAGGACAGGATAAATCACATAAAATACACTGATGCCCATACTGGTCCCATACTCATGACTTATCGAGAAAACTCTCGGATAACTGATATTATTGATGATTGGATATCATCTCACAGCCCTATTTACGACTTTGTTTCAATGGACAATGTCCTTCAGACCGTTTGGGTTATAGATGATGAAAAAACCATAGACGAATTGTTGGGGTTATTTGCAAAAGTTGATGCCCTTTACATCGCTGATGGCCATCATAGAGCTGCTGCAGCTGTGAAAGTGGGTCTTGAGAAAAGACAAGAAAACCCCAACTATACAGGGGATGAGGAGTTTAACTATTTCCTATCAGTAATCTTTCCGGATACTCAACTTACGATTCTGGCCTACAATAGGGTTGTTAAGGATTTAAATGGTTTAAGTCAGCAGGAGTTACTCGATAAAATAAAACAAAACTTTGACATTGTTTATGAAGGCAAAGAAGCCTTTATACCCAAAGAAAAACATTTATTTGGCATGTATATAGGCGGAAAATGGTATGGTTTAAAAGCTAAACCCGGTAGTTTTAATGAAAAAGATCCGGTTGAAAGTTTAGATGTTTCAATATTGCACAATTTGATAATAGCACCAATTTTTGATATAACAAATCCCAGAACCGATAATAGAATTGATTTTGTAGGTGGGGCAAAAGGCGTAGAAGAACTGAAAAATAGAGTAGATAGTGGTGAAATGAGTGTGGCATTTTCACTATTTCCCACCCCTATAGAAGACCTTATGTGTATTGCCGATTCGGGGTGTATAATGCCGCCAAAATCCACCTGGTTTGAACCTAAGTTACAAAGCGGCATCTTTATTCACTCAATGAGTCTCAAATAAATTAGCCATTTTTAGGGGGTCTATAGATGCGTTTCCCATGTGTCACTATCAATTTAAAAAAGATAGAGCACAATGCGGAAAAGCTAGTGAAATGGTGTAGTGAGAGACAAATTGAAGTTATGGCAGTTACAAAGGGAATTTGCGGCCTAGATAAAGTTGTCAGGACATTTATCAAAGGCGGTGCCAAAAAGCTAGGTGATTCCAGAATCGAAAACATAGTGTCTCTAAAACAAGCAGGTATATCGATACCCATATATTTGCTTAGAATACCAATGCTGTCAGAAGTAGAGGATGTAGTTCGATGGGCTGACGGAAGTCTAAATTCTGAGGTAAAAGCTATAGAGGCCTTATCAGCAGCCGCCAAAACTTTAGGGAAGAAACATAAAGTGATTCTAATGGTGGAGGCAGGAGACCTACGAGAAGGTGTAATGCCTGAAAATGTCTTGGATACTGTAAGTGAAATAATAAAGCTTTCAAATATAGAATTTGAAGGAATTGGAACCAATTTAGGTTGTTATGGTGGAGTAAAGGCAAGTTATGATAACATGAAATTACTGGTGGATTTAGCAACGGACATTGAACAAACTTTTGGTATAGAAGTAAAAACTATATCCGGAGGCAATTCATCAACATTAATGCTTTTAAAACAAGGGGGCCTACCTAAAGGCATTACACAATTCCGGTTAGGTGAGGGAATTCTATTAGGCAATGACCCCAGTACATCAAGGCCGCTGCCTGATACATACCAAGATGCTATATTGCTAAAAGCAGAGGTAATAGAAGTAAAAACCAAACCCTCATATCCCATAGGTGAAATCGGACTAGATGCTTTTGGAAATAAGCCCGTTTTCGAGGATAAAGGCCTTATGAGAAGGGCGATTGTTGCATTGGGAAAACAGGATTGCAGAATAGAAGGTCTTACACCTGTAGACAAATCCATAGATATTCTTGGCGCCAGCAGTGACCACTTATTGTTAGATGTAACAAAAAACAAAGATATAAAGGTTGGTTCAATTGTTGAGTTTAACCTATCATATGGTGCACTTCTCGGCTTGATGACTTCAAAATACGTAAAGAAATATATAATATAGATATTTTAAAAGAACAAAGAGAGGTAGAAGTTTTTGTTTCTACCTCTCTTTGTTATTGTCAATAAAACAGCTTTATAAATTATTGTGTCAAAGCCTCAAATCAGTTTATAAGTTTAAATTCACCACGTCTAATGAGGCGTTTTATCACTTTTGAAATATAAGGTATGACATAGTAGTCAAGACCGAAGGATCGACCTGCTCCTGCCAACATTACAATGGATACTACCAAGAACCACATATCACCGGAGCCTGAGATGATAAAGTTTAGATTCATGAATATTGACCCAAGTGCTGCTAGCACCGTGAATAAGCCGAGTATAAAGCATATTCCTAGGGCTATTTCACCTAGAGTTATCATTACCTGGAACAAATATGCGTTGGGGTAGATCACACTTTCCACAAAGTTCGCATACCACTCTGGTGTATTTGGTCCTATTGGGGCAGTAGAAGCTCCAGCTACTAGTTTATCGCCCGCTGAAAGCCATCCGCTGTTTACTTTATCAATTCCGGACATTAACCATTTGTAACCTAAGAAAATTCTTAAGATAGCTAACCACGCTGCGCTAGTGCTTACTCCGATATGCTTTATAACCGTTGGTTTATTCCTGGTCTTGCGGAAGAATTGACGGTCAATATAATCAAAGATAAATCCAAATCCACTAATTCCGAATAGATAATGGATATCTGCCAGGTGTTTCGTGGTAGATGCAAGAAAACCTTTAAGCTTTAATCCCATTACGTCAGCAATGCAGTATTCTGATCCAATGGAAACCATATTTCCATGCAGTTTAAGTTTTAAGGGTTTTTTAGGTTTGTTATTGATTTCAGCTGCTATATTGTAGGCAGCACATTGTGCCGATTGAATTGCAGATTCCACCAGGCAAGGCATAACTTCTCCTGATTTGTTCTGGTAGTAGCAATTATCTCCAATGGCATAAATTCCTGGCTCACTAGTTTCCATAAATTCGTTGACAACAACTTTATTGCGCTTTCCGGTTTCAAGACCTATCTGACTTACTAATGAGTTAGCTTGCACACCACCAGTCCAAATTAGTGTTTTAGTGTTTATTGTCTCGCCTGATTTAAGTGTAATAGAGTTTGATGTAACATTCACAATACATGCATTAGTAAGTATTTGCACACCCTTTTTCTTTAAGTAATTAGTAGCGTTTTCAATCAGGCTGTCAGACATGGTTGGCAGGATTGTTGGCAGTGCTTCTACGACCATCAATGATACTTCACTTTTCTTTATATTGTAGTCGATGCAAAGGTCTTCAACCCATTCCACTAATTCACCTATCATTTCAATTCCAGTATAACCACCGCCGCCAACTACAAAGGTGAGATATTCTTTTCTCTTTTCCGTGTCTTCTTCTTTGCTGGCCATTTCAAACATATTTTCAATGTGATTTCTTATCTTTATAGCATCCTCATGAGACCATAATGTGAAAGCGTTTTCTTTCATTCCGGGGATATCAAAAAAGGCAGGTTCACTTCCGCAAGCCAGAATGAGGTAGTCAAAACTATATTCGTTGTCCGCACCATAAAGCTTGCGATTCTTTACATCGACTTTGTAAATTTCATCAACGACAAGTTTAACGCGAGTCTGGTCTAATGCAGCTTCCAGTGAATACAATATTCCGTCCTCTGGAATTCTGTTGCCGGCTATTTCATGTAACTGAGTTAAATAAACCTGGTGAGGTGTCTTGTTTATGAGTGTGATCTCTACATTTCTATTTTTTCTAAGAAGTTTATCGAGCGTTTGGGCAGCAGTTAGACCTCCAAAGCCACCTCCTAATACTACAATCTTTTTTTTCATTTCCATTTTGCTAGCCTCCCTAATTATTAATGCTTGTCAGCACCTTCACAAACTGGTGCACAAAAATGTTTTATTTTTTACAAAAGGACAAACAGACTATAGACATTTTGTTCATATTCTTCTACAATAATTTTACAATATATTATATTCTATGACAAGATGTAAATTCCTGCTCCTCTACTTATAAAATAAGCATAAAATTAGAACAAATCAAGTGATTTATATCACACTTTGTATAAAAAAATTTACAAAAGAATATTTTAGGCAGGAGTTTTTGTTTTATTTGCAGAAATTAATTAGTAAACTATATGATGAAGCAGTAATACAATTAAGATTTACAGATAAAAATAAAGGAGGGATCAGCAACGGAGTTAGGCAAAATTTGGCTAAAAGTTTTAGTTACAGTTGCTGTAATTATAATAACCACAACAGCATGCATGCGCTCAAGTGAAGAAAAACCTGTGACGAAAACTAATTTTATGTTAGACACGCTAGTATCAATACAAGCTTTTGGCCCAGATGCTTCAGATGCTATTGAAAAAGCCTTCGCACGTATTGATGATATTGAAAAAAAGATGACCTCAAAAGCAGATTTTAGCGAAGTTATAAGCATAAACGAGTTGGCAGGTCGGGATTTTTATAAAGTCAGCCCAGATACCTTTTTTGTCATAAAAAAAGGCCTTTATTTTTCGAACCTTTCAGAAGGCAAATTTGATATAACAGTGGGGCCTTTGGTTAAATTATGGGGTATAGGTACAGAACATGCCCGCGTGCCATCTAAAGCCGAAATCAGCAAAATTTTACCGCTGGTAGATTATAGACAAATAGAACTTGACGAGAAAAATAATAGTGTGTTTTTAAAAAGGCCGGGGATGTCTATTGAGTTAGGAGGTATTGCGAAAGGGTATGCTGCCGATGAAGCAGTTAAAGTATTAAGACAAAATGGCGTAAAACATGGTACAGTGGACCTGGGAGGCAATATCATAGTAATTGGAACAAAACCCGATGGAAAGCTGTGGAAGATAGGCATACAAAATCCCTTTTTTAAAACACGGGGTAGTATTGTGGCAACCGTGGAAGTTGCAGATAAGACTTTGGTAACTTCTGGGCCTTACGAAAGATATATAGAAAAAGATGGAAAAATATATCATCATATTTTAGATACCCGTACGGGCTTTCCCGTTGAAAACGAGCTGATGAGTGTTACGATTATAGCGGAAAGTTCCATTGATGCTGATGCTTTATCTACGACTGTATTTGCAATGGGTCTTGAGGAAGGAATGGATTTTGTAGAAAGTATAGAAAATATAGATGCTATTTTTATAACAAAGGATTATAAAGTGTATACAACATCAGGGGTAGGGAATCTTAATTTTAAGATAGTTGATAAGCAGTTTGAATTGGGAAAAAACATATAAGATCATTCGGAAAAGAGCAGTTTAAGCAAATATATTGTTAAATTTTTAACAAAGATTTTGACAATAATATAACATTGTGATTAATTTCACTTTTTCTATTGTAAAAAGCATGTTATTGTGCTAGAATTGACTACGAAGGAGTGATTTATAAACATGTTTAAAAAATTCAAAATTCCGGATGCGACTATTGGCAGGTTATCAATGTATTCCAGGTTTTTATCAGATGCAGATGAGAAAGGGAAAACTACTGTTTCTTCGCATGATATTGCTCAGGCTACCGGAGTCACTCCTGCTCAAGTTCGCAAAGATTTAGCCTATTTTGGTGAATTTGGCACAAGAGGTGTGGGATATAATTCTAGAGAGCTCTATAATTATATAATGAAGATTTTAGGTCTAGATAAACGCTGGTCAATTGCTATTGTCGGTGCTGGAAATCTCGGAAGAGCACTCTCTCAGTACAAAGGTTTTCAACAAAGAGGTTTTGACATAGTATGCATCTTTGATAATGATCCCCAAAAAATTGGAAAAAAGATAGCTAATATTGATATTTACTCACTGGATTTGTTAGAAGAGAAAGTTAAGGAGCTAAATATTGTTTTAGGGATAATAGCGGTTCCTGCACCGGCAGCTCAAGACGTAGCAGATAAACTCGTAAATGCAGGAATAAGAGGGATAATAAACTTTGCACCTGTAAATATCACAGTAAAGCAAAATATATTTGTAAGAAGAGTCGATTTAGCTGCTCAGTTAGAATATTTGACCTATTATCTGGAGGAAAGTCGATGAAGCTATCCAAAATAAAAGAGCTCCTTAATGCAGAAGTTTTATGGGGAGAAGAGTACTTAGACATTGAGGTTTTTAATGCATGTGGAGCAGATTTAATGAGTGATATTTTAGCTGATAATAAAGCTAATGCAATACTGCTTACCGGCTTAACTCACCGGCATATAATACAAACTACCGTTATGAGTGAATTTGCTGCAATTGTATTCGTCCGAGGCAAAATTCCTTCCAAGGATGTTATTGAACTTGCAAAAGAACAAAAAGTTCCCCTGCTTAAGACTGACTTTCCCCTTTTTGAATCCTGTGGGATTTTATATGAGGCAGGTCTCGGTCACAGTCAAGATAATAAAAAGGTTTTAGATGCTGCTTCTGGTAGAGAATCCGAAACACCTCAAGTTATGCGACTTACTTACGATATACTTGGCAATGATTTTAACAGTGCCGGTAAAGCTGCTGAACAGGCAAAGCGAGTGTTAAAACAAATAGGCATAGATTCAAGCATAATACGAAAGGTTTCTATTGCGGCCTATGAAGCAGAAATGAATATTGTTATACACGCTTATAAGGGGCAATTGATATTTAGCATAACTCCGAAGTATATTGAATTGACAGCTAAAGACGAAGGTCCTGGAATCCCTGATATAGAAAAAGCTATGGAAGAGGGCTATTCCACAGCTCCTGACAGAATAAGAGAATTGGGTTTTGGTGCCGGTATGGGATTGCCAAACATGAAGAAATTTTCCGATGTTTTTGAAATAGATTCTGTCGTCGGAAAAGGCACAGAAGTAAGAATGGTTATATACCTTTAGCATCAGTGAAAGCTGGTGAAGATATTTGGAACAATTATACCATTCGGTTACCCTTGATGTAAAAAAGTGCAAAGGCTGCACAAACTGCATAAAAGGGTGCCCTACTGAAGCTATAAGGGTAAGAAATGGTAGAGCATACATTTTAGAAAACAAATGCATAGATTGCGGTGAATGCATACGGGTATGTCCTAACAATGCCAAATATGCTTCAACTGACAGTATTTCTAGATTAAAAGATTTTAAATTTACTGTTGCCCTTCCTGCTCCCAGTCTTTTTGGGCAATTTAAAGAAGGCACTACCATAAAAAATATCGTATCTGCCCTTAATAAGCTTGGGTTTGATGAAGTCTATCAGGTTCCGCTAGCTGCAGAAGAAGTGTCTGTTGCTATACGTGAGTATATTAATAGGAATGGAGAAATACGACCTCTTATATCTTCTTCTTGTCCTGCTGTGGTCCGTTTAATACAAGTGCGCTTTCCTGAACTAATACGAAATATAATACCTATTAAAGCACCTATGGAGATAGCCGCAAAGCGTGCAAAAGAGATTTTGAGTAAAAAGTTGGGCTATTCTTTAGAAGAAATCGGAGTCTTTTTTATTAGCCCGTGCCCTGCTAAAGCTACATCAGTTAAGCGACCAATTGGTGCAAAAAGATCCTATGTAGATGGTGTGTTTTCTATTTCCGGTATATTCAGTGAAATAGTCAAAAATTTAGACGGTGAAGCTTTTCAATCAATTTTTGAAGATGCTTCAGGGCTTGGAATAGGTTGGGGTAGGTCAGGTGGAGAAAACATTGCCATAGGCGGGGATAATTATCTGGCCGTTGACGGAATTCAGAATTGCATAGAAGTATTGGAAGAAGTAGAAATGAACAAGCTTTCTGATGTGGATTATATTGAGTGCCAAGCATGTATTGGCGGTTGTATTGGCGGTGCCCTTACAGTTGAAAACCAATATATAGCTAGAGTTAAGTTAAGGAGATTATCTGAAAAAATAGGCTTTCAAAGCAATTTAAATACTGATTCCATAATAAAACAGTTTAATGAAGGATATTATCACCTGGAAGAAAAAATCCTTCCAAAGTCTGCATTTAAATTGGATGATGATTTGGTTGAAGCTATTCGAAAAATGGATCTATTGGAGAAAACTGTTAAAGATTTACCAGGCCTTGATTGTGGCAGTTGCGGTTCACCCAACTGCAGAGCCCTTGCAGAAGATATTGTGAAAGGTCAAGCAAATGAAACCGACTGTATATTTAAACTGAGGGACAAGGTTAAACAATTGGCTGCGGAAATGTTTGATTTGGCAAAAAAGATGCCTCCAACTATGGAATCTAAGGGGTAGGGGGTGAATACATGAAATTAAACGAAATTCAAGAACCTCTCAATCTAAAATTAGTTACTAAGGTGGTAAATACCGATAGAGTAATCCGAGGCGGATATGCTTCAGACCTTTTAAGCTGGGTTATGGCCCACGCCAAAGAACATGATGTTTGGGTAACTATTCAAAGTCATCAAAACATAGTAGCAGTGGCTTCCCTGCTTAATCTAGCAGCAATTATTGTAGCAGAAAATGCCAGCATTGATGAAAATACAATAAATAAAGCAGAACAAGAAAACATACCTATTTACTCCACCGATAAGTCCATATATGAGGTTTGTGGTATACTGTATAATCTTTTATCAAAGGAGTCAGGTTAATGCTCTTGGAATACCCCGCGGATTTTCACATTCATACATGTCTTTCCCCTTGTGCCAGTGATGAGATGACTCCCATAAACATATTAAACATGGCAAAAGTGATGGGGACTAAAATCTTAGGAATTTGTGACCACAATTCTGCGGGAAACATAAATGCAATGTTAAATATGGCGCAGGATTATGATATTCTGGTGATTCCCGGAATAGAAGTACAAAGCATTGAGGAAGTTCACTTGTTGTGCTTATTTGAAAGTGAAGATCAGGTCTTTAAGTTGCAGGAGTATATCTACAGCGCTTTGCCCCCTGTCAATAATAACCCCAGGCTTTTTGGGCATCAATGGCTTGTAGATGGCATAGGAAATATATTGGGTGAAGAGAACAGAATGCTGCTTACATCAACTTTTCTCACCGTAGATGAAATTGCACAAAAGGTACATGAATTACAAGGTTTACTGATCCCTGCACATGTTGACAAAAAACACTTTAGTATAATTGGTCAATTAGGCTTTATTCCTGAGAATTTAAAGGTAGATGCCGTAGAGTTTTCAAAGACAACTACAAAAGCAAATTTTGAAGCAACTTTTGATAACATTAATGAGTATACTTTAATAACATCTTCAGATGCACACTCTTTAGAAGATATGGTTTATCAAAAAACATTTTTTTTGTTAAAATCATTAAATTTTAAAGAGATTGTTATGGCTTTAAGAGGCTTGGAAGGGAGGAAGGTATTAATAAAAGATTAAAAGGAATAATTTGCACAACTTAGTGAAAAAGAAAACAATAACATATGAAGGAGAGGGATAAAATGGCAGTAGCATTAAATCAACAACAAGATTTTATCGAAAAACTCAATCAAATTAAAGATATGTTAAAAAAATACAAAGGTCAAAGAGGTGCCCTGCTTCAGGCTTTACAAGAGGCTCAGGGTATTATGGGGTATCTCCCAATAGAAGTTCAAAAATTAGTATCCGAAGCCTTGGGCGTTACCTTAAGTGAAGTTTACAGCACCATAACCTTTTATTCGTTTTTCAACCTAAAGCCCAGAGGAAAATATCATATTAGGGTATGCCTTGGAACGGCTTGCTATGTAAGAGGTGCTGAAAAGGTACTTGACAGATTAAAAACAGAATTGGGGATTGAGGTAGGCGATACCACCGATGATTTAAAATTCTCTCTTGATGCTTGCCGTTGCATAGGTGCTTGCGGTCTAGCCCCGGCAATTATTATCAATGATGATGTATACGGAAGATTAACTCCCGATAAGGTTCCGGAGGTCTTAAAAAAATTTGAATAGCTATGAAAGAACTTTCTTTACACATATTAGATATAGTCCAAAATTCTTTAGGAGCAAAAGCATCTCTTATTGAAATAGACATTGAAGAAGATATAAAAAATGATTTGCTAATAATTAAGATCAGAGATAACGGGTCTGGCATGGACCCTGATACAATTAAAAAAGTTATGGATCCATTTTTTACAACGCGAACGACCCGCAAGGTTGGATTGGGAATACCATTATTTGCCCAGGCCGCTCAAAGCTGCGGGGGAGGTTTGAAAATCTATTCTAAGAAAGGCAAAGGAACTGAAATAGTTGCAAGCTTTACATTAAGTCATATAGACAGAGCACCTATAGGAAGCATGGCTGATACTATGGTTTCTCTGATCGCAGTGTGGCCTAATGTGGATTTTGTATACAAGCATTCTGTAGGAGATAGAGGATTTACATTAGACACCCGTGAAATCAAAAAAACACTTGAAGATGTGCCAATCAACAATCCAATGGTAATTGACTGGATTAAAGAGTTTGTAAATGAAAATCTAAAGGAAATTAATGGAGGTGCATAAAATGCCGGTGATTAAATCTATTGAAGAACTTAAAAAAATTCGCGATCAAGCAAAGGACGCGATAAATTTACGAGTTGATAATGACACAAAAACTCGCGTAGTTGTAGGTATGGGTACCTGTGGTATTGCAGCCGGTGCCAGGCAGGTAATGCTGGCCATATTAGATGAGCTTAAAAAGCGCAATATAACTAATGTTATAGTGACTGAAACCGGATGTATCGGCCTTTGTCAGTATGAACCCTTGGTGGATGTAATACAGCCGGGGCAGCCAAAAGTCACTTATGTAAATATGAATCCTGAAAAGGCGAGAGAGGTAGTAGTAAAGCACATTATCAATAACCAAGTTGTGGATGAGTATGTAGTCCCAAATATTTAATGAATAAATACGGGAGCTTGAGGAGGTTATGAAAATGGAAATATACAGGGCACATGTTTTAGTTTGCAAAGGTACAGGATGTGTCGCATCCGGTAGTGAACCTATCTTTGAGACTTTTCAGAAAGAGATCCAAAAGAAAGGGTTAGATAAAGAAGTAAAGGTCATTCAAACCGGTTGCTTAGGCCTTTGTGAACTAGGACCCAATATTTTGATTTATCCGGAAGGCAGCTATTACTGTCAAGTTAAGGCAGAAGATGTGCCGGAAATTGTTGAGGAACATTTATTAAAAGGCCGTGTAGTTCAGCGCCTTCTTTACAAAGAGCCGGATTCAAAGGAACGCTATCGCTCTTTAATGGACATTGATTTTTATAAACGCCAAAAACGTATTGCTTTAAGAAATTGCGGTGTCATCAATCCTGAAGTAATCGAAGAATACATCGCAAATGACGGTTATGCTGCTCTGGCAAAAGTACTGACTGAAATGACGCCTCAGGAAGTCATAGATGAGGTTAAAAAGTCTGGCCTCCGGGGTCGCGGCGGCGGAGGATTCCCCACAGGCATGAAATGGCAGTTTGCTGCAAATGCACAGGGCGATATCAAGTATGTAGTGTGCAATGCTGACGAAGGAGACCCCGGTGCATTTATGGACAGAAGCATATTGGAAGGCGACCCCCACTCGGTATTGGAAGCAATGACGATAGCAGGTTATGCCATTGGTGCCAGTGAAGGCTATATTTACGTAAGGGCTGAATACCCGATAGCCGTAAAGCGTCTGGAAATCGCTATAGAGCAGGCCAGAGACCATGGGCTGTTAGGCAAGAACATTCTTGGCACTGACTTTAGTTTTGACATCTTTCTAAGACTAGGCTCCGGAGCCTTTGTATGCGGCGAAGAAACAGCTTTGCTGGCTTCAATAGAAGGACGCCGCGGAGAGCCAAGGCCCAGGCCGCCTTTCCCAGCCAATAAAGGGCTATGGGGAAAACCAACTATTATTAATAATGTTGAGACATATGCCAACATACCTGAGATTATTCTCAAGGGTGCCGATTGGTTTTCTAAGATTGGTTCAGAAAAGAGCAAGGGCACAAAAGTTTTTGCTGTCGGTGGAAAGATTAACCATACTGGCCTTGTAGAGATTCCGATGGGAACCACGCTAAGAGAAGTCATATTTGATATTGGCGGTGGCATCCCCAACAACAAGAAATTCAAGGCTGTCCAAACAGGTGGCCCTTCAGGCGGTTGCATACCTGCAGAACTACTTGATATGCCAATAGAATATGATACATTGATTCAGGCAGGTTCCATGATGGGATCAGGCGGTATGATTGTTATGGATGAGGATACCTGTATGGTAGACATAGCTAAATTCTTCCTAACTTTCACTCAAGAAGAATCCTGCGGCAAATGTCCTCCATGCAGAATTGGAACCAAGCGCATGCTTGAAATCCTCGAAAGGATAACCAATGGTGAAGGTAGAGAGGGAGATATAGAGCTTCTGGAGAACCTTGCCAAAAGCATCAAAGCTTCCGCACTATGCGGTCTAGGGCAGACAGCTCCTAATCCGGTCTTGTCCACGTTAAGATATTTTAGAGATGAATATGAAGCCCACATTAGGGATAAAAAGTGTCCCGCTGGTGCATGTAAAGCATTGATACATTACGAGATAGTACCTGAAAAATGCAAAGGCTGTGGCGTGTGTACCAAGGTATGTCCTGTACAGGCCATCAGTGGTGAAAAACGACAGCCTCATGTCATCGATGTGGACAAATGCATAAAATGCAACAGCTGTTACGATAGATGCCCCTTTGGTGCAATTGTTAAAAAATAGTTAGAAGAAGGGAGAGGGAAACTATGGATATGGTGACATTAACTATAGATGGTATAAAAGTTGAAGCTCCAAAAAATGCAACAGTGCTTGAGGCTGCCAGAAAAGCAGGAATAAAGATCCCTACACTATGCTTCTTAAAGGGCGTAAACGAAATTGGAGCTTGCAGAATGTGTGTAGTGGAAGTTAAGGGTGCCAGGTCCCTTCAAACAGCCTGTGTTTTACCAGTTTCTGAAGGGATGGAGGTTATAACTAATTCTCCAGCAGTCAGAGAGGCCAGAAAAGTAACCTTGGAATTGTTACTTTCTGATCATAACTTAGAATGTCCTACCTGTGTAAGAAATCTAAATTGTGAACTTCAAAAGCTATCAGAGGAATTGGGTATACAGTCAATAAGGTATCCCGGACAAAAAAGCAAGGCACAATATGATGACTTTTCACCTTCAATAGTAAGAGATACATCTAAGTGTGTGCTATGCCGGCGTTGTGTGAGCACATGCCATAAAGTACAGGGCGTAGGTGTTATTTCACCTAACTATCGAGGCTTTGATACAGTTATAGCACCGGTATTTGACATGAGTCTAAATGAAGTGCCATGTGTCAACTGCGGTCAATGTATATTAGCTTGCCCTGTAGGTGCTTTAAAAGAAAAAGATGACACCCATAAAGTGTGGCAGGCTTTGGCAGATCCCGATAAGCATGTTGTAGTCCAAATTGCTCCTGCAGTTAGAGTATCATTAGGAGAGGAATTTGGTGGAGAACGTGGAGGTATCGTTACAAAGAAGATACCTGCTGCGTTAAGGCGATTGGGCTTTGACAAGGTCTTTGATACTGACTTTTCCGCCGATCTTACCATAATGGAAGAAGGCTCGGAGTTCCTGGATAGGCTTCAAAATGGCGGCAAACTTCCACTTATAACTTCATGCAGCCCCGGCTGGATCAAGTTCTGCGAACACTACTATCCCGAACTTCTTGACAATCTGTCAACGTGCAAATCTCCACAGCAAATGTTTGGGGCTCTCGTAAAGACATATTATGCAGAAAAAATGGGAATTGATCCATCAAAGATCTTTTCAGTTTCAATAATGCCCTGCACTGCTAAGAAATACGAATGCCAGCGGCCTGAGATGTTCTCCAGTGGATACCAGGATGTAGACGTAGTTCTTACCACTCGAGAACTTTCCAGGATGCTTAAAGAAGCAGGAATTGATTTGAGAAATCTGCCAGATGAAGAATTCGACGAGCCTCTCGGAATATCTACAGGAGCCGGTGTTATCTTCGGTGCAACCGGAGGCGTTATGGAAGCTGCTTTACGAACCGTTTACGAACTTGTGACGAACAAGGAATTGGAAAACATCGATTTTACAGAAGTTCGCGGAGTTGAAGGTGTAAAAGAGGCAACCATCGATGTAGATGGTACTAAAGTAAACGTAGCAGTTGCCCATGGATTGGCCAATGCACGTAAAGTTCTAGATAAGGTAAAAAATGGTGAAGCCAACTACCATTTCATCGAAATAATGTGCTGCCCAGGTGGTTGTGTCGGTGGCGGCGGTCAGCCTATTCTAAGTGCAAATGAGCGCTGGGAAGTTGACTATAGAGAGGCGAGAGGCAAAGCCATTTACGAGGTCGACCGCAATATGAAATTGAGAAAATCTCATGAGAATCCAGCAGTACAAACACTGTATAAAGAATATCTTGGCAAACCTCTTGGAGAAAAATCTCATAAACTACTTCATACCCACTATACAGAGCGCAA
>ENA-OWPA01000728-OWPA01000728.1-bioreactor-metagenome-genome-assembly--contig:-NODE-728-length-35106-cov-4.365297_pt1 | contig 35106 bp, 38 predicted proteins | sample MGYA00238139_ERZ651803 | MGnify/ENA primary metagenome ERZ651803 (study PRJEB26909, sample SAMN07631231) | bioreactor metagenome | isolation source: Switchgrass digestor | place: USA: Dartmouth... | reverse complement strand
CCGGGCGTAGAAGGAGCGGAAAGCCCCCGGAGGTGCGGCATAGGCTGCAGCTCCGGGGGCTTTCATCATCGGGGTACGGCTTTTAAAGCTGTCTCTCCACAAGGAAATCCGGGGCGGATCGAAGAACCAGTATCAGCATGAAATCCCAACAATTGGGGAGCGTGCGGACGGAACCCATGGAAACAACCCCCTGCGTGCTGGTGGCGGCGGGCGCCCCGGCCCTGCGCTCGCTGCTGACTGAGGTCGTGTCGGCACGGGGCTGCCGCACTGCCGGCGCGGCCACGGGGGCGGCAGCCCTGCAGGCCGGCGATGGGGTGGATGCGGCCATCATCGGCCTGGACCTGCCGGATATGCCCGGCCTCCGGCTGGTGGAGCAATTCCACCAGCGCTACCCGGCCTGTCCCCTGATCGTCCTGGTGGAGTCCGGGGCCGTTCGGGAGATTGTGCAGGCGGTGCGGCTGGGGGCGGACGAGGTGGTGCCCACCCCGAGGGAAGAGCCGGATGCCCTGGAGCATGCCCTCCACCGGATTCTGGGCCACTGCCGCCGGAACCACCGCCGCTCACAGGTGTCGGCTTTGGCGGAAGAGGTGGGGCTGGTGCTGGGCATCAACCCCGTCATGTGGCAGACGGCCCAATTGGCCCACCGAATTGCCCCCACGCCGGTGAACGTGCTGATTCAGGGGGAGACGGGCACCGGTAAGGAGGTGCTGGCCCGCTTCATCCACCGGTGCAGCGACCGGTCGGAGCAGCCCTTCATCGCAGTCAACTGTGGTGCGCTGCCCGAGAACCTCCTGGAGAGCGAACTTTTCGGGCACGAGCGGGGCGCCTTTACCGGGGCCAGCCACACCCGTCGGGGCATTTTCGAGATTGCGGACAAGGGCACCCTCTTTCTGGACGAGGTGGGAGAGGCCAGCCTGGCGGTGCAGGTGAAGCTCCTGCGGCTCCTGGAGACCGGCCAGTTCCGCCGGGTGGGTGGCGAGCAGGAGTTGAAGACGGATGTGCGGATTATCGCCGCCACCAACGTCCCCTTGGAGGAGGCAGTGCGGGCCGGCAAGTTTCGGGCTGACCTCTTCTACCGGCTGGATGTGATTTCGCTGACCCTGCCGCCCCTCCGGGAGAGGCCGGAGGACATTCCGGTGCTGGCGGACCACTTTCTCCGCCGGGCCGCTGGGGATGCGCCGGTGGAGCTGTCGCCGGAGGCGCTGTCGGTGCTCTGCTCCTATCACTGGCCGGGGAACGTCCGGGAACTGCACAACGCCATCACTCGGGCGGTGACCATCGTAGGGCGGGGCGTGATCGGCGCGGCTCATCTGCCGGCCCGCACTCGGATGGAGGGGGCTGCTGGTGCGGACCTGGCGCGACTGGCGAGCGCGGCGGAACAAGGGCGGGCCAGGGGCGGGGCGGACTGGCTGGAGCGGCTGATCCAGGGGGAGGAACTGCCCGACCCCGAGGTGTTGATGGACGCCTGGATGCAGGGATTCTTAAAGGGCGCCGATTTGGCAGAGCCCCTGGATCTGACCGGCCTCATGGAGCGCTGGGAGGAGGCGCTTCACCACGGCTCGCGGAAGGTAATCCACCGGGTGCTGGCAGCCGCCGGGGGCCAGCGGGAGGAGGCGGCCCGGCGGCTGGGGATTACGGTGCGGCGGCTGCGGTACCTGCTCAACGAGAAGCGGCCGCCGTCTGCGTAGTTCTTCAACGCACGGCGGGGAGGCCAGTGGGCTTACACCCGCCGGAGAATCTCTTCCACGGCTCGAAAGACCCCGTCCTCGGCCTGGATCAAATGGCCCAGGGATGAGGCTTTTTGCTGCATCTCTGTGTCCCGGATCATCGTTTGGATGCCTTCTGCGAGGCGCACTGCTGAGAGCTGCCTGAAGGGAATCGGAGCGGGCCCCACGCCCAGCTGATGCACCACTGTGCCCCAGAAGGGCTGATCCGTGGTGGCCGGGCAGACCAGGGTTGGACGGCCTGCCGCCAGTCCCGCTGCCACCGTGCCCGCACCGCCGTGATGCACCACCGCAGCCGTCCTCGGAAAAAGCCAGTCATGCGGAGCGCCGGGGATGGAAAGCACCGTTTCGGTGATCTGTTCGGGTGCGTCTCCATTCCCTGTCGCAACGATGCCCCGCATCCCCGCACGGCGAAGGGCCTCCACCGCCAACTGGGTGGTATGCTCCGGATTGAGGCTCGAGACCGATCCGAATCCGATGTAGACAGGCGGCGGCCCGGCCTCCAGGAAGTCAGCCAGGGCGGCCGGCGGCTCCCACTCTTGGGTGCGCTGCGGGAACCAGTACCCTGTGACGACGGCCTCAGCCGGCCAGTCAGGGGGAGGCGGAACAACCTGGGCGCTGAATGCGTGGAGGACCGGAATCGGTCTGCCGTTGTGCTGGTACTCGCTTTCCAGGCGGGGCCCCAGGCCTAACCGCTCGCGGCGCCACGTGTTGATCAACCCCCGGAAGGGGCGGGTCCCGGCCCGTACTGCGGAGTAGGTTAAGCGGTTCAGAAGGCCACCCAAGTCCCGGCCGACGAAGGCCGGCGCCGGAAAGGCCCGGGTGGGAACGATGATTGGCACTGCGGTTCCGATAAAGCAGGGCACCTGCAGCCTTTCAGCCAGGTGAACGCCGGCCAGCGCCTTGGGATGGTAGATAACTACGTCTGCGCCCTGCGCCGCGGCCCACGCATCCTCCAGCATCTGCCGCATCATGGGGAAGATCTGCTGCTTCATGACCTGCATCGCCTTGATGGGGTTGCCGCTCAGGGCGGCTTTTCCCTCCGGAGATGCCATCACGGCCGAGTAGTCGGTTCCCATGGGGGCGAAGGAGACGCCGAAGCTCTCGACAAATGGCGCAAAGCTGTTGGGTGCCGCAAGCACTACGCTGTGGCCGGCGCGGGAGAGCCCCTGGGCGAGGGCCACAAAGGGCTGCACGTCGCCCCGGGTTCCGGTGGTGAGGATGACAAATCGCATGCTATCGCTCCCTGCTGCGGCTTCCAATTGGAGAACCGAAGTTCTTGATCGCATCCCACCTACGCAGCGCGTGCAGGTTAACACAACGGCTGAAACCGGGTCGGTGTGTTTGACCAGTGGATGCCTGCCTGCTCCTCCGGTCGCTCCGCTTCGGCAGAACCAGGCTTTGAATGTCTACGTCTGAATTATGTGTCGGCAGCAGGCTCTGTGCGGAAGCGACTGCGAGGTGGAGTACTTGTTTGAGCGATTTGTTAGCTTGCTGGAGCAGTATGCGGCGAACGGGTCTGTGCCCATGCGCATGGGACGGAGGCATGAACCCGGCCATGTTTGGGCAGGCCCTCCGGCCAGGCCGGAAGAGATCGCAGAAGTGGAGCGCCAACTTGGGCATCCACTGCCCGACGACTACAGGGCCTTTCTGGAACGGTGGAACGGTGCTGCGATTTTTACCTGGGGCCAGTCCCACACGCCTTGTGTGTTTGGGACCCATGAACTGCTGGATTCGCCTTCTCTCCTGGACGATCCTCGTGTGCTGACCATCGGCATGCTCGCTGATGAGGCGTTTCTGGTCCTGGACCGGCGGGTGAGGACGGCACATGGGTGGCCTGTATACTGGGCGGATGAACTGGATTCGGCCGACGAGCTGCTGGAACGTCCGGCCATCGCCAATAGCTTTGCTGAGTTTCTTGACCGGTTTGTTGAAGCTGAGGGCAGCTGGTATTGGGTTCGTCCGGAGCCGCTCGAGTGGTACCAGGATCCGAAGACACCGGGGCTGTGGCGACATGGACTGGGTCTCTTTTTCCTGCCATACAAGTATTACCACCGAGATGGTGTCCGACATTATATCCGCTTGGGGCTGCCGTCATCTTCGCATGCGATGACGGCTCCGGCAGCCCTGATTGCGATGGGCCTGCGTGATCATCTGCTCCGCCTCGGCGGCACTTTTGGCGTGCCCCGGGATTTTGGGTGGCCGCCGAACCACCCAGAATGGGTCTTTGGCTTTGGGTCTAATGAGACCGCCTTGCCGAAGTTCAAGCCTGCCGACATCCCTCCGGCAGTTTTCGCCGGCGGCGGGTGGCAGGCGGTTGCACCCGGGCTTTGGATACATGGAGCAAGCGGCGTCTGCTTTTGGTCCCGGCGAGCCAACACGCATACCGGCGGCCCTCCGATTGGCACATACATATTGACCTGGCCGGTGCATGCCGCGAAGGTGGCTGAGCCCCTGAGGGAGAGGCTCAGCCGAATAAAGACGTCCGAGTTTGAGCCGGGACGACTGCCGCCGGGATACGACGGGGTTGAGTTTTCGTTCTGGGCAAGAAACGGAGTGCCTCCGGAGATACTGCCTATCTAAACGGTTTCGCCGCGAAGGGGCCGTCCCCAACGCCATCCTGGTGATGACGGAGGGACGGCCCTGTACTCTATTTGGTTCCTACCCGCAGCACCCACCGGTGCGAGAGCGAACTGATATCCCGGTAGCAGGCCCCCTGGCTGATGGCCTCCAGCGCAGCCTGCTGGGTTTCCTCCGGCCAGGTGGCGCCGGCCAGCACCGTGACCGGTGTGCCAGCGAAGATCTCCGGATAGAGCGGGGTGGTGGGACCCAGTACGGCCACCTCACGGGCTCTGGTGCACCATCCGAGCAGCCGCTCCAGGGTGCCGTTGGTGAGGCTCGACCCGGTGATGAAGACCAGGTCACACTGGGGCAGCAGCACCGGCTGCTCCTCTTCCGGATAGACCCCTTCCCGCTCCGACCGGTCGAAGATGATCAGCCGGGCTACATGCCCCGTGAGCCGTGCTGCTACGGGCCGGATAAAGCCCACCAGCCCGACGGTATCAGCCGGCCGCGCAGCCACTGCTTCGGCGGCGTCCACATCTTTCAGCCAGTGGGCCGAGTCGGGCTCTGCCACCGCACTGCAGGCGGCCAGCCCTATGGCCCGCTCCAGAAGACCCTCGGTGAGGAGCCCCGCTGCCAGTTCAAGGGCAGACACTCCCATCAGGGCCTTCACATCCGGGAGGGCCTCCGTCCGCTCACCGGGCAGCGAGTACGCCACACCCATGTGGCCGTCATCCAACACCACTGCCAATAGCTCCGCACCGATGCACACTTCCCGCACCCGCCTCCCTGTGAGGCGCGGTGCGGCTGCTTCATACAGCCTCTTCAGCAGCATCAGGCATGACCTGCCTCTGTTAGGATGATTTGTTGTCCGGTAGCGAGGCCGACTACTTTAATTGGGATGCCGTACAGGTGCTCCAGGTGTTCGCCGGTCATCACCTGATCCACGGGCCCTTCCCGGTAGACCTGGCCGGCTTCGAGCATGATCACCTGATCAGCATAGGCGAGGGCCAGGTTGGGGTCGTGCATCGCCATCAGCACGCCGACTCCCCGCTCCCGGGAGATGCGGCGGACGATGGAGAGGATCCCGTGCTGGTTGGAAAAGTCGAGATGGGAAGTGGGTTCGTCCATCAGCAGATAGGGCGTCTCCTGGGCAAGGGCCCGGGCAATCAGCACCAGCTGCCGCTCCCCACCGCTGATCTCCATATAGGACCGCTCAGCCAGGTGGGCGATGCCCACCATCTCCATCGCCTGGGCGGCCACGTCATAATCGGAATCCTTGGGACGGGCAAAGAGCCCCATGTAGGGGTTCCGGCCCATCACCACCAGTTCCCGGACCCCATAGGCGAACACGCTCTGGTGCTCCTGGGGCACGAAGGCGAGCCAGCGGGCCAGCATCTGACGGGGGCTGGTGCGTGCATCGCAGCCGTCGATGGTGATCGTCCCGGACTGGGCCCGCAGAATGCCGTTCACCAGCCGGATCAGTGTGGTTTTCCCCGACCCGTTGCGGCCCAGGAGGCAGGTGACCTGCCCCGCGGGCACCGTAAAGCTGGCGCCGCGAATCACCTCTACCGGCCCGTAGCCGAAGCGCAGCTGTTCCACCACGATGGCCATGATCTACTTCCAGGCCTCCCTTGTCCCCTTGATCAATAAGTAGCCAAAGAAGGGCGCACCCACGGCTGCTGTAAGGATGCCCACCGGAATTTCGGCGGTGGTGAGGGTCCGGGCCAGGTCATCCATCAGGAGCACAAAGCCGGCGCCCATCACCATGGAGACGGGCATCGACTGATCATGATCCGCACCGGCCAGGATCCGGGCGATATGGGGCACCACCAGGCCCACCCAGGCGATGGTGCCGGAGGCGCTCACCGTGCTGGCCACCATCAGCGTAGCGGCGGCGATGAGGAACGGCCGCAGCAGGCTGACGTTGATGCCCAGCGACATGGCCTCCTCGTCCCCAAGGGAGAGGATGTTCAGCTTCCAGGAGGTGAGCAGCAGCACCGCCATGCCTGGAAGCACAGTGAAGAGCAGCGCTCGAACCAGGGGCCACGAGGCCCGGTGGAAGCCGCCCATCAGCCAGAAGACGATGGCTGGCAGCTCTTCGTAAGGGTCGGCTACATATTTAAGGAAGGACAGGGCTGCCTCGAAGAAGGCCGAGACCACGACGCCGGCCAGGACCAGCATGACGATGGACTGGCCCCGGCTCACCTTGGCGATGCCGTAGGTAAGGGCTACGGCCAGAATCCCCATGGTAAAGGCGAAGATCTGGATGGTGGCGCTGGAGCCGCCGGGGAGCAGGATACCCAGGGCAGCTCCCAGGGCGGCGCCAGAGGAGACACCCAGCACATCAGGAGAGACCAGCGGGTTGCGGAACATCCCCTGAAAAAGGGTGCCCGCCCCGGCCAGGGCGGCGCCGGTGAGCGCCGCCAGCAGGATCCGGGGTAGGCGGATGTAGTAGAGCACCCGGGCGGGTTCGGTGGCCTGCGCGGGGTCGAACTGCCCGGTGATGATCTCCCAGAGGAGCACTGCCACTTGGCTGGGAGGAATGGCGTAGCGCCCCAGCCCCAGGGACAGGACAAAGATCCCCAGGGTGATGAGCGAGGCGATGCCCAGGCTTCCTTTCCAGCGGCTGCGCCTTGCCGTGCGATTACTCATCGAGTGTGCCGCCGAGTTCCGTGAAGGTCTTGCCGAAGAAGGTCTTGTGGAAGTTGTCCACCTCTTGGATCAGGTCAAGGTCTGCCATCTTGTCAGGATAGAGGATCTTGGCCAGCCAGAGCATACCGAGGATGGAGCGGGGCTCGGGGTAATCCCAGGGATCCATGGCGGAGGGGAACATGTAGACCTTATCGTTCTGGACCGCCTTGATGGTCTGCAGCTGTGGGTTGCTCTTGATGGAAGCCGGATCGCAGTTTTCGCCGCAGTACTGGACCGCGACAATTACGTCCGGATTCCACTGTACCAGCTGCTCAGCCGAGACCTCGGCCCAGCCGCCCTTCAGTTCGCTGGCCACATTGACGCCGCCGGCCTGCTCGATCAGGAAGTTCTGGTACAGGTCGCCGGAGGCGGTGGAGTAGACGCCGTAGGCACCTACCATGTAGACGCGGGACCGTTCATCGGCCGGGATGGTGCCCAGCTTGTCGGAGAGCATGTTCAGCTTCTCGTCGTAATAGCTGATCATCTGCTGGGCCTGCTCTTCGGTGCCCATCACCTTGCCGGCCAGCATTACGGCTTCTTCCATCTGCTCGAGGGTCTCCGGAACCAGCACGACCACGGGGATCTGCTGGGATTCGAGCTGCTGGATGACCGGCTCCACGTCGGAACCGCTCCAGACGAAGACCACGTCAGGCTTGGCTGCCACGATGGCCTCGACGTTGAGCCCGCCCTTCTTGCTGCCCACCTTGGGCAGGCTGGTGATCTCCGGGAAGACCTGCACCAGGAACTCGGACTGCTGGGACGGTCCGTCTGTGGCAACCAGCTTGGACTTGCCGCCCGCGGCCATGATCAGGAGGGTTCCCGGGCGCCAGGTGGTGATGACCCGGTTCACCTCGGCGGGAAGGGTGACGGTTCGGCCGGCCTGGTCTGTGATGGTCCGCTCAGTCGGGGCCGGCGTGTTGGGTTCGGTGTTTTCGCCCTGGGATGCGGGCGCACCGGACGACTGCCCTGTGTTACAGGCGGCCAGTGCGGGGAGTACGAGGAGCGCGGCCAGAAGTGAGGCGACAAAGCGGGTGGACAGGCTACGCATGCGAGGCATTCTGAACTCCTCCTTCACTCGTACATATATGGCCTATAGTAGTTAGGGGCAGAAATAATATTGTTATATTCGTTATGCACAGGCAGACATAACGTTCTTACTTAAGAGCAAATCATTGGCTGTCGTTTCTGTCAAGTAGAGGAACCCCGGCCAGTACGGCCGGGGTGTGGGGTAATCACAGATGACTGTATATTCATGGCTGTATTGACACCAGAACTCATGTGATAATCACAAAGCAGAAAAAGACCCCTTCAGGGGAACTGGAGCACTTCCAGCTGGCACGATGCCGCACTGCTTTTCCTGCTGCTGGGGCAGGGTGAAGAGGCACTGGATGTACTGAGTGTCGACTTGAATCTTGAGCAGGAAGAGCAGTTCGACACGCCCGCAGCTATCCTGGAGCTGGAGCCGTCTACGTGGCGGACGCTGGCCCTGGCGGCCCACCATCTCATCGAGCCCGGTTCCGTTTCTCTGGATGAACTCCGGCAGGCCGTGCACGGAACGCTGACCGAAATCATCACCGGGTATTTCGACAGAAAGGTTCTCTGTGCGGAAGCGATCTTGCCATGGCTGGACCTACCGAACGTGCTGTTCGGGGAAGACGGGGCCCCCTGGAGCATGCTGCGATCCGTCGGGGATTTCGTACGGAACGAACCAGTTTTCTCCCGCTCGACGTCAACCAGGTTTATGATTTCGTTGGTGACTCACTCGAGCGGATCGAGCGTGAAATCCGGGATAATGCCCTCGGTGCCATCGAAAGGTACTAAGTTTGCTGCAGCAGGCACCTTTACCCTGGACACATGGGTTCCATGAAGGCACGAATTACACCACAACATAAGAAAACCGATTCGGGTAGCAGGATCACCAACATACTGATACTGAATAGACGTCTTCCTACAGCGTGGACATTGCAAAACGTTTGGACCCGGAAGCGTCTCGGCGACGGCTGCAGCGACTGTCATCCAGGTAGAAGACTCGTTATTCACAGTTCCACCACCTTTTTATCTTGATTGTGACTGGTAATATGTCCAGAAGGTCTCCTCAATTTCGCAGGCGATTTCAAGCACTACTCAGAGAGTGGGGCCTGAGCCTCCCAAGGCGGAGGTTGCTCATGCGCAAGATTAAGGAGATTCTTCGACTCAGGTGGGAAGCAGGCCTCTCGGCCCGACAGATCGCCCACAGTCTTTCCATCTCCCACAGCACGGTCCTGGACATGCTTCGCCGTGCCGAACGTGCAGGCTTTATTTGGCCACTGTCTGAGGTTGACGATGCTACCCTGAAAGCAAAACTCTACCCTGGCAACCCAGACCCAAAACGTCCGCGACCAGACCGGACATGGAGTACATCGGTGCGCGTGTGGTTCAGCAGAAGCCGGGCAAGACGTAGCTCGGCATCAACACCTGTTTTGCTCTGATCTGAAAAACCCCGGCCAGCACGGCCGGGGTTTGCAGATTTATCTCGTGATGGATGCAAGAAGCCGTTCAAACTGGGGATCCAGCACCGCCGCCCGCCCAAAGGCGACGAGAGCGGCGGCCTCGGCCTTTTCGGCCTTCTCTCGGTCACCCTGGGCAGCCAGGTACTGCCCGTACTCCCGGGTGCAGACGCCCAGGTTGTACTGGGCGGCGGCATCCATGGGTCGGATCACCGTAGCCGCCCGAAGGCAGATCAGCCCTTCCCGAAAGCGGCCTGCTGCGGCCAGTTGTACGCCCTGCTGGGTAAGATAGGCGGACACGTCCGGCTGCCAGATCTCCAGAAAGCTGGCGTAGAAGGTGACGTGGCTGCCCACCGGGGCGTGGGCCAGCACGTAGACCATCGCCTCGGCCACGGCGGCCCAGTCCACCCCTTCGTCGCTGACGGCGGAGTCCATTTCATGGGCGAAGAGGGGGATCGGCATGTGTGGGGGAAGGCGGTAGTCGCCCAGCCCCAGCTCTACCCCGGGCGCCGGATGGGCGTAGACGATCTGCTCTTCCCAATCCGGCGCCAGCAGAGGGACCCAGGGGTCTGCCATGGCGCACCTCCTTTTCCGTCAGCCGCCGGCCTCCGGCAGGTCCGTCTCCAACTGGACAAGGACCCCGGGAGAGGCAGGGGGCGGCCAGCGGTGGTAGATCAGCATGGACAGAGCCCGGCCCTCGCGGGTGAGGGGCTCCAGGTCGGCCCCCAGGTCCGGAACGCCCCGGGTGGCCGCCCAGGCGAAGAAGGCCTTGAGGGCCAGGATCCGGCGCTCCAGCGCGGCGGTGTTGGCGCCGCTGCGGGCGCAGGCCCAGAGGTGGAACTCCAGGACCTCTGTGCAGAGGTCCGAGGGCGGCAGGCCGGCCTCAGCCAGGAAATCCCGGAACTCGGTGAGGCAGGGGGCCACGGCCTCGGGGGAGAGGAGGTCCGGGTGGGCGGTCAGTTCTGCCAAAAACGCGGTGCGCAGGGAGTCGAAACGCTGGGCCAGGGTGGGCTCCATCCCCCCAACCCCCTACACGTTCAGGCGGAACTTGCCGATGTTCCGGCCGCCTTCCACCATATGGACGGTGCAGACCAGGCACGGGTCGAAGGAGCGGAGGGCGTGGAAGACCTCCACCGGGTTGGAGAGATCCTCCACAGGGCAGTCCATGCAGGCGGCCGCGATGGGCCCGTACTGCCCCTTGGCATCCTGGGGACCCACGTTCCAGGTGGTGGGGGCGATGATCTGGTAGTTGACCACCTTGTTGTCCCTGTAGACGGCCCAGTGGCAGAGGGCGCCCCGGTGCGCTTCGTGCCAGCCCCAGTACTCGCCGTCAGCCACCTTCCGGGGGGTGGGTACGTAGAAGGGACCCCGCGGATCCAGTTCACGCAGCCACTTGGCGATGACCGGGGTGGTGATGACCACCTCGTGGAGGCGAGCAAAGTTCCGCAGGAAGACGGAGGGGCCTAGCTTCCGCTCCATGTCCCGGATCAGCTTGTCGCCCCGGGTCAGCATCCGGGCCAGCGCGCCTACCTCTGCCGGCTTGGCGTCGAACCGCGGGGCCTTGGCCCAGGAGTGCTTCTCGCCCGGGCGGATGTCCCGGATGGGAACGGTTCGTTCCTGGAAGGGATGTGCCGGGCCGCTGCCTTCGAAGTAGGAGTGGGTGATGTCCTCAGTGACTCTCGCCTGGAAGGCCCGCAGGTCCGGCCCCGGAGGCTCGTAGGTACCGTCGTATTTCCAGGCGCCGTGGTAGAGGCCGCCGGGGTTCCAGTAGGTGCCCGAGGGATACTCGTAGCACGGCCAGGAGAGGAACCGGTCGACGCCGCGACCGATTTTGTCCATGTCGTGGTGCAGCGCCCACTTGACGAAGAGGCCCAGGTCGCTGTCTTCGTGCTCGCCCTCGCCCATCCAATCCTGGAAGGCCTCCCAGGAGTCGATCTCCAGGTAGCGCTCCACCGAGCCCTTGAGGAGGATCTTCTCCGTGAAGTTTTCGGTGACGTCCCGCCAGATGCCCAGGCACCGGGTAATGTCCTGGAGGCTGGGGCTGGTAGTGACGCCGCCGGGGATGATGGCGGAGGGGTGGGGCTGCTGGCCAGCAAAGATGGCCGTAATCTCCACTGCCTTCTTGGACCAGGCCACCGATGCCCGGTAGGAGGAGCCGTTGAACGGAGCCAGCCGGGCGAGGATTTCCGGGTAATAGGGCGAGTCTGCGTACTTCGGGTTGCACATGTCGGGTGCGAAGAGGAGCCAGAAGTGGCGCATGCCGCTCATGTAGCTTTCGGTGGCGGCGATGAGGTTGCGCACCAGCATGGCGCCGGGCGGCAGGTTGGTACCGAGTATGCCGTTGCCGCTGGCGGAGTCCACCACTTTGGCCGCACACATGATGTGGCTGATGCCGCAGATGCCGCAGGCCCGGGGGGTGACGGTGATGGGAAGCCAGGGGTCCTTGTCCCGGAGGATGATCTCCCAGCCCCGGAACATCACGGCCTGGGTTTGGAGATCCCGGATTACGCCGTCGTCTACCGTCAGCCGGAACTCGAGGTCGCCCTCCACCCGGTTGAGGGGGCCGAGGGTGATGGTCTTGGCGCTCATGTCGCTTCCTCCCTTCCGCGGGCTGCTGCTGAATTAGCCGGCATGCCGCACGCCGAGGGCCGGGCTTTCTGCCTTGATCCGTTCCCTCAGGCTGTCCGGCGCGGAGAGGCCGCCGAAGAACTTATAGATAAGGTAGGGCAGCACCTTGAAGCCATCCACCGGGGTGAAGTGGGGCTGGGAGTAGAACGGCTTCTGCTCCTGGTAGACGGCGTCCGGCCAGCCGATGGTGGTGCAGCTGAGGCAGGGGGTGCCGACCCGCGTCTTGCTGGACTGGCGGTTCCAGAGGCGCAGGTTGCAGTCCGCCTGGGTCCGGGGACCGTGGCAGCCTTTCTTCAGATAGAGGCAGCCCTTCTGGGTGAACTCCTCGGTGGAGATGCGGTGGTCGTAATACTCGTTGTTGGGGCAGGCGGTGTGGACGTTGACGCCATAGAACATCAGCGGGCGGTTGTACTGGTCCAGCCGGATCTGGCCGCCCCGGCCTTCCAGGATGGCCATCAGGGTCTGGATCATCCAGTCAGGGTGTGCGGGGCAGCCCGGCAAGTTGACCACCGGCAGGCCGGCTTTGGAGCGGAAACCGGTGCCCAGGAGGCCGCCGGGCTTGGTGTTGGTGAAGGTGAGCCCCATGGCGCCGGTGGGGTTGGGCCGCATCGCGGGGATGCCGCCGTGGGTGGCGCAGTCGCCCACCGCCACGACGTACCCGGCTACGGAAGCCAGCCGGCGGACGACGTCCTTCATGGGCCGTCCGGCGAAGGTGTTGTAAAGACCGGTGCCGTTGGGGCCGTCGGGGACGGCGCCTTCCACGATGAGGACGTCCAGGGGGATTTTGCCGGAGCTCAGATCATCAACCAATTTGACCAGTTCGGATCCCCAGACGGGGGACAGCGACGGGTGGAAGAGGACGTTGATGCGGTACTCGTCGATGAACTGGCAGAGGTCTGGCTCCTCTGCGTTCAGCAGGGACATGGTGTTGCCGCTGCATGCCTGCGCTTGGATCCAAAAGAGGTTGATGCTCACACCTGCCCATCCTCCCCTGTGTGGAATCGGGTCTGGACCCGATCCGTTGCAGTTTCCATGCCAGGTCTGGAACCGGGCTTGGCACGGGTACCGGGTGTGGTTTTGCCGAGAAATTGGCTGGTGAACCGGGGGAGTGTGCCGACTTTTTGTCTAGGGTGTGCGGCGCATGTGCGTCGAGGGCAGTGGCAGTGCGGGCGGCTCCGCAGTGTGAGGAGTTGAGGGGCTCCAGAGAGGGCAAGACGAGTTCCCGCCTGCACAAGCGGAAGCCTCCCCTGCGCGTTAACCCATTCGGGAGGAGATCGCACTACTCAGAGCATCCTTTCGTATTCGGACAGGGTCGCATCTCTCACTTGGATCATTCGCAAACCTGTAGATACGGGGCGAGGTCAAGTACCTTGCGGACGGTTCAAACTGTGCTTCTCAGTCTTTTCGGACAGGTTCTGCTGATCGCATGGTGTCTTCTGCTGGTTGGTTGGACTGTCCTCGAAGCCACGTTGCTGTGTCCTCCAAATCGTCTCGGGTATGGGCGAGTCTCGTTCCACATCCCGACAGCAGCTGCGGTGTGCACGAGCCTTGTCTCAATCCGTAGCGTCGCTGTTCGCCGCTGCTGTTGTACTGGCACCCTGGAGATCCGCCAGAATGTGCTGCACGAGCCTGGGCACTGCGGCCCGGACGGCTGGTGTCAGATCCATGCCGAAGGTGGTGACGTCAGCCGCTTCCACGCAGTAGACGACGATCTCTGCCTGGCCCTGCTCCACTTCGCGGTAGATCCGCACCACTTCGTCCAGCCCCATGGCGTGGGAGAGCTTCACCCGCACGGGGGTAGCGGCCAGTTCGGTTTCGGGAATTCGGAACAGGGTTCCCGGGGGATGGCCGCTGCGGACGGCATCCACGAAGATGATCCGGGCGGCTCCGGTCATGGGCAGCAGGAGGTTGAGGCCCCCGGTGCCGCCGTCGATCAGTTCAACTCCGGGTGGGAGGTTCTCCTGGCGCAGGGCTTCCAACACGTGATAGCCCACGCCTTCGTCGGTCCATAGAGGGTTTCCCAGTCCAATCACCTTGATCGGCGAGGTCATTTTTGCTGCCCCCTTCTGCGCACACTGTTCAGGAGGTGGTGAACAGCAAGGGATGTGCCAGGCGAAGAGTTGGCGGCGCACGCGAAAACACACCGAGGCAGTGGGCTCGGTGTGCTGGTATGAGGAAGCCGTCAATAATCGTCCTCCTCGTCAAACTGCTTCAGCGGTCTGTCCGGGAGGTAGTCCGGATCCACGTGGTTCCTGATGGCACGGAGGACATACTCGTAAAGAACCTCAAGCTCCTCGCTGGATTCGCAGTCAGTCCACCAAGTAATCTGCTCTTCTTCGCCGCAGGTGTTGAGGACGTAGTCTATACACCGCTCAATCAACTTGAGTTCAGCTTCAGAGAAGCGCAAGTCGAACAGGCACACGCTGCCAGTCTCTTCAATCTTCAGTACTTCCACACCGGCCCTGCTCTGTTCGATTTCGACTTCCCGTCGAAGTCTGTCCATGAGGAACTCAGGATGAGCGTTCTCCAGGAGCAGTTGTCGAAACTGGTCGCAATATGCTCTGAGTTGATCCTCCGTGCAGCCTGTGCTCAGGAGGACCGCTTCGGGGCCGGCCGTTTTGAGAAGGTACTCTATGCACCCTTGGTAGAGTCCCAGTTCGCCTTCAGAGACGCGGGCGTCGTAGAACTCAACGCCTGCATCTTCTTCTTTGTTAAATACATCCATACCAACACGCCTTCCCCTTGCTGATTAGTCTCTTGAGGACAGTTCGCGGAATGCCCTGATGTCCTCGCGCATGGGTTGGAGCCATTGTCCCTGCGAACAACGTCTCCAGGTGCTTCGGCGGGGGGCGACAAAACTGGTCACAAGCTCGCCGTCTCGTTCGAAGATGTGAATCCTGCCGTCTTTTCCAAGAACCACCCACCTGCCGTCGCGCTGGACCAGGATGTCGCAGTCTCGCGCTTGCTGAGCATCCCGATATGCTGGACTGCCCTGGGGTGCGCGAATTTGGGCGCGAGGGGAGCGCCTGGCGAAGCATGTCGTCGTAACCGCGGCTATTGCCCACCCGAGTGTGAGTGCACCTGCGGCAACGGCTCCCCTGGGGATAGTAATGGGAACTCCCAGCACATCTGAGCAGAATACGCCGCCGATCTTCATCTGGACCCAACCGTAAGCGGCAACCTGCCCACCTGCGAACAGCGCCATAATTGCGCCGGTGTTCCGGCCCGCGTTCAAGTCAGGCCCGAGGTTCATCTGAACGAACTTGTTGAGCCCCAAAGCGCCCGGCAGGTTTAACAATATATCATTCACGAGTTCATATCCCGCACCACAGATAAAGAGCGCAGCGGACTTTAGCCGGTTTGCCAACCCACATCACTCTCTTCCAAAGCGCTTTGTACTGCTCGCCCCTGACTGGGACCATGCGGGAATGCACGACATCACCGCTCACGAAAGATAATAGCAGATATATTCTGTAACCACGAGATTAAGATGATTCCCGGCGCAGAAAACCCGTCCCGCTGGCATATGGATTGCTACAGCATCTGTCCGGGAGGGGTGGCCGATGGGATCGACCCTGGTCTGGCTGCAGGGTCAGACGTGCGGCGGCAATACCATCTCACTGATGAATGCCCACAGTCCTGACTTCTGCGGCTTCCTGGAAGCCATGGCCATCGAGGTGATCTATCACCCGTCGCTCTCCACCGCCTGGGGAACAGAGCTGGAGCAGCTGCTGTCTGATTTGGCGGCGGAGAGGCAGCCCCTGGATCTTTTCCTTTTTGAAGGGGCGATTCCGACCAAGGGTACTGGCTGGTACAGCACTCTGGGCGGGAGGCCAATCCAGGAAGTCGTGCCGGAACTGGCCCGGGTGGCCCGGTACGTGGTAGCGGTGGGCAACTGTGCTGTCCACGGCGGAATTCCCGCCATGGCTCCCAATCCCACCGGAGCACGGGGCCTGCAGTGGTCTCTGGCGGAGCCCGGCGGCGTCCTCAGCCCAGACTTCCGAAGCCGCAGCGGCCTTCCGGTGATCAACCTCACCGGGTGCCCCGTGCCGCCGCACCTGCTCTGCCGCGCCCTGCAGCTGGTCAGCCAGGACCGGCTCAACCCCGATGACCTGGACCAGCACGGCCGCATCGCGGCTTTCTATAGCCCCGAGGGCGGCTGCGTCCAGGCGGAAGGCTGCGTGCAGAAGCACTGCCTCCACTGTGCCCGCATGGCCTGGCAGCCTTCCGGCAATCCCCTGCAGGAGGAGTTGAGGCCTGCATGGCACCCCGTTCGGTTCGATTAGGTCCCCTCAACCGGATTGAAGGGGACTTGGAATTCCACCTGGTGGTGGACCGGGGGAAGGTACGGCGCCTGGATGCCAGTGCGGTGATGTTTCGGGGCTGGGAGATCATCCTGCGAGGCAAGGATCCCTGGCTGCCCGTTTCGGTGACGCCCCGGGCCTGCGGCATCTGCGGCATTCCGCATGTTCTCTGCGCCGTTCAGGCCATCGAGGCGGCTACCGGCACCCAGGTGCCCGAAGGTGCGCTGCTGCTCCGGAACATCATCGCCGCGACAGAGGGGCAGATGAGCGGGATCCGGCACCACTGGCTCCTTTTCGGACCGGACCTGATCAACCAGCGGTACCGAAGCTGGGACGAGTACCCGGACCTGGTGGCCCGGATGCAGCCGCTTTCGGGGAGTTCCTATCGGGCTGCGGTGGCCTGGTCGAAGCGGTGCGTGGAGATAACTGCCCTCTTTGCCGGCCGGCAGCCCCATCCCACCACGGTGATTCCCGGCGGCATTCTCCTGCCGCCCTCGCTGGAGGAGATCACCCGGTCGCTGGCCACCCTGCGGGATATCCGGGAGCAGTTCATCGAGGGTGTGGTCCTGCGGGGGAGCCTGGAGCGGTATCTTGAACTGCGCAGTGCCGACGATCTGTTCCGCTGGCTGGAGGAGGGGGAGCAGCGGAAGGGCGACCTGGCCTTCTTCCTCCGGCAGGCCTTTACCTTTGGGCTCGACCGGCTGGGCCGGGGCACCGGCCTCTTCCTGAGCTACCCGGCGTACGAGTATCCCCGGGGCCAGTTTCTCTACCCCGGCGGCCTCTACCGCAGCGTCTTCCTGCAAGGCGACCGTGCTGGCTACACGCCGGTTGGGGATCCGTACGCGTTCCAGATGAAAGTGGCGGAGGATATCAGCTGCGCCCGGTATATAGGCAGTTGGCGGAGGCATCCCTGGAACCAGGAGACGATTCCCCTGGAGGAGCCTGAAGCGCAGAAGTACTCCTGGGCCAAGGCGCCCCGGTTTGAGGGGGAGCCGGCGGAGGTGGGGCCCCTGGCCCGGCTGCTCTGCCTGGGAGATCCTCTAATTCGAGACTTGGAGGCCAGGCTGGGACCGTCCGTGATGCTGCGGCAGTTTGCCCGGATCCACGAGGTGGTGCGGCAGACTGTCTGGATCGAGGAGTGGCTGAAGAAGTTGGATCCGGAGGCGCAGTACAGCGTGGATGTGCCCCGGAAGGTGCCAGACGGAAAGTACTGGGGCTGGCACGAGGCCCACCGGGGGGCGCTGGCCCACTGGGTGGTCTACCGGGGTGGAAAGGTGGCCAACTACGAGATCGTGTCGCCCACAACCTGGAACGCTGGGCCCCGGGACGACCGGGGTCGGGTTGGGCCGCTGGAGGCGGCGGTGCTGGACTGCCCGGGGAAAGACCTGCGCAATCCGATCGAGATTCTGCACACACTTCGTTCTTTTGACCCGTGTTTGGTCTGCACTGTCCACCTGGTGGAAGGAGGGCGGACCCTGGCCCGGTTTCGGCTGGATGCAGCTGGAAGGTAAGTCTGGTCCCAAAACTGGGGATGCCACCCAGCCGGGCCGGCCAATCAAGCCGTAAAGCCGACATTCTGGCAGAGATCCCCTGCAAATCTGCCGAAGTGTCGGCTTTCACATGCCCGCCTCACAGGTACAGGGACCGGCGACAGGCCCATCCCACAGGTGAAGCGCTTGCAACAGCCGGTGCAGCAGGCCCTCGCCTCGACGCACAGGCACAGGGCTTGCATGGAACGCCGGGGGCAGGCGATGGGCGTGGCCCACAAGGCAGGCGGTCAGGGGGCCGGTCTGCCCTGTGAAGGGGGATAGACGCATGCTGGCCTTTGCAGAGAGCTTTCTGGCGGCGGGTACCGGCGGCGAGGGCGCAGCGGCGGACGCCGAGCGGCTCCGGCTGGCGCTGGTGCATTTTGCTGCTTGGCTAGAAAAAGAGGGGATAGCCGAAGAAACGGTGGACCGGGCGGACTTGGACCGGTACCTCTATTACCTGGCCCTGGAGGGGGCCAACTCGGGCCGGCTCGACCTGGCGGTGGACGCCCTCAAGGGCTACTTTGCCTACCGGGCGGAGCAGCTCGCCCAGGTGAACCAGGGCGTTAAGGCACAGCACGGCGCACAGCAGTCCCCAGACGAGCAGAGCATCGCACCGAACCCGGCGGCCGGCCTCACCCACTTCGGCGAGACCGAGGCAGAGCGGGAGCGGTATATCCGGTCCCAGTGGGCCCTGTCCGATGCGTTCTACGGCATTCGGCCTGTCAAGGAGAAGAGCGATGCATGAGCTCTCCATAGCCGCAGCGCTGGCTGACCTGGTGGAGGAGGCTGCGGCCCGGCACGGGGCCGAGCGCGTGCGCCGGGTGGGAGTGGCGGTGGGCGCCCTGACGGACCTGGACCCGGACGCCCTCCGGTTCGGCTGGGAGGTGATCGCTGCAGAGCGGCCGCTGCTGGCGGGGTCGGTGCTGGAGATCCGCCGGGTACCGGTCACAGTGGTCTGCAGCGCCTGCGGGCAGGAGGGGCCCGCAAGACCGCCGGGTGTGACCTGCGGCGTCTGCGGTTCCCACGATACGCGACTAATGACGGGCGAGGAGCTGGACGTGGCGGAGGTGGAACTGGATGTCCCTGAAGGTGGATGTGGGCCAGAAGGTCCTGTCTGAGAACAGCAGGCTGGCAGAAGAGCTGCGCCGGGGCTGGCAGGAGCGGGGGGTCTTCTGCCTGAACGTGATCAGCTCGCCGGGGTCGGGGAAGACGACGCTCCTGGAGCGGACGCTGGAGCGGCTGGCGGGCCGGCTGAAGGCGGCTGTGCTGGTGGGGGATCTGCAGACGGAGAACGATGCCCGGCGCCTGGGGCAGTACGGCTGCCCGGTGCGGCAGATCATCACGGGTGGGACCTGCCATTTGGATGCCAGGATGGTGACCAGCCACCTGGCTGCGGTGGATCGGCCGGACCTGGACCTCCTGATCATCGAGAATGTAGGCAACCTGGTCTGCCCCTCCAGCTATGACCTGGGGGAGGATGCCAAGGTGGTGCTGCTCAGCACGGTGGAAGGCGACGACAAACCGCTGAAATACCCCGGCATTTTTCGACGCTCCCGTGCGGCTGTCTTCACCAAAATCGACCTGCTGGGGCTGACAGATTTCGACATCGACCGGGCCGAGGCCAACGCTCGCTCCATCAATCCGGAGATCCGCTTCTTCCGGGTGAGCAATCGGACAGGGGCGGGCCTGGACGAGTGGGTCAGCTGGGTGGTGGAGCAGGCGGGAGCGAAGCGGGCCCGGGCGGGCCAGGCGGCTGGGGCCGGTGCTGCGCCGCTGCCTCAGGCCGATCCACAGCGATAGGGGGGATTGCCATGTGCCTGGCCGTGCCGGCCCAGGTGGTGGCGCTGCACGAAGACCGAATGGCCACCGTCAGCCTCGCCGGCGTGACCCGGAAGGTCTCGGTGGACCTGGTTGAAGACCTGAAGGTGGGCGACTGGGTGGCGGTGCACGTCGGGTTCGCACTGCACCGGATCGACGAGGAGGAGGCCAGGGCCACCCTTTCGCTCTTTGAATCGATGGCGGAGGCGCTCGGGGAGCTGGGGGTGCCCGCCGCACCCCAAGAGGAGCATGGCGGGGGGAAGGAGGGCTGAGGGTGCAGTATCTCGACGAATTTCGACGGAGCGACTACGCCCAGCGGCTGGCGGCGGCCATTCGGGATGAGGCGGCAAAGCTGGACCGCCCCGTCCGGCTGATGGAGCTCTGCGGCGGACACACCCACGCCATCTACAAGTACGCAGTGGACGCGTTCCTGCCGGAGAACGTCCGGCTCATCCACGGCCCCGGCTGCCCGGTCTGCGTAACGCCCAGGGGCCGGGTGGCCCACGCCATCGAACTGGCACGGCAGCCTGGGGTGATCCTTGCCAGCTTCGGGGACATGCTCCGGGTGCCCGGTGAGAAGGGCTCCCTCCTGAAGGCGCGGGCCCAGGGGGCAGACGTGCGGATGGTCTACTCGCCTCTCGATGCTTTGAAGATCGCCCGGGAAAACCCAGACCGTCGTGTAGTCTTCTTCGCCATCGGCTTCGAGACCACTGCCCCTGCCCACGCCATGGCGGTGCTGCGGGCGGAGCGGGAGGGGATCCGGAACTTCTACCTGCTCACCAGCCTGGTCACCATGCCGCCGGCCATCCGTGCGATTCTCGACAGCCAGGAGCTGGCTCTCGACGGCTTCATCGGCCCTGGCCATGCCTGTTCCATCTCTGGCACCATCCCTTACGAATTTGTGGCCGAGGAATACCACCGGCCTGTGGTGGTCTCTGGCTTTGAACCGCTGGACCTGCTGCAGAGCGTCCTGATGGTCCTCCGCCAGCTGGTGCGGGGCGAGGCAAGGGTGGAGATCCAGTACAAGCGGCTGGTCCGGCCTGAAGGAAACCCTCTGGCCCTGGCTCGGGTGGCCCAGGTCTTCGAACCCAAGACCGTGGAGTGGCGCGGCCTGGGTGTTCTGCCGGACAGCGGGCTGCAATTGCGGCCTGCGTTTGCCCATATGGATGCTGACCTGGCGTTCCCCGAAGCCGTACCCCGCCACCTGGAGGATCCCAAAGCCTGCGAGTGCGGCTCGATCCTGCGGGGAGCCAAGGCGCCCTGGGAGTGCCGCATCTTCGGCACCGCCTGCACCCCGGAGAATCCCATCGGCGCCTGCATGGTCTCGCCGGAAGGCGCGTGTGCAGCCTACTACAAATATGGCAGCCGGCTGCAGGAAGGGGCGATTTAGATGGACCGGAAGCCACAGCCGCTCCGGGAGACCCACGTGCTGCTGGGCCACGGCAGCGGCGGCAAGATGAGTGCTGAGTTGGTTCAGTCGGTCTTTCTGCCGGCCTTCGCCAATCCCACCCCCGCAGCCCTGAACGACCAGGCTGTGATCACCCTGGAAGGGGCCCGCTTGGCCTTTACCACCGACTCCTTCGTTGTGTCGCCGCCCTTCTTTCCCGGTGGTGATATCGGCCATCTGGCGGTAAACGGAACGGTCAACGATCTGGTCATGGGCGGAGCCAGGCCCTGCTGCCTTTCGGCGAGCTTTATTATTGAGGAAGGATTTCCTGTGGCTGACCTCCGCCGGGTGGTGCAGTCCATGGCTGCGGCGGCTGAGGAGGCGGGGGTGCAGATCGTCACCGGCGACACCAAGGTGGTGGAGCGTGGTGCGGCGGACGGGCTCTACATCACTACTGCCGGGGTGGGCGTGATTCCGGCTGGACGGGAACTGGGGCCCGACCGGGTTCGCCCCGGTGACGTCATCCTCTGCAGCGGCAGCATCGGGGACCACGGGGTAGCGGTGATGGCTCTGCGGAGCGGCCTCGACTTCGGTGTGCCCATCGAGAGCGACACCGCAGCCCTGGGCAGCCTGGTGGAGGCGATGCTGGCAGCCGGCGGTGCAGCGATTCATGCCATGCGGGATCCCACCCGGGGCGGGGTTGCGGCGAGCCTCAACGAGTGGGCGCAGGCTGCAGGCGTGCAGATTCTGCTGGAAGAGGCGGCAGTGCCAGTCCGGGAGGAGGTCCGAGCGGTCTGTGAACTCCTGGGGCTGGATCCCCTGAACGTTGCCAACGAAGGAAAGCTGCTGGCTGCGGTGGCGCCGGAGGCGGCGGACGCGGTGCTGTCAGCCATGCGGGCACACCCCCTGGGACGCCAGGCAGCGGCAGTAGGGGAAGTCCGGGCCGGCAACGCGGGCACCGTCTTCATCCGCACCCAGGTGGGGGGCACCCGGCCGGTGGAGTATCCCTCGGGGGAGCAGCTGCCCCGAATCTGCTGACTGATCTTGGTGGGAACTGCAGCGCCCCGTCAGGCGTCCTATGTTTGTATACGTAGGAATGCTGCGGGGGGCAGTGAACTTGCAGACGCTGAGGAAGAGGAAGCGGCCGCTGACCCGGCTGTTGCAGCTGTGCACTGCCGGCCTGGTGCTGGTGTTGCTGATCAACGGACTGGTCTACTACGGGGGCCGGCGTCATTTCGTCACCCTGGAAGAGGCGGAGCCGGCGCAGGCCGTCATCGTACTGGGTGCGAAGGTCTATGCCGACGGGCGCGTCTCGCCGATGTTAGGCGACCGGCTGGATACGGCCCTGGCGCTCTACCGGGCCGGCAAGGTGGACAAGATCCTGGTGAGCGGCGACCACGGCCGGGTGGAGTACGACGAGGTTAACACCATGCGCCGCTACCTGGAGGAGCGGGGCGTGCCTGCTGAGGATATCTTCATGGATCACGCCGGGTTCGACACCTACGACTCCATGTACCGGGCCAGGGCGATCTTTGCCTGCGAAGACGTAATCGTGGTGACCCAGAAGTTCCACTTGCCCCGGGCGCTCTGGATCGCCAACCGTCTGGGGCTGAAGGCCCAGGGGGTGGTGGCGGACCAGCACGTCTATGGCAGCGAGGGCTATTACGAACTGCGGGAGGCGGCGGCCCGCTTAAAGGCCTTCGGCGAGGTGCTGGTACGGCGCAAGCCGACCTTCCTGGGACCAGTGATTCCCATCGACGGCGACGGCAGGCAGACACACGATTTGTTATAGAGGAAAGTGAAAGGGGCTGTCCCGCGAGCAGCGGCTCTGCCGGGTCAGCCCCTATGTCGTGCCCAAATGGCCTCTTTGTCTTCGCCAAAAGGATAGAAGTAGGAATGAACCGGTGCAGCTTTTAGGCGGATCTGCTGTGGCCGGAAAGGAGGAAGGCCGCAACTGCGCTTTCCCAGCAGCAGGAAAAGTGTTTCGGGTGGCTAATAATTTTATTTTGTTGTGTGCGGCCTTCTCCGGTCAGGAGGAGGTCTCTATTCTTGCCAAAGAAGGTTGACCAGCGTGTGGCTAGCGGCGGCTCTGATCACTACGATCTGCTTCGGTACGAACAACGTTCTCTTCAAGTCGGGCACCGTCAAGCATCTGCCCAGCGCCGCAATCCAGTTCTTCTTCAATCTGACGGCTTTCCTGATTCTCCTGGTCTTCGGTCTGGCGTCCGGTTCCTTTCATGCAGTTCCCGCAGCCTTTCTGGTGGGCATGCTGATGGGCTGCCTGAATGTTGCCGGCAATCTGCAGATGACCCGAGCCTACGAAAACGGCCCGGCCAGCCTGATCGCACCGCTGGTGGCGGGCAACACCATGATCCCGGTGCTGGCATCGGCCCTGCTCTTCCATGAGTCGATCACCCTGCTCCACTGGGTGGGGATCCTGCTGATCTTCGGCTCTGTGGCAGCCATGCAGTACAAACCTGCAGGAGAGAGCGAGGCGGGATCTGGCCCGTGGCTGGGCCGGGTGATCGTATCGATGCTCTGCTTTGGAACTGTGGGTATACTGATGGAGGCTGCCTCGTACTGGCATTTTGATTTGCTGGATGTGCTGGTCGCACTGTACGCCGGGGGCACCCTCTTCATGGTGCCGCAGGTGCGCCGCGACTGGTTTCAGCCTCTGACGCTGCGGGCTGGAGCGCTGGCGGGTGTGCTCAGCTGTACGGGCTATGCCTGCTACTTCTATGCCCTGGATACAGGCGTTGCAAGCGTTGTCTTTCCTGTGATCAGCCTCAACTGCCTGGTGGTAATGGCGGGGGGCTACCTTTTCTTTGCTGAGCGCCTGAAGCGGTATCAACTGGTGGGTGTGGGAACTGCCCTGCTGGGGCTCATCCTGATAAGGTTGTAGTGGACCGGCGGCGGACAACCGCTGCCGTCTCGATGATTGGGACGGCAACTAAGGGATTCCAGGGGGCCCTCCGAAGGGGGCCCCTTAGCGCACTTGCAGCCCAGCCTCAGGAAAGAATGTGTTCGAACCAAGGGCTGGCATCGATCAGCCGTGTTCCCGGGAGAAAGCCGGGTCCGATGGGTTGGGGCTGAGGGAGACCAGCAGGACCAGCGGCTCCTGCCCAGGGTTCTGCATCCCCAGTTCCTCGTCGCCTGTCAGAAGGAGGAGGTCGCCCGGTTCAACCCGGTGCTCCTGTCCATCCGCGGTGATGAGGCCGGATCCGGCCGAGACGTGCATCACCAGCGTAGAGCCGGGGTGCTTGTGCGGCGGTACCGAGTGCCCGGGGCCAAGGGTCAGGACGAAAACCAGGACATCCGGGGTTTGGAAGCAGATCCGCTTTGTGACTTTGGCCGGATTCTGGACCGAAACCTTCGATACCGCGGTCCGCTGCATCTTCCTCACTCCTTGCTCCCATTCTGGTACTACTCTGCCCAGGCCGGGTACCTGCTTACGCGCCTGATATTGCCTGGAGCCACCGAACAGAGCCCGCCCTGTGCCTTCCCAGGCGGACCTCGGCCATAGAGTACCTTGTGTCTTGCTCCTCAGGCTGTGCCGATGGTTCTGCCCATCACCGCAACTGTAAAGCGTTCCTGCTTCGTCTCCCTGCCCGTGAAGGCGAACCCCTGCTTCTTCCAGAATGCTATTGCTTCACTGTTTTCCAGGATCACACCGAGTGCAATGTAGCGGTAGCCGTCCGCTGCAAGGGCTGCGCGGATATCCGCAAAGATTCGGCTTCCGATCCCCTGCCCCTGCAGGGCAGCATCTACCATAAACCAACCGACAAATGCACTGCCCATTTCCGGGTAGTGCGTGATTAAGTCCAAGATGGCAACCAGTCTGCCTTCGCTGTCGTAAAAGCCGACGAAATGCTTGTTTTCGGGTGCCGTTCCCTCTGGCCTCGCACTGATGATTTCAGTCAGATTCTGAGGGGTCGGCTCCATCTTGGCATAGCGGTAATAGCGGCGATTTGCAAGGCAGAGCCGGTAGACATCCGGGATGTCGGCCTCCGTTAACCTGCGAACGTCGTATTCCGTGGAAAGTGGCTGCAAGTGCGACGCCTCCTACGGTGTGCCGGTGCGGAGTGTCCCAGGGACGGGACAGCGGTCAGAAGTTCAGGTGTTTGCCAGTTCTGCCTGAAGCCGCCGGACGGTGGGCAGGTCTGCCGGCGACCATTCCAGGTCGCCCAACTGATCCACCGGGAGCCACCGCAGTTCGGCGTGTTCCCGAGGGGTGGGCTGCCCGCGGAGAAGCCGGGCCCGGTAGGTGATCAGCCGGACAGCCTGGTTGGGGTAGCAGTAGGTGACGTCGGCGACTTGTTGGCCCACGGCGATGTCGCAGCCCAACTCCTCTCGGATCTCCCGCTGAAGCGATTCTTCAGGGGTCTCATGGGGTTCAATTTTTCCGCCGGGGAACTCCCAGAGCCCGCCGTGGGCCATTTTTTGCGAGCGCCTGGCGCAGAGGATCTCGCCGGCCTGGTTCTGGATGACGGCGCCTACCACGTTGATCTGTTTCACGAATACCTGCTCCTCGGCAGCGCTCCCGGCAGGGGGCGCCGCGGTTCTGCGGCTGCGTCGTAACCTTCGCCTTCCGGAGGGTGCGCTCCTGCCGGTTGACGGACCGGCGAAGTTACGGGGATCGGGTCTGTCGAAAACCGGCGATCGAAAGAGAGAACGCACTGTCAGCCTTCGACAGACCGAAAGTGCGTTCCGCGCTATCCTGAAGTCGGGAGCCGCCGGAGGCCGAGCCCTCGAAAGGGGTGACGCCGGTGGTGAGCATCACGATCGAGATGAATGCGGCCACATTCATCTTTGTGCTGCTGACCGTAATCACGGCAGTGCGCTCCGCTGTCAGATAGCGGCAACATCAGTTTCGCGTGCGAACAGTTGCCGCCGTCTCGTGAGAATGGGACGGCATCTGCCGGCTCCCAGGGGCACCCGCTTGGGTGCCCTTTCTTATTGTAGCCTCAAGAGCCAGAAGCCAACCAAGCGGGGAACAGACACGAAAGTATGTTTTGGGTTACTATGGGGGCGCTTCCGCCGGTGATCAGCGATTCCCCGCCGCTTGAGCCCGGGCCATGTGTCAGGCGTGAATGGCGCGGCCCTCCACCGCCAGCGCTGCCTCACCCAATACCTCCGAGAGCGTCGGGTGCGGGTGGATGGATTCTGCTATCTTGACCGGCGTCATCTCCGCCAGGAGGGCCAGCCCCGCTTCTGAGATGTAGTTGGTCACGTCAGGGCCGATCAGGTGGGCGCCCAGGAGGAGGCCGGTGTTGGCGTCGGTCACCAGCTTGGCGAACCCGTCGATGGAGCCGTGGACCAGCGCCTTGCCGATCCCCCGGAAGGGGAACTTGCCCACCTTCACCTCATGGCCAGCCGCCTTCGCCTGTTCCTCGGTGAGACCGATGGAGGCCACTTCGGGGTAGGTGAAGACGCACCGGGGCACACGGTGGGGCGCGAAGGGCTCTGGCTGCAGGCCAGCCAGGTGCTCCATGGCGATGATGCCCTGGTGGGAGGCCACATGGGCCAGGCCGCCCCCAGCCACGTCGCCGATGGCGTAGATGGCCGGGTCGCCGGTCTGACCGAACCCATCCACTTCAACAGCGCCCCCGGGGCCAACTCGGACCGCCGGCCGGTGCTCCAGCCCCAGGCCGTCGGTGACGGGGGTCCGTCCTACCGATACCAGCACCGCTTCCGCCGAGAACTCCCGGAGTTCGTCGCCGACTTGGGCCGCCAGGATGATCTGCCCCTGGGCGCTCCGCACGCTCTCCGGCTGAACTGCGGCTCCGGTAACGATCTGGACCTTTCGCCGGCGCAGCAGCTTCTGCAGTTCTGCCGCGACCTCTTCGTCCTCTGTTGGTAGAATCCGGGGCAGGAACTCCAGGACCGTCACCTCTACCCCCAGGTCGGCGTAGAGGCTGGCCCACTCCATGCCGATGGCCCCGGCCCCGATGATGATTACGGACTTGGGCAGCGCGGTTTGGGCCAGCGCTTCATCGGATGTCAGGATGCTGCGGCCGTCCACAGGCAGCCCCATGGTCTTCGGCCGCGAGCCGGTGGCCAGAATCAGTCTGGGTGCGGTCAGCAGTTCGTCGCCTGTTGGGGTCTTCACCCGCAGAACGACTGGTTCTCCTGCGGTGGTGCCAGGCTCCAGGCTGCCGGTGCCGGTCACCAGCGCAACGCCGTTCTTCTTCAAAAGGCTCTGTACGCCCTTGAAGAGGTTGCTGACGATTTTCTCTTTCCTGGCATGCACCTGGGCAAAGTCCAGGCTGACCTCGGGGACCACCAGGCCGAACTCTTTACCCCGGCGAACCGTGTCCAGCACCTCTGCGCTTCGGAGATACACCTTGGTGGGAATGCACCCGCGGTGCAGGCAGGTGCCTCCGACCTTGTCCTTCTCCACCAGGGCCACCTTCAGCCCCAGTTGAGCGCCCCGGATGGCAGCGACGTATCCGCCGGTGCCGCCTCCCAGCACGATTACGTCAAAGCGGTTCATCAGCCCTGCTCCCCTTTCCGATGGATCAGGACCGCCGGCAATCCGGCCGTCCTATTCATACCCATAAAAAAATTCACAAGAGGACTTCGGTGCGAGGTGGCGGGAAACCTCCGTGCAGGTGGCATACTGCGAGTGACCTGCATATAGATAGGGTGAGACCCCCACCAAGGCACAGGTCGCCCTGGCTGCAAAGCCGCCAGACCACCGCCAAACGGGGGTCTCATTATGTGTGCTCCAGGCGCATCAGCTGCCGATTGAACAGCTGTCCCAGGTTCATAATGACGATGATGGCGCCCAGCAGTGCCAGGCCGACGCCGGGGTCCATGCGGCCGGCCAGCCAGCCTGCCACCACCTGACCCAAAGGCATGAGCCCCTGCGCAATCACCCGGCGTACGGCAAAGACCCGGCCCTGCAGCTCTCGCGGCACCTGCCCCTGCCAGATAGCCTGGGAGTGCGCGTTGGCCATGGGGATGGTGAAGCTGTTTACGAAAGCGGCAGCGCCGGCCAGGTAGAGGGCGGGAAGGAGGCCGATTCCAATCTGGGCGACGCCGCCCAGCAGCATAAAGAAGAGCAGTGCTGCGACCCGCCTGCGCCTGGCTCCACCCCAGAGGCTCACCAGGACGGCTCCCACCAGGCCGCCAATGGCCATCAGGGTGTTCAGGGTGGCCAGAGCCGTTTCGTAGGTGAAGCCCCTGGCCAGCCAGTCTGCTGCCAGGTCCACCTTGACGATCAGCGGCAGGAATACCCCCATGGGCTCACAGAGATTGGCCACTGCGAAGGTGGCCAGCAGCCAGAGCAGTGGGGGCCGGCGCCGGACGTAATCCACGCCAAAGCGGATGTCGCTCCAGATCGACGCAGCAGCCTGCCCCAGCCTGCCGATCTTCTCGTGCCGGGGGGAAGGAATCTGCAGGAGCGAGAGCACAGCGGCCGAGAGAAAAAAGGTGATGGCGTCGATCGCAAAGGCCAGCGGGACCCCGTTTCGGAGGCCGGCCAGGAAGTGGCCAAGCCCTCCGGGGATGAATCCCTGCCGGGCGAGTGCAGGCAGGGCGACCAGGCCAGCCGCAGCGGCAGGCGAGAGCACAGCCGACAGGGACCAGAGCGACTGCATCATGCCGTTGGCCCGGGGCAGCTGCTCGTCGGAGACCAGCATGGCGTACGAAGTATCCAGTGCCGAGCTGTGTATCGCATCCGTGATGCCAAAGAGCCCGGAAATCAGCAGCATCATCCATACGTCGAGAATGCCGGTGGCGGCCAGCAGTGCGGTGGTGGCCATGGCAACGCCGTTGACGAGATCTGTTGCGAGCATGAGGTGCTTCCGGTCCAGCCGGTCCACCAGCGCACCGGCGACGGGCGTAGCCAGAATCCCTGCCACCGCCATGACCAGGCCCAGGGCGGCCAGCGCCCAGGCCAGCTCAGGCTGCTGCTCCGGGAGGGGATAGATCACCTGGACCAGCCAGATGTTCAGGGCAAAGAGGGTAAGGTCGGTGCCGAAGACGGAGGCCGCCTGCGACGCCCAGAGGATCACGAAGGTGCGAAATCCGTTCCGAGGCGGCTGATAGCCCATCCGCGTCTCTCCTTGCGGGCATAATGAAGCAATTGCTTCTCTATGTGCATGGGAAATTCCTCCAAGGAGAACTACCGCAAGATTGCATCGGGTCCTCCGCCGTGTGAAGCCTGGGGAATCTGCACCACCACACGGAACGGCACACAGACGATCATCTCACCGGGATTTCTGATCCAACCTGTCAACACGCAGATCTGGTCGGGGCAGTCCGACGCCCGGACCCGCACGGCCCCGTCCAGCACCTCCACGACCATGTGTCCCTCATCCAGGTCCAGAGGATAGATGCTGTCCTGACGCAGGTCGATGGTGAGGACTTGGCTGCCAGCGACGCTGATTACAGCTCGGGTGGGAGCAGCGGTGTCTGCTGGTGCCTGGCTGGCCCAGCCCGTCAGCCCCAGGGCTACCAGCCCGGCGGCGCTTGCCAGGAGCAGGTCAGCAGCACGAAGTGACCGGGGACCTTCCAGCCAGCTGCAGGCTCCATATCCTGCCAAGCCAGCAGAGCGGAGCCGGCGGAGCAGAAGGCCCACCAGCGTGCCGGTGATCAGCCCCACAGGTACAGCCAGCAGCAGGAGCGGCGGAAGGAGGAGGAAGACCCCAGGCGCTGCCGTTACCACTGCCGCACCGGCCACCTGCCCTGCATGGTGGAACAAGGCGCCTGCGATGCTCACGCCGGGGGCCCCCAGCCAGCGCTGTCGTGAGAGGGCCGCCATGGCCGCCCAGGCCAGGAGGCCGCCTGCCCCTCCCACAACAAAAGCGGGGCCAAAGAGGCTGCCGGTCAGCATGCTCACCAGCAGGAAACGGAGCGCCCAGACCATGAAGGCCGCACCCGGCCCCTCCAGGGCGAGTGCGGCCAGCGTTACGGCGTTGGCGAGGCCCCACCGGACCCCCGGCACCGGTGCAGGAGGCGGCAGCTGCCGCTCCAGGAGCGACAGCGTCATGGCGATGGCGATGAGGAGCCCGAGGCGGGCCAGCCGCCTGACGCGGACCGATGATTCAGTTTGAGAATGACGCGACGCCTTCGGCGCCACGCTGCCACCTCCCATCACTGCGGCCAGGGCGTCACGGTCAGCTCGGCCACCGCCGCCATGCCCGGCGTCAACCGCACCTCGCCGGTGTCGCTGATCAGCAGGCCTTCGACCCCCTGATCCAGGAGAAACTGGTATCCCTTGTCCATGCCCAGCACAAAGGCCGCGGTAGCGTAGGCATCTGCCCACTCCCCCTGCTGGGTGAGTACGGTGACGGCCGCCACACCCCGGGCAGGGAAGCCTGTGGTCGGGTCCAGGATGTGATGGTACCGGATCCCATCCTGCTCAAAGTAGCGCTGATAGTCGCCCGCGGTATCTACAAAACCGCCGGTAAGCGACAGGACTGCCGCGTACCCCTCCCGGCGGGGATGCTGCACAGCGATCTGCCACGGGCCGCCGCCCGGTTTTTGGCCCACTAGGGCCACGCTGCCGCCCAACTGCACAAGGCCGGCTTCCACGCCCTGCCCGGCCAGGAAGTCCCGCAGAAGCCGGGCCGCATACCCCTTGGCAATACCGCCCAGGTCCAGCCGCATCCCCGGCCGGGTGAGGAAGAGGGTGGAGTCCTCCTCGTTCACCACCAGGTCACGCCAGTCCACCAACGCCATGGCAGCCTGCCGCTCTGCGTCGGTGGGAACGCGCCCTTTCTCGCCAAAGCCCCAGGCATCGACCAGCGGACCGATGGTGGGGTCAAAGGCGCCGCCGCTGGCCTCTGCCACTTTGCGGGCCAGTGAGGCAAGTTCCAGCGTCTCCGGCGCCACCTGCACCGGCGCAGCGCCTGCTGCCGCGTTGACGCGGGCCACGTCGCTGTCCGGCCGCTCCGGATGCCAAAGGGCCTCCAGCCGGGCGATTTCGCTGATGGCCGCATCTGCCACTTCTGCCGCCCGGCTGCCCTGGGCGTAGACTACCACCCGAACAGGGGTGTCCATCAACAGCGCAGTGCGCTCTGCCTCACTGGGACGGGTCCACCAAAGAGCAACAAGAAGCGCCGCGGCTGCAAGCAGCACCACGGCCGGCCACCTGCTGCGCACGGCGCATCCCTCCTTCACTTGTAGTGCCCTATATCGCCTTGCGCAGCGACTCGCCCGAGCCAAGCGCTGTCAGCATCACGATGGTTTTCGGCGGGCACTTTTCAGCGCAGATGCCGCAGCTTTCGCAGGTGGAAGGATCGATTACGGCTGTGTTGTCCACCAGGGCGATGCTCTTGTGCGGGCAGCTCCGCACGCAGAGGCCGCAGGCGAGGCAGCCCGCCTGGCAGACCTTCCGGACCTGCGGGCCCTTGTCGTGGTTCCGGCACGCCACCAGGGTGGTCTGCGAAACAGGCACAAGGCCCAGAATGCCTTTGGGGCACGTTTCGGTACAGATGCCGCAGGCCGTGCACTTCTCCCGGTCCACCACCGGCAGTCCCGTCTCTTCGTTCATGGAGAGGGCGCCGAAGGGGCAGACCTTGACGCAGGTGCCCAGCCCCAGGCAGCCATAGGCACAGGCCTTGGGGCCGCCGCCGGGCATCAGGGCTGCAGCACGGCAGTCTGAGATGCCCTGGTACTGGTAGGATCGCCGGGCCGCCTGATTTGTACCCACGCAGTGGACGGCAGCCACCTGGCGCGGGCCGGTCGCAACTTCCAGCCCCAGCACTTCTGCCACTGCCGCGGCCACTGCCGGGCCACCTGCCTTACAGGCATCCGGCTTGGCTTCACCCTTGACCAGGGCCGCAGCCAGGCCATCGCAGCCCGGGAAGCCGCAGGCTCCGCAGTTGGCCCCGGGCAGTCTGTCCCGCACGGCTGCCACCCGCTCATCGACAGGAACGGCCATCTTGGCGGCAGCCACCGCGAGCCCCACCCCCAGGAGGAGCCCGGCTCCACCCAACACTAGCACTGCTGTCAGCATGGCTGTCTCACTTCCTTAGAAGAGTAGGCCCCGGAAGAGGCCCTGGAATCCCATGAACGCAAGGGCAAGCAGTCCTGCGGCGATGAAGGCGATGGGCAACCCCTGCATCGCTGCGGGGATATGCGGGCCGTCGATCCGCTCCCTGACCCCCGCAAAGAGCCAGGTTGCCAGGAACCAGCCGGCACCGCCGGCAAAGCCGTTGACCACGGATTCCACAAAGCCATATCCCTCAGTCACGTTGAGGAGTGCGACGCCCAGCACGGCGCAGTTTGTGGTAAGCAGCGGCAGGTAGATGCCCAGGGCGGCGTGGAGGGAGGGGCTCACCTTCTGGATCACCATTTCCACTAACTGCACCAGGGCGGCGATCACCAGGATAAAGACGATGGTCTGCAGGTACTCCAGCTTCTGAGGCGCGAGGAGGTAATGCTGCACGGGCCAGGTGATGGCGGAAGCCAGCGTGGTGACGAAGACCACAGCCGCTCCCATGCCGTAGACAGTCTCCAGCTTGTTCGATACTCCGAAAAAGGGGCAGAGGCCGAGGAAGCGGGCGAAGATGTAGTTGTTGATCAGGATGCCGCCGATCAATATGGCGAAGAGTTCCATTACTTAGCCGCCTCCTCTCCGGGGACCGTGCAGCAGGCTGCAGGTGCGGCAGTCTTTCGCCGCTGCCGCATCTCCCAAAGGGCGAGGCCGGCCAGCAGGAAGCCCAAGACGAAGAATCCGCCCGGGGGCATCAGCATGATCACAGCCGGCTCAAAGGGAAGGCCGCTGCCAAACAGGGCGTGGCCGAAGAGCACCAGGTTGCCGGTGCCCAGGATTTCCCGGATGCCGCCGATGACCATGATGCTGGCAGTGTAGCCGAGGCCGATGCCCACGCCATCGGCCAGCGCAGCCAGCGGCCCGTTCTTGGCGGCGAATGCCTCCACCCGGCCCATGATGATGCAGTTGACGACGATGAGCGGGATGTAGATGCCCAAGATGGCGTGCATGTCGGGGAGAAAGGCGTGCATCACCATGTCGACCACGGTGACGAAAGCCGCCACCACTACGATGTACACGGGAATTCGTACCCGGTCCGGGATGATGCGCCGCATCAGACTGATGAGTACCTCAGAGAGGGAAAGGACGAAGATGACGGCGAGCCCCATCCAAAAGCCGTTCTCCATGGCGGTGGTGACTGCCAGGGAGGGGCAGAGGCCCAGCACTAGCCGGAAAGGAGGCGCCTGCCTGAGTCCGTCACGGAATACACCGGCAATCGTTGTCTGCGCCATGGGCTTCACCTCGCTTCCTGCAGCTGCGCTGCGGCTGCCAGAGCCTGGTTGACGCCGTCCAGCACCGCCCGGGATGAGATCGTGGCGCCGGTGACGGCCTGGATCTGGTTGCCTGTCGGGGCCTGTCCTTTCACCAGTGTGATGCCGGCTTTAAGGCCGGTGAACTGTCCCTGGAAGGCCGGTTCGGCCACCTTGGCACCCAGACCCGGGGTTTCGTTGGCGGCGGAAAGGATTTTCATGGTTCTTAGTGTGCCGTCGGTCGTGACGCCTACCAGCATCCGGATGGGCCCGCCGTACCCCGACGGGGCAGCCTCCACCACGACCCCCACCGGCTGATTTCCATCGTCCAGCGCCCGCCAGGCGGAAAGAACTGCCTCGCCCTGCCCGGCAAGTTCGCCGGCGGCGACAGGATCGAAGGAGGCGGCCTCGGGGAGAACCTCTGCCAGTCCCTGCTGCAGCGCCTGGGCTTGCTGCTGGGCGATGATGGGTTCTGTTACGCCGTTGGCTGCTGCTGCGGCGAGACCAGCCACCGCACAGACCAGGAAGAGCACTGTTACCATGCGGAGTGCCTCACGCACGCTTCGTCACCCCCCCGAAAGGCTTTGGCACCGTGAACCGGTCGATCATCGGTGCGGCCACGTTCATCAGCAGGATGGCGAAGGAGACGCCCTCGGGGTACCCGCCGTAGAGGCGGATCAGGGCAGCGATGAGGCCGCCGCCCACGGCGTAGATCCAGCGGCCCCGGGGAGTAATGGGGCTGGTGACGTAGTCCGTGGCCATGAAGAAGGCCCCCAGGATCGCGCCGCCCGCCAGCACGTGGAAGAGTGGATCGCCGGTGAAAAGGCCGTTTTGCCCCCCGAAAACCCAGGTGACCAGGGCCAGAGCGCCCAGGAAGCCGGTGGGGATCCGCCAGTCAATAATCCGCTTGGCCAGCAGATAGGCGGCGCCGATCAGCAGCAGCAGGGCAGAGGTCTCGCCCAGGGAGCCTCCGTGGCGGCCGATCAGCAGGTCCCAGTAGGTGGGAAGCGCTCCCGCCCCCGCGGCTTCGGAGAGCACGGCCAGCGGCGTTGCTGTGGTGACCGCATCAAAGGGCTGGGTGAAGCTGGTCATGGCTGCCGGGAAAGCTGCCAGCAGGAAGGCCCGGGCGGCCAGGGCGGGGTTGACGAAGTTGCGGCCCAGGCCGCCAAAAGCCATTTTCGCCACGGCGATGGCAAAGGCGGCGCCCACCACGGGAAGCCAGAAAGGCGCTGCCGGCGGCAGGTTGAAGGCCAGCAGAATGCCTGTCACCAGGGCGCTGCCGTCTGCCAGGGTCGAGGGTTTGCCCATCACCTTGGTGCAGCACCATTCGGTCAGGGCTGCCGCTGCCATGCTGAGCAGGATGATCACCGCAGCGTGCAGGCCGAAAAAGTAGATCGCCCCCAGGGCCGCCGGCAGCAGGGCGATCTGGACGTCTCGCATGATATGGTTGGTGGAGATGCCAGACCAGACGTGGGGGCTTGAGCTTACCAGCAGTGTATCGTGATCGAGTGCGCTCATTCCTTATCCCCTTCCCTGCCGGGCGCGGCGCCCAAGCTCGAATTTAGCGAGCCGGAAGGACTGTACCAGGGGGCGGCGGGCCGGGCAGATGTAGCTGCAGCTGCCGCACTCCATGCACGCCCGGACGTGAAGCCGGTCGGCTGCATCCCAGTCGGCAGCTTCGACGGCGTTGGCGATCTGAGCCGGAAGCAGCCCCATGGG